>ENA-OQDC01001098-OQDC01001098.1-human-gut-metagenome-genome-assembly--contig:-NODE-1098-length-15218-cov-5.159168_pt1 | contig 15218 bp, 19 predicted proteins | sample MGYA00242770_ERZ504601 | MGnify/ENA primary metagenome ERZ504601 (study PRJEB26092, sample SAMD00036305) | human gut metagenome | host: Homo sapiens | study: EMG produced TPA metagenomics assembly of...
CTCTTCCTGCCGAAGCAGCCGATGCCCGGAACCGGCCTGCTCCGGAACAGCCAATGCCGGAACAACCTACCCCGGGACAACCTACCCCGAAGCAGCAGACGAGGAGACCTGCCGGGGCAGCGAACCCCTCACCCCGCTACCCTGCTTCGACAACCGGGCGCTCTGGCCGCACCGCTGAACGAAATTACGCCACGGCACCACCCGCGCCCAACAGGACATCATGCTGCTGGGCGCCGTCACCGTAGCTGGGCGCCAGCATGAACAGCCACGTGCGCTGCGCCTACGGCGGCAAGATGATATCGCCCAGCCTGCAAACGTTCATCGTGGCCCTGCCTGCCTCGGGCAAGGGCGTGCTCTCCCTCGTCCGCCTGCTGGTGGAGCCTATCCACGACGAGATACGCCTGCACACGGCAGAAGCCATGAAGCAGTACCGCAAGGAGAAGGGCGCCTACGACTCGCTGGGCAAGGAGCGCTCGCAGGCCACCCCGCCCGCGCTGCCGCCCGACCGCATGTTCCTCATCTCGGGCAACAACACCGGCACGGGCATCCTGCAGAACATCATGGACTCCGAAGGCATCGGCCTGATATGCGAGAGCGAAGCCGACACCATCTCCACCGCCATCGGCTCGGAACACGGCCACTGGAGCGACACCATGCGCAAAGCCTTCGACCACGACCGACTGTCCTACAACCGGCGCACCGACCACGAATACCGAGAGGTAAAGAAAACTTATCTTTCCGTACTTCTGTCAGGCACCCCCCTCACAAGTGAAACCACTGATTCCCACTGCTGAGAACGGGCTCTTTTCTCGCCAGGTATTCTACTACATGCCTGCCATACATCATTGGCAAAACCAGTTCGACCGCAATGACAGCGATCTTGAAGATACCTTCAAGGCTCTGGGCATGGAATGGAAGGACAAACTGAAAACCATTGTCATGAACGGAATATTCACCCTTCACCTTACGGACGGACAGAAAGATGAATTCAACCGGCTCTTCTCCCGGCTTTTCGTACGCTCCGGACTAGCCAACGGAAACGAGATGTCAAGCAGCGTGGCACGTCTGGCCATCAACATCTGCCGCATCATGGAAGTGGTGGCCATGCTCCGCGCAATGGAACAAGGGGAAATCACCGCCTCGCCTTACGTGTCGCCCGACCCTCACACAGCCACAGACAATCTGAAAGACCACATTGTCAGCCGATGGAATCTCCTCATTGCTTCCGCTGACTTTCATGCCGTACTCTCACTGGCCGAAAGCCTTTACCGGCATACCACCCATATCCTCTCCTTCCTGCCCAACACCGAAGTGACAAGCCGCGGCAATGCCGACCGGGATGCGCTGGTAGACAGCATGGAAGAAGAATTCACACGGGCCTCTTTCCTGCAGAAAGCCGGAGAGATGGGCATCAAATCGGAAACCGCCTCCACCTGGCTCAAACGTATGCAGAAACACGGGCTGGTGGAAAATGTAGATGGCAAGGGAAACTACCGGAAACCCAAAGTCTGACATTCACTTCGCTTCACGCACGCGTATGTGTGTGAGACGAAAGGATGGATGAACCTCTGTACCAAGTGTACCAACCTGACCTTTACGCCATCCAACCTCAGGTTTAAGGCTCTCCAAGTGCAGCCACTATCAGCCGCACTTGGGCAGGCGTATAAGAGCGGGAACGGGAAGAACCGCCCAAAGCGGAAAGTCCGTCACGCAAATCGGGACAAAGGTCTATCCAGTGTTTCAGTTTGCGGAAGGCAGCCTCCGGACAAAGATTGGGACAATAGATTTGGGCCAATTCGGTACGCCCGTATGTACGTATGACAAAAGAATCCATAGTTGACAGTTACGATTTATATTTCATCAAAAGTAACTATAAATCATGACATTATCAAACTTACAAGCGTAAATAACCGACTAAAACAGACCCAAACAGACGAGAACCTGCAAAAACCGACAAACGCCCGTATCCACAGCCTTATCTTTGCATCGTTGAGTTCAACACAGCAAATGTTTTTATCCTTTAACTTCTAAATTTTAATTGTATGATTCGTTACAAAAAGTATCAAGTGACGGGCGAAGACAGCCCACTGAAAGGCCTCTGGTATGCACGCCCCGTAATCGAAGAAACCTTCGACATCGAAAAATTGGCCAAGCACATGTCCAATCACAACACCCCCTATTCGAGTGGTGTCATCAAGGGAGTACTGGCAGACATGGTTTCCTGCACCAAAGAATTGATTCTGGACGGCAAGAACGTGAAACTGGATGACCTTGCCATCTTCTCCGTAGGAATCGTCAGCAAGAAAGGGGCGCAATCCGCTGCCGACTTCTCGCTGGCCAACAACGTGAAGGGGCTGAAGCTCCGCGCCCGTGCCACCGGCGAACTGAGTAATGCCCAAATCAACCTGGATGGACAGCTGAAAGAATCTTCCCTGTACACCGTAGGTGGAAAAGCTCCCGATGGCAGTGGTTCCGACGGCGGTTCCGGAGGAAGTGACGGCAATCAGGGCGAGAATCCGTTAGGATGAGAATAATTACAAATTACTAATTATCAATTACCAATCATCATGAGTGAAGACAAAAAGTCAAAATCCGTATGGGGCATTGTCCTCAAAGTAATCATCACCGTAGCTACCGCCATAGCGGGAGCTTTAGGTCTGGGCGCTTGCAAATAGCCATGCGTACGATTACCCTGCTCATTATTCATTGCTCAGCCACGCCTCAAGGCGTGGCCCTGGGCTTTGAGGATTGCCGCCGCGACCACATCCACCACCGCGGCTTCCGTGACATCGGCTATCATTTCTATCTGACCCGCAACGGCGAAATACACCGCGGCCGCCCGTTGGAAAAAATAGGTGCGCATTGCCTCAATCACAACCGCCATTCTATCGGCATCTGTTATGAAGGAGGACTGGATGCTGCAAGTTTTCCTGCCGATACCCGTACATTGGAACAGAAGGCTTCGTTACTGGCACTGCTACGTGAGTTGAAGCGTATCTTTCCACGGGCGCTGATTGTGGGGCACCATGACTTGAATCCGACGAAAGCGTGTCCGTGCTTCGATGCGGAAAGGGAGTATAGGGGGCTCTAAAAGGCTCCCTTCTTCATTCTATCATCCGCACTATCTGAAATGCCTCGGCCAAGTGTTTGCCTACGGTATAGCCGCGAAACCGGGCAAGGGCTTTCAATGCCTCCGAAGAGCGCGGATGCGGAAAAGCACGGCTCTCAAACTCATAGGCCGCCATGGCAGCACATTTTGCTTTCAAATCATCCTCCGAAATCTCCATATAGAAATTGGCTGTGAAATGGCGTGGGTCGCAAGTAGCCTGCCACTCACTGGCTGATGGGGTCTCGAATGTAAAAATAGCCTTCACCGGTTCGTCCTCCATAGGGCGTGTGGCAGTCATCACTGCTTGAAAAGTCATCTGATGGTCAATATTAAGGTCGCCACCATGGTGGGTAAAGATAAAGTCCGGACGAAACTGTTCCTTCTCATGCTCCACTACCTTTACGATATCAAGCAGTGCATGGCTGTCAAAACGGTTGTCGGAAAAATTATATGCCTGCACGCTGTGATAGCCTATCAACTGCCGCGCCGTCTCCACATTCTGATGATGCCTTTCCAAGACTTCCTTCCACTGTTCCGTGTCACGGGTATCTGAGCGTGAAGTAATCCCCTCTCCCAAAATGATGACCCGGGTCTGTACTCCTTGTGTCTTGACTAGTTTGTGCATGGTAGCGCCTAGGCCCAGCAGTTCATCATCGGGATGGGCGGCAACAACCATGATACGTTTATTTGTAAATAGAGACATAAATATATTACTGAACGTACTCCATTTTCATTGGAGTACCACGTTTGACATCACGATTGACAGTTCTACCTAGAAGTTCATCCAAATATCGCGGATGCAATCCTTGCCCTGGCCGAATAGAGCGTAAGTTATTAGCCGTAAGCGTTTCGCCGGCTTTCACATCCTCAACAATAAACAAAGAACGAGCGAAACCTCTATTGAACCGTGCATGTTCGTTTAGTTCATATTGTACAGTGCCTAAAGCCTTTTCTGTATTACGGATTTCATCTACCATCGTCTTGAACTCATCCGGCTCCATTGAGAAAGCAGCATCAGGGCCTCCCATTGCCCTACTTAAAATGAAGTGCTTTTCCACAATCTTTGCTCCTAATGCCACAGCGGCAACAGCAACAGAGTGTCCCATAGAGTGGTCTGAAAGGCCCGCCACAACTTTAAAGCGCTTGGTCATATCGGGAATTGTCAAAACATTAGCTTCTTCTAAAGGAGTGGGATAAGAAGATGTACACTTCAGAAGAGCAATCTGATTATTACCCTCGCTACGGCAAATATCAATGGCTTCTTGTATGTCAGTCATCTCGGCAATTCCTGTAGAAATAAGAATAGGCCTGCCTTTTGAGGCCATTCTGCGAACAAGAGCTGTATCTGTAATCTCGAAACTTGCAACTTTATAAGCAGGAACGTTCATCTTTTCCAGAAAATCAACTCCTTCCAAATCTGATGGTGCTGAAAAGAACTCCATATCCAAATCATGGGCAACTTTCTGCAATTTGGGCAACCACTCCCAAGGCGTGTATGTTTCCTTATAGAGTTTGTTCAATGTCTTCCCGTCCCACAAAGTGCCTCCACCAATTTGAAAATATTCATTATCACAATCAATGGTAATACCTCCGTCTGGATTGTCATTCTGTACTTTTACAACATCGGCACCTGCCTTTTTCATTGCCTCGATGGTACGGACAGCAATATCAAAGCTCTGCAAATGATTACAAGACAGTTCTGCCAAAACCAGCGTTCTGTCCAGTTTATCAAAATTGATTTCTACCATATCTATATCTATGCAAATATACTATATTTAGAATTTGATGAGTTCTCCTTCAGAGTTAGTAAAATACTCCAAGTATCTACGTTTCATACGGGTGCCAAACTGAGGCGAGACATGGGGCAATGGTTCGCCTAACAATTGTTTAATGCGGAGATAAGGCAAATTTACTCCACCTGCTGCAATTACAGATACCGTAGCCGTCAAACGAGGATTAATATCCATTAAAACTGCCGTTCCATCTGCACTGCGCATAAAGTCAAAACCCACATTACCATCCATGTGCATCAAGCGCACCACATCGCTACATATTTTATAAGCTTGCCTGTCATAAGCCAATACGCTTTCCTGTGCAATACTCATAAGGCTAACGACATTTTCACGGCCTACCTGATAGATTACAGTACCCTTATGAGCCAAAAGGTCAACTGTGTATTCATTACCTGGCATGAACTCCACCAACATAAGCTCATCCAGCACATCCACTTCTTTCAAAATACTCAGCATATCATCGTAAGAAGTATAGAAACTGTTGGGCTTCTCATGGGCGAATAGCTGATAACGGGACTTGTTCGCATCAATAATTCTCACACCACGGCTTCCACTGCCATTGACTATTTTTAGGCATACAGGTTTTTGGGGATAACCCATATACTTACACCCTTCAACAAAGTCATTGATTGTATGGACAGGATAATATTCAGGCACCGGTATCCCTGCCTCTGCAAGCATTTGGTATGTCTTAAGCTTGTTATTTGCCACATCTACAGAATTGCTGTTGGAAACCGACAAAGTGACCCCTATCCGCTTGAAATCGTCCCATCGTTTCACCAATGCACTCACTTCCGCCGAAACTCCCGGGAAATAGATATCTACATGTTCTTTCTTGCAAATATCGAGCAATATGTTACAATAATCAGGATGAGTAGCTGCAGGTACTTGATAAAAAGCGTCAACCATATACCTGGCAGAAGGTTCATCAGACATATCCACACCTACTACCCTAATTTTACGTTCTCCATTATTTTTGAAGCAAGCTATGATGCCGGGAATAGATGGTGAGCCACTGGCGGAAATTAATACTGTGAGGTCTTTCATTGCTTCTCTGTTATAAAAGTGTTGAACACATCATCAAAAGTTTCTGCCCGTTTGATTACCTTAATCGTGCCATCTTGCGAATAACACAACATTTGGCAATCCGGTTGGATAAACGGTGGTTTTGATACGATTGAATAGCCCCCCACATTACCAAAGAGCAAAATGTCACTTACAGAAACTGGTTCCTTAAAGTCATGATATAAACAATCTTGTTCCAAACAAGTGTATCCCATAATATCTGTGATTCCCGAACTATAATTCGCATTGACAGAACCTGCAGAATGGACCACTCGATAAGGCACTTCCTTGAACTTGCAAATTTCACCGGCATTGTAATAGCAACTGTCCACGGTTACAAATTGTTTACCTCTAATAGACTTGATATTATCCACACGGGTTGCCAGTGATATAAACTTTGATATGAGGGTAGTACCCGGTTCTGAAAACAGAATAGGTTTCTTTTCTGAACCAGAAAAGAACTGCGCCATAGTTCCAGCCACTACGCGGGCGTAATCATCATAAGTCGGAACATGATCCCCAAACTGAATAGCGAGAGAAGGATCCATTTGTCCGAACATACCACTTCCAACGTCAACGTAGTCTACGGCTCCGTCAAAATAGTTAGAGATGACATCCAATAAACCGTCAATTCTATTTTGCCAAGCCTCTAATCCCCGTGCACGACTTATATGGCAGTGTACACCGCTCAAAACGACATTGCCGCATGCCTTTAGACAATCAATCGTACGTCGGAAAGATTCACTGTCTTTTTCCAGGCCAAAACGTGAAATGTATCCAGCACCAATATCCATGTTAACACGGATACCGACCCTTATAATCTTGTTTGAATGAATGCGGGATATTTCAACGACACGTAAAGCTTCATCCTCACTGTCTATATTAGATATACCCCCATTAAGAATATGCTCCTCCATACAACGGCCTTTACAAGGTCCGTTATAAATAATCTGACTGTCCGGATAGCCCAATCTTTTTGCTAAAGTATATTCCATATCGGACACAACCTCGGCATATCCCCCCATCTGTTTAACTAAATTACATATGTAGGGGGTATAGTTGGTCTTATAAGAGTAAGAAGGAATATAGTTATCGTAAACAGCACGGAAAGAGTCACATAATGATTGGAAGTTTTCACAAAAATCTTTTTCATGAAACAAATAGAATGGGGTTCCATAATCATGGACTAATCTTAGGATTTCACTATCCAATGCACTTTTCGTATCGGGATCCTTGGTATAAAACGGAAAATCTAACAGATATTTATTCATAAAAACAGTTTAAAATTTCAATACGGTTCCCGCCCAACTTAGTCCTACCCCGAATCCGGTCACCATCACGTTCATACCTTCATGTACTAGCCCACAGTCGAGACAATCTTTTAGACCAATCATAACAGTAGAAGATACAGTGTTACCTGTAGTGTCCAGATTCATATAAAACTGGTCTTTGGGCAACACACACACCTTGCGAATAGTATTAAGCATAAACTTATTAGCCTGATGAAAAATGTAATAATTCACCTCTTCCTTACTTAGGTTATTCTTTGTCAAAACATCCTTCATCAAAGCAGGAACAGCTTCAAGTGTAAAGTTAAAGATGGCACCACCATTCATATAGAGGTAATCTTCATAAGCCGTATGCCCTTCGTCATCAGTCATAGAAACACCCGTAGATTGCCTCTGACGCGATGCTCCTGTCTTCACAATCAGATGCTCAGCCCCACTGCCATCAGTACCCATTGAGAATTCACCAATTTCTGCCATCCCCTCAGTAGATACCAAACAAGCAGCTGCGCCATCGCCAAAGATGGAACGGTTGCTCTTATCTGACGGATGCAGATATTTGTTATAAGTTTCAGCGGTCAATAATAATACATTACTAGCAATGCCAGCTGCTATCAGCCCTTTTGCCACTGCCAAACCATAAACACAACCCGAGCAACCTAGATTATAGTCGAACGCACCAATGTTGGTACGCAAACCTAATTTGTGTTGCAAGATACAAGCCGTCGATGGCAGGAAGTAATCCGGACTTTGGGTACAGAGTAACAAAAAATCAATATTCTGCGGGTCGATATGATGCTCACTGAATAATTGGTAGGCAGCCTTTTCGGCCATATCACCAGCTGTTTCGTCTTCAGCAGCCAGATGACGGGAGTTCACACCTACTTTCGCAGCTACTTTATCTATACTCCACTCGGGAAATTCAGAAACTAATTCTTCGTTAGTCACTACCTTAACTGGCAAGTAGTATGAAATCGCCTTAATATATGCCTTCATAATTATAATCTATTACAAATTACTCTCCCCCCCCGTCAAATCGACATTCGTTCCTGTCATCCATGCAGATGCCTCGGACAGCAGATAAATGGCAAGATTTGCCACATCCTCGGGTTGGCCGTAACGTTTTAAAGGATATTGCTGTTCAGCTTCTTGCAAGTCCTCTTTAGTTAGTCCTCCTTTTAGAATCAAATCTGTCCACACCATAGCAGGACAGATGCAATTCACACGAATCTGCCGGGAGGCCAATTCAAGTGCCAAACATTTGGCATAGGAAATGAGCGCACCTTTTGATGCACTATAGATAGCATTGCCAATACTGGGTGAAAAAGCTGCACGCGAAGCTATGAACACAATGGAAGATGCTTTTTTTATTTTCTTGGCACGAAGTAACTCAGCTTGCAGTAAAGCGATAGACTTGAAATTAATATCCATCACCTCGTCCACATCGTTTTCGGTAATAAGTTTGCAAAGCTGACGTTGGCCGATACCCGCAGCATAGACCACTCCGTCCAAAGCAGGTAACTGGTTCACCAATATTTGTCGTTCTCCAATAAGAGCAAGGTCAACTATGATTGATTTATGTCCATTACCAACTAAAGCCTCTGCAGTAGCGGCAAGCCTTTCTTCATTACGCCCTGTAAGCACAATCGTAGCACCCATTTTAGCACAAGCTTCGGCTATGCCACGCCCAATACCAGAAGAAGCTCCAGTCACCAAAATGGTTTTTCCTGAAAGAGAGAAAGGGTTAAATACTTCTGTCATTATCATTTAGCAGCCACTAAATTAAACAGCTCTTCCACTGTGTTGCAAGAACGAATTTCCTTGCCTGTGAGTGTCTTACCATATTCTGTTTTTACAAAAGCTATTATAGCCATAGCAGTCAATGAAGACCATTCATCTAATTCTTGAAATTGCGTATTAGCCTGAATTTCTGATGCGTCTGTGTCATCGAACTGATTAACAAAGCCATTAATGAAGTTTTCTATTTTCATTTTTTACAAATTTTATATATTCCACAATCGTTTTTTCGTAGTTTGAATCAAAATCTTCAGGTGTAAGACTATCACACACATAATAAAGTTTCTTCATACTGCAAATTGATTCTATTGTTTTAGAGGAAGTAAACTGACAGCCTAAAAAAACATCAATTAAATAGGCTTGTACATTATCCGCATCGACCGAACCGTAGAATCGTTTAAACTGTAATATATGAAAGTAAAAATAGAAACACTCTTTTACAAAAGAAAACCCATCGCCATAAGTTCCAGGGATTGCATAATAGCCTAATTCACCACAATCCTCATCATTTTTTTATTGATGTAACATATGTAACACCAATGGGATCACCATCAGGATCGTAAACTAACCAATAATAAGCATCAGCTCTATTGTGAAGGCTTGCTACATAAGCCAAATGATTATCCAATGGAATAATCTCATTGGAATACATCCATTTCCTTACATCAACATGATTACGCCAAAAAAGAATTTTCTTTAACGTGTCCATATCTAAATTGATAAAGTTACGAAACCTGTAACCATGCGAACTATAATCTACATTTCTATCTATTTCTATCATTCATAAAAAACATTATTCAAAAATATTCTTTGTGACAGTGTCTTTGTACCTTTCACTTCTACTATTAATCCAAATAATTTACCTCTCCCATACCTAATAAAATAATAAATCTAAATCTTAAGAACGTACATTCCTAAGGTAATAACCGTCTTGTAAGTTATGAAATAGCTGGCAATAGTTTTGACGAATGTCTTTCCCTATAGATGCGCAAGGAACCGTTGATGCATTAAGAGCATCCATATCTATATAGGGGTGCTCCACATTACCCAAACCGATTACCCATCCTTTAGCAGTGACAAGATTATAGAAATCCATCTGATTATCTACAAACCACCCTGCCGCTACTTTTGTATTACAAAACAAAGCCTCAATGCACACTGTACTTGCTGAACAAATAACGAGATCTGACTGCCTAAACAAATCAGCCATTTGTTCAGCTGAAAGGCCTGAACAATATGTAAGGCGTCTATCTTGTGATATAGGGTGGATTGGTTTATAGGCATCACCTACAACTGCGGTTATTGATTTAACATTTTTGCTCTCAAGAAGATTACTTGCATAGTAACCGGTTGCATCAAAATCATCACAACCGCCAAATGTAATAGTAACTTTTTCTATACTCCCTATAGTATGACAACGTTGTTCTTTTACAGCTTCGATAAACGGATGACGGAGCAACGCCCAATCAACCCCCAAACAGAGTTTGGTATAGGGCTCTACATCAAACAAGGATTCATCCGTTAACCCATGGTTTATCACAACATCAGCCACATAATGCTTGTCGTGCATATCATCCACACACACCAGACAGCATCCCTTTTCTTTAATGGTACGCTGGTAATCAGTAGTAAAGAAATAGTTGTCAAGTACCACAATTTCGTCACCTTGCAAAAGGGAAAGGAACTCATCATAATGTGATTCTTCCTGTAAGGGGATGAAAGGACATACCTTCTCCATCTCACTCACCTGATAAGGGGTAGGATGGCAAGTAAAGAAGGTACAATCAAAATCGTCCTTCAGCATATCGGCCAAAGCCAGAGTACGAATAAAGTGACCGTAGCCGATGGCAGCACTTGCATCGGCACGGAGATAGATTTTCTGCATTACATCATTTATGAAGCAACTCATACTTCATCTCTGCCAATGCCCAGTCAGTCTGTGTATCAAGGTCCTGCACTTCAAGTTCGGAAAGTACCAACCCGGCTGTATTCTCACCCCAAAAAGTCCGGCTCTCCACAAAGGGAGCAGTGCGAGAGAAATAGAACTGACCGGCATCGTGATAAATCGGTTCTAAATCTTGGGAACGTGCATTTTTGTATTCGGGATAAACCATACTAATTTTTCCATCCACGATGTGAAGGCTGCGCTGTATAGGATAGGAATAAGCCACACAAGTGAAAACGGAATCTATCTCCGAATTCATTTTTCCGTATGCTTCCCGGAGTCTTTCGGGAGTGACAAAAGGAGCCGTTGAGTAAATGCAACAAACCGTTTCAAACTCCCTGCCTTGCTCTTTATACTTCCTCAGTACTTCAAGAATTACATCATCAGTACCGGCATAGTCATTTGACATCTCGGCACTCCGCATAAAAGGAACTTTGGCACCATATTTACAAGCTATTCCGGCAATCTCCTCATCATCGGTAGAAACCATCACCTCCTCAAAAAGACCGCTTTGTAAAGCTGCCTCTATGGAATATGCAATGATAGGTTTACCCATAAAGGGCTTGATATTCTTACGCGGAATACGTTTACTGCCGCCACGTGCAGGAATGATTGCTATATTTTTCATTTCTCTACAAATTCTATAACCTTTTCAATCACATACTCCTGTTCCTCGTCCGTCAACGTGGGATACATCGGAAGACTCAGACAATGTTCGTAATACTCTTCTACTATAGGTAAATCGCCTTTCCTATTTCCCCACTGCTGATAGTAAGGCATCAGATGAAGCGGAGCATAATGAACCTGCGCATAGACATTGTTCTCGTGCAGATAATTATAAAGGCCCAAGCGGTCAGCTACTTGAATGATATAAAGGTGATAAGCATGATAGACATCGGCAGCATTGAACGGAGTCTTGATACCATCTATTCCGGAAAACGCTTCATTATAGCGTCTTACGATTTCATGGCGGCGTTCAAGACCTGCTTTCGCACGCTCCAGCTGAGAAATACCCAAGGCAGCCTGAAAATCAGTCAGACGGTAATTATACCCTAACTCCTGCATCTCGTAATACCAGCCACCATGATGCTCGTGCAATAAAGCAGGGTCTTTCGTAATGCCATGCGTACGGTAAAGACAAAGCTTGTCATAGAGCTCCTTGCTGTTGGTGGTCACCATGCCTCCCTCACCCGTAGCGATATGTTTCACGGGATGGAAAGAGAATACGGCACAGTCGGCAAAACAACCGTTACCACAATGTTGTTTCTTGCCTTTACTGTCCATGAAATAGCCGCCGGGAGCATGGCAGGCATCCTCGATAATCCACAAACCGTACTCGTCGGCAAGCTTTCTGAACTCTTCCAGATCCAAAGGATAGCCTGCAAAATCAACCGGAACAATACCTTTGTAAGTACCGCGAGGAGAAGCTTTAAGCATAGCTTCGAGTTTACGGATATCCATGAGGTAAGTATCCTTGTCAATATCACAGAATACCACCTCGCCGCCACAATAGCGAATGCAGTTGGCACTGGCAGCAAAGGTCATGGGAGTGACAATCACCTTGTCACCCGGCTTTACATTCAGTGCGGTAGCTGCAAGATGAAGCCCCGAAGTAGCATTGTTCACCGCTACGGCATATTGTGCACCTACATATTCGGCAAATTTCGTTTCAAATTCCCTGATTTTGGGACCTTGTGTCAGGTAATCGCTTTTCAGGGTATCGATGACTGCCCGGATGTCCTCATCTGTGATATGCTGACGACCGTATGGAATAGGCTTGCTTATCATTTCACCTCGAAATTAGGGTCAACGTATTTCTTGATATTCTCGCGCATAGTCTCTACTGTCTCCCACTCCGTATTGTTGTCACTGCTGTAGTGGAAACCGTCGGGAACGGGTACTGCATTGTGATGTCTGATGAACTCTTCGCGACTGTGCTTGAAAGATACGGAAGGAAGAATGACATAATATCTGCCCAAATCGATTGTATCAAGAGCATCGGTTACAGTAATCATCTCCTCGTGCAGTTTCTCTCCCGGACGGATGCCCACTTCCACCTGCGGCAGATTGGGTGCAATGGCGGTAGCCACGTCCTGGATATGATAGGAAGGAATCTTAGGAATAAAGATTTCACCACCCAGGTGATGTCCGATGGCATACATGACCAAAGCGACACCGGCTTCCAGTGAAATGTTGAAACGGGTCATGCGCATATCGGTTATGGGAAGTTCCTTCGCCCCGTTGTCACGCTTGTTGATAAAGAAAGGGATTACGGAACCGCGGGAACCCATCACATTGCCATAACGGACTACGGAGAACCTGATATCCTTGGAACCGCTGATATTGTTGGCGGCAGTAAACAGCTTGTCGGAAGTGAGCTTGGTGGCGCCATAAAGATTAATGGGGGCACAAGCCTTGTCTGTAGAAAGGGCCACCACATGCTGTACACCGGTGGCAAGAGCAGCCTTTATCACATTCTGCGCACCGTGTACATTGGTTTTGATGCACTCTTCGGGATTGTATTCAGCGGTATCCACCTGCTTGATGGCGGCTGCATGGATAATCACGTCCACTCCTTCGCAAGCCCGCGTCAGGCGTTCGAGGTCACGGACATCACCGATAAAGAAACGCAGTTGCGGATACTTATGACCGGGATATTTCTGTTTCAGCTCAAATTGCTTCAGCTCATCGCGGGAGTAAATAATAATTTTCTTTACTTGCGGATAATCACGGAGAATGGTTTCCACAAACTTCTTTCCGAAGGAACCCGTTCCTCCGGTAATCAATACGGATTTATTGTTAAGCATTATATGAAAAGTTTTATTCATCGATATATTCCCATGGATAGGGATTGTCTGTCACATTCTGAAATTCATCAACCGCTTCCTGCTGTTCGGGAGTAAGTGATAAGGAATCCCAGGAGGCGATGATGGAACGGCCTTCGTCGGCCAAAGACTCGTCGAACACTTCACCGTAGCAGGCGGTAAGCAGACGGAGCTTCAGTAAGGAAGCGGGAAGGGCGTCGAGCACATCCCAACAACAGTCCAGCACTTCCTGGACATGCTGCAGCTTTTCGCCATGGTCCACAAAAGAGGCGCTGTAACCCATAAGAAGGGCAAGACAGACATTTGCCTGCTCTTCGATGGTAGTGCCTTTTACACCCGACCGGTATAAAGCCATGGTAAGACGGTAGACCTCACCGTTCCGCCGTGACAAGTCATCGCTATAGACGGGACTGCCGTCCATACCCAAATACATCAGTTCGTGCGCAGCACGCTGAAGAGTGATTGCTTCTTCGGAAAGAGACATAAGCAATTATAGAATTAAGAATTAAAAATTAAAGTTCAGCCGATTACTTCTATAAGATCGGGATGGATAGTGGCCATGGCAACAGCTATGACACCTTGTATTTCGATAACCACGCGACGGTCACGTGCGCCTTTCACCTTCAGAAACACACCCTCTTGCCCCTCAAATTCACCGCCGGTAATCCGGACTTTGGTGCCTTTGGACAAGTTCAATTCATCCGGTTGAAAATAAAGAAGATGATCATCGTAAGTGCCGGATACGGCAATGAAACGCTGCATCTGACCGTCTGGGACAATAATCTTCTGCCCACTGCGGGTATCGGTGATATATTGCAGATAAGTGACTTGAGATTTTACACGCTGCACATCGGAAGGACGGGCATGGACAAAAAGCAGATTATGAACGACCGGAACCAGAGCACGGACTTTTTTCCCATTTTTTTATACATATCTTGTATTGCATAGGAATGAAACAGCCCAAATTTTCTTTCTTGAGCAGATGCATGGCATCTGGTTCTCTGCGGTAGGTGGCACGCATAGCATACCAGATTTCGACCTCTTTCTCTATTCCCATTTTTATGCTTTTGTTCAGACAAGGGTGTTCTCCTGGGGCTTTGAACCTCTTGCATACACTTGAAATTCAATTACTTGCGGACACTTTATGTAGAATACGACAAGCTTTATGCCCTTCTTGTCAACAGATTTTTTGCAGTCATTCATTACCTGTCAGGTAAAATTGCTGTAAACGAATCTATTGCAAGCAAAAAGCGTTCAATAGACGTTCGTTTTTTGAACGTCAATATTTAAGAAAACTAAAGAGGGAAGTATTAACTTAAAAATTAGTAAAAGGAAGAAGTTAGAGAAATACAATGCAATAGGCTTACTGACAAAGTATTATACTCACTAAAAAAGAAA
>ENA-OQDC01001099-OQDC01001099.1-human-gut-metagenome-genome-assembly--contig:-NODE-1099-length-15191-cov-4.081452_pt1 | contig 15191 bp, 12 predicted proteins | sample MGYA00242770_ERZ504601 | MGnify/ENA primary metagenome ERZ504601 (study PRJEB26092, sample SAMD00036305) | human gut metagenome | host: Homo sapiens | study: EMG produced TPA metagenomics assembly of...
GAGCGCGACGCCCTGCTCGAGATCGCCCCCAGCCGCAGACCACCAACTTCATGGTCTCCGCCGGCGGTGCCGGCATCGATTACGACAAGTGGGGTTACGACGTGGACTTCGTGTCCAACGATCACTACTTCACGCCTGGCGAAGCCCACTTCGACGAGCTGGCTTACTCCGGCCTCCCTATGTGACGGCATCGCCCGCAAGAATCCGTGGTTCCTCTGGAGCACTCCAGCTCCGCCGTCAATTGGCGCCCGATCAACTATCGCGTCGAGCCCGGCGAATTGGTGCGCGACTCCCTGGCCCACTTGGCCATGGGCTCCGACGCCATCTGCTACTTCCAGTGGCGCCAGTCCAAGGCCGGTGCCGAGAAGTGGCACTCTTCGATGGTTCCTCACGCGGGCCCCGACTCCCAGATCTTCCGCGATGTGTGCGAGCTGGGTGCCGACCTCAACAAGCTTGCTGACGAGGGCCTGCTGAGCACCAAGCTGGTCAAGTCCAAGGTCGCCGTCGTCTTCGATTACGAGTCCCAGTGGGCTACGGAACACACCGCCACGCCTACTCAGGAGGTACGCCATTGGACCGAGCCGCTCGCGTGGTTCCGCGCGCTGGCGGACAACGGTCTGACCGCAGACGTGGTGCCGGTTCGCGGCCCTTGGGACGAGTACGAAGCCGTCGTGCTGCCGAGCCTGACCATCCTGTCCGAAGAGACCACGCGCCGCGTGCGCGAGTATGTGGCGAACGGCGGCAAGCTGTTCGTGACCTACTACACCGGTCTGGTGGACGACAAGGATCACGTCTGGCTGGGTGGCTACCCCGGTTCCATCCGTGACGTGGTGGGTGTGCGCGTTGAGGAATTCGCCCCGATGGGCAACGACTTCCCCGGTGCCATGGACCACCTTGACTTGGACAACGGAACCGTGGCGCACGATTTCGCCGACGTGATCACCTCCGTGGCCGATACCGCTCACGTGGTCGCCTCCTTCAAGGCAGATAAGTGGACCGGTTTCGACGGCGCTCCCGCCATCACCGTCAACGACTTCGGCGACGGCAAGGCCGCATACGTCGGTGCCCGTCTCGGCCGTGAGGGTTTGGCCAAGAGCCTGCCCGTGCTGCTGGAGGAACTCGGCATCGAGACTTCGGCTGAGGACGATCGCGGTGAAGTGCTGCGCGTCGAGCGTGCGGACGAAACTGGCGAGAACCACTTCGTGTTCCTGTTCAACCGCACCCACGATGTTGCGGTCGTGGACGTGGAAGGCGAACCGCTGGTCGCCTCGCTGGCCCAGGTCAACGAGTCCGAGCACACGGCCGCCATCCAGCCCAACGGCGTACTCGTCGTCAAGCTGTAAAACCGCGCATAGCGCCTAATTACCCAACGGCTCCCTTGCTGCTCATCGTAGCAGGGGAGTCGTTTTCGTATCTCCAGCAAAGTCGGGTAGGGTGGTCACCGTGCGAGGCAAAAACAGAGTGACGATGGCGGACGTGGCCCATGAGGCCGGTGTTTCGGTAGCCTCGGTGTCTAATTTTCTGAACAAACAGCCATATATGAGCGAGGCGATGGCCGCGCGTATTGCGGAAGCCATCGACAGGCTCGGATACAAAGTCAACTCGTCGGCCAGAAACCTGCGTTCCGGGCGTACCCGGTTGCTCAAGCTGGTTATTCCCGATCTGCGGCAGGTGTACTTCTCTGAACTCGCCGAGGATATTCTGGCCGAGGCCCGGCAACATGGCTACGGCGTCATCGTGGAATCCACCACTAACAATCGTGCCCGCGAGCTGGAAAGCATCGCATCGATGGGCACGCACAGCGCGGACGGGCTCATCTTAAGCCCTCTGATGATGACGGTTGACGATATCGCGGCTTTGGATGGCGATTACCCGCTCGTACTGTTGGGTGAACGTTTGTTCGGCGTCAACGCGCCGCACGTAGTGATTCGCAATCGCGAAGGGGCCGCCGCCGCGACTTATCACCTGCTTGATGCCGGTTGCCGCCGCATCGCCGTAGTCGGTGCCGTGCCCCACCCCGAGCACGATTTCTCGTCGGGCTCCATCCGCACCCACGGATATCGTGAGGCGCTGGCCGCGCGCGGCATCCCCTGTGATGACAGTCTGCTTATCGAAACCCAAGGCTGGGGGAGCGCCGACGGTTTGGTCGCGGTGGACACCATGCTGGAGAGTGGCCTGCAATTCGATGCCGTGTTCGCTTTGAATGACTTGCTGGCGTGGGGCGTGCTGCGTGAACTGCGCGAACGCGGCGTTGCCGTGCCGGATGATGTTCGCGTTATCGGCTTCGATGACGTGGAGGAATCGGCCTACATGGTGCCGTCTCTTTCCACCGTTAACCCCGGCAGGGAAGCCATCGCCCGACTGGCCGTCGAATCCATCATCCAACAGGTCGAATCCGGCAGCCGTGCCCCCGCCCAAACCATCGAGGCCCCCTATAGCCTCTCCCTGCGCGAGTCCTCACCGGCGTTGGCGCGCGCCTGATGAATCCGTGGTTCGAAATATCCGAAGTGAATGACAAGGCCCGTCAATCGTATGGTGATTGACGGGCCCTGGTCGTATTGGACTTGACTGTACTTGGTACGGGCGTGACTCTCCGTCTTTTAGCCGTGGAATTCCACGCTGATCCAGGAGATGGCGGGAAGCGTTGCCGTGCAGGTGCCGGTGGCGTTCATTGCAATGTCGAGCGGTTGCGGCGTGACGGCTTCGGGCGCTTCGGCGGTGTTGGTGCGGTACGGATCGTCCTCATGCAACAGTTGCGCCTTGCTGAGCGCGAGCGTGCCGAGACCGGGCAGGCCGGGCAGCCCGGAAAGGTCGATGGTGAGCGTGTGCGGGGTGTTGGCGTCGCGGTTGACGGCAAGCAGCAGACCGGTGCGGGCCTGTTCATCCCACGTGACTACCGCGTCGATGGCCGGCACGTCGCCATATGCCTCGGTATGGATGGTGGGGGAGCTGATGGCCGGAGCGTAGGCCTGGCCGCGCGCGTGAAGGGCGGCTTCGGCGAACGGGTAGAACGTGGTCTGCCGCCATGCCGGGCCGTGTTCTTCGGCCATGATGGGGGCGATGACGTTGACCAGCTGGGCGCGCGAGGCGGAACGCACGCGATCGCAGTGCTTGAGCAGGGTGATCATCAGGGAACCTTCGACCACCGCGTCGGCCGCGGTGTAGATGTCTTCCAGCAAATGCGGAGACTGAGGCCATGGCTCATGGTGCAAACCCTGCGCGGCCTCCGCCTTCCACTGGTCTTCCTGCTCGTTCCACTTGTCCGAATACCATACGCCCCCATTCGTCGAAGGACAGGGCGATGTCTTTGGTGCCGTTGTTGGCTTCTCGCGCCTGATCGGCCGCGTCCGAGACGGTGGCGATGAACTTGGGTCATGTCTTCGGAAGAGGCCAGGAAGTCCTGCATGGAGGCGGCGGTCCGGGTTTTATGGCCGCGGTCGAAGTAGTAGGCATGGCAGGAGACGAAGTCGAGATTCTCGTAAGCCTTGGTGAGCACGGTCTTCTCCCACGTGCCGAAGGTCGGCATATAGGCACCCGAGGAACCGCAGGCCACGAGTTCGAGACCGGACTCGGCGAGCTTCATGGCGTGGGCCACCTTATCCACCGCGCCGGCATATTCTTCCGGGCTCATGTGGCCCACCTGCCACGGGCCGTCCATTTCGTTGCCGATGCACCACATCTTGATATCCATCGGCTCCTCGATGCCGTTGGCCACGCGCTGATCCGCCCAAGCGGTGCCGGGCGCGCCGTTGACATACTCGAGCTCGTCGAGCGCGGCTTTCAGCCCCCGGGTGCCCATGTTGACGGCAAGCATGATTTCGGTGCCGGCTTTCTGGCTCCAGCGGTAGAAGTCGTCGATGCCCATCTCGTTGGTTTCGGTGCAATGCCAGGCCAGGTCGCGGCGCACGGGGCGATTCTCGCGTGGACCGATGCCGTCTTCCCAGTTGTAGTTGGATACGAAATTGCCGCCGGGGTAGCGCACGCAGGTGACGCCCAGCTCCTTGACCAGGTCAAGCACGTCTTGGCGGAAGCCGTTTTCGTCGGCGGTGGGATGGCTGGGCTCGTAGATGCCGCCGTAGACGCAGCGGCCCAGATGTTCTACGAATGAGCCGAACAGACGCGGGGGGAACGTCGGCTACCGGAGTGGCGTCGGCGTTGAGGGCGATGCTGGCGTCCGGCGTGGTTGCGTTGCCAGTTGTGGAGACGTTACTGGCCGTGGTGCCGGCGGCGGTCGGCACCGGGCTGCTTTCCTGCTTGTCGGGATGGGTGGTTTCGGCGGAATACTGGCTGTTGTGAGTGGTCATGAGCGGGATGCATCTCCTTCGGTTTGCGGTTAGTCACCATGGTGCGACGTGTCGTGTTTGCGTAAACATAAAACATGTGGTACCGTTTCTTAAAACGATACAAGGCTTGGAACAAAACGCCAAGTCCCGTCGTTTCCCATAACAAGGAAGGAAAGAACGATGAAGTTCGGCAAGAAGACGATTGCCCTGATTGGTGCTGTGGCCATGCTCTCCTCTGTAGCTGCCTGCGGTTCCACTTCTGCCGGGGATGGCGGAAGCACCGGCTCCTCTGATAAGAAGATCGAGCTGACCGTGTGGTCCTGGGATTCCACACTGCCTCGTACGGTCAAGGGATTCGAGGCCAAGAACCCGAACATTAAGGTGAAGGTGACCAATGCCGGCACCAACAAGGACGAGTACAACGCACTGTCCAACGCCATCGAGGCCGGCTCCGGTGCTCCGGACATCGCCCAGATCGAATACTACGCACTGCCCGAATACGTGATTCGCGGCCACCTCGAGAACCTCTCCGATCTCGGCGCCTCCGATTTCAAGGACTTCTACACCCCGGGCACGTGGTCCTCGGTGAGCATCAATGACGGCGTCTACGCCCTGCCGATGGATTCCGGCCCGATGGCCTGGTTCTACAACAAGGACGTCTTCGACAAGGCCGGCGTCGATCCGACCCAGGTGCGCACGTGGGACGACTTCTACGAGGCCGCCAAGAAGATTCGCGCCGTGGACTCCTACATCACCTCCGATTCCGGTGACGCCGGCTTCTTCGACTCCATGACCTGGCTGGCCGGCGCGACCCCGTTCGAGACCTCCAAGGACGGCGAGACCGTGACCATCAACCTGACCGGTGACAAGAACGTCAAGACCTTCACCGACTTCTGGCAGAAGATGATCGACGAAGACCTCATCGACACCAAGACCGTCGGCTGGACCGACGATTGGAACAAGGGTCTGGATGACGGCTCCATCGCATCCCTGCTGACCGGCGCTTGGATGCCGTACAACCTGCTTTCCGGCGCTCCGAACGGTGACGGCAAGTGGCGCATCGCCCAGATGCCGACCGCAGACGGCTCCGAGACCAACTCCGAGAACGGTGGTTCCTCGCTGGTCATCGTGAAGTCCGACGACAAGGCCAAGGTCGCCGCCGCCTACAAGTTCATGGAATACGCCTGCCACGACGCCGAGGGCATTAAGACCCGTGTTGACGGCGGTGCCTTCCCGGCCGACAACGACACCCTCAAGTCCAACGACTTCCTCAACATGACCTCCCTGACCGACTCCGACGGCAAGGCCCACGAGTACTTCGGCGGTCAGAAGTTCAACGAGGAGCTGGCCAAGGCCGCAGCCAATGTGTCCACCGGCTACAAGTTCCTGCCCTTCGAGGTCTACGCTCGCGGCAAGTTCGGCGACTACGCCGGCGATGCCTACACCGGCAAGACCACGCTCTCCGATGCTGTGGCTTCCTGGCAGAAGGACCTGCAGGATTACGCCAAGCAGCAGGGCTACCAGGTGAAGTAACGGCAATCGCAGCAGACTTCCTCCTGTGGTTTCTGTAGCGGGAGGTTGCGATAACAGGATCGGGCACTCTTCGGAGCGCCCGATTTTCTTATGCCATGGGAGCAGTGGCGCGCGGATTGCGATACCAAGATGGCGTGTTGCCGAAGAATGTGTATAATAAAAGATGTTATCGCAACCATAGCTACAAAGTGGCGAAACAAAGCCGTTTTGTGACTACTGAACCATAGAGTGATGGTTCACGATAGCATGACGACGAGGAGAGTTGCCATGCTGTTGTGGTGACAATCACTGCAGACCGCCGAAAGGCGATCCAAGGAAGGAGAACAGAACGATGAAGTTCACCGTTGCTAAGAAGGCCATTGCACTTACCGGTGCGGTTGCCATGCTGGGTTCCGTTGCCGCCTGCGGTTCCGACACCGCCAGTGGCAAGCCGGCTCAAGATAAGGACGTTACCGAAATCACCGTGTGGGCTTGGGAGCCCACGCTGACCCAGGTTGCCAAGGACTTCACCAAGAAGACCGGCATCAAGGTCGATCTCAAGAACGTCGGCACCAACACCAAGGAATACACCCAGCTTGATAACGCCATCGAGGCTGGCTCCGGTGCTCCGGACGTCGCTCAGGTTGAGTACTACGCCATCCCGCAGTACGCCATCAAGGGCAACCTGCTGGACATCACCGACAAGACCTCCGGCTACTCCGACTTCTACACCCCTGGCCCGTGGGCTTCCGTGCAGTTCGCCGGCAAGGTCTACGGCCTGCCGATGGATTCCGGCCCAATGGCCTTCTTCTACAACAAGGAGGTCTTCGACAAGGCCGGTGTTGACGCCGAGCAGATCAAGACCTGGGATCAGTACTACGACGCCGCCAAGAAGATTCACGCTCTGGGCGACAACTACTACATCACCTCCGACACCGGTGACGCCGGCTTCTTCGACTCCATGACCTGGCTGGCCGGTGCAAAGCCGTTCCAGACCTCTTCCGATGGTTCCGAAGTCACCGTCAACCTGACCGAGGACAAGGGCGTCAAGACCTTCACCGACTTCTGGCAGAAGCTGCTGGACGAGGGCCTGCTCGACACCAAGACCGCTGGCTGGTCTGAGGACTGGTTCAAGGGCATGGTCGACGGCACCATCGCCTCCCTGTTCACTGGCGCTTGGATGCCTGCCAACCTGGCCAACTCCGCTGCTGACGGCGCTGGCAAGTGGCGTGTGACCCAGATGCCGACCGCTGACGGCTCCACCACCAACTCCGAGAACGGTGGTTCTTCGCTGGCTGTGCTCGCCTCCACCAAGAAGGCTGACGCTGCTTACCAGTTCATCGAGTACGCCAACCACGGCGACGGCGTGGCCACCCGTGTGGCCGGCGGTGCATTCCCGGCTGACAAGGCCTCCATGGAGTCCGACTCCTTCAAGAACACCACCACTGTGAAGAACGCCGATGGCGAGGACGTTGACTACTTCGGTGGTCAGAAGTACAACGAGGTTCTGGCTCAGGCTGCTGAGAACGTGTCCTCCGACTACCAGTTCCTGCCCTACGAGGTCAAGGCCCGCACCATCTTCGGCGACTACCTTGGCAAGTCCTACACCGGCGACCAGAAGCTGACTGACGGTATCGCCGCTTGGCAGAAGGCACTGCAGGATTACGGCAAGGATCAGGGCTTCACCGTGAAGTAAGCCTTGAACCCTCGCTGAGACTGCCTAGCTAATCTCACCTGATACACAAAGCCCCGTGACGAATCCCGTCACGGGGCTTTTACCGTTTTAAGCCCCGCCTAGTACACTCGTCACCATGCGAGTGATCGGACAGCGAATCAAAAGAATGGCAACCATAGCAGTGACTGCCATCCTTTCCGTATCCCTGGCCTCGTGCGGGCAGGCCACGGACGACAACCGTACGGAGATCAGCGTATGGAGCTGGGAACCGAGCATGGGGGGAGGTCATCCGCCGTTTCGAAAAAGCCAATCCGGACATCCGCGTGAAATGGACCAATATCTCCGGCTACGGCAATCTTAATACCGCCATTCAAGACGGTTACGGCACGCCGGACGTGGCTCAAATCGAATACTATGCACTGTTGCAGTACGCGGTCTCCGGCCAATTGCTTGATCTGACCGACAAAATCGGCTCGGATTATTCCAACTTCTTTACCCTCGGCACATGGTCGTCCGTGCAGCTCGCCGGCCGTACCTATGGACTGCCCATGGATTCGGGCCCGATGGGCTTCTTCTACAACGAAGACGTGTTCCGCCAAGCCGGCGTGGACGCCACCAAGATCAAGACTTGGGATGACTATTACGAGGCCGCCGAAAAGCTCAAGGAGATCGGCGCGTATATCGCCGCCGACTCGGGCGACGGCAGTTTCTATGACGCGATGGTCTGGCTCGCCGGTGGTCAGCCGTTCCACACGTCGGCCGACGGCAAAACCGTGACCATCGATTTGGATGAGGATGCCGGCACCCAACGGTTCACCGAATTCTGGCAGAAAATGATCGATGAGGGGCTTGTTGACACCACCTCCGCCACATGGTCGGATCGGTGGAAAAGCAGAGTGGGCACCGGCACCATCGCCTCCGTGTTCTCTGGGGCCTGGATGCCGTCGCTGCTGCTGTCCAATGTGCCGGGCGCGGCCGGTCTGTGGCGCGTGGCTCCCATGCCCACCTATGATGGCCAGCCCACCAACGCCGAAAGCGGCGGGTCGGCACTGACCGTACTGCAATTGACCCGTAAGCCGGATGCGGCTTATCGTTTCGTGGACTTTGTGGCGCATGACGCCCAAGGCATTAGCGCGCGTGTGGATGGCGGTGCTTTCCCGGCCGATTATGCCACCCTGAATTCCGCTGATTTTTTGGATAAAACCACGATTACCAATGACCGGGGCATTGAAATCCCGTATTTCGGCGGGCAGAAGTTCAACCGTGTACTGTCGGAGGCCGCCGAGGATGTGTCGGTCGGATACCAGTATCTGCCGTTCGAAGTGTATGCGCGCAGTGACTTCAAATCGACGGTGGGCCAGGCATACGAGTGGTCCGGCAGTTTCCACGCCTATCAGCAGCGACAGGAAGCCATTGAGATGGGCATGAAGGACGAGGAAGGCAACCCGCTCGAACCGTTGGAGAAGCCCGGCAAGAAAGTCAGTCTCTCCGACGGCCTGGCCCAATGGCAGAAAGACCTCCGAGAATACGGCTTCAATCAGGGCTTTACGATTAAGTAGGGATTCGGGGTTGGGTCGGAATCGACCGCGCTATACGCGGCCGATTCCTGCATACTACGTCACTTCACATTGCGCGAGTAGATGTGCGCCATGCCCTTGAAAATCAAATCCGGGTCATACACGTCAATCAGCTCGGTGTCATTCTCAAACACTCGACCGAGGCCACCGGTGGTGATCACCTTGAAATCCTCGCCTCCGAGCTCTTTGCGGAACTGACGAATCGTGCGCTCCACACCGCCCAAGAACGTGTAATACAAACCGGCCTGCATGCAGGTCTTGGTGTTGGTGCCCAGAATCGTATCTGGTCGCGTAATTTCCACTTCCGGCAGCTGGGCCGTATCTCCCCACAGAGCGGCCGCACCGGCACGGATGCCGGTGGTGATGACGCCGGAATCGACCACGCCCTTGTCGCTCACGTGTGTGAACGTGGTGGCGGTGCCGAAATCAGCCACCAGCACTGGGCCGCCATACTCGTAATAGGCACCGGCGCAGTCGGCCAGAATATCCGCACCCAGCGATTTCGGATCGTCAACGCGCACGTTCATACCGGTCTTGATGCCCGGTCCCACCACCATCGGATCAATGTCGAGGAATTTGACGATGGACGAACGGAAGGAGTGCATCACTTTCGGCACCACCGAACAGATGATCACATCGTCCACATCGGATGGCTGAAAACCGCTCATTCTCAGGAATTCAGTCAGAAACAGCCCATACTCATCAGACGTATGGTTGGCTTTGGTGGTGATGCGGTAGGTGCCGGCGATGGTATCGCCATCCAAAAGCCCAGCACGATGTTCGTATTGCCGATATCAACGGCGACCAGCATGATAACCCTCCAGATTCAAGATGGATTTCATGCGCAATTCTACAGTCCCATGGCTATGATGGCCTGCGGTGGTCGACCCAGCGTGGCGGCCAACCGTAGAACACAACATATACAGAGGAAGAACCATGTCTCAAGACAATGGTGCGCACGTCGAAGACGGCGCAACCACAGATGCGAGCCTTGCCTCGCGCGCAAAGAATCCGAAAAAAAGCGGCCCGAAGTGGTGGCTGATCTCACTGATTGCCGTCATCGTGGCAGTGGCGGTCGTCATCGGCGTCACGCTCGCTTTCGGCGGTAAGAAAGATGACAAGTCGGCTTCGTCCAGCAACCAATATGCCGACACCGTGACCATCGGCCTCAAACTGGCCCCCACCAATCTGGACATCCGCAACACCGCCGGCTCCGCGCTTGACCAGATCCTGATCGGCAACGTATACGAAGGCATCGTGGCACGTGACTCCAAGAACCAGGTCGCTCCCGCCATCGCCTCCAGCTGGGAGACGTCCAAGGACGGCCTGACCTACACCTTCCACCTCAATAAGAACATGACCTTCTCCAATGGCGACAAACTTGACGCCGACGACGTGGCCTGGTCCATCAACGAGCTGATCGCTAAGGGCTACCACGACGCCGACGCGCTCGCCGCCGTCAGCAAGGTGGAGGCCAAGGACGCCGACACCGCGGTGATCACGCTCAAGACGCCGAACTCCAACCTGTTGTGGACCCTGACCGGTCGCGCAGGGCTCGTGTTCGACAAGGATGCCAAGTATGACCTGAAGACGCAGGCCGTCGGCTCCGGCCCCTACACCGTTGCCAAGTTCGTGGAAAACAGCTCGATCACGCTGAAGGCCAATGAGAAGTACTGGGGCAAGAACAAGGCCAAGACGCCCACTGTGGTCGTCAAGTATCTGGCCGACGACAACGCCGCGGTCAATGCGCTGAAGTCCGGTGACGTGCAGGTGCTCGCCCCGATTACCGAGAACCTCGCCGAACCGTTCAAGTCCGATTCCGCCAAGTACACGGTCAAAGCCGGCAACGGCACCGACAAGTTCGTGCTCGGCTTCAACAACGCTTCCGGTTCCAAACTGGCTGACAAGCGCATTCGTCAGGCCATCCGTTACGCCATCAACCACAAGGAGCTCATCGCCTCTCGCGGCGGTGCGGACAAGGCGCTCGGCGGCCCGATCCCGTCTCTCGACCCCGGCTACGAGGATCTGACGAATCTGTACCCGTATGATCAGAACAAGGCCAAGTCGCTCATGGCTGAAGCCGGCTATTCCACCGACAAGCCGCTTCAACTTACGCTGACCTACGCCAACATCTACGGCACCGAGCTCGGAGACCAGCTGCGCTCCCAGCTCAAGCCCCTCGGCATCGACCTGAAGGTGAATGTGGTGGAGTTCTCCACGTGGCTGCAGGATGTGTACACCAACCACACCTTCGATATTTCGCTGGTGGACCACAACGAAAGCCACGACTTCGCATCGTGGACCGATCCGACATACTATTTCGGTTACGACAACAAGAATGTGACCAAGCTGTACAACGAGGGTGTTGCCGCCACCTCCGACAAGGAGCGCGATGCCAAGTTCGCCGCGGCCGCCAAGCTTGTCTCCGAGGATGCGCCGGCCGACTGGCTGTTCAACTACCGCATCACCACCGCCACGGCCAAGGGCGTTGAAGGATTCCCCTTCGACCTCAACCAGACCGTTCTGCCCCTCTACAACGTGACCTACACGAAGTAGTTCGTTACAGCAATGAGCTCCCTCAGTGAGGGGGGCTCATTGTTAATCCAAGTAAAGTAGGCATTATGCGATTCGTGTTGAAACGGCTGGCGTTATTCGTGGTGGCGTTGTTCGGCCTGTCCGTGGTGGTTTTCGCAGCATTGCGCATTCTGCCTGGCGATGTGGCCTCCGTGATGGCCGGCGTCAACTCGCCGCCTGAGCGTGTGACCCAGCTACGCGAACAACTCGGTCTGAATCGGCCATTGATTGCACAATACTTCGATTGGATGAGTGCGCTGGCCCGTGGTGACTTCGGCACTTCAATCCTGACTGGTCGCTCCGTAACCTCCTTGGTAGGCGCACGTGCGTCCATCACCTTTCCCCTGATTATTCTTGGCCTGCTCATCGCCTTGGCCATCGGCTTGCCGCTGGGCTGTGCGGCGGTACTGGCCCGCAGCGCAACGGTGCGTGCGGTGTTTCATGTACTGGCTATTGTCGGCGGTGCCGTACCTGCGTTGTGGGGCGGTCTGCTGCTGATTCTGTTGTTCGGGCGCGGCGTAGGATTACTTGACGTGTTTCCCTCGCAAGGGTTCCCGCTGGATGGCTGGGGCGCACCCGGTTCGGCGATATCAGCGTTGGTATTGCCGGCTGTATCGGTCGGCATCATCGTGGGAGCATCGCTTATGCGATACACGCGCGCGGCCTTAGGGGATTTAGCCAGTTCCGGCTACATCGATATGGCACGCTCGTGTGGCATGACGCGCACTCAGGCGGTGTTGCGTGTGGGATTGCGGTTGGCAACCCCGCAGCTGGTGTCTGTTATCGGGCTGACCTTCGCTTCGATGGTCACTGGCGTGATGGTCATCGAAAACCTGTTTGCGTTACCGGGCATCGGCAACGGTCTTGTGACCGACGTGGGCAACCGCGACCTGATTGCCGTGCAAAGCGAGCTGTTCCTGCTGGCCGCGTTCTTTTTGACTGTCGGCCTCGTGGTCGATTTGCTCCACCGCGTGCTCGACCCGCGTCTGAAAACCGCTACCGCCATTACGGAGGTGACCGCATGAGCAATGTTCGTCGTGCGACGACTGGTGGTCGACGGGCTGCCTTCGTCATCGTCCTGCACTCCATGTGGCGTCGTGCCGAGGGCAAATTCGCACTTATCGTGCTCGCTCTGTGGTTGCTCATTGCCATCGTTTCCCTGTTCTGGACCCCGCAATCGCTGTGGACCACTGATGGCTACCATGTATGGGCCAAGCCGTCCGCCGAGCACTGGCTCGGCACTGACGGCACCGGCGCGGACGTGTTCAGCTGGCTGCTGGCCGGCTCACATACCAATCTTGTGATCGTGCTGCTGACCGTAGTGGCATCTATGGCTTGGGGGCTGCTGCTCATCGCGGCCATGGTGGCGCGCAATGCGGCGCTCGCCAGTTCTTCGGTAGTGGTAGTTGATGCGTTGATTTCCGTTCCCACCGTGTTGATTGCGTTGATTCTGGCTGTGCCGTTGGGAGCGTCAATCGCGGTGATTGTGATCGCCTGCGGCTTCGGATATGGGTTGAATCTGGCTCGTGTGGCTCGCCCCGCAGCGTTGCTGGCGTCCCGCTCGTCATATGTGGAATCGGCCTTGGCCAATGGTGCCAGCGGGTGGCGTGTGCTCATAAGCCATGTTATGCCGAATATTCTGCCGGTATTGGCTGTGCAACTGTCATTGTCGGCGGGCACGGCGGTGTTGGCTGAGTCGGGGCTCACTTATCTCGGTATCGGTGTGCCGTCCGGTGTGCCGAGCTGGGGGCATTCTCTGGCCACTTCGGTCAAACTCATCAACGTGTTCCCATTAACCGTGGTGTGGCCCGGCCTGATCGTCACGGTTGTGGTTGTGGCGCTGAATATTTTTGGTGATGTGCTGCGCGATGCCATCGATCCGGTCACCAACCCCGCATTACGTGAAATAGGAGGCGAACGATGAGCGTCGATGTTCGCGGGCTGAAAATCACGATTGGCGGCAAACCAATCGTCTCTGATGCGGATATGACCATTGCCGACGGTGAACGAGTTGGCTTGATCGGTTCTTCAGGCTCCGGAAAATCTATGATTGCCAAGGCGATGCTGGGGTTGCTGCCCCTGACCGCTGTGACTAATGGGTCGATTGATATGGGCGGCACGGAAATTATCGGAGCTTCCGAACGTGCGCTTGCCGACCTGCGCGGCCGGTATGTGGGTACGGTATTCCAGAATCCGGCCCATGCGCTGAACCCGGTGATGACCGTGGCGCAGCAGATCGCCTTGCCATTGCGGTTGCACTATGATCTGACCAAGGCCGAACGAGCCGACCGAGTGAATGCCTTGTTGAGCAAGGTCGGGCTGGATCTCGATATGGCCGGCAAATACCCGCACGAACTGTCCGGCGGCCAACAGCAGCGCGTGGGCATCGCCACGGCGCTGATCACCTCACCGCGATTCATCATCGCGGACGAACCCACCACCGCACTCGACTCCATCACGCAACGCCAGATCGTGGACCTGCTGACCTCGCTGGTGGACGACGCCGGTGCCTCCATGCTGTTCATCACCCACGATTTCTCCGTACTCGCGCGTGCCACCACCCGCTGCTACGTGCTGGACGCCGGCCGCATCGTCGAATCCGGACCCACCGCCGACCTGCTCGCCGCGCCGACCACACCACAAGCCCAGCGCCTGGTCGCCGCCGCCCAAACCCTCACCCTCCACACCCCCAAGGAGGATTCGCATGAGTAACAGCAGTGTGCCGCTCCTCTCCGCCCACTCCATCACCAAATCCTTCGGCCCGCGCACCGCACGCCACCAAGTCCTCTTCGACGTCTCCGCCGACGTCCACGCCGGCGAATGTCTGGCCGTGATCGGCGGCTCCGGATCCGGCAAATCCACGCTGACCCGCATTATGCTGGGCTTGGAATCCGCGGACTCCGGCAGCGTGGAATACGAGAGCCAATCCATTGTCGGCGGCCGAAAATCGCCGGGATTCGCGGCCCTGCGCCGCGAATCGGGACTGGTGTTCCAGGACCCGTTCTCCTCGCTCGACCCACGTTGGCGAGTCGCCAAATCAGTGGCTGAACCGCTGAGTCTGCAACGGCGTGACCTGAACAACACCGATATCGACGAGCGAGTGGCCGCGGCTCTGACCATGGCAGGCCTTGAACCGGCAGACTTCCTGAACCGGTACCCAATCGACCTGTCCGGCGGCCAGGCGCAGCGCGTGGTCATCGCCCGCGCTATCATCAACGAGCCCAAAGTGATCCTCGCCGATGAGCCGATGAGCGCCATCGACGTGGCCGCGCGCATTCAGATCCTCGACACCTTCGCCGCCATCCGCGCGGCCCGGCCGAGCACCGCCATCATCATGGTCTCCCACGATCTCGGCGTGGTACAGCACATCGCCGACCGCATCCTCGTGCTCCATGACGGGCGTCTCGAAGAGACGGGTTCCACCGCTGAAGTGCTCGGCAACCCCCAATCCGATTACACCCGTCAGCTCATCGAGGCAGCCTCGTTATAGACCTTTTTTGGCTCCCTCTCTGAGGGGAGCTGTCGAACGCAGTGAGGCTGAGGGGAGTTACGGGTGCCGTCGTATTCCTC
>ENA-OQDC01001102-OQDC01001102.1-human-gut-metagenome-genome-assembly--contig:-NODE-1102-length-15150-cov-4.294482_pt1 | contig 15150 bp, 12 predicted proteins | sample MGYA00242770_ERZ504601 | MGnify/ENA primary metagenome ERZ504601 (study PRJEB26092, sample SAMD00036305) | human gut metagenome | host: Homo sapiens | study: EMG produced TPA metagenomics assembly of...
GAGAACGGCAGAAGTCAGCCGTTCAAAGTCCTGCGGCGGATTTGCCGGGGTGAACATCAGCACAACATAGCGCGGGTCGGCATATTCGCACTCGACCTTTGCGCCGCGCAGCGCTTCTGCAAGCTCTGTGCCGGTCATGCCCAGTGTAGCAGCATCCAGCGTGACCTTGAGAGGTTCGCTTTCCAGTGCCAGCGGCCCCGGGCAGTGTTTTGCCGCAGCGGCTTCGTTCAGCTCCCGGCGCAGGCGGGTCAAATATCCGCAGCACTGCAAAATGCCGCAGCGGATAGCCCTTCCGACAGAACCTGATTGCATTTGTCCAGCGACTGCAAGATCAGGTAAGACGGACTGGTGGAACCAAACAATGCCAGTGCATTGCGCACAGCGGCTTCGTCCTGAATGGGGGCCATTTTTGCCCAGATGCAGGTATGCGCCGCCAGTGACAACGGGCAGCGTTTTATGGCCGGAGTCGCAGCACATGGCCGCGCCCAGCGCAATAGGATGCTGACCGCCCTGCGGCAGAAAACGCAGGTAAGCACCGTGGGCATTATCCACCAGAAGCGGAACGCCAAAATCTTTGCACACTTCGGCCAGCGCTGCAATATCCTGCACGCCGCCCAGATAATCCGGACTGGTGATGTAGACGCCAAAGGGCCTTTTGCCCTGCTGTGCCAAACCCTGCAGAGCACCTGTCAGCTTTGCAGCCGACACCGGGCAGCTGCAAAGTGCACCGGCATCCTGCGGCGCAGGCCAGAGCCACTGGATATCAAAATCCAGCAGCGCCGCCGCATACAACAGCGCTTTGTGAGCGTTGCGCGCTGCCAGCAGGACCGGGCGCTGTCCGGCTGCGGGCGCAGCCTGCAGTGCAAGGCACAGCATTGCACGGATGCACTGGGACGAGCCTTCTGTACTATAGTAAGTATGTGCTGTGCCAAACAGCCGGGTAGCGTTGGCTTCGCTCTGGGCAATGATGCCGTCAGCCCCATACAGTTCATCCGCACCCTTTATTTCGGTAATGTCCCACGGCTCAAAGCCCAAAAGGCTCTGGCCCTTGTGGCCGGGCATATGCAGCCGCGAGGTGCCGGACTGTGCGTAACGGCGCACAAAATCCACAATAGGCGTGGTCGTGCTCATTCGCAGGCTTCGCCATCAGCACAGGCGTTACAGGTGGAACCCAGCTCAATAGGCACCTCGATGCCCTTGGCGGCCAGTTCCTGATTCTCGGCTACCTTGATCATGATGGCGCACTCCATACGCTTTTTGAACAGCTCGCAGCCGTACTCGTACACGCCGGTAATGCTGCCGGTGGCATGGTAGGAGTTGGCAGCGCAGCCGCCGGAGCAATACAGCTTTGCCCAGCAGTTCTGGCACTCCTTGCGGGCATAGGCGTTGCAGTGCTTGAACTCATCGCGCACGGCAGTGTTCGTAACGCCCTTCCAGATATCGCCCATCAGGTACTTGGGGTCGCCCACAAACTGGTGGCAGGGGTACAGATCGCCCCAAGGAGTAACAGCCATGTACTCCGTGCCGGAGCCACAGCCGGAAATGCGCTTGTAGATGCAGGGGCCGCCGGTGAGGTCGATCATGTAGTGGTAGAAGGTAAAGCCGCGGCCCTCGCGGTTGCGCTTGATCATTTCCTTGGCAAGGATCTCGTACTGTTCCTTCAGGATGGGCAGATCTTCCTCGGTCAGGGCACTGGGGTCGCCGGGCTTAGACACCACAGGCTCCATGCTCAGCTCAGTAAAGCCGAGGTCGGCCATGTGGAAGATATCGTTGGTGAAGTCGGTGTTGTAGTGGGTGTAGGTGCCGCGCATGTAGTAGTTCTTGTCGCCGCGCTTCTTCACGAACTCCTGGAACTTGGGCACGATGGTATCGTAGCTGCCATGGCCTGCATAGTCCTTGCGGAAGCGGTCATTGACCTCTTTGCGGCCATCCAGACTCAGAACGACGTTGTGGCACTCCTTGTTGCAGAAATCGATCACATCGTCATCGATCAGCATACCGTTGGTGGTCATGGTAAAGCGGAAGTTCTTGTTGTGGATCTTCTCCTGCTCACGGCAGTAGGCCACCAGCTTTTTGACCATATCAAAGTTCATCAGCGGTTCGCCGCCAAAGAAGTCCACCTCAAGGTTGCGGCGGGTGCCGGAGTTTTCGATCAGGAAGTCCATGGCACGCTTGCCCACTTCAAAGCTCATCAGCGCACGGTCGCCCTGATAGCGGCCCTGCGAAGCAAAACAGTAGGAGCAGTTCAGGTTGCAGGTGTGTGCAACATGCAGGCACAAGGCCTTGACCACTGTGTTGCGGTTTTTAAAGTCGAAAGCCATATTCTCATAGGTATCCGGGGTCCACAGCTTGCCTGCTTCCTTCAGGTTGGTCACATCATCGATGCACTGACGCAGATCTTCCTCCGTGACATCCTCGCGGTCTCCATACTTTGCCATCATAGCCGAAACGATCTCGTCAGCAGTATGCTCCGGGTACATGGCAATGATATCGTATGCAACATCGTCCACCACATGCACCGAGCCGCTGCAGGTGTCCAGCACGATGTTATAGCCGTTCAATTGATACTGGTGTACCATTTTACTCTCCATTCCAATTATACAAAAAAATGCCGCCCGGCAAAGGCGGCAGGGGGTTGCAAAAATTACTTGTTGCTGTTCTCGCACTGCTGGTTAGCCACGCCGCAGGAGGTCTTGCAAGCGGACTGGCAGGAAGTCTGGCACTCGCCGCAGCCGCCGGTCTTAACGCTCTTGGTCAGGTCACGAGTAGCAATGGTCTTAATACGTTCCATAATAGAAAACCTCTCTAGCTCTCAAAATTTCATCGCGCCGGACAAAGCCCGGTACGCATTTATCTTTACTTATGATAACACGCAAGGGGCTTTCTGTCAAGATTTTTATGCTGCTAACCTGTTCAAACCTGTCCAGCAGGCTGATACTTCGTCAGGACGGTGTGCAGCCCCAGCTCCCGCGCCCTGGCCAGTAAGTACCGGTAGCGGCACAAAAGTGCCTGCCGCTCGTAAATGCGCTGCTCGATCAGGTCTGTATCTACCTCCAGATCAAACATCATCTCATTGCGCCGCAGGCAGAACAGACATTCCTTCAGCTCTTCTTCCAGTTCTGGGTGATAGCGTTCGTGCTCGGTATCCCGCGGGATGCGGCTCGAAAGCAAAGTTTGGGTGTTCTGGGCATGGGTTCGTTCCAGCATAGGCCGTCCTCCTCTTCTTTGTGTATCTTGAAGGTTTGTACATTTTAGTATATGAAGAGACCGGTGCAGAATATGCCAGTTTATGGTAAAGCAGAAACTTCTCCGCTGGTGCGCGCATTTTAAAAAAGTTTGCAATTTTTTCAAAATCACGCTTGACAAGTATCACTTTTCCGCGTATAATAGCACACGTTGAGCGGCTCACGCTGTGAAACGCAATCGAATATTGGGGATTTGCATAGTGGTAGTGCGGTAGACTCTGACTCTACTTGTGGGAGTTCGATTCTCTCATCCCCAACCAAAAAGCCATCCGGTTTATGCCGGATGGTTTTTTTGTTCTATATTGTTATACAAAAACAGCGTACCGTCTTTGCGACGGTACGCCCATTTTTATGCAGTTATTACAGGATGCTGATGCGGCCTGCGCCGTAGGGATTCTCGTAATCCAGCAGATAGCCCGGGTAATCGGCCAGCGGGCTGTTTGCGGTGGTCAAATGCGGCAGACCCTCTGCATCTACACCGCCAAAGGTCATGGCATAGGTAGACATCACAAGGTAATCCTCAGACACATAGTCCTTGATCAGCTCTGCGCCATCAAACATGGCAAAGCCATCGCCCAGATTGCGCAGAGTGTAATTCATGCCAGCCAGAGCGTAGGTCTTGCTCTCGTCCAGCGGTTCATAAGTACCGGAAGCCTTGTTGTAGATCTTCACGTTCTGCACGCGCGGAGTGCCGGTGGCACTGCCAATCCAGACATTCTTCTCGTCGGTCTGCACGGTGTTGGGGATATCGGCGTGGATTTCGTAGGAAGCGCCTGCCACATGCAGGAAGCCGCCGTTCTCCTTTTCCGTTCCGGCAAAGCGAGCTGCAAACTCCAGTGCATCCTGGATCTGCTTGCCGGTGACAGACATCAGACAGGCCACATTGCCAAACGGGCTGACCTGCTTGCAGGTCTTGAAGGTCCAGTAGCCGGCTTTCTCATCGGCGCGGATGCCGCCGCCGTTCATGATAGCGATGTCACAATGCAGCTGTTCCACCTCATTGAAGTAGGAGTAAATGCCGTCGGCCACGAAGTCGCCGAGATTCGTCTCTGCCATGCGGATGCGGCGCTTGCCAGTCTCGGGGTCGGAGATGTAGAAGTTCGTATCGGCAACAGCGATCTTCTCACCCAGCATGTCGTCCACAGAAGCGACCCATGCGTTCTGGATATCGGCAACAGCACTGTCGGAGCCTTCGTAAGAGGAGATCAGACGGGTGGCAATGGAGCCGTCGGCCTTGATGGTCATTTCGCCAACATTTGCAAAATAAGAGCCGGTCTGGGTCAGGGCGACAGCCTTGCCGGACAGATCCTTCACCCACTCACACTCCATCTTGGTGTGAGAATGGCCGTCGATGAATGCATCGAAGCCGGAGGTGTGCTCGATGACTTCCTTGCTGGTCCAGGGCGAAGAGGAAGGATCAACGCCCAGATGGCCCAGACCGATCACGTAGTCAGCCAGAACCTTGGCCTTATCAATGGACTTCTGCACAGCCTTGTACAGCTTCTGGCCGTCGTCACCGCCCAGAATATCATAGATATAGCGGCTCTGGCTCTTGTCCATGAAGTAAGCCGGAGTAGACTTGGTGAAGGTCTCGGGCGTGGTGATGCCCACAAATGCGATCACGCGGCCACCGATGGTGAAGTATTTGACATCCGGCAGAACGCGGTTGCCCAGCGGCAGATTGACCCAGTTGCTGGAGAGGTACGGGAAATCTGCCTCAGCCATTACCTCTTTTGCACGGGCCATGCCGTAGTCGAATTCATGGTTGCCGGGAGTTGCAACATCGTAGCCAGCGGCGTTCATCAGCTGGATGATAGAGGCACCTTCGTCCATGGAGCCATATGCGGTACCCTGAATATGGTCGCCCGCATCTACCAGCAGGACATTTTTGCCTGCATCCTGATAGCTCTTTTTCAAAGCTGCGATGGCAGCATAGGTCAGTTCCGGCGATTTTTTGTCGATGTAAGTATGAACATCGTTGGTGTACAGGATCGTAATGTCCTTAAAGCTGCCGGGGTAACATGCAGACGCAGCGGGTGCGCCCAGACTTACGGCAGCAACGGCCGTGGTGACACCTGCGGCTTTCAGGAAGCTGCGGCGGGAGATAAGCTGTTTCATGGAAAAACGACCTCCTCTTAAAACTCTCTTTTGTTTTTATCGGGCGCACAGAACCAGCCCGACGCTTGTTATGTTAAGAATAACACACAAAACACCCAAGAACAACCCGGAATCGCACAATTTGTTCATAATTCACGGTACCAAGTCACACTTTTTGTGCAACATTATTCCTTTTCGGGGCAAAAAACAGCCCGCATCTGCAGCCAGTCGTTGACTGCAAAAGCGGGCTGTTTTCAAAGGGGATTCAAAAATGGATCAGAGCAACGAGCTCAAATCGCATTGTATTCCTTGAGGAATTTCTCAAGGTCGGTACCCTCGATCTTTTTCAAAGCTTCCTTCATGGCAAGGCGCGGGATGAGCGGCAGATCCATGTCGGTGATCTTCTTGCCGTCGCGCAGCTTGACCGTTGCATCGATCAGGGCACGTACATCATAGGTGCTGCCCCAGACCTCGGGCACACCGCGGTCGATGTCCAGCAGGGTGTACACAGCTTCCATACCGGTGCGCATGGAGTATTCGGTGGTGAAGATGGTGTCACGGCCGGTCTCGGCGAACTGACCCAGGAAGGCAAAGTTGACAGCACCCTCCGGCACGATATCAGGACGGTCGCCCATCGCACGCGGCATAAAGAATGCATCGATATACGGCATCATGACCGGGATGGTGTTGGCACTGTGCTCGGCCAACTCTTCGATCTGATCCTCGGGCACACCAATGTGGTACAGCCATTCCATGCACAGTTCCTTGCCGGTGCAGTCGCGCATGGCCTTTTTGACGTAGTTGCCGGGCTTATCACTGAACAGGCCGTAGACCCAGACGCACAGCTGGTTCTTGGGCTGGTCTCGGAACTGCTGCTGACGGTTCAGCGTCCAGCTGAGCAGCCAGTTGGAGTCCTTAACGGTGACGATGCCGCCGGTGACGGTGTGGCCGCTGAAGGGGTCACGCTTGCAGATCTTCTTGATATACTGGGGGATCTTGTCGTCCAGGGTGGTGATGGTGGCGCTTTCCCAGTTGGACAGCTCCGGCTGAGAGCAGAACTTTTCGGGATGGCCGAAGGAGGGATCCTGTGCGGCGATCTTCTTCCACAGATCCCAGCCGTTGCCCGGCTTGATGGTGGGATCAAAGCCTGCGGCCTTGTCCTGAGAGCCGATGGTGCAGCTCTCCACGCAGCCGCCGTTGGTGATGAAGAGCAGGTCGTTCTCGGTGAGGTCGATGGTCCTGCTCTCACCCTTGTGATCCACGGTCACGCTGCTGGCCTGCTTTTTCGCCGCCCTCGATCCGGAACTGGACATCGGTGACCTTGGTCTCGTACTGGAAGTCCACGCCGTGGTCCTTCAGGTAGGTGACCATGGGCAGGATGATGGGACTCGTACTGGTTGTAGCGGGTAAAGCGCAGGGCGGTGAAATCGGGCAGACCGCCGATGTGGTGGATATAGCGCTTGAGGTAGAGCTTCATTTCCAGCGCGCTGTGCCAGTTCTCAAAGGCGAACATGGTGCGCCAGTACATCCAGAAGTTGGAGGAGAACACCTCATCGTCAAAGATATCGGTGATCTTTTTATCCTGCAGCTGCTCGTCCGGGGTGAAGAAGAACTTCATGATCTCCATGGCACCCTGATCGGAGATGGCGAACTTGCCGTCGGTGTGGGCATCCTGGCCGCGGTTGACGGTGGCACGGCAGAGGGACTTGTTGGGGTCCTCCTTGTTCAGCCAGTAATACTCGTCCAGCACGCTGGCTCCCTCGGTCTCCAGTGAGGGGATGGAGCGGAGCAGGTCCCACATGACCTCGAAATGGTTGTCCATCTCACGGCCGCCGCGCATGACATAGCCGATATCGTACTTGTAGCCGTCGCAGGCACCGCCAGGCAGCGGGTCCTTCTCAAACACATGGATGTGGCCGCCCTGCATCTGGCCGTCACGGACCAGGTAGCAGGCGGCAGTCAGGGCCGCCAGACCGGAGCCGATGAGGTAAGCAGATTTATTGTCAACGCCCTCAGGCTTTTTGGGGTGTGCAAATGCTTCGTAGTTGCCACTGGAATAATACATACCGGGAACCTCCTGTAAATCGTATTGGGAAGACTGCGTTCATGGTTCTGTGTCGTCTTCCCTTTCGTTGTGCTTAGTATACCCCAGTGGTTTTTTCAGAACAACAAACAAATCCTGAACAGTGTATAAAATTTATACAAACCCCGACCATTGTCGGAAATATGGAGAAAGTGTGTATAACCCCGCACGAAAAAGCGCCCGCTTCCGAAGAAGCAGGCGCTTTTGAACGTTCACGGATTATTTGCTTTCAGGTGCCACCTCAAAATCGACCTTGCCAAGGTTGATATCGGCGCGGACGATGGTGATCATCATGCTGTCGCCCAGGCTCCAGGTCTTGCCGGAGGCCGGGTCAGAAAGGCGGATGCCCTCGGTGAGGGTGGTGCCGGTGGCGGTCAGGCTGGAAGCGGGCACAAAGCCCTCCACGCCGTTCTCCAGCTCCACAAAGATACCGCGCTGGGTCACGCCGGAGATGATGCCCTCGTAGCACTCACCCAGATGGCGGCGGGCGTACTCGGCCTTGTAGTAATCCTCGGCCTTGCGCTCGATCTGAACGGCCAGCACTTCCCGCTCGCTGGACTGCTTGGAGGCCTTCTCCGCGAAATCGGTGTAGCGGACGATCATGGTCTCCTTGTCGGTGCCGCTGAGCAGGTCGGTCATCATGCGGTGGATGGCCAGATCCGGGTAGCGGCGGATGGGGCTGGTGAAGTGGGCGTAATCCTTGAGCACCAGACCATAGTGGCCCTTGGGCTTTTCCTCATAGCAGGCCTTGGACATGCAGCGGAGCATTCCGGTGTTGACGATCTGCTCAAACGGGGTGCCGCGCACGCCCTCCAGAATGGCGCTCAGCTCCTTGGGGGTGGGCACCTCCTTGGCAAAGTGGTCGTTGATGCCGCAGGCCTGCAGCAGGCTGTGCAGGCGCTCCAGCTTCTCGCCGTTGGGCTCCTCGTGGACACGGTAGACAAAGGGGATCTGCTTGACCCGGGCAAAGTGGGCGGCGCACTGGTTGGCCAGCAGCATGAACTCCTCGATCATGGCCTCGCTCTCGCCGGAGGTACGCTTTTTTCACATCGATACAGTGGCCGTTCTCATCCAGGATGAGCTTGACTTCCCCGCTCTCGAAATCGATGCAGCCGCGCTCCTTGCGCAGACGGGCGCGGTGGGCGTACAGCTCCTTCATGGCGGGCAGCTGATCCAGTACCTCGGCGTACTTGGCCTGGGTCTCGGCATCGGCAGTGCCGGCCAGCAGGGCGTTGATCTCAGAATACACGCCCTTGACCCGGCTGCAGATGATGGACTTGACGAACTTGTAGTCGGTCAGATTGCCGTCCTGATCCAGACGCATCAGGCAGGAGAATGCCAGGCGCAGCTCCTTCTCGTTCAGGGAGCAGATGCCGTTGGAAAGGCTCTTGGGCAGCATGGGCACGACCTGATCCGCATAATAGACCGAAGTGGCGCGGTTGAAGGCCTCCTCGTTCAGCTCACTGCCGGGCTTGACGTAGTCGGGAGACATCGGCAATGTGAACGCCCAGCTCATAGCCGCCCCCGGAGAGCCGGTCAGGCTGACGGCATCGTCGATATCCTTGGTCTCGGCGCTGTCGATGGTGAAGATGGGCAGAGCGCGCAGATCCATGCGGCCCTTGCAGTCCTCCTCGGACACGGTCATGTCCTCGAACTTCTTGGCCTCGTCCCGCACCTTCTCGGGGAAGCGGGTGTGGATGTCCTTGGCATAGAGCAGGGCCTTGGCGCAGCGCTTGGCTTCCTCGCAGCTGCCAAAGCGCATGGAAACGCCCACGCGGTGATCCTCCTGCCGGGTCCCGCGCTGCAGGATCTCCACAGCCACCTTGTCGCCGTCCTTCGCGCCGCCCTCGCAGTCGCGCTGGATGGTCATGGAGATGGCCGGGCAGTCATCGGGCACGAACTTCAGGCGGCCCTCGATGCGGCGGGCAGTGCCCACCATGTCGTTTTTCTGCTCGAGCACGGCAAGGATCTCGCCCTCATCGCTGCCCTCCACCCGGGGGTGGGCAAACTTTTCCACCAGAACGGAATCGCCGGGCATGGCACCGCGGGTGAAGCGGCCCGGGATGAAGATATCGCCGGATTCATCCTCCAGCATCACAAAGGCAAAGTTCTTGCCCAGCTTGACCACCTTGCAGGGCAGGGCCTTTTCGGCACGGCCGGAGCGGGCAGTGAAGAACACGCCGGACTTCTGGCAGACCACAGCGTCGTGCACCAGCTCGTCCAGAGCCTCCATCACCTTGCGGTCCGCGGCACGGTCGCCGCCGAACTTTGCCTTGAGGTCCTTGACCATGCAGGGCTGGTTCTGGATGGCATGTTCGATTTTATCGCGTAATGACATATTTTTCTCCTTAACACTTTTCCGGCATTCTCCAATGGAACCCGGACAACTTCTTTCCCACGAGAGGTTGCAGACAGAAAAACAGCCCCGCCTTACACGGGGCTGTACACGGGTGCTCAGGCCAGACGGCTGGCGAACACACAGGCCAGGATAGCCACCACAAAGAACACGATGCCTGCAATGCGGGTCACCTTGGCCAGCATCTGATCCGCAGGGGTCAGGCGTGCATTGTTGGCACCGCCCACACCACCGTTGATGGCACCGGCCAGACCCTGACCGTGGGTGTGCTGCATCAGGGTGAGGAGGATGATGACGGCCGAGACGACCAGCAGGATGGCACCGCCGACGATTTCAATGACAGACATGGATGGAACGCTCCTTTTATCTTTAGTTTCATAGAGACTGCATACAAATACAAGTGTATGATAGCACAAAAGCCCGGGAAATGCAAGAAAAACCGTGGGCTACGGGGCCAGAATTTCCAGCCCTGCCGCCACCCGGGCAAAGATGGCCGCGCTGGAAAAGGCAGGCTCGGCCTGCGTGTCCTGCAGCACCACGATGGTATAGCGGGGCTGCTCTGCCGGGACAAAACCCGCAAACCAGTAATTTTTCAGCTCTGTACCGCCGGAAAACTGACCGGTCTGGGCCGTGCCGGTCTTGCCTGCCGCGGTCTGGCCGGGCAGGGCGGCCTCATGGCCGGTGCCCCCGACCACTACACCCGCCAACAGGGCCTGCAGGGCGGCGGCGGTGCGCTTTGTGAGCACCCGCCTGCTCCGGACATGGGAAAGCGCCGTGAGGGGCGCGCCGGTGGTCTCGTCCAGAGTGGTCTCCAGCAGCAGCGGGGTGCGGCAGATTCCCCCGCAGGCAATGGTGTTCATCATGGCGGCGACCTGGAGGGGGGATGCCAGCAGCTCCCCCTGCCCGAAGCAGAAATTGGCGTAGGCCCCGCTGGACGCAAGGGCCTCCCGCTCCGGCAGGACCCCAGCCGCCGTGTGCAGGGCATCGGTGAGCGGGATCGCCTGCCCGAAGCCCAACTTCTCTGCCATGGCGCGGACAGCATCGGCCCCCAGCGCCTGCCCCAGCCGGATGAAGTAGCCGTTGCAGCTCTTTTCCAGCGCGCCGGCCAGATCCACCTCACCATGGGGGATGCCGCCCGCACAGCGGAAGATCCGGCCATCCACCGCGCACCAGCCGGGGCAGGTGTAGACAAAGCCGCTCTCCCCTGCCTCCAGCGCCGCTGCCGCCACCACCGGCTTGAACACCGAGCCCACGGCATAGCACTGGAACGCCCGTTCCAGCAGGGGGCTGTCCGGGGCGTTCAGGCTGGCCGAAATGTTTTCCGGATCATAGCCGGGGCGGCTGACGCAGGCCCGCACCTTGGCGTTGGCGGTGTCCAGCACCAGGATGCAGCCGCTCTGCATCGTCTCGTTGGCCACGGCTTCGGCGGTCTGCTGGATCTCCCGGGAAAGGGTCAGCTGCACCCCCACGGCCCCGCTGTCGGCGGGAGTGAGGACAGGCTCGGCCCGCAGCTTTCCCTGGGCGTTGACGGTGCAGAGCAGGGTATCCCCCGCCCCGCTGCCGGTGAGCAGTTCGTCAAAGGCGGCTTCCAGCCCGGCGGCACCGTGGCCCTCGCCATCGAGATACCCCAGCAGCTGCACTGCCAGCGGGGCGGCAGAGCTTCGCCGTGCCGCTGGCCAGCAGGAAACGCCCAGCGCGGAAACATCCCGGTCCACTTCCAACAGAAACGGGGATGCGGCGTTCCGCTTCTGGTAGAGCGCCGCCTGCCCGGCGGCATCGGTGTAGGCGAACAGGCGGGCATAGCTGCCCTCCCCGGGCACGCAGAGGGCCATCCAGCGGGTGGTCTGCCCCGTGAGGAGCTGGCCCCTGTGATCATAAAAATTGCCCCGCCGGGCGGGCAGGTGGAGGGTGACCACGCTCTGCGCCGCCGCCCGGGCCCCGTAGGCCGTGTCGGAGCAGAGCCAGTACAGGCGGCAGACCACCGCCGCAAAGCAGAACAGCAGGGTTCCATACAGGACCAGCACCCGTTTGCCGGACATGAAAACGCCCCCTCTCCCGCTTAGGATGGGCAGGAAAGGGGGCGTTGATGCGTTCAGGAGCAGATTTTTCGGACGAGCTCAGCGGCGCGGGCGGCATCCTCGGCCGTGGCGGTGCCGTTGTAGCGGGCTTTGAGGTAGATCTGGCGCAGCTCGGCCTCGGCGGCAAAGTCCATACCGAAAGCGCGGCCGGTCAGGTCAAGGCTGGTATCGCCCCAGCAGGATGGTCACACCGTGGCGCTGGCAGTGGTCCAGATAGATGGCATACTCCCGCCGCACCTTGTCCACCGGGCTGAGGAAGAGCCCGGGCCAGCGGCGGGCACGCTTGTGGGTGCTATGCCGCACAGTGGTGTCCGTGCAGGCAGTGTCCGTGTGCCGGAACTTCTGGCGCAGGAAATGCCGCACCACCAGCACCGCACAGAGGACCGCCAGCAGGATACCGAGCACAGTCAGCATCGACATCCCGTTGATGAGCGGTTCTGCGTCCTCGGCGGCCTTTTGGGCGTTGGCGATGACCTCATCGGTAGAAACGATCTCGGTGCGCTCCAACGGTTTGGGCGGAAAGAGGGTGAAGAGCCAGTGGATGAACTGCAGGATGCCGTGGAACAGCCAAGTTACACCCTGCACCACAATGTTGTTCAAAAACAGCTGCAGCACCGGCACGATCCCGCCAAAGTAAACGGCAGATGCAGCCGCCTTTGCACCGGCAACCACAACACTGCGGCTGAGCAGGAACGGCCCTGCGCACACCGCCGCCAGCACGCCGCCGGAAAGCAGCAGATAGCCCGGCCGGGTGGAGATCTCCGGGTCCTGCCGGGTGGTGCGGTTGAACCCCACCAGAAGCACCGCTGCCGCCGTCGCAAAGGGCAGGGCCGCCGAAAGCACCGCGTTGGCGTTCCACAGCAGCATTGCCACTGCAAAGAAGGGCCACACCCGGCAGAGCCAGCGCAGGCGCTCGGCCTGCCGCACCGGCGAAAGGGCAAAATCGCCGGTGTAGGCCAGCAGCACCGGGTAGACTGCCGCCGGGAAGTAGCAGAACTTGTCCGCCCCTGTAGGCAGGAAGAGCAGCGCCGCCGCGCTCAGGGCCGCAAGAGTGGTGCGGAGGGGACGGCTGCCCTCAAAGCAGGAGGCCAGACCAAAGCAGAGGGCAGGCCAGACCAGCACCAGCGGCATGGGTGTCCCACCGAAGCTGGCGGCAAAAAAGCCCGCAAAGGCATAGTAAAAGCTCAGATCACCTGCCAGGCGCAGGGTATGTAAGAACATCATGCGCCCCGCCTCCCCTGTCTGGGCCGTCTCTATGGCCATTTCCGGAGTGAGCACCAGCAGCGGAATGCCAGGCAGGGGCTGCACGGCAGCACGCACAGCTTCTTCCGGCTCCGTTGTCACCACGATGCAGCCGACCTGCTCCTGCGGGTGGTAGTATTCGGCGCAGAACCGCGCGCAGGAAAGGGCGGTCTGCCCGGTGGCGCGGCCCAGAATTTCCAACACCCTGCGGTAGTGTTCGGGGCCGTAGCCCTGCGGGGTTTCCAGCGGCTTTCTCCACTCCTCACCGGAGAGAGCCGCATTGAGCAGCAGGTCAAAGGCAGCGTTTGCCGCAAAGCGGTAGGACACCGCCTTTTCTTCCAGCCTCCGGCAGATTGTGCGGGCCATGGAGTAGCAGAGCTCCGCCGGTTCCGGGTGGTCGTAATCCTTGGTATCCGCATGGACTAGCACCACCGCCCGGGGCTCAGTGGTGTAATCCCACTTTTTGACCATAAGTCCCTGCCCCCGGACGCTCTGCTTCCAGGCGATGGAGCGCATGGGGTCACCGCTGGTGTAGGGGCGGTAACCCGCCGTGAGAATAGGATCCTCGTAGAGATAGCGGTTCACCGAAAGCTCACCCAGAAAACCGCCCAGCATCTCTTCCAGTTCCGGCAGAGCGCACTCCCTGGGCGGAACAATGAGCTCGTGGAAGCCCCGCTCGGTGCGGGTCTGTTCCACAAGACCCAGAAAATCGCCGCCGATGACCTGCATCGGTTCCAGCACATAGCGGCCCCGGCGTTCCAGCCTGAGGGCGGTGGAGAAATCCGCCTCCTGCCCCGGGCGCAGCCAGGTGGTGAACCGCACCGTGTGACCCCAACCTGTCTGATCCTGCGTAATGTGGTGCTCCGTGCAGGGAAGAAACTCCTTGTTCAGGTGGAGCTTTGCCGCCAGGAACATCTTCCAACGGGGGCCGCTGTTCCGGACAACAAGGTGGATCACGGCGGGCTCCCCGGCTTCCACAAGATGATCCTCCACTTCCAGCCGCCCCTGCACATCGTCAAGGCTGTGGACTGTGCTGTAACGCTCCAGCCCAAGGGCTGTGGCCACCAATAGCAGCGCGAAGATGACGGCGCTCATTCCGCACTCTCCAGCGGCACGGTGATCTCGGCCAACAGCTTGCGCATCCGCAGAGCGGCGGCTTCGGCGTTCATGCTGCTGCCCAGAGAAATGCGGTGAGAAAGCACCGCCGGGGCCAGCCCTTTGATGTCCTCGGGGATGACGTATTCCCTGCCCTGCAAGGCGGCATACGCCTGCGCAGCCTGATAGAGCGCCAGCGCACCGCGGGTAGACACACCGCTGACAAAGCCGCTCTGTGTGCGGGTAGCTTCCACGATGTCCATAAGGTAGTGCTTGACCTCCTCGGAGACCTTGACCTCCCGGTAAGCCGTGCGGACGTATGCGGTCTCCTCGGGAGTGACGACGGCCTGCAGCTCGTTCAGCACGGTCTGGGCCGAGGGGCGGGAGAGCACCTCCAGCTCCTGCTCCCGGGTCATATAGCCCAGCGACAGCCGCATGAAAAAGCGGTCCATCTGGGCATCTGGCAACGGGAAGGTGCCAAAGGATTCCAGCGGATTCTGGGTGGCCAGCACCATAAAGGGCTCAGCCAGGCGGCTGGTCACGCCGTCCACGGTAATCTGCCTTTCCTCCATGGCTTCCAGCAGGGCCGACTGGGTACGGGGCGTGGCACGGTTGATCTCGTCCGCCAACACAAAGTTGGTGAAGAGCGGGCCAGGCCGGAACTCGAACTCACCGGACTTCTGGTTGTAGAAATTGATGCCGGTCAGATCGGAGGGCAGCAGGTCGGGCGTGAACTGCACCCGTTTGAAGCCTCCGCCCACCGTGCGCGCAAATGCACGCAGGAGCATGGTTTTGCCGGTGCCGGGCTTATCCTCCAGCAATACATGGCCTCCGCAGAGGAAGCTGACCAGAATTTTCTCGGTAGCACCCTCCTTGCCCACAATGACACGGGCACAATTGGACACAACTTTTTCGCGGTAGGCGGTAAAAGCGGCAGTGTTCATTGGTGTTTCC
>ENA-OQDC01001103-OQDC01001103.1-human-gut-metagenome-genome-assembly--contig:-NODE-1103-length-15115-cov-7.890646_pt1 | contig 15115 bp, 14 predicted proteins | sample MGYA00242770_ERZ504601 | MGnify/ENA primary metagenome ERZ504601 (study PRJEB26092, sample SAMD00036305) | human gut metagenome | host: Homo sapiens | study: EMG produced TPA metagenomics assembly of...
CAATCAATGAATTTGCAGAAACAGCAGAAGTTGAGATTTGAAGATGGCCGATGGGCGGAATATTCATTTAAACAGCTGGATGAACTGGAACTTGCTTATGCAGTAACCATACATAAATCACAGGGATCAGAATATCCGGCAGTGATCATTCCACTGCTTTCCGGTCCGAGAATGCTGATGAACAGAAATCTTCTTTATACAGCAGTAACACGTGCGAGAAAATGCGTTACTGTTGTGGGAAGTGAGGAGACTTTCCGTGATATGATCCGAAATGAGAAGCAGCAGAGAAGATACAGCTCGCTGGATCAGCGCATTCAGGAAACCGAATAAATCTCTGCAAAAGAACTCGATAACAGGAAAAGAGAGCATATCATCGGGGAGAAAGGCTTTCTTTGAAAAAAATGAAAGAAAAATGTCTGGATGTACTGTACCCTCCCAGATGTCCTGCATGCGGCGGTATTCTGGAGGATAAACAAAGAAGTATCTGTCCGCAGTGCGAATCGATTTTTCACCCTGTTTCAGAATATTATTGCATGAAATGTGGAAAACCGGTAAATGAGACGGAAGAATATTGTAGTGAATGTCGGCACAGAGAACGGAAATTTATTCGTGGAAGAAGTGTGTTTCTGTATAATGCGCAGATGAAGAATTCTCTTCTTCGGTATAAATATTACGGGAGCCGTGAATATGGAAAATATTATGCGGAATCGATGTGCAGATATGTGGGAAGAGATATAAAAAGCTGGAGACCGGACGTAATCATTCCGGTGCCGCTTCACAGGCGCAAAAAGAGAATGAGAGGGTTTAACCAGGCGGCCGATTTGGCAGAGCGCATTGGGAAAATCCTTGGAATTCCGGTTGCGGAAGATGTTATTTATAAGTCCAGGGAAACACGGTCACAGAAAAAACTGGACGCTGAAGAGCGAAAGAAAAATCTCAGAAATGCGTTTCAGGCAGCAGGGCCGGTAACAGGCCTGAGAATTCTTGTGGTCGATGATGTGTATACGACAGGGAGTACAGTGGAAGCCATGGCAGAATGTCTGCTGGAAAATGGAGCGAAAGCCGTATTTTTTGTAACTTTGTGTACGGGAAACATCTGAATGGGTACATCTTTGAACGAAGGTTGGACGGAAGCGGAAAAAATACTTTTCATGATTCGGGATATATGATACAATCAATCTATGTATGATTATTTCTGGTATTTTCAGGAAATATGGTTTGAACAAGTTACTGTGTACAGTAACAATGATTGTGAGGAGCAGGATATGATCAACGAAGAGAAGGTTAAGATTATGACAAAACTTGCCATGTATGAGCAGGGCAAGGGCAGAAAATATCTGCCGGTCAGCAAGTATTACCGAAGCGATTATATAGGGCTGGCACTGATCAAGAATTTTTTTCTGGTCACAATTGGATATTGTCTGAGCGTTGCAGCTGTAGCGGTTTATTTTGGAGAATATCTTCTGGAGAATATACACAAAATGAATCTGATAATGCTCGGTGTATATATTGTGATCGGCTATCTGATCGTACTTGTGGCATATTCAGTCCTGACGTATATACAGTACTCGGTTCAGTATTATCGGGCAAAAAAGAGTGTCAGAGAATACTACAGTCAGCTTACTGAACTGAATAAGATTTATGCCAGAGAAGAAAAAAAATCTTCTGGCAGAGGAAACGCAGGAGGGTATCGTAAATGACAGCATTACTGGAATTCAAACAGAAAATAAAAGGAATTTATGCACAGTACGAAATGTACCTGCTTCCTTTATTGAAATTTGTCCTTGCACTGGTTTATTTCATCTGGATCAATACCAACATGGGATATATGACTGCACTGGATAATATTTTTGTTGTATTGATCTTATCGCTGATCTGCTGTATTCTTCCATCCGGAATGATGATCTTCGCAGGATTTGCACTGATGGTGGGACATTGTTATGCACTTGGAATCGAAGTGGCAGCTTTTCTTCTGGTACTGATTCTGTTCATGATGATCCTTTTCCTGCGTTTCAGCAGCGGTAAAAATATCGTGCTTGTGTTTACACCACTCGCATTTGCATTTGATATTCCGGTGCTGCTTCCGATCGGATGCGGACTTCTCAGCAGTGCGGTATCAGCACTTCCGGCAGCTGGCGGCGTGATCATCTATTATTTTGTCCGTACAGTACGTATACAGTCGCAGGCTCTTCTTGGCATGGACTCAGACATTGTCGGTAAACTGACACTTCTGTCAGACAGCCTTATGAAGAATGGTGAAATGTGGCTTACACTGATTGCTTTTATTGTAGTGGTTCTTGCTGTGAATCTGATTCGTACCCGCATGTTTGATTATGCATGGAGAATTGCAATTGTTGCCGGTGGAGTGATCTATATTGTGATCATGCTGGCAGGAAGTATGAGTCTTGGAATTTCAATTTCCGTATTTTCACTGATCATTTATACTGTGGTTGCGGTACTGGTTGGAATCATACTGGAGTTCTTTGTGTTTGGTGGAGACTATACAAGAACGGAACGTCTGGAATATGAAGATGACGATTACTATTATTATGTGAAGGCTGTTCCGAAGGCACTGGTTGCTACTTCTGAAAGAAGTATCAAAAAGATCAACGGAGAATCTGCAAGAGAAGAACGAAAATCGGCAGAGCGCGTGGTAAATTATTCCACCCCTCTTTTTCAGGGGGAAGAGCCACCGAAAAAGAAAAAAAGAGTTCAGGAAACAGAAGCGGCGTCTGTAGTACAGAAGGCTGATATAGATGATATTGATTTTGAGAAAAAGCTGGAGGAATCCCTGAAGGATCTGTGATCCGGCAAAAGTAACCTGACAACAGCAACAGAAGGAGAGGAGAGTTTATGCGGAATATTACAGACATACTGGCAAGATATTTATCAGATATCAATCTGCCGTCTGTCAGTATTATCGATATCATTGAAATAATCCTGATTACATTTTTTGTATATCAGTTCATGGTGTGGATCAAATTTACACGCGCATATACTCTGCTTAAGGGACTTCTGGTCATTGGCGCATTTCTTATTATTGCTTATATATTTAAGATGAATACGATCCTGTGGATCGTATCAAAACTGGCCAGTGCACTGATCACGGCGATCGTTGTAATATTTCAACCTGAATTGCGAAAGGTCGTGGAACAGCTGGGACAGAAAAAAATCATGGCATCCATTTTTCCTTTTGATTCCGGCAAAGAAGTAAAAGAAAGATTTACAGATAAGACGGTCAATGAACTGATCAAAGCATGTTTTGATATGGCTGAGGTTAAGACAGGCGCACTGATCGTGATCGAACAGGAGATCAGACTTGATGAATATGTCAGAACGGGAATCAATGTGGATGCTCTTTTGACCAGTCAGCTGCTGATCAATATTTTTGAACACAATACACCACTCCATGACGGTGCAGTGATCGTAAGAGGAAATCGTATTGTTGCTGCAACCTGTTATCTTCCACTGTCTGACAATATGGAACTGAGTAAACAGCTTGGAACCAGACATCGTGCAGGTGTTGGAATCAGTGAAGTGACAGATTCTGTTACGATCATTGTTTCAGAGGAAACAGGACAGGTTTCTGTGGCACAGAACGGTCGGCTGTTGAGAAATATCAGCAGCAGTCAGCTTCGTGAAGTACTGGAAAAAGCACAGAATAAGAAAATTGTGGATAACAACAAACTGAGACAGTTGTTGAAGGGAAGAGTGAAACATGAAGAAAAAAATAGGAAATAATCTTTCTTTGAAAAATTCTGTCTCTTGCAATTGCTATTCTGGTATGGCTTCTGGTTGTCAATATAAACAATCCGATCAGTACAAAGTCATTCATTGTGTCAGATGTGGAATTGCTGAATGAGGCATATATCGATGCAGACGGAAAAATGTGTATGCAGGATGAAGAACAGGTTCCCATCCGTGTGACGATCAAAGCTCAGAGAAAGATCCTGGACAGGATCTCACTCAATGATATTCGTGCGGTTGCGGATCTTCAGCAGGCGGTGAGCCTGAAAACAGATCCGGTCATGGTTCCGATCACTGTATCCTGTGGGCGGATTTCAGCAGACAATATTGAAGTGAGTCCGCAGAATATGAGCCTTCATCTGGAGGATAAAGATACACAGGAGTTTGTAGTAAATGTGAATACAAACAACACAAAACCTGACAGGGGCTATGAAATTGGAGCGCTGATTTCCAATCCGGAGAAAATCAAAATTACAGGTCCGGTGTCTCTGATCAATAAAATAGATAAGGTAAATGCTTCCATCGATGTAGATGGAGCAATGGAAGATGTGACTCAGGAGACCGATGTCAAGATCATTGATAAGAACGGTGAGGAATTTACCGATACAGACATGGGTTATCTGAATGTTTCGAAAGTATATGTAACTGCAAAATTATGGAAAGTTCAGTCGAATGTCAGAATCAGTGCAGAGTATTCCGGTACTCCGGCAGCAGGATATCAGGTGGAGAGTATTATGACAACACCGAATGTGATCAGTATTGCCGGAAGTGAAGATGCACTGGCATCACTGAAAGAGCAGAATAATACGATCTGGCTGCCGGGTTCTGTGGCGGATATTTCGGATCGAAACAGTGATTTTGAAGAGAAAATCAATATTTCAGATTATCTTCCGGATGGCCTGAAGCTTACCAGCGATTCCAGTGAAGATGTATTTGTCAGAGTAAATATTCTTCCGGAGGGAAGCAATGTATGTGAGGTTCCGACAAAGAATATAATTGTGAATGATTCACCTGAGGGAATGCAGGTTTCATTTGATACTGCAAAGATAGAAATTCGTGTTAAGAAAACTTCCGATGATCTTGCAGATCTCACAGAAGGCGATATTAAAGCGTCAATAGATCTTAAGGGAATGAGCGAAGGAAGTTATGAAGTGCCTGTCAGCATAGAAATACCGAAGGGATATGAGCTGGTAGACGAAGTAACGACAGGGGTGGAGATTTCCAAAATTTCTACAGCAGATGAAAGCAATTAACAGGAGATTTCAGAATGGTAAGTCAGAAGATAACAGTCAATAATCCATCGGGACTTCATTTGCGCCCGGCTGGTATATTGTGTAATGAAGCTATAAAATACAGTTCCGCGATCACATTCACTTTTGAAGGCGGTACAGCAAACGCGAAGAGTGTATTGAGTGTACTGGGAGCATGTGTAAAATGCGGAGATGAAATTGAACTGGTCTGCGAAGGGGCAGACGAACAGGAAGCATTGAAAGCTTTGACCGATGCGATCAGCAGTGGTCTTGGTGAATAGAAACATATGTAAAGAAGTTTAAGGAGGAGTAGTCGTGAAAAAACAAGTTGTGGCAGTAATGTTGAGCCTTGCAATGTGCGCATCTACCGGTGCAGAAGCAAGTATTGTCAGTGCAGCCGAATTTTCTTCTGAGGTGTCAGCAGCAGAGGAAACGGAATCTGATGAAGCGTCCGTTGCGGACGAGAACGATGGTTCTGCAGTAGTAGATGATTCCGCAGTAGTAGATGATTCTGCAGTCGATATCGATTCAGATGCGGCAGCAGATGATGCAGATCAGGCAGAAGATAGCGTTCCGGCAGATACGGAAAATCAGGCAGATGTTGATTTCAGTTCCGGTGAGGAAGAGGTTGTGACTGAAGAGGCAGAGGATGAGGCTCCGGCAGTGACAGAAGAAACTGCAGAAGAAGCTGGTAAAGCAAATGAATCATCTGATGCTAATGGTAAAGTAGCTTCCCTTGAGTATACAAGATGGAAATTTGTAAATGGCAAATGGAAACTGGAAAAGTACTCACCTTCCAGAATACAGGAAACTGCAGCAGCTGTCGGAACAGAAGAAACTGCAGAAGCAGCAGGAACTGATGAGAATGCAGCTGTTGATACAGCAGCAGAAACTACAGAAGCTGTAGCAGATGAATCACAGGCGGCTGTTGATACAACTGCAGAAACTACAGAAGCTGTAGTAGATGAATCACAGGCAGCTGTTGAGACAGCAGTAGAAACACAGCAGACAGATGAGACACAGCCGGCTGCAGATGAACAGCAGGCAGAGGAAGCAGGTGCAAGTGCTTATTATACATCAGCAGATGGCCTGGTAAAGATTACAACATTGAATGTTAATAACAGTGTTCTGGCTTCAGGATATTATGCATTTGATAAAGATGGATATCTTCTGACAGGAAGAAATGCTGTTGGAAATGATTTCTATTATTTCCGTACAGAAGGCGATGTTCAGATTGTGAATGCACTTTCTGCAGATAAGAAGACACCTTATAATTCTCAGCTCGGTCAGGCAATTTCCGATACATGGATCTGGGATGCAGGTCAGGGAGCATTTAACTATTATGGTCATGATAATGGTAAACAGGTAAATCTTGAAGCAAACAAGATTTACAGTATCAATGGAGCTTCTTACTATCTTCTGAATGGTGGTAAGCCATACGTAGGAGATCAGAAGATCAGCGGAGGCATCTGCTATTTCCAGCCCGCAGCATCTGCAGGAGATATTCCTGGTAAGATGGCAGTCAACGGATGGTTTGGAAAGAGTACCAATAAGGGTACACAGTGGCGTTATTTTAATGCAAACGGAGATTACCAGAAAAAATGGAATCGGAGCATACAAGCTTCTGAGTAACAGCGACAATCTTTATCTGCTGGATGCAAATGGTTACCTGATCAGAAACAGAAACCAGTCAAGGGTGCTGACAGATATTATTATATGGCTGACGGTAATGGTGTTGCATACAGAACAAACTGATCAAATACGGTAAATACAGATACTATTTCACCGGCAACGGACGTCGCGCTACCTGGAAAAATCGTTGGGTGAAACTTTCCGGAGCAGGAAACCGCTATTATTATTTCGGAAAAGTAGCAGGACGTGTTCAGGAACAGAAGGGAATCAAGAAAGTTACTGTCAATGGTAAATTTGTCGGATGGTTCTATTTCTCTTCCAAAGGTAACTCTTTTATAAACTGCTGGAAGAGCGGAAGATATTATCTCGCAGACGGACGTATGGCAAGTGGTGTTACCAAAATTAATGGTAAATATTACTTCTTCCAGAGATCCAGTTCCAAATCATATAGAGGTAAAGTATACAAAAGCAAATGGGTTAAGTATAATGGCAGATACTATTATGCTTCCAAAAGCGGTGTACTTGCAGAAAATGGCTGGAAACGTATCAAGACAGACGGAAGATTCTATTACTTCTATTTCAAGAATCTGACAGCTGTAACAAATAAAACCGGTGTAGAACACAATGGAACTTACGGAAGCCTGGATGGCAGAGGTCGTTTCATTGAGGCTGGCTGGGTTGTTGTAAATAACAACAGAAACTATGTACGTTATATCGATCCGAAGACTGGTAAATATGTCAAGAATACAACCAGATGGATCAATGGTATGCAGTACAGATTTAACAGCAGAGGATACAGAGTCAACGACAGAACAAATGAGTTCAGACGCAGCAGCTATTATCTGACCTGTGATCGTGTGAACGGAGTGCTGACTGTTTACACAGACAGCACCATGAGAATTCCGATCAAAACAATCCGCGTTTCTGTTGGTAAAGCCGGTACAGAGACACCTACCGGTACATGGACAATGCACAGAGCAGGACGCTGGCAGGAACTGATGGGACCATCCTGGGGACAGTATGGAACACATGTTGTGAATGGTATTTTTGTTCATTCCGTAGCATGTGGTCAGGCAAACAGTTATAATCTTCCGGTTGGAGAATACCTGAGACTTGGAAATCCGGCATCTCACGGATGCATCCGTGCCTGTGTAGCTGATGCAAAATGGGTTTGGGACAACTGCAATGGTTCCAAGATCCATATCTTTGATGGCACATATACATCCAATGAAGCACTCAAAGGACCTCTGGGCAGAAAAGCACTCACACCTTTAAGAGGCAGCAAGAACTTTGACCCGACGGACCCGGCTTGTAAGTAAATAATAAAATACAGCGCTCTCCCAAATGGAGGGCGCTTTTCAGGAGGAAAGTAAAATAATGAGAACATACCTTGTAACTGGTGGTGCAGGATTTATCGGATCCAACTATATTCATTATATGTTTAAAAAATATGACAACGAGATCCGTATTATCAATGTAGATAAACTGACTTATGCAGGAAATCTTGAAAATCTGAAAGATATTGAAGACCGTGAAAATTACACATTTGTGAAAGCTGATATTTGTGACAGCGAAGCAATCATGAAGATCTTTGATGAAAATGACATTGACAGAGTCGTTCATTTTGCAGCAGAGAGTCATGTAGACAGAAGTATACGTAATCCGGAAGTTTTTGTTAAGACAAACGTACTTGGAACTCTGGTTATGCTGAATGCAGCAAAATCTGCATGGGAACTTCCGGACGGAACATTCAAACCGGACAAAAAATTTCCTGCATGTATCAACGGATGAGGTATATGGCTCTCTGGAAGAGGACGGCGGATTTTTCTATGAGACAACTCCATATGATCCGCACAGTCCATATTCTGCAAGTAAAGCATCCTCTGATATGCTGGTAAAATCCTACATGGATACTTACAAATTCCCGGCAAATATCACAAACTGCAGTAATAACTATGGTCCATACCAGTTCCCGGAAAAACTGATTCCGCTGATCATCAACAATGCACTTCAGGGAAAGAAACTTCCGGTATACGGAGATGGAAAAAAATGTTCGTGACTGGCTTTATGTTATGGATCATGCAAAAGGAATCGATATGGTACAGGAAAAGGGAAGACTTTTCGAGACATATAATATCGGCGGTCACAACGAAAAACAGAATATTCAGATCATCCATATCATTCTGGATACTCTGCAGGAGATGCTCCCGGAAGGGGATCCTCGTAAAGAACTTGTCAGTGAGAACCTGATCACATATGTAGAAGATCGTAAGGGACATGACCGTCGTTATGCGATCGCACCGGACAAGATCAAAGAGGAAGTTGGCTGGTATCCGGAAACCTGTTTCGAAGATGGTATCCGTCTGACAATCCAGTGGTTCTTTGAGCATGAAGACTGGATGAAAAATGTTACCAGTGGTGACTATCAGAAATATTACGAAGCAATGTATAAAACAAAATAATATCTCATAAAAGATGAGATCAGAAACGCTGTATATTTCAGGAATTCTCCTGATCTGTACAGCGTTTTTTATGCACAGAGATATGGAAAAAGATTTTAGCGAAAATAGGCATTGAATTTACAGAGCGATTGTGAGAAAATAATATGAGATATGTCTAGCTCTAAAAAGCAGAATCTGACAGGCTACATAAGATAACAGTTTATGACAATGGAGGTAAATAGATGAACAAAGGAATATACCGGATTGCGGCTGGTGTTGGTGCGGCAGTGATCCTGGTGTCTTCTGCGACAGCACAGGCAGCAACCGTAACTGCCAATGGAACTCCTGCACCGGTAGCGAGTGACAGCATTGCAGGCTGGCCGGCAGCTCCTGCTGTCACGTCAGAAACCGCAGTTCTGATCGATGCAGATACGGGAGCGGTTTTGTATGACAAAGGAATGGACGAATATCGTTATCCTGCCAGCACGACAAAGATCATGACGATGTTGGTTGCGATCGAGAACAGTTCCCCAAAGGATATTGTTACTTTTACAGAAACAGGAATCAGGGATGTCACCTGGGACAGCAGTAACATCAACGCACAGCTTGGTGAAACGATGACGATGAAGGACTGCTGGATGGCTGCATATATTAAATCAGCCAATGAAGTCTGTGCACAGATTGCTGAGACGGTAGGTGGGACAGAAGCAAATTTTGTTGAAATGATGAACCAGAAGGCAAAAGAACTTGGATGTACACATACACATTTTGCCAATGCCAGTGGGCTGCCGGATGAAAATCATTATTCCAGTGCTCATGACCTGGCAAAGATCATGCGTGCATGCCTTCGAAATAAACGTTTCCGTCAGGTGATGAAATGTTCGAATTATAAGATCCCGGCAACGAATTTAAGCGAAGCAAGGGTTATGCATACGCATATGCCGCTCATGGCAAAAGAGTCCAATCTTTATTATGCAGACTGCATAGGCGGTAAGACCGGATTTTCAACGGATGCACAGCATACACTTGTGACAGCTGCCGAACGAAACGGACGTACGTATATAGCAGTTACCATGCGTGCGGCAGATCTTGGAATCAACTGTACGGACAGTACATCATTATTTAATTATGCATTTGATAATTTTGATACGATCGATGTGGACGGAACAGCAATGACAGTGCCAAAAGGTGTTACGGTTAATGATCTGACAACCGATACAGCAGAGCGAAATGGTAAGACGTTGACCAGATATTACTATAGTGGACAGTTTGTCGGCTATGTGGCAGAAGCACAGCCGACAGAAACTCCGGCCGTGGAAGAGACAGCTGAAACAGCAGCAGAACCTTCAGAAACAGAGGCGGCTGAAACTGTGACAGATTCGCTGGAGACGACGGAAAATGATTCTCAGGCAGAGGTTCAGACTGGACAGAAATCCATGTCCGAGCAGATTCAGGAGATCCGTACCGAGGGATTATCCGGTATGATGAAAGCTCTTCTGATCGCAATGGGAGTCATGGCAGTGATTCTGATCGCATTATTGATCGCACTTCATATAAAGAATGGATGAAAATAAATAAAGAACTTGAAATAAAGGAGGAAACATAATGAAAGGTATTATTTTAGCAGGTGGTTCAGGAACCAGATTATATCCATTAACAAAGGCAATTTCCAAACAGATCATGCCGGTTTATGACAAACCGATGATCTATTATCCATTGTCTACACTGATGCTTGCCGGAATCCGTGAGGTTCTGATCATTTCTACACCAAGAGATCTTCCGGTTTTCCGTGATCTTCTGGGAGATGGAAGCCAGCTTGGAATGAGATTTGAATATGCAGTACAGGAACAGCCGAGAGGACTGGCAGATGCATTTATCATCGGTGCAGATTTCATTGGCAATGATGCAGTTGCCCTGGTACTTGGAGATAATATTTTCTACGGACAGAGCTTTTCCAGAGTCCTTCAGAATGCTTACAGACGCACAGAAGAAGAAAAAGGTGCGACTATTTTCGGTTATTATGTAAGAGATCCTAGAGAATATGGTGTTGTAGAATTTGATGAGAACGGCAAAGCCCTTTCTATTGAAGAAAAACCGGAACATCCGAAGTCAAACTATGCAGTACCGGGTCTGTATTTCTATGATAATGATGTTGTAGAAATCGCCAAAAATGTAAAACCGTCTGCCCGTGGTGAGATTGAGATCACCAGCATCAACAACGAATATCTGAGAAGAGGAACTTTGAAGGTAGAGACTCTGGGACGTGGATTTGCATGGCTGGATACAGGAAATCATGATTCTCTGCTTGATGCAGCAGATTTTGTTGCAGCATTCCAGAAACGTCAGGGACTGTACATTTCCTGCATCGAAGAGATTGCATACAAACGCGGATTTATTACAAAGGAGCAGCTTGTTGAACTGGCACAGCCTCTTCTTAAGACTGCTTATGGAAAATATCTGATTGAAATAGCGGAGGGATTATAAAATGGGAAAAATTACAGTAGAGACATGTCATATTGAAGGCCTGAAAGTGATCACACCGGCAGTATTCGGTGATGAACGCGGATATTTTATGGAAACATATAACTACAACGATTACAAAGCAGCCGGAATCGATATGGAATTCGTACAGGATAACCAGTCCAGTTCCCGTAAAGGCGTACTTCGTGGACTTCATTTCCAGATCAACTATCCACAGGATAAACTTGTTCGTGTAGTGAGCGGAGAAGTTTTTGATGTTGCGGTCGATCTGCGAGAAGGTTCCCCGACATATGGACAGTGGTATGGAGTCCTTCTTTCTGCAGAGAATAAGAAACAGTTCTTTATTCCGAAGAATTTTGCTCACGGATTTGTTGTTCTTTCTGATTCTGCAGAATTTGCTTATAAATGTACCGATTTTTATCATCCGAATGATGAGGGCGGTCTTGCATACAATGACCCGGATATCGGAGTAGAATGGCCGATTCCGGAAGGTATGGAACTGATCCTCTCTGACAAAGATCAGAAATGGGGAAGTTTTAAGGAATATACTGCCAACAGGAGTAAAAAGGATTGAAAAAAGAAACATGGCTGCCTGGGGAAATCTACAAAAACCGCAAATTAGTGTTTTCTCTGGCAAAAAAATGATTTCAAAACAAAATATGCGGGTTCCTATTTTGGAACAGTCTGGGCATTTGTTCAGCCGATCGTAACGATCTGCGTTTACTGGTTTGTATTCGGACTGGCGCTTCGCAATGGTTCGGATAAAGGTGTTCCATTTGTACTTTGGCTGATCGCAGGTCTTGTCCCCTGGTTCTTTATTCAGGAGGGCCTGACCGGAGGAACGAATGCACTTCTGGAATATAATTATCTGGTAAAAAAAGTAGTATTTAACATTCGGATCCTTCCGGTAGTGAAAGTATTTTCAGCGGTATTTGTACATTGTTTTTTTGTTGTGATCGTACTGGTGATCTATACCTGCATGGGATATCCGCCGAGTCTGTATGCACTGCAACTGGTATACTACAGCTTCTGCATTTTTATGCTGATTCTGGCAGTCACATATATGACAAGTGCGGCGGTTGTATTCTTCAGAGATCTGAGTCAGATCATCAACATTATGCTCCAGGTTGGTGTATGGGTTACCCCGATCATGTGGGATTTTAATGATCTTGGTCTTGGAGGACTTCTGGCAAATATACTGAAACTGAATCCGGTATTCTATATTGTGCAGGGATACAGGGATTCTCTGATCAACAAAGTAGCAATCTGGGAGCATCCGGTGCTGACACTTTACTTCTGGGGATTTACCCTGATCGTATTTGTGCTTGGAACCAGACTGTTTAAAAAACTTCAGGTACATTTTGCAGATGTACTGTAAGCGGAGAGTAGAATGAGTGAATTTGCAATTCAGGTAAAACATCTGGATAAGATGTATAAATTATATAATAAGCCGTCTGACCGGTTGAAAGAGGCTCTGGGAATGAAAGTTCCTGTAAGAGAGCATTATGCACTACGGGATGTCAGCTTTGATGTAAAAAGAGGAGAAACAGTGGGAATTATTGGGACAAATGGTTCCGGTAAATCCACGATCCTCAAGATCATTACCGGTGTATTGAATCCTACCGGCGGAGAAGTCACAGTAGATGGGAGAATTTCCGCTCTGCTGGAACTGGGAGCCGGGTTTAATATGGAGTATACCGGGATTGAGAACGTATATCTCAATGGAACTATGATGGGTTTTTCCAAAGAGGAGATTGATGCCAGACTGCAGGATATTCTGGATTTTGCAGACATCGGCGATTTTGTACATCAGCCGGTCAAAGCATATTCCAGTGGTATGTTCGTTCGTCTGGCTTTTGCCGTTGCAATCAATATCGATCCTGAAATTCTGATCGTTGATGAGGCACTTTCTGTAGGGGATGTGTTCTTTCAGGCAAAATGTTATCGTAAATTCGAAGAATTTAAGAAAATGGGCCGGACGATCCTTTTTGTAAGCCACGATCTGAGTAGTATTTCCAGATACTGTGACAGAGTTATTCTTCTGAATAAGGGTGTGAAGCTGGAAGAAGGTTCTCCAAAGCAGATGGTAGATATGTACAAGCAGCTTCTGGTAGGCCAGGATCCGACCAGGAAAGTGGAAAAAGAAGTAAAGAAAAAGGAAAACTGGAGTGAAAAATTCCAGGTAAATCCGAATATGCTGGAATATGGCAGCAAACTTGCTGAGATCACAGATTTTGTTGTGATGGATGAAAAGGGCCGTTATACCAATACCATCGACAAGGGAACAACCTTTACGATCAAGATGAGGGTTGCATTTCATGAGAATATTCAGGAACCGATCATGGCATATACATTTAAGGATATTCGTGGAACAGAAATTACAGGAACCAACACGATGTTTGAAAAAATGCATATTGAGCATTCTGAAGCCGGAGATGTATGTACCGTAACCTTTACACAGGATATGTTCCTGCAGGGTGGGGAGTATCTGCTTTCCTTTGGATGTACCGGCTATAAGGATGGAGACTTTACGGTATTCCACAGATTATATGATGCATGTAATATTACGGTGATCTCAACGCAGAATACCGTAGGATTTTATGATATGAATTCAAAAGTAGAAATTCAGTACGGAGAGGAATAATGGAAAAAATCGGACAGGTAATTCTGGATGATACACTATATCCGGGCAAAGATTTGTATACAGATGGTGCAATTGAGGATGAGATGCTGGAAATAGCACGCAATTACCGGGAAAAACAATGGAACGGAGTTATTGCAGAGCGGGCGAGCTGGCCGATTCTCTATCATTTTTCTCATATCAGGGAAAATATACTGAGCTGGATTCCGTTTACAGGTGAAGAGAATGTTCTTGAAATCGGTTCCGGATGTGGTGCTGTGACCGGCGCTCTCTGCAAAAAAGCCAAAAAGGTTACCTGTATTGAACTTTCAAGAAAGCGAAGCCAGATCAATGCATGGAGACACAGAGACTGTGACAATCTGAAGATCCTTATGGGGAATTTTCAGGAAGTCGAGAAGACGCTTACCGAAAAATATGATTATATTACACTGATCGGTGTGTTTGAATATGGAGAAGCTTATATACAGAGTGAGACTCCTTATGTGGATTTCCTTAAGATCATATCCAGACATCTAAAACCGGATGGTAAGATCGTTCTTGCAATCGAAAATCGTCTGGGGCTGAAGTACTGGGCAGGATGTACGGAAGATCATTTTGGAACTCTCTTTGAAGGTCTGGAAGGTTATCCGACAACAAGTGGCGTTAAGACATTTTCCAGAAAAGAAATGTCAGCAATCCTGAAAGAGGCAGGAGATCTTAAAGCATCCTGGTATTATCCATTTCCGGATTACAAATTACCAATGACGATTTATTCAGACCGTCGCCTTCCTTTGAAGGGAGAACTGAATCGTCTGGAAACAAATTATGACAGACTGCGTTTGCAGCTTTTCCAGGAATCTGCGGTATATGATTCACTTCTTGCGAATGATATGTATCCGGATTTTGCCAATTCTTTTCTTCTTCTGATCGGAAAAGAAAAGAAA
>ENA-OQDC01001104-OQDC01001104.1-human-gut-metagenome-genome-assembly--contig:-NODE-1104-length-15115-cov-2.975314_pt1 | contig 15115 bp, 15 predicted proteins | sample MGYA00242770_ERZ504601 | MGnify/ENA primary metagenome ERZ504601 (study PRJEB26092, sample SAMD00036305) | human gut metagenome | host: Homo sapiens | study: EMG produced TPA metagenomics assembly of...
CCGAATTTCCTTAAGCTAGAGAATGCTGTCTTACCTGCAACATCAGAAACCTTGGCAACCACAACTTCGTCAAAACTAGATGATGTCATGCCTGCCGCATCAAGACCGCTCGGCCCGAGATTATAGAGGAACTTTCCGTCATTGCCATAATATGACAGGACGGACGCTCCGGTCTCGTCGACACCGAACACGATGTTTGGCTGTGTTTTGTTCACAAGGCCGAATATCTTGAGCAGACCGTCTTCGATGACGACTCTCTGATTGGTTTTACTGCTTCCGACAATGATACGCTGTGAACCGAAAAACTCGATCTGGCCTATCAAGCTCCACAGAACCTTGGCTGCCACCATGCTGAACTGTACACTGAGTTTCCAGTTTCCGCTTCCTTTATTCGTCTCGTAGTCAGCAAGAGGTGTCGTTGAGGAATTCTTCACATGCTTTTTGTTGCACTCGTAGTATTTACCGCCATACTCGATGACGTCGAAGAAGGCTACCTCTTGGTTATTCAGAGGATAGAATGTGAATCCATCAGAGAGCGAATCCCAGTCCTGAGGACCTCTCATGTATTTTCCTTTTTCGCCCTGTTCACCCCTATCTCCTTTGTCACCCTTATCTCCTTTGTCACCTTGCGCTTGATATATGCTTCCCCAAGAGATCACTCCATCCTTGACATCGCCATCACACCGATACAGCATAGTGTCTGCATACACGTAGTTCTCGTTGGTTGCCATGCGAACAAGACCATAATCTCCGTTAGCTACACCACTGGAATCTTTAGCGTAAGCTACACATACAAAATGTGCTCCAGCCTTATTACACTTTAGTCTTGCTCGCACTTCAACTCCGTTACCTGAAGCCCTCTCTGTATAGTCACTCTTTGATATTTTCTCGCTATCAATCTCAGATATGAGAATGAAATCATAATTTTCCTCGGAGTAAGCTTTCAGGTAGAAGGTAACGTACTGGTCATCTACGGTCGTGGTAAAGTCAATTCTCATTTGAGAAAGAGCACTATGATTTACTTCAGGAGACTTATACCAAGTATGCCCACTATTAGATGTAGCAACCCACTCTCCGATAGACCAATTCTCGTTGTATGAGACGTTCGGAACAGATCCACCTCTAACCAATACTCTTTGTGCGCTAGGTGCAGACTTAAACCAGTTGTTTTGCAGGTTATCTGCTGTCTTGTACGTTTCATAACTTGTTACCAACGGCTTGTTAGCTGGTTTAGATGCCGCTTGTTGATACGCTACCACCATGCCATCACCCTTATCTCCTTTACTGCCCTTGCCGCCTGTAGAGCAGACTGGGTCGGTAGAGGTAGTGGATCCATCGGTGTAGGTGATAATGGATTTAGTCCATACGTACCACCCGTCCCTCCATGTTGGAGCCTTGTCTTTGACCCAGGATCCTCCTGTCAGAGTAGTTGCCGATGAATGACTGGTAGTACCATTCTTCGAGTTTTAGCGATACCCTTGCCAGATGGAAGGCAGACCGGATCGGTTATCTTTTCATTACCATCAGTGTAGTAGATACGAGTGCGGGTCCAGATGTAGTGTCCGTTCTGCCATGCAGGCGCATTGGTCTGCCAGCCGGATGTCGGAGCTGTCTTGTTGCTCGTAGAGTCAGCATATTCCACATCGGTATTGGATATGCCAACACCGACGCGGATGAATTTGATTGTTAATGATATTGATGCCATTATTTAACCGAATCTATTGTAAGTCCTATATCACTATAACCGCCATTGATGCAGTCCTGTCTTGTCACGGTGAAGGAACTGAGTTCCTGCGAATTATTCCGACTTGCTTCTGTATTGAGGACGACTCCCGACTGTGATTTCAGCGTGAAATAGAATTTTGAATCAATCACGTTGTTGGTCCCTCGCGTCACAAGCCTTGGAGTATATGTTACGGAACCGTTGCCCGAAGGATCCTCGTCGATACTCCCGTCTGTTGGAGAAGGATGAGGTTCGATGTCGTAAGGATCGCTCGTATCGATAACGGTCTGGAAGTCGAACCCCAACAGACTGTCCTTACTCATGCTGCTGTTGTTATATACTTCGACCATGAACTCTCGCGTACAGTTTACGTCAGCGGCATTGACGGTAACCGATGCACCGCTGGCTCCCGTTATCAGCTCCCACCCGTTCGCCGTGTTGGCGGCTCTATACCACTTGTAATACAGCCCACCGGGCAAGGTCTCGTTGCCTTGCGTCACTCTCGCCTTCAGCACGCAACTGTCTGTGGGACTGGAGAGGGTGAACATCTTCCTGTCACCTGCGATAATCGTGACTCTATAGGCGGTTCCGGTGTAAGGACCGACAGATATGGAGTACAATGCCTGTATATCGTCCGTGACATCTGTCTGCTGGGATCTCGCTGTCACCTTGCCTATCATCTTGATGACGATTGACGCAAAACGGGATGCTTCAACAAGATTCTTGATAATTCTGATGCCATAATACAGCTGATTTGCACTAGGCCTGATAATCTCGAACATTCCGGCGAACAATCCGTCCGATACTCCGTTGGAACCGAAGGTAATCTCCGAGTCGTTGAAGAAGTATCTCATGCTGACCGGGGTGACAGTGCCCTCAGCTACTCTCGATGATGTGCAGACGAAATAGAGCTCTGGTTTTGATCTTTGAGAAATCCGGATACACTACGGTCTGATCTCCAACCTGCTGATACTCCTGGTATAGGTCTCCGCTAGGGGACTGGATAAGCGGAGTGTAAGTACCAAGCTTGCTAAGGAACTTGATATTGACTGATTTACTCGCACTACTCATATTTCTCCTCCTCGCTATTAGTTTGACTACTTACCTCGTCTGTAGCAGGAGCAGCTTCCCCGTCTGCAGCAGGAGCAGCTTCCTCACCTGCAGCCTTGTCCGTAGGCTCTCCTGCACTTCCCGTATCTGCAGCTTCCCCAGGCAGAAGCAGAACCCTCCTGGTCCCCGGTTTCGCTACCCCCAGGTATTTTCTGCAGGGGTCTCTTCGATGATGAATCTCTCGTCTGTAGCTACAGGCAGAAGGTGGTGCACTTACCGTCCTGCTCTTCCTTCGCTGCGTCTCCATCGAGAGCCACGGCGCCTATCTGTGCAAGGATGCCCTGGAAATTGATGAGACTTCCAAATACCATGATGTCCTGCATCCATAGCAGGAAGCAGCCATCAGCAAACATTGTGCGGTCATTCTCAAGGTGCAGGAATTCTGCCACCTTGCGGTTCACTTTTACATATCTTTCCATATATACTATAATAATTAAAGTTTTTCTGAAAATTAATGGAAGACGATAGCACGACCGTCTCCATCTACGATAACCTTCCCGTCTCCATCAACAAGCAGCGCCAATGGGTTGAGGATTACAGGATCCAACTGCAGAATACCTCCAAGCTTGGCATCCATCAGTGCAGTAGGTATGGTAGGATTGAGACCATGCCCCTTCTGCTCATAGACGATGGATTTCGTATGGCTGTTCGTCGCAAAGTACCATAATGGCAGTATCTCCTTGGTCGGGTTCGGAATTTCTCCTGCATTATCATATAGGTAGGCACTCGGATTGATGTTTCTCGTTCCAGGTTCCAGGTTGTCTACCGTTCCCAGGATCTCTGCGTCTATCGGAGGTATGCGTCTTGAGATGGTAATTACCCTGGATGGAGACGCATCTGTAAGCTGTACTGCATCCGGATTGCCGGACGGACTGTACTTCGCCCTGCACCTTATCGTTATCTGCTCGCCCATCAGGGAACGGTCCAGCGTTGCCGTAGTTCCGTCTGCAGATATTTTTATCTCCAGGTCATCTGCCGTGATTGCAGAGAAATACCCGGAACTGCGTGCCATCTCCCACACGAAAGCACGCTTGCTGGAGCTGCATTCTTCCGTTCCGAGACGCAGAGATGCCTTGATGGTCTGCGAGTCTTCATCTCTGCATGGGTTGTAGTACCGGCTGCCACTGGACAACAGGAGCGTAGGCATATAGTGCGTAGCATTTCTGCAGACGATAGAGATATCCTTGTCAATGTTGTATACATGGCCGGTTCTGCTGTCTAGATACGATGCTCTGAAGTTGAGTGTAATATTCGCCTGCGGTTGGGCATTGATGTACCAGGCTAGTTTGCCGTTATCGTCTCCGCTGGTCGTGATTACATACTTCCCGGCTGTAGATTCAAGCGCTGCCGATTCCGGAACTCCGTTTATCACTCTTCTCCAGGATACATCGACAAGCTGCGAATTGACGCAACCGCTTGTCAGAATGCGGTCTCTGTCGATGATGCCGATAACCGGCTTGATGCAGAGCGGTACGAGAGAATAATCTGGAGCGTATTCGCCGGAATCTGCATCGTAGGTCTGCTTGTTCGGGACGCCACCGACCAATATCATTGATATGCTGACCTGCAGCGGCTGATACTTGAAGTCGAATCTTTTCTGTTTCATATTTTTTGCATTTATGGTTTCTGATATTCAAAAGATACAGACTGCACGTCTGCTTCATTGTTCATTCCATCCCTCAGTGTGACGGTGGCAGTAAACCGGATCACTTTCGGAACGCCATCACTATCCAGCGAGAGGTCATCCTTGAGGAGAACGATAGCCTTACCCGCATTTCCCCGCTTCTCTGCCCAGATATTATCCGACGCCACACGCTGCACTCCCTGTGAATTCTCTGTGTATCGGGTCCAGGCTACGTCCGCATCGAGGATATCATCCGTAATATCCTGCCCGTATAGGGTTGCCACGATGGTGAGCGGAGCGATGAAGTTGTCGAAGTCGTAGACTGCTTCCGATTCCTGGAAGTCTACCATAAAGGCAGGATTGCCTTCTATCATTGCCCAGTCGGTATTGTTCCATCGGGGTTCGGTATGCGTACCCGTCTTCTGGCATCTCCACTTACAGCCGGTATACCATACATCCGAAGTCTCATATTTCCCAGTCTCCTCGTTAAGAGCCATGCAGTAGTACTTCGCTTCAGCGTTCCATGGTCCTCTATCTACATAAGTAACCACGGGCTTACCCTGGTAATCTATCTGGATGAAGTCTTGCGCAATGATGCCGGATGCATACATATAGTCGCGACCCTTCACTAATGGCAAATTCAGCTCCTTCAGGAAGGATGGCATATCTCCGAACACCATGCCGTAGTTCCAGTTCTCCCGGATAGGCTTGGTCACTCCCGTAAGCTTCACTATCCTGCCTTCAGAACTGGACAGATAGAAACATTGCTGAAGGCTTTCATCTGTCTGGTTTCCCCATCTTGCGATATTCATTAGTTCGCAAGGAGGAAAATTCTTACCGGCAGGAACCTCATCGTCCGGGTAGAGCGAAACTTCGATGTAGTTGGTCACGGTATTGACGCTGTTCACCCGCATCCATGAGGTATAATAGGATACCTCGCTCCCTTCTATCGCTGCAACGGCAACATTATTGACTATGCCCTTGAGAACGTTGTTAACGTGCTGTGCCGTGAAATAGCCTTTATATTTAGAGCGTAGCTTCAGACCGTAGCATTTATCACCCAGATAGCTCACCTTCTCAATGGTGTCACTCTCCGTGAACAGCTGGTCGCCTTCCAGTGCACTCAGACGGTTCACGATCAGATCCATCACCTTCATATACGAGCGTACAGTGATACTCTCCACCTCGGCGTTTCCAAGGGCATCTATCTGAGCACCCTTTCCGCCATTAATTCCTGACACGAAGTCGCCAAATCTAGCGCCTTCGGCAAACCGGATCAGCTTCTCTGCCACATCGGCAATATCCTTGCGGAGAATCTTCCTGCTAGCCTTGCCATTTTCTGAAAAATCATCGGTTTCATCGGCCAAAACCTGCCTTTATCTTCTTGTCCAGCAAGTGGAGATAGCCATTGAATTCAGACAGCGCATCCAGCACCTCCATGTTATTGTGGCGGTGGCCTACTCCACCTCCGCCAGAATAGGAGTCCGACAGATTTCCCACCAGACTTTCCAGGATTGCTGCCAGTGTGGTAACACCCCATTCTTCCGAATAAGGGCTCTGTACAGGAAAGAGAGCCCCGCTGCTAAGCGTAAGTCTCGAGCATTCAACTAAGCGCGGGGCGATAGTAAAATTTCCCAGATCCGGAAGCTGGATATCCAGCTGCTTAAAGCTTCCTGCTTCCGAGCGTGAGATATTCAGATACGGACGGGCATCTGAATATTTGTAGGTGAAGGTAAAGTCTGAAGGCAGTTCCTTCGCCTCGTAGTTCACATCACTCTCGATAACGGTTATCTTTCTCAGCGAACTACCATGGTAAACATACTTGCCTAGAGAAGGGAAGAAATCGAGCAGCCACTGGCGCTCCTTCTTGTCCAGGAATCCGGTGTTCTTCTTGAATTTTCTGGTGGTATCCACGCGATACTCCTCCGAATCGTCCTCAACCTCTGCTACATTATGCGTATGTTCTGCAGTATTCTCGCTGTTGCCGTATGCCCGGAAGCAGTCAATGCCACCAAGCGAATTCTCGAAGAGAAACCATTCCTCCTCCTCGCTCTTCATGTCGCTGGCGTAATAGCGCTGCACGTAGGTAACACGTTCTCCTGACTGCTCCACCCAGACATCATAGTAGGATGGCTGCACGTCACCTCCAACAGCCTTGGCGATGATGGCGTACTGCACAGGGATTGTGTAGACGTTTCCGCTCCCGAGACTTGCCAGCGTTACCTCCTTCTCCGTATACCCCGTCCCGTTCCACATATACGCCTTACACTTTACCGTGCCAGCTGCAGCTGCATAGTAGGTGAGGAATTCCGGAGAATAATAGGTCACAGCCTTCACCTGCGGTTGCCAGGTGAGGAAGTTGGTTTTTCAGAAAATTCGCAGCGGAATCTGCCAGCCTGTCTACTCCTGCCCGTATCACGGAGAAGGAGAATTCCTTCTTGCTGCCTTCATTTCCCACTTCATAGACCGTTGCCACAAAGGCTTTCATGATGTTCGGCTGGACATAAGGTTCGCTCGAATCCCTTACGTCAAAACTGAGCAGGGGAAGGATGATATCCTTGACGGATACCGTAACCCGGTTCTCGTCGTTCGGCGTGTAGGTATGCTGAACGATGTTCGTGCTTGAGCCTTGGTACCGAAGTGCAAAAACCACGTCTGTCTTCGAGCTGTTGTATATCTCGAAGGCATTCATGGAGCCTACCATGCTCAGAGCATCTGGATATAATAAAACCTGTATCATCTTTAATTTTGGTTGGTTATAACGCAAAATTAAGATAATACAGGTTACTGACAAAGGACGATACTACCTTTAGATCTTTACACATTCCAGCCATGCCGTGGTGCAATGATACACCCATTTCGAATGACGGAACATCGTAGCATGTCGGGTCTTCTGGCTGACATAAGACTTCTGGAGACCGTATTTCTGCCCCACATACTCAGCTGAAGGAAGAGGAGGATAGATAATCTTGAAGGTGCGGTCCTTGTCGCCTCCCGACTTCTCGTATGCATCCTTGGTTACCTCTACCGTCTTCTCATGGCCAACCCATTTGTACTGGCAGCTCATGGCAGCATCACGTCTATCAGACGGTCAGCTTCCTCGATGGGAGTTGTCAGGGCAATGGTTCTGAGATCGCTTTCCGTAGGCTCACTTTTCCCGCCAAGCGTAAACTTCAACTTGTTGAAGAAGAAGCTCACGCCTCTTATCACAATCTTAGCATAGGAAGCCAGGTTCTGCTTCTGCGACTGGGTGAGCAGCAGTTTCACCTTGAGTTCCTGGAGTGAATTCCTCAGAAGGAGGTCGTAATGCCGGTAGAACTTCTCAAAGATTCCGTCATCCCCGTTATACACCAGGGCGTAATCAAAGATTTTCTTTTCCATGGGACCTTCCTGAGTGTCGGCTTCCTGCCCCTCTCCATACCCATAGTGGATATCGTAGGCTGTCACGGTTCCGCAAGGCATTCCGTCGCTTGATACGTAGGGGAAGGCAAGCATAACAGGTGTAGTGACGGCATCCTCGCTACTCTCTGAATTGTCCTCGGTAGCTACCTTCATCGATGAATTGAGCGTTGCATAGTTGTCGACATAAAGAAATCTGCCCATATCTCTGCTGATGCTGTCATCATCGGTGGTCTGCCTATACTGCAGGGTGCGTACTTCCGGTATCAGCTCAGGTATCTCGATATCCTGGGTGTCGGTATCATCCTCTCCGGTATCGTAACTCTGCGAACACCCGCCTATCTTCGACCTCACATGATAGTTGCCGGAATAGCCATCCTTGTAGAAGCATCCGTCTACTTTATTGAAATAGGCGCCGGAATTCTTTGCCACCATGTCCTTCAGGTCGTCATAGCTGTCTTCTGCATCACTGTCTGCCTGATGCTTGCTGCGCAAAACCACGCGCTTGTAGTCGGACGCTGTCTTATAGGATAAAGTAGGTTCTTCGGTCATCTGGCTGGTGAGATCTGCCACCGGTGTACTGTCTACCACATCTCTCAGAAAGATGATGTTTGCCTGGTGCGTTCCCTCGTCCGATACGAACTCGCAGAGAAACTTTTTTCTGAAAACCGAGAGGAAATCTGATACCGAGACATCAGGCAGGAGGTCCTCGATGCGGATGTGGCCATTCACCATCACGTCTATCACATTGTTCACCAGGACCATCTTTCTGAACGGTTCCGTCCGGGTAAAGAAATTCTCCTGCAGCTCATACCCGAAGTGCTTGAACACGCGCTTCAGGACATAGTTGGCACGAATGAAGGGAGAAATGTAATAACCGGGAGTAAGACTGATCGGGATTTCGTTGACGTACTCCACCCGGTTATAGGAGCCCTGGAATACGGAGCAGTCTACCCCGTCTCCGTTCTTGCAGCAGAACAGCTTGAAGTCGTAGACGTCCGGGGCTGCCACCTGTTCGTATCCTCCGCTGTCCTTGAACTTCCAGACAGTAGCATCCGGAAAATCCCGCTTGGCGCCATATCCGTTCAGTATCTTGTAATTGTACCCCTCATCCTTGCCTGAGTCATCTGTGAGCAGAACGGGAAAGATATCGTAATTCTCGTTGCTTCCTCCCACCAGCGATTTGCAGAACCTGATGCACTCCTCGATGGTGCTGCATCCCGGTATCATCTCGTCCTTGAAAATGCTCTTCAACTTCACGTTCTGTATCTTGGAGTAGAAGGATCCGTCGTTGATGTAGAAGGATGAAGAGATGTTCCCCTTATGCTGGGCAGATAGGATAATCTGCCTGCACTGGGCAAAGTATTCCCCATCCTCGATGCTTACGTTGGCTGCCACCAGTTTTTCTCTCAGGCCGAACGTGTCGGGATATCCCAGTATCCATGCGGTTGTAGTCGCTTGCCGGAATATCCAGCGGAGAGGTCGTCTCCCCGTAATCATTGAAGAACGGATTGGTCCGTTCTACCTCCAGCTTGGCTCCTTCGCCAAGCTGGTAGGCTTTTCCTTTATCTAGATTCGTTATTTTCATGTCTCGGAGATTTTTATTTCTTTGCAAACTTTCTCGCCTGGTTTCTCAATTCCTGCTGGGCATCGAGGTCAGAGAGCGATACGAAGGCGCGGATTCCATTGGTCCGAAGCTCCCTGAACAGCTCCAGGAGCTCGTCATTTTTACGTCCCGACGCAGAATTTCCGGCATCACGATGCAAAAAGTCCTGCGTCCCGACGTAGGAATCAGCCCCACTAAGACTTGGTACGGAGCGGGTACGGAGCGGGTACGGAGCAGGTCCCTGCTCGATATTGCCACCCAGAACCCTGCCCTGCATGGCCATCAGATACTTGCCCAGGTCGAAGGTTCTTATCTGGCCGGCACGCTGCGCCGCATCCATCAGATTGATGAGCGGAGCGATGGTAGGATTCTCCAGGGCTGCATTCGATGCCACCCACTCCTTACTTCTGCCTCTAGGGCCCTCGCCCACGATGACGGTAGGATGGTCTACATATCCGCGCTTACCTGGTGCGAATTCGGCATTGAAGTGCTTGCCATCCTGTTCCCGCTCCACGTCGATGCGTCCGCCGCTCTCCCTTCCGCTGGCTACGCGACTGCCTGCTGAAGAGGTTCCGCTGGCTGATCCGTTGAGGGTCATGCGCTTCACCTTCTGGCGCTCGGCATTCGCCACAGCCAGCTGGGCTGCACCCGTCACACCCATCAGGGCAGCTGCCACGCTTCCGGCAATCGGTCCCAACTCGCTGTATGCCTTCATGATGGAGGTGGCAGTATTCGAGATGATCTGAGCTGCCTGCATGGCGAAGTTCACGTCGGCATATTTCTTCTGTATCTTCAGCTTCTCGTTGGCCTTCTTCTTCTCCAGCTTTTCCTGAAGGGCGGTGTTACCCTCGGCAGCCTTGATTTCGGCATCATACTTGGCATCCACGTTCGCCATCTCGGCATTCTGCAGCGCACCCACGGCATTGCTGAAGAGGTCGGTGTAATACTGTGCCTGCTTCATGAAGGATTCCTTCTTCAGCTGCTGCACTCTCTGCTCATATTCCTCCTGGGTGATATACTGGTTATCGAGTGCCTGCCGCAGCTGCTTCAGCTGTTGGTCGTACTCGTTCTGCTGGTCGAAGCCGAGAGCCTGCCTTGCCTGCTTCTTCTTGTCGTCCTGCTGATCAAGCTGCTCTTTATGCTTGGCGATGTATTCCTTTTCTATCTGTACCTGAGCATCCTTACTACGCCTTCTCCACCTGCACGGTGTCCTCACCGTTCTGCTTGGCGAGGTCGAGGGCTGCCTGATAATATCCCTTCAGAACTTTCAGTTTCTGGTCGCGCTGCTGTTCCAGGGTCAGTTCCTGCTGCACCTCGCCCTGCTCCATCACCTTTGCCAGGGCGTCCTGGTAAGCCTGCTCGGCTTCCACCTGCTGGTCGAAGTGTGCCTGCTCTGCCTTGCGCTGGTTGTCCTGCTGTTTATCCTGGATTGATTTCTTCTTCTCAGCATCCTTGATGTCGATGTTCTTCGACTGCTCGCTGTAGGAGGTCTCGATGGCGAGGATGTTGGCAGTATGCTGAGTCTTTAGCGCCTGCATGGCAAGGTCATACTTCTCCTGAGTGGTCTGCTTCTGGGCGAGAGCCATGTTCCAGTTGTTCACGTCCTGCTGGTAATCCTGGTTGGCGGCATCGATATCTGCCTGTCGGTTTTCAGAAAACTTCTTCGATGCGATATCGTCTGGATTAGGTGCAGAAGTTGTCCGTTCGGTGCGACCGCCACCAGATTTTCCTCCACCCTTGCCACCGATGCCACTGTCAGGAACCTCGGGTTCTGAAGCTTCCTTCACGGTCTGGTGCATGATGTCTTTGCCATAGGCATCACTTATGGTTTTAATCTGCTTGTCGAGCTGGCCGATGCCACCAGTAAGCGATTCTACTTCTGACTTGAAACGAGAAACTGCATCCACCTGCGTATTGCCGGTAGCTCCCCATGAGGTGGTATATTGGAAACCACGGGCATTATTGGCATCTGCCAGACGGCTCTTCGCCTTGTCGAGCTTGATGGTGAGTCCGGCACGCTTCTCGGCGAGTTCCTGTATCTGCTTCTTGGCACCCTGAACCTCATAGAGCCTTACCAGGCTGTTGATGTAAGCATCCAGTGCCTTATTCGATGCCTTGAACTTCTTGGTGGTCTTGTCGATGGTGGCATTGTAATGAGGAACAATCCTGTTGAGTGCCTCGGTAGCCTTGAGTCGCTCGTCCATGGAGAGTTTCTCGTCCTTGGCCACCTTGATCAGGTTCTCCAGCTTCAGCTTTTCCTCCACCACCTGCCTCTGGGCTTCTGCCTTGATGGCATTGAGCGCCTTCTGCGACTGAGCTGCTGCATCGGCTGCCTTCTTCATCTCCCACAGTTTCATGGCGAGGAGTACCACTCCCGTAGCAATCAGTCCGAAGACGCTTGCCTTCATCGTTGCATTCATGGCGGTCCAGGCATTCTTGGCAAGTGTCACCCTGCCCGTGAGCAGGTAGAAGCCTGCCTGCAGCAGCTTCAGGAGTCCGGTTCCGGTAGCGCATATCACGTTCCATGCCTGCTGGGCTGCAGCTGCACCCTTGGTCACGATGATGTTCGATTTGATGGCGTTGCTGGTGGCGATCGCCACAACCGTGAAGGCTGCAAGCAGGATGCCCAGCGTCTTCACCACGTCCTGATGCTTCACACACCAGGAGATGAGACTGATGGTGTTCAGCTGCATATCTGCATAGGCATCATCCCATTGTTCCTTGAGGGGAAGGATTTCGTCTCCCAGAGCCTTCTGGGCGTTCTGCAGTTCTACCGTTTTCCGGGCAGCCCGGTCGGCTGCGCTGATATAGGTTTCTCCTGCCGCAGCCAGCTGGGTATCTACAATCTCTGCCACAGCCTTCATGAAGTCGCCCGTCTCCTTGGTCTTCTCTGAGATTTCTGCTGCAGAGATGCCCAGGTTATCGAGAATCAATGGAGACTTGCGTCCGAGACCGGTCACGATGCTGTCGGTCATATATTCAACCGACTGGCCCGTCTGCTGAGCCTTCAGCTGGGCAAACTCCAGATACTTTCCCAGGTCTTCCAGCGGAATGCGGAAGTCGTTAGCCTGTACGGCAGCCGTCATCAGCTGAACATCGTTTACAGTTCCCTTGGTTGCCTTGCGGAGATTATCCAGCAGGTTCGGGTTATCCATGGCATTAAAAGCCTTGGTAACACCATCTGCCTGTTCTGCCATTTCTACGCCAGCCCTGGCAGATTCCAATGCGAAATCTTTCAGTTTGGATGCCTGTTGGCCCAAAAGGCCTGCGAGCTTTGTTGCCATGGTTCCTAGAAAGATTCCGTTCACCTGGTCGCTTGATGCAATCTCACCAAAACTCTTGGCGTTCTGCTTCAGTTCTGAGATGCGCCCGGAAACATCCTTCAGGCGTTGTTCCAGTACGCCATAGGCCTCCGGATTGAGCGACTGCACGGTATTATCTAGTTCCTTCTGCAGACTCTTCTGCTGTTTCTTCAGCTGCACCATGCTCATATCCAGGATATTGATCTGGCTGGTCTGCTCACCTATCCGGCTGGTAAGCGTGCGAATCTCCTTGCTGGTCTCGGTATATTGCTTCTTCAGGTTCCTGTAGGTTTCCGACTCTTTTCTTCCGGCTGCCTCCAGACTGATCATCTGGCTGAGTCGCGCCTTATTCTCTGAGCGAAGCTTCTTGCTCTGCTGCTCAAGGTTGTAGATGGCTTTCTGCGCATCGGCAGTCTTCACATCTACGGTATATCGGATTTCGTCTTCCGTCAAATGTTTGTTTGCCATAACTTATGATTTTTGTGGGTTGAGTGATTTTTCCAGTTCCTGGCGAATGCTGTTTCTTACTTCATCGTTGAAGCCGAAGCGAAGCTTAGGGAATGTTTCGTGATACAGCACACCCCAGACCACGCGGTTATAGAGCGCGAGGTTCCTGCGCTTGAACTTGCTGACGCGGTCGTTTCTCTGCCGGTACTGCATATCCAGAAAACGGAGATAAGGAAGGATGCGCACGAAGATGGTGCGGTTCTCGCCCGAGATCTGACTGTCGAACGAGTGAGCGGATAGCATGGTGAGCAATCGGCCGGTACGGCGCTGGTAGTGATTGCGCACCACGTTCTCCTGGGTGGAGTATATCTTCAGGATGCCTGCCTGAAGAGTCTCGTGAACGAATTTCTTTTTAACAAGACTGTCTGTTACCATATTCTTTATACATTACTAATTAGTAATGCAAATATAGTAACAGGCATACGAAGGGCAAAGGACTCTTACCTGAATATTGCCTTATAGACAGGAATACCCAGCAGAGGGGTGAGCATGGTGCAAAGACTGAGGTAAAACACCCATAACACGGGATTGCAGGAACCAACAACAAACGGACCCACCACAATCGCGATGACGAACGATGCAAGCATAACGAAATCGAAAAAACCCATAATCTATATACTTTAATGTGTTACTAATTCTCGGGTGCAAAGATACACCGCTTTTTCTGAAAAACCAAATTTCTGCCTAAGAAAAGATGGCCACCCTCACGGGCAGCCATCCATTAAATTAGAGAAGTAAATTATTTACCAAAAAAATGGTTCTTAATAATAATTGTTTATGATAAAAAATCTATTTCGTGCGATTCTTCTGAAATGCCTCGTAATCCTCCTCGCTTATCTCGAAGCAACAAGTGATATGCACATTCTTCAAGTTGACGTCCTTCGCATGCTCGGCATCTACAAAATCCGCAAATACATGATTAAGCGTATTCACCAACGGGAATTTGTCTCCATCCGTCTTTACCACGAAGTCTCTTTTGCAAAATATATCGCCATTCTTGAGAGGAATAGAAGCCTCTCCATAGAAATACTTGCGTGGCTTCTCTCCGGTGAGCAGCTCCGTGAGCTTCCCGTGCATCTCCTTCAGCTGGTCATCGGTAATGCCCGAGATATACATGCCGTTCATGCTGAGCATGTGGTGGCGCTTTACCTCGCCATAGTCGTTCACCTCGCACTCATCAAAGATAGGGTGCATTCTCTCCTCCTCGATGTTGGCTGCAGCCTTAGCTGCAGCATCTGTATTCTTGCTGTTCATAATCTGCTTAATTAAATTGTTTGTCGTTATTGTCGTTCTCTTCATTTACAGACTCCTTGAGCATGCAGGCATGAAACATGGCTTTTCTGAAGTCTTCGTTGTTCTCAAGGGCTGCACATGCGATATGGGCGAGTTCAATATCTTCTCCGCCATTGCCTACGGCTAGGCCACGTGCATCTTCATTGCTGGCGTTCTCGGTGCCTGCGATAATGAAGAAGGCTCTCCTCTTGTCCTGCTTGACCCATTCATCCAGCATAGCTGTCACCTTCTGGATAAACTCTATCGCCTTGATATCCTCGGGAACTGGGCAGGAAGTGCCTTTGCCCACTCTATCTGCCTGGGTGAAATTCTTATTGTTCTTCATCACTCACTCCTCCATCTTTAGGCTTTGGACGGCTCCATCCTTCCGGGTACATCTGCTGAGAGTCTTCGGCAAGATTTGCCCCCCCAGACCGTCCGAAAACCTTGATTTTCTGCTTTTTATCACTGTTTTGAGGGCATATAAAGCCCTCTAAGCTAGTCTGGGGACCAGCTCTAAAATTTCGATTTCTAATAAAATTCATAATTGATGTGCTCAAATCGAGCGAAAA
>ENA-OQDC01001107-OQDC01001107.1-human-gut-metagenome-genome-assembly--contig:-NODE-1107-length-15107-cov-8.558745_pt1 | contig 15107 bp, 14 predicted proteins | sample MGYA00242770_ERZ504601 | MGnify/ENA primary metagenome ERZ504601 (study PRJEB26092, sample SAMD00036305) | human gut metagenome | host: Homo sapiens | study: EMG produced TPA metagenomics assembly of...
CCAAGAAGAGTCCCAGTATCGTCCAGTCGTAATAGGCCAGCACGAACCCGAACACGATGAAGTTGACGAAAGAGAAGAGCGTATTGATGGATGTCCCCGTCATGAAAGCCTCGACGCGGTCATGGTCTCCGATGCGCTGCATGATATCGCCCACCATCTTGGTATCGAAGAAATGCAAGGGCAGGCGCATCAGCTTGGCGAGGAAATCGGAGATCAAGGCGATATTGATCCTCGTGTTTACGTGCAGCAATATCCAGCTCCGTATGAAGTCCACGGATAGCTTGGCGATAAAGATCACCAATTGAGATATAAGGATCAAGGTTATGAAACTTAGGTTGTTGTCCCGTATTCCGGTATCCACCAGGCTCTGCGTGAGGAAAGGCAGGATGAGTTGCAGTACGCTGGCTGTCACCATGCCCAGCACGAGCTGTGCCATCTCCCTTCTGTAGGGCGATATATATCGGAAAAAGAATCCGAGGTTACGTTTCCTGTCTCTCCTCTCGTCCTCCATCCCGTAGAACTCCGGCCCCGGTTCCAGCAAGAGCGCCGTCCCGGTATCCTGTCCGTCCACCTTGGTGCTGACCCAGCACCGCTTGAACTCCTCCCTCGTATAGGTGATAAGTCCCGCCGCCGGGTCCGCTATGTAGAACTTCCCTTTCTTTATCTTGTAGCAAACCACGAAATGCCATTGGTTCCAGTGCAGTATGCAGGGTAGGGGACATTCCTTTTCCAATTCCTCCACCGTGATCCGCACGCCCTGTGTTCGGAACCCGATCGCTTCCGCCGCCTCGCTGATACCCAGCATGGAGACTCCTTCCCGGGTGATGAAGGCTTTCTCCCGTAAGTTCTGGATCGAGTACACACGGCCATAGAACTTGGCGATCATACGGAGGCAGCTAGGACCACAGTCCATAGAATCCAATTGCTGATAATGTGGAAACGATCTTAGCATAAATTAAAACATTAGGATATAGACATGATTTAGTTCTTATTTCTTATACTTGATCAGCATTATGACGGGATTGGAATCCTCATTTAATTTCGCCGCGATTTCGTTTAGCCTGCCTTTGAGCTTCCCTTCTTTATAAGCCTCAATCAATTCAGGCGCATCAAAGGGATACCAGTTCGCAATATCTTGATTAATAGATGAAATCCAATAGATCGGTCTTTGATATAAAAAATCAGTATTATATATTTGATATTTGAATATAGAATCTTCCTGTTTGTCGTATACCAACCTACTCACCGGTATTTTTCTCGTTTTAATATCGAGCTTTTTTTTCTACGGTTCTCATAAAATAATAACGGCTTGTCACCCCCTCTACAAAAAGAAATATTTCTGTATCCATGGAATATATAGAGGGTGTCCTCACGATAAAAGGCTTAATATGACCGTTTGGCGAATAGGAATATAGGGTATCGGATGAGAGATTCATAAGTATCCAATTATCGGAAGTGGCGGTTGTAGCAAAAAAAGTAGGAATTACTTTTTGATCATTATCTCCGAATATAACCAGTGTTTTCTGTTCTTTAGAAGGAATTGTAATTTTCTGGATAATACTTCCGTCATACTTTGAGATAATCAAATGATAAGGCTGTTGGTCTGCCACCATTCCATAGCCTTTGTTATCATAAGTGATCAGATTATCCTTGTCATAATTAAAAACCTTAAGGTAGTCACTCTCGGGGTCTAGGAAATTAAAGCTTCTTTTAAAGTCCCCGTTTAAATCATATACTGATATTTTCCCTGTATGTGTAACAAATAGCTCATTGTTTTCCTCATCTAGTGTAATTCCTGCAATCCCCGGATATTCCTCGACACCTTGTCCTAAACGGTTTATTTTCCGTATAGCTTTCCCCGTTTTCCGGTCAAAAATGAATATGTTCCCGTCGTTTGTGTTGTTTTTTACTATTATAAATTTTTCGCCGATATCCATGACATTACCATGTGTGATAAATTCGTCAGTTGTTTCCAGCGCAATATATTCTACATCCATAATATCCTGAAGGATTAGCTCCTTTTCTGGGTAATCTTTGCTAACATTGATCGTGACAAGCTCGTCTGTCGATTGCTTATCTTTTCCACATCCCGCTAAGGCAAAGAGGAGGACTGCTGAAATTAAATTTACTTTCATGCTAGTATTTATTTTTCTTGTGTTTTATCAGCATAATCACCGGATTGGACTCTTCATCCAATGTAGTTGCGATCTCTTTCAGTTTGCCTTTCAATCGTCCTCTCCCGTAAGCCTCGGCAAGTTCGTGGGCTTGCAATGACTGTCCGATTACGAATTCCGGATCTAAAGGTCTCGACGTCATATCCACTTCTCTTTTGCTGGTATAATCACCATTGTATATTTTAGGTATGAATAAAGAATTTTCCAGTCTATCGTACATCAAACCGGAAATTGGAAACCCTCTCCCTGTTTCAAAATTAAATTCCGCTTTCAACAGGCTCATGAAATAATAACGGTCGGTAAAAACGGTTGGTATAAGAAATACTTCAGGAGGATCCATGGAGTGTATGGAGGGGGTTCTTACGATAAGGGGGATTGTCGTATTAGCATCCGGCAAATAGTGGTATATGGTATCGGATGATGTCTCCATAAGTACCCAATTGGTATGATCTGGAACTATTTGATACATGGCGGTTGGAACTGGAGCGGCCCAGTTCTCCCAGTTTTCCCCGTCTCTTGCGACCGGGCTTTTAACTTCATCAAAAGGAATTGATATTTTCCGGATGATACTTCCATCCTGTTTGGAAAAGATTAAATAATATGGAGGTATGGCGTTTGACGGGTTTTCCAGACTATTATCCGGTACATAAGAGATCAAATTTTCCCGGTCGTAATTAAATGTATTTACATGAGATTCCGTACCTGCGGCTTTGAAACTCCTTTTAAAATTTCCGTCTAGATCATATACTGAGATTTTACTTCCGGTATAGGCTATGACAAATATTTCCTTGTTTGCTTCATCCAGAACAATCTCCGTAATACCTATATATTCCTCGCCACCTTGCCCTTTCCTGTTTATCTTCTTCAAGGCTTTGCCGGTTTTTCTGTCAAAAACAAACAAATTCCCGTCGTTGGCCCAGTTGGTTATTAATATAACTTCTGCACCAATGGCCATTACTTTGCCTTGGGTAACAAACTCATCATTTGTTTCCAACGGGATGTATTCCACATCCATGAAATCCTGTAGTGTCAATTCCTTTTCAGGATAATTCTTTGTAACATCAACTGTGATGAGTTCATTTGTTGATTGTTTATCTTTTCCACATCCCGCTAACGCAAAGAGGAGGATCGCTGAAATTGTGATTATCCATTTCATTATTCTTACGATTTAAGGTTAAACACTTAGGGCGATACGTTCGCTCAATTATGCCTAGTCACAAAAATAGGTTATTTTTTCTCGTGATCCCTTCTTTTTGTTCAAAACTTATAGCGATGAATGGAATTCTATCCGTTATTTACATAATTTCGGCACAGGCTTAGCAATGGATGTTGTTTCTCCTCGCTATCTTGTGGGTCACTTATCAAAAGGTCAAATAGTTCGTTTATTTCCGGGTCGTTGATTCCCAGATCATCCTTTTCGGACTCCAGATACCAGCTGCCCCATGTTGTTATAATACAAATCTACAAGTGTACTTCTGTTGATGCTTACCCTGCATAACCTTCTCGAAATAATCTTTACTTTCCATAATCTTACTTTTTTAAGTGTGGAGGCAAAGGTACTGAATCGGATTAACAATATCTTACGCTCTATCGGTGGCTTACTTTTTCAAACTGTTAAGTTTTAGCGGACAGTAATAATATTGAAACATAATTACAGAAACCTGTGCTTGGATAGATTTTAAATAAACCATTTTATGCAAATTATGACATTTCCGACAGATTCCAACCTGCACGATAAGTATGTTTGATCAATTCGGCAGCAAATTCTTTCGCATGAACCGGATCTGACATTTTTGCATTGAATGAAGGATGCCCCGCTTTGATTGTAAAACCATTTACGATCATCTGTCGGATTTTTTCATCGTCGCTGATATTTGTAAATTGCATGTTCGTCCCGTCCCATTCCAATATTTTATTCAATGATTGCAGACGGACAGCCAATATTCCCATCAAGATCATTTCGTTAAATACTGCTGCTTCTGAAAAATCCGACTTTGTTTTCACCCTGTTCTCCGGACTTTCCTTGCAGGCGCGTACCCAATCCTGTTCATGACCACCATCCATCGCCCGGTCTACACGGCGAATTGTCTTGGGGACATCTGGCACACGCCCAGATAACAACCATGGCTGAAGACCATAAGAACCACAAATCAACGTATCTTTCGTGCCATGGAAAATCGTCAATCCACCGGCTATCCCCATGAGCGGACGTTCCTGTGGAAACCCTTCCGGGCGTTGGGGCATAAATCCACCATCATACCAATGTACCTCGACTTCCGGAAAATCCACTTTCGCCATCCTCTTTCGTGCTGGATACACGAATTTCACATATTCTGACTGCGGGGCACAATCGATGAACAAAGGGGAGGATGCCGCCTCCACAGATACAGGATACCCCAATTTAAGCGCTTTAAAAGCGGGATGCAAAACATGGCAACCCATGTCTCCCAAAGCACCGGTTCCGAAATCCCACCAACCACGCCAGTTCCAAGGATGGTATATCTTGTTAAACGGCCTCATTCGAGCTGGCCCGATAAACAAATCCCAATCCAATGTCGCCGGAATCTTGTGCGCTTTGGTTGGCGTTTCCAATCCTTGCGGCCACATTGGGCGATTGGTCGCCACTTCCACTTTCTTCACTTCACCGATCTCACCGTTCCATATCCATTCACATACCCAATCGACATCCTCGCCGGAAGCTCCCTGGTTTCCCATCTGCGTGGCAATCCTGTATTCGGAAGCCAATCGGGAAAGCAATCTTGACTCATAAATCGAATGTGCCAACGGTTTCTGGACATACACATGTTTGCCCAATGTCATAGCGGTAGCAGCGATAATGGCATGCGTATGATCGGGAGTCGCCACTATAACCGCTTCGATATCCCTATCCATCTCATCAAACATCCGGCGAAAATCTTTATATTTCCCAGCTCTCGGAAAACAGTCCAAGACCGGCTTTGCATATTTCCAGTCCACATCACAAAGAGCAACGATGTTTTCTGTCTCAAAAACATGCTGGATATTGGTGATTCCCATACCGCCAATACCAACGACAGCTATATTCAGTTTGTCCGATGGAGCTGTATGCCCGTGGCTTTTACCTAAAATAGAGTTCGGTGCGATCTGCATGTTATATATTTTACTTATAGTTCTTACGTAAAGATATGGTTGTCTCGGTTGGAAAATTATCCGGAACTGGTTGTGTCACTTGTCCGGTAGCAGCCCACTCGGCACCGCGAAGCAATGTAACCTGAAAGCCGGCACATTGCATGGCTATATTATCGTCAAGCGAATTTCCGGCGTGCCCCAAAGTCGTATGGAAGATACGTGTTTTTCCGTAATCGACCGTAAACATTACTAATTCATCTCGTCCGGATCCTTTCGTTGTAGGATCGGAATATCCCCAAAACAAGACATCTTTGATAATACCCGTCCCACGCATCCGGTCATACAATTCATCTTGTGCATGCAACCATGCAGCAGGAAGGCCTTTTGTCACTGGATGCTCCGGATTGCCACAATGAAGTACAAACTCATGCCGGCAACCATGTGAACCGGCACATCCGGAAGATTTATCATCATACTTCAAGTAACCGTCTTGCCGATAGATATAGGGACCAGCCGTCTCTTCACGTCCACCCCAGCCCCCAAAGCCGATGATCCGATTATATTCTTCCCAATCTTTGAAAGCATTGTTTGCGGCATGGTAAACCACCACGCCACCTCCATTCTTCACAAACTCTAAAAAAGATTTTTCCATTTTTTCTGGCCATCTGTCACCGTTATAATCAAGTATCACCAACTGATAGGAAGAAAAATCAGGGTCGAAATTCGACATGATCTTTCCTGTTTTAGGCGATATGGCGACATTGACCGTAAAAAGTCCGGAGTTCTCAAGAATCTGCTTGATCGCAAGGTGGCTGACTTCCCAATTATGATTGCTCTGGCCGGTTACGATCAAAACTTTAATCTTACCTTCATCACGATTCCAACATGACTCATACATTTTCAACATATTCTTGCGAAATATATCTATAAAATAGTTGTTGAGATACTTTCTACGCCCGTTTTGCCCCATTTGCTTGGTTTCAATCGGATGTTGGAGTAGGTATAACATCTTTTCAGCCAATAGTGAACTATCAATTTCTGTTTTATCTGCATATTCCATCACAGGAATGTGTAAGCCGGTAATATTATTCTCTATCATTTCATATAAACCGGTAGAAGTACTACCTATGATTGGTAATCCATGCATCATCATTTCTATGGCAACGTAACTACATTGTTCGTGAAACGATGGCATAATCCCCATATCAGCTATTGTATATAGTTCGTAAAGTTTCTCTTTGTTTATCAACCCTGTCCAGATGACATTCATATAAATATCATCACATTCGATCAAGTGGACATCGAACTCTCCATTTCCGGCAATGATGAAACGACATTCCGGATGCGTCTTTAATACTATTTTGAATGCCCTTAAAGCATATTTTAATCCTTTTATATAGTCTAATCTTCCGGCAAATAGAAAAATTGGAGCATCGGATATACCATATTTTTTCCTTAACGCTGATTTTTCAACACTGATTTTACTATCGGTAAGCCCATTATATACGACTGTGATTTTATCCGGCTTTATTTTGTAATCATCTTGCAATACAGACATTGTCTTTTTCGAAAGACAAATAATATGATCCACTACGTCAAAAGTTTCCTTTTCTTTTTGGAACTCCTCTTTCAAATATTCTATATCCTCACGGTTCTGAACCGTTTCCTGCGTTTTACATAATTGCCTAAAATGAGTCAAATTGCCTAACAGTTTGAAACACCAATCGAAATAATGTATAGTCAATACAATCTTGCAATCAAACGCCTTTTTTAATTCTTTTGCAAATTTACTGCTATGGTTGGCATTCAAATGAAATATCAGATTGCTTTTATCCTCAATGTATAATTGTAGCAGGTATACAATATTTTTATAATACAAATCATTTAGGAGATCAGTCGCCATTTGTTCTATAGGCTCCGGAAAATACCATCGCTTTATGCCATCGCTTGTCTCCTCCATTTGCATTTGAGGTACGTGCGCCCTTAAATTTACCACGCATACCTTAATCTTGCTATGACGAAGTGCGGTGGTTAGTTCGCGAATATAGGTGCCAATCCCATATACCGCTGCTTCGCTCGATGTGTGAAAAATATATAGGTTCATTATTGAAATAAAGAATTATATGTTTTTACCATATTGATACGGAATATTTCCGAAGCATAATTGTCAAGATACCTTTTCCGTCCGTTTTGTCCCATTAGTTTGGCTTCGATTGGGTGTTGCAACAAGTATATAATCTTTTCCGACAATAACATAACGTCTATTTCCACACTTTCAGATAGTATGGTAAGAGGTATTTTTAACCCACAAGCATTATTAACCACCTCATTTAATCCCGATGTAGTTGTGGCTACCACAGGCAATTCGTGCATCATCATTTCAATAGCCACATAGCCGAATGGTTCGAATAAGGATGGTACAATCCCAATGTCTGCTATTTGATAGATTTCATTCAGGTCTTTTTTATTCAATAATCCGGTAAATGTTATTTTCGTGCAAATATCTTTAGCCTCTTGGAAGCATATATCATAATTACCGCTACCAGCCATTATGAGACGGCAATTCGAATAAATTTTTAACACGTTTCGAAAGGCTTTGATCAAAAAAAGTATTCCCTTGATTTCATCAAAGCGACCGGCAAAAAGTATTATTTTTTCTTCTGCCGATAAATTCCATTTCTTACGAAGAGCTATGCTGTCTAACCTATCGGACATATCCTGTAAGCCATTTGGAATTACAGATATTTTAGCGATATCAATGCCATAATTCTTACACAAAATATCTTTCATATAGCGTGTCATGCAAATGATGTGGTCTACTGTCGAATAATAGGTTCTTTCCACCTCAAACATCGTTTGCAGCCTTTTCTCCAACGCATCCGGATGCTTTTGTTTCAAAATACGGGATAACCGTTCGGGATTGTCATAAATGGTAAAGCCCCAATCGAAAAAGTGAGAGACTGCTACAAGTTGGCAATCAAACGCATTTTTCAGTTCTTCTGCCAATTTCCCGCTTTCAAAAAAATTCAGATGAAATATCAAGTTATCTTTGTCTTTGATATGTAGTCGAAGCAAATAAACGACATTCCGATAATACAAATCCCATTGTTCTTGGTCGTTTGTCGTTCGTTGATCCGATATGGCTAAAGGGAAGTGCCAATATTGAATTCCATCTATCCATTCTGTTTGTATTTGAGGCTTTTCGGATATTAGATTTACGACACAAATATTTATATCACGGCCTTTCAAGGCGGTAACCAATTCATGGATATAAGTGCCTACGCCAAATACCGCTCCACGCCGGGTTTGATTGAAAATATATAAATTCATATTCAATGCGAGTTACAATAGATTCACCCATGATATATTTGCTCGATCCAATGCGGCCAACCGTATCATGCCCTCACCTGCATATCCATTAAGAAGTCCTGTAGCAACGGGAGCTTTTCCCATTTCCAAATCCGGAATTTGTTTCAAAGTAATATCAACGTTGTCGTGTATCGGTTCGTGCAAATAACGATGATGTAGATAAACGCGCGCAATATTACCAACGACCGACTCCTTTAATCGTGGAATAGCTTGGATTAAATCCGGTGATTGTACTCCCCATATCCTCCGACATTGTTCCAAAAGCCCAGTGTAACGATCAGAACCGGATATTTCTTGCAAATCATATAAAAAGCAATACACATCAATTTGCTCTTCTGCGGATATATCCGGTAAATGTTCTTCGATCAATTTAACAATAGATGTTAGACATTCACGTGCCTGCATTGCGGGCGTAGGGAAATTCAGACGTGTCATCCAATACCGCCCATAGCCAGTTAATCCGTTGTATTGGCTGAAATCCTGCCAGGGATCATATTTCACAGCCCGATACATTCTTCCATCAAAATCCTCACAAATATCATCTTCAATGTCCAGAAAATTATTTCGGATCATATAATCGAATCCGACACCGATACCAGCTATCCCTTTTTTATAATTTGCTGGACTGTTGACATGTAATTGATTCAATATTTGATCAATCAAGTCCATAGCATAATCAGCAAACAACATATTATTTGTATATTGTGCATAATGAAAAAAGAAAATAGCGATTCCCATCTTACCATGTACCAACCCTGGACATTCGGTTAATGTACCGTTAAGCAAGAGCATATCGGTAATTTGTTGCAGATCCTTTTTTATTTGAATGGTATTGTTTTCCGACATTGCGATATTTTTTTACTTTTTAGATTTCACCAACATTACCACCCGATTGTCATCCTCTTCCAATGTCGCGGCCACTTCTTTTAGTTTGCCTTTCAACTTTCCCTTTTGATAGTCCCGGCAAAGATCGAAAGCGTTTAAGGTAGCCCATGATTCACCTTGGGCATTGATAGGGGTCAGCATAACCATATAGAATTCATTTTTATAAGTATAATCGCCATTGTATATGATATATCTGGAAAACTCCTTTTCTTGGGTATCATACACAAAGTAGGTTTTAGGGAATCCTTCTTCTTTCCTGAAATCATATACATTTTTTATACTTTCCATGAAATAATAGCGATTGGATATCAACTTCGGAATCAAGAACACTTCCGGATCCATGGTATGGATGGGTGGTGTTCGCGCGATAAACGGTCGTAAACTGCAATCGGGCATCAATGTGTAGATCGTATCTGACGAGGGTTCTAATAGAATCCAATTACCATTAAACGGAGTGATTCTGCTGTAAGGTCCCGGTTTGGCACCTCTTGTACTATTTTCCATCCGTAAGACTTGAAAAAAGTACTTCTTCTCTTTAAAGGAAGGTCTTATTTCCTTGGTTATACTCCCGTCTTGCTTCGATACGAACAGGAAGGGTATCTCAGCATTGATTTCATCGTAACAAATCAGATTTTCTTTGTCATAGTTGAATATTTCCCAATAGAACTGAGAGTCACCTTCTGTTTTCTGCTTCAAACTGCGTTTAAAATTTCCCTCTAAATCATAAACCTTTATTTTTTTTGCATAGTGATCATTTATAAATATTTCATTGTTTTCTTCGTCCAACGTAACACATCTAAAATTTATATATTCTTCCCCTCCTTGTCCTTTACGGTTTATCTTACGGATGGCCTTTCCGCTCCGGTCATATACGAATATATTTCCATCATTATTATAATTTGCCACTATTATGTATTTTTTACCAACCGCTTGTACATATCCCTGATTAATAAACTCATCGTTTGTTTCCAGCGGAATATACTCTACATCCATGAAGTCTTGCAGGACCAGTTCTTTTTTGGTTGAATAACTTTCATTTACATCCACGGTTATAAACTCATCGGTCGAAGAATGACTGCCTCCACACCCTGTCATTGCAAACAGGGTGGTTATTCCTATAAAAATGAATGTTTTCATTTGCATATTATTTTGTTTACTCTGTTATTCTTTTACATGACAAAGATTGGAACGTCCAATAGCTATCTCATAATTGGATGGAGACGGGCAAATCCATTGATAAACACAATCCGTGCAGGGGGGGTGATTACGAACACGGAACCACGATTTGCCCTCTTCAACTTCTTTGTGTAAGATTTCATGAATATTATTGACATAGATATTTCCCAACGAAGGGTGGTTAAGATTGGCATACACATCCCCATTAGGCAGAATGGTGATTTTTCCAAAGTCATACAAATTCATGGCCTGGCGAGCGAAAAAATCTTTCATGGTCATAGGGGTGGACAAAATATCCTCTTTCGAAAGAAAAACTTCGTTTTCAAAAAAGCGAATATTATTTCCGGTATAATTGGGCTTTAATCTGTATTTATCTATCTGATGTTGTTCAATGAGTTGCTCTGACAGCTGAACATCCTCTTCGGAAGATACCTCAAACACAAATTCTACCGGCAAAGCCTGACTAAGCAAGACCTTCATTGCATGATTCCATCGTTCCACATTTATCGGGAAACTAACAGAAATCTGGTATGAAAAATTATGTGCAAAAATCGGTTGAAGAGGAATTATATTTTTATAGGAACACAAAAGATTTTTCGGTGAAGAACAGTGGTCTAGATAAGAAAATAATTCACTATAATTGGGGACTTCCTCCATATTTCCAACAATATTAAATGTCAGATTTTTCGGAAGCGTTATCAAGAAATGAATTAACTTTGTTATATTAGTTGTCGCATCTATATATAAAGATATTTCAAATAGTTTTTCCAGTATATTTTTATACGAAGAAAAATTACTTTTTTTTGTATAGTTCCTGTTCCTTTTGAATAATTGTAAAAGGGCAATATCTGAACCGGTTTGCCATCCGATAAAGAAACATTTATTACATCTCCCATGAATTTTTCACGAAGTTCATCAACAAAACAACAAATCTCTTCCTGCCGATATCGTTCGTGAGTCAATAAAGCGACACCACAATTTTCTTCTTGAAGAGTTTCTTGCAATAGCTCTACAATTTTCTCATTCGTTGACTCGATTGTAACTCCATCTAGTGTATTATATAATAAAACATGTTTACTTTTTATATCAACAAACACATAAGGTTCAATAGTAAACCAATAATCGGACACGTTCTTCATAATCTTTATTCTATTACTACATTTTTTATTATTTCAGCATAATCTTGCGGATACTTTTCAAGGAAAGTGAAAATATTTCTCAAACTATTCTCAAAATCCTTCTGATTTTGATGGTATTGACAAACAAACCCCTCTTCATTTGCTTTATCTATATTTTCAATATGAAACAGACAAGAACCACAATACTTATAAACATAACAGGTTTGGCAAAACTTTTGGATATGTTTATAATAAAAATTTGTATTGCCGCGTAATTTCCGGTATATTGAATTCTATATCTTCATCCACTTTTCCCATCGAATACCGATAGTCTATTCTTTCACAAGGCAACAGCTTGTTTCGATTGGTCAATAAAACCTTTTTTGAGAATGGCGTACAAGTACTTGTAGGCAACTGCTTTTCAATACTATACAATAATTCTCTTATATTGGATATGTAATAGTTTATCGAGATATATTTCAGATAATTTGTTAACTCCATGTATGACAGCGAATTTTTGTGTGTTAAACGAGCCAACTCGGACTCCTCCTTACGGAATTCGGAATCGCTGTCTGCCACACTGTGATACATACTGTTAAATCTATCTTTATTACACGGCCTAATATGCCTTGTGTTTAATTCTGATACTCTTGGTATTTTATTATACCGTGTATAAATAAATTCATAAATTTCCTTTATTGTATTTCTGTCATGTAGAACAGCATTAAACGATATATTTTTTAGAAAATAGTCTGGATAGTCTTTTTGAAGTCGATCCAAATTTTCAATTACTTTTTGAAACGAATTTTCGTTGTCTTTTTTAAACGTTCGATAGCTATGGCATTTCTCATTACCATCCAAACTGATTAACAAACGGAAATTATTGGCAACTAAAAAATCCATATACTTATGAAGCAACGTAGTGTTAGTTGTCATAGTATATTCAAGATCAAATTGCTTGGCAAGATTCAATTCTTTAGAAAGTTCTACAATTTGTTCGATAAACGTCATATTCAAGAGTGGCTCGCCACCATAAAAACTAATGGCCAATTTATCATTTTTCTTTTTAGGCTTATGGTCAAAAATAAATTTCAACAAATGAATGGCCTTATGAATATCTATTTTCTTACTGATTCTTTCATCATATCCATCATACAATTCCCCAAACGCACAATACGTGCAACTTAGGTTACAAGAATCGGTTACTTCAAATACGACTTGCTTGATATTCTTTATATTGTCTTCAACTATTGATTCTTCCAATACCGCAAACTCGGTTGGTTTTGACTTTGTGAAGAATCCATGCGCTTTCAAATAGGCATATTTTTTTACATAATACGAATCAACATCCGTCGATTTTTCAGATGTTTTCTTTAATTCCGGATGTGCCAACATAGACAATCTGCTCTGATCATCGTTTATGTATAGATTTTTATTTTCTGATGTATAAAAAAAAGGGATCGTATCATATTAAATCTGATTAGTTGTTATAAAATGCAACCAATATAATATCTATTGGTTGCATTTTTTTTATAACCAAAATTCATATTCATAACAGAAAATAATTTTGGTTTTAGAATAAAAAAAAGATTAATAGTGGTAAGCTTTATTTCCGTCATTACTGTAGTAACTCCAGTCAGAACTTCCTCCACAACTACCACAACTACCACTAGTACATCCACACCCGCCTTTTAAGGCATTTAGCTTACGTCGATCCAATTCTTCTTGACCGAATTGATTCAACTTGATTTTACCGACTTTTTTCATAATATTTACTATTTAAAATTCACATACCAATGTTAACCACTTCCTTTTATACTGCCAAACAAACCTAATCCATTATTACTAAATGCGTGTTTTTCGCTACCGAACGTATGCTTTATTAAACCTTATTCGGATTAGCATACAAAAGGAAAGCCTCTCGGACAGCTTTTTTTCTACGTTCGCTAATTTTATACTCCAAACCTCTTTTCAAATGAATCCAATACGAACCATCTTTGAAGATAAATTCAGATACATGGTTCATATTGACAATGACTTGCCGATTTATTCTTGTAAAATTATTTTGCAACACGGATTCTATTTGGAGCATACTTACATGAACTAAAACCTCTTCATTTTTAAATATCAGCCAAATGTTGGGTTTATTGTACACAAGTGCAACCAAATCACTACACAAAGAAGTTTTTAGACCATTTCTATAAGAATAAATGATCATATTGTCTTTCACTTTCAGTATATCCATATTATTTGTTTTTTTAGTTTTCATCTTACCAAAACTCAATTTTTATATTTGAATCCTTTGCAAAACCTAGCAATAATTCTTTTTGATAAGTTTTGCTTGATGCCAAACAAACAACCTTACTTGGGCTTAAGATTCGTAAAATCGTCTCAAACGTATTTGCGTATAAGAAGAGTCTAGGGAAATTTTGTTCGATACTATCATTCTCAAATACCTTTTGTTCGGAAAATTCAACTTGTGCAGCTGTAACTGTCTCTGATAGTTCTGTGTCATCCGGAATCTCATATTCAGATAATAATAGAATAGGAATCTCTTTTCCTTGTAAGAAAGTCGATACATGAGCCAATTCTTTCTCATCTGTTAGGTAAACCAAACAACATCTTTTATATGGAGATAAAAGCCTTGTCCAAGGATGGCTGTCTATATTAAAGTTATTTGTGGTATTCCTTTTCTTTTCTATCCATTCAAAATGATTCAAGAAATTAGAGATATTGCGAATAGACTCCTCGATGGATTTTCCGGCGATACGAGAACGTACATAATCCATTTGTTCTTTCGAAATGAAAGACAGTATATATACGAACAATGCGTTTTTTATGGAATGGTTGCCAAGCATGAGTCTTAGGGTATCCCGGACCTCATATTCTTGAATAGCTGTTCTTATATATTCTTGTATGATTGTATCAAACTCGATTTTGTATTTTCCCAAATCCAGCGAACTCATCTTTTCTTGAGACTCCTCTTGTCTCCAATTTACCAATGTGCGCCAAGGAATTGAATGACGTTGCGCAGAATAGAAATAAGAAAACATGGGTTCAAAGCGTGAACATATGAATAAATTTTTTCTTCTTTTCAGCTTTGAATAATTACATTTCTTGAATTTCTCTAGAGAAATGAACCGATCCTCCGCTTTTTCATACCAATATTGATAAGTTTCAGTGTGCTTTTGAAGACATGGACGTAAATGAAACCATATCAGACCACCATCAAATAGCTTTTTATTGTGAAACATTACTTCCAGAACTTGATTGTAGC
>ENA-OQDC01001109-OQDC01001109.1-human-gut-metagenome-genome-assembly--contig:-NODE-1109-length-15069-cov-3.817494_pt1 | contig 15069 bp, 10 predicted proteins | sample MGYA00242770_ERZ504601 | MGnify/ENA primary metagenome ERZ504601 (study PRJEB26092, sample SAMD00036305) | human gut metagenome | host: Homo sapiens | study: EMG produced TPA metagenomics assembly of...
GTCTCGCCCTGCACTGCGAAATCGCCGAATGGAGCCAGTTCGCCCGTAAGAACTACTTCTACCCGGACATGCCGCGCGATTACCAGATCTCGCAGTATGACAAGCCGACCAACGGCAACGGCTACCTGGACGTCGAGCTGGAAGACGGCACCGTGTTCCGCGTGCCGATCGAGCGCGCGCACATCGAGGACGACGCCGGCAAGAACACCCACGTCGGTGGCGCTGACGGCCGTATCGAAGGCGCCGACCACTCGCTGGTCGACTACAACCGTGCCGGTGTGCCGCTGATTGAGATCGTCACCAAGCCGATCGAGGGTGCGGGCGACCGCGCTCCCGAAATCGCCGGTGCCTATGTGCGCGCCATCCGCGACATCGTGCGCGCGTTGAACATCTCCCACGCTCGTATGGAGCAGGGCAACATGCGCGCTGACGTGAACGTCTCGTTGCGCCCGAGCCCGGACGCTCCGTACGGCACCCGTTCCGAGACCAAGAATGTGAACTCGTTCCGCGGCATCGAGAAGACCATCCAGTACGAGATTCGCCGTCAGGCCGCTCGTCTGGACGACGGCAAGGAGATTCTGCAGGAGACCCGCCACTGGGATGAGGCTACGCAGACCACCGCTGGCGGCCGTCTGAAGTCCGATGCCGACGACTACCGCTACTTCCCGGACCCCGACCTCGTCATGCTCCACATCACCAAGGAGCACATCGAGGAGATGAAGGCCCAGATGCCGGAAATGCCGCGCGAGCGCCGCAACCGCCTCAAGTCCGAGTGGGGCCTGAGTGATCTGCAGATGCGCGACATCCTCAACGCCGACGCCCTCGACCTGATTGAGGAAACCGTCAAGGCCGGTGCCAAGGCTGCCGGTGCCCGCAAGTGGTGGCTGGGCGAGCTTTCCCGCGAAGCCAACGCCAAGGGTGTGTCCCTCGAAGAGCTGCCGATCACCCCGGCCGATGTGGCCGAGGTCGAGAAGCTCATCGCCTCCGGCAAGCTCAACGACAAGCTCGCCAAGCAGACCGTCGAAGGCGTGCTTAAGGGCGAAGGCACTCCGGATGAAGTCGTCAAGAAGCACGACTACAAGATCGTCGAAGACAACGGTGCCATCGAGGCGGCCGTCGACGCGGCGTTCGAAGCCAACCCGGACGTTGTCGAGAAGCTCAAGAGCGGCAACATGAAGCCGATGGGTGTAATCATCGGTGCCGTGATGAAGGCCACGCGCGGTCAGGCCGACGCCAAGGCCGTCACCAAGGTCGTCATGGGCAAGATCAAGGGCTGATTAGATTCACTGGCTCCCGCTGGCAGGAGCTGTCGAACGGAGTGAGACTGAGGGTGGTCGCCATGTACGGATGACCACCCTCAGTCCGCTTCGCGGACAGCTCCCGCCAGCGGGAGCCTTTATTGATTCTGTAAGAAAGTCGACTCAGAGCATTTCCAGCGTTCACCCAGTCGAGTAAGATATGTTCGGCACTGGACCGTGAGCCGAAACAAGCCGAACCGGGGGATGTATACCGATGACCGCAACCAACGAGACGCTGAGCATGGCTACCGAAGCGCAACTGAAGCGCGATCTGCCACAGAGCATCGTCATTCCGCCAATCCGTGGAGAAATGGTGCACCTGCGCCCCGCCACCGTCGAGGACCTGCCTCGTTTGGATGAACTTGATGCCTTCTATGGCGCATCCAAGATCACAGGTAAGGATGCGGTCACCGAACGCGCCATCGTACACACGTGGGTCCGCCGCTCCCAGGCTTGGGAAGCCGGTCAGGCACCCGCCGAATCCGGTGTGGGTGATCCGGAATCCCGCCGCACCATCGCATGGGCCGTATTGACTGACGCCGACCATGACGATGACGGTCAGCTCGATGCAGCCAGCACCGATAATGTCATCGGCATGATTTTCCTTATCGACATCGACGGCTGGTCCAAGTCCGCCCGCATCCAGATCATCTTGGGCCGTGAATACCGTGGCCGCGGCTACTCCCGTGACGCCATGCCGCGTGTGATGACCTACGGTTTCGCGCCCGAACCGGCCGGCCTGGGTATGCACCGCATCTGGGTGAGCGTGCCGGAAAAGAACAGCCGCTCGATTTCGGTCTACCAGTCGCTCGGCTTCGTGCCGTCCGGCACCTCGCGCGACGCGTTGTGGGATGCCGAAAACAACAAATACCAGGACCTTATCGTCATGGACACGTTGGCCGACGAGTACGATCCGATTCGTTCGCTTGACGCTTTTGGCATGCACTTGATTGAGGACAACCCGGGTGTCAAGGAAGCGCTGTCCGCGCGCGAGCATTCCATCGCCATCCAGCAGAACAAGCCGGAACCCGAGCCGGCACAGCGTGGTGAGGCAGCCGCCGCCACGACGAGTGACGTGCAGTCCCAGGCCCAGACGCCGGCGGCCGCGCAGCCAGTCGAGCCACAGGCCGAGCACCACGACGATACGCAGAAGAACACGCGCCACAGTCTCGAAGAGGAAAGCAACTGGCCGTACGGTCAGGCAGAACGCAAGCCCTCAAAGGAAGCATGGTGGCGTACGCTGGGCCGCGGCCGCAAACGCGATACGGAAAGTGAGTGAGTAAACAAGCATGAGTGCCGAGGATCTCGACAATTACGAAACCGACGCCGAACTCGCGCTGTATAGGGAATACCGTGACGTCATCAAGCTGTTCACCTATGTGGTGGAGACTGAGCGTCGCTTCTACTTGGCGAATAAGGTCGATTTCAACGTGCGTTCCGCTGGTCAGGACGTGTATTTCGATGTGCAGCTGACTGACGCATGGGTATGGGATGTCTACCGTTCCAGCCGTTTCGTCAAGTCCGTGCGCATCGTGACCTTCAAGGACGTGAACGTCGAAGAAGTCCAGAAAACCGATATCGACATTCCCGACGATATTCACTGACAGGCAATCGTCTGATACAGCCTGTATTGACAATGCGCGGCATTCCGTCATCTTACGGCGGGGCGTCGCGCATTGTTCATACAACGCATAGCAAAAGTTCAGACTCGTAACCTTGCCATCGTGTGTCTTGTTTGCTTGCGGCTGATAGAAAATGCTGCATGAACACACACCATATGCAGCAGGGCCTTAAGGGCTCCATCGCGGGCGTGGTTGCTGCCGCCACATTGCTGGCCGGTGGCATCCTGACCGTTCCGCACGCCATGGCTTTGGAGGCCGATGGCCAGTATTACAGCAGCAAGCAGCCATATGTGGCACCTAGCGAAGCGACCACTGCCAGCTATAGCCAGGCGCCGGAAGGCTACGAAACGGTATACACCGAGTCGATGGCTCGCCACGGTTCACGCGGCCTGTCCAGCTACAAATACGACGCATTGCTTATGAAGATGGCCGAAGCCGCCGAAGCGGATAACGGTTTTAAGTCTGATGCCATCAAGTCCGAATTCATGAAGAATCTCAAAGCCATCACCGCCGCAAATGTGGAGAATGGCTACGGTATGCTCACCGGTCAGGGTGCTGACCAACATCAGGGCATTGGCGCACGTGCCTACGAGCGCAACAAGACGCTGTTCGACAACGCAGCCAAGGACGGTGGCAAGATTGCCTATCAGTCCTCTGGCGAAGCCCGCGCTACTGAATCAGGCGAGAATTTTGCTCGCGGTTTCAACGCGGCCTCGAACAATAAACTGGCGAACAGCACTGTGACGCCCGCCGATCCGGCCGGCACCGGCGAGGCGGCGGCTTTCGACAAGACGCCGAACACGCTGTACTTCCACAAGTCCGAAAACCCGGACGGCACTGAGAAAACCGGTGAGGCCAAGCAGCGTGCCGACGATTACCAGAACTTCGTGGAAAACGATGCGATTATCGCAGGCGCTGAGCAAACCATCGCCGAAAACGAGGACGTGAAAACAGCCTCTCACGATTTGCTTTCACAAATCTTCACCGATGACTTCCTCGCCAAACTGGCCGACGGCACGTACGCCTGGTACAACACTGTCGATGGCACCAAGGGCGGCGAGGCCAACTGCGCGCCGGGAGCCGACCCCAGCAAGGATGCCGACGCCTGCGGCGCAGCCAAGAAGAAGATCGCCTCCGAATACGATGCCGCGATGGATCTGTACAACCTGTACATCATCGCCGCTGATATGGAGAACGAGAACACCGGCAGCCATACCTTCGACTTCAACCAGTACTTCCAAGGTGAGCAGGCAGACGACGCCAAGTTGTTCGCCTGGGCGCTTGACGCCGAGGACTTCTACGAGAAGGGCCCGAGCTACGCCGGCCAAGACGAGACCTACACAATCGCACAGCCGCTGCTTGACGATTTCTTCTCGTCGATTGATGAGCGCGTAAACGGCGGATCCACCGTTGCTACTTTCCGCTTTGCCCATGCCGAAACGATGATGCCGTTCGCCGCGCTGCTTGGCCTTCCCGGTTCCACCCAGCAGGCGGCCGCCAGCACCACCGACGTGTACACCTACGCCAACAATGAATGGCGCGGTGAATCGGTGACTCCGATGGCCGCTAATGTGCAGTGGGATGTTGCCGTCAAATCCGGCAACGACCCGAAGACCGGCCGTGCCTACACGCCGCTCGTTCGTATGCTCTACAACGAGCAGGAAATCGCCTTCCGCTCCGAATGCACGCCGATTGCCGATGGTTCCACGTGGTACAAGCTCACTGAGCTTAAAAGTTGCTTGGCCTCCGACCACCAAACCCTAGGCGACGATGCGCATCTGACTGATGATTCCACAACGCAGCCGGGCACAGGACCTAACACTGGTGAAGGAACGAGTACCACTCCGAATAACAATGGTGCGGGAACTCATCAGCCCAGCAACACTCAGGCTAATGGTACGGAAAACGAGTTGAGTCGTACTGGTGTTGCCGTTACTGGTGTTGCGGGGATTATGATGCTGCTTGCACTTGCAGGCATCTCGCTGAATCTATGGAAAGTTCGTCGCTGACGAATTAGCCTAAGACCAAACCGATTCGCCGCGCTGTGTGTGACGCAACGTTGCCGAATACCCCTACCTCACGATTCGATGCGTCGCCTTTCTGCTGATGGAAAGACGGCGCATCGGTCGTATATCGGGAGAATTCTGTAAGCATTCGCTCATCTTTCGGTGTGCGATTCCGGGGCTTCTAGTAGACTGTCTCTGATTTTGCGTTTATAAGGAGCATAATGACCGACAAGCAATCCGTAGTGATTATCGGCGGCGGTCCGGCTGGACTTACCGCCGCATGGGAACTCATCAAGGACGGCGGTGCCGACAAGTACGACGTGACCGTGCTGGAGGGGACCCGCGAATTCGGCGGTATCTCGCGCACCGTGAAGCACAACGGCAACCGCATGGATATCGGCGGCCACCGTTTCTTCTCCAAAGACGAACGCATCATGGATTGGTGGAAGACCGTTCTGCCGTTGCAGGGCGCACCCTCCTATGATGACAAGAAGCTCGGCCGCGACCACGACATGGAGCCGGGCGGCCCCGATCCGGAGACGGAGGACAAGGTGATGCTCAAGCGCCACCGAGTGTCCCGTATCTTCTGGAACCGCCACTTCTTCGATTACCCGATTTCGCTGAGCCCCAACACGTTGAAGGCCATGGGCTTCAAGCTCACCATGGTGGCCGGCTTCAGCTACCTGAAGTCCATGTTCCACAAGCTGCCGGAAGACAATCTGGAGAACTTCTACATCAACCGTTTCGGCCGCAAGCTGTATTCGATGTTCTTCGAGGGCTACACGGAGAAGCTGTGGGGCCGCCACCCCTCCCAGATCTCCGCCGACTGGGGCGCCCAGCGCGTCAAGGGCCTGTCCATCATGGGCGTGCTCAAGAACGCCTTCCAGAAGCTGCTGCCCAAGAAGCGCTCCAACGCGGAGGTCGAGACCTCGCTGATCGAGGAGTTCTGGTATCCGAAGTACGGTCCCGGCCAGCTGTGGGAGACCGTCGAGTCCAATTGCGAGGCCGCCGGCGTCAAGGTGCTGACCGACGCCAGGGTGGTCGAGGTCCGCCAGACCGATGGTGCCGTGTCTTCCGTGGTGTACGAGGATTCCGAGGGCAACCGCACCGAGCTTTCCGGCGACCAGTTCATCTCCTCGATGCCGGTCAAGGACCTGGTCAACGCCATCGACGCGGCCGGCGCCGATCCCGAGGCCGTTGATTCCAAGCCCGCCCCGGCCGATATGACCGAGGTGGCCAACGGCCTGCCGTACCGCGATTTCGTGACCGTGGGCCTGCTGGTCAAGCACCTGAAGCTCAAGAACACCACCAGCATCCCCACCCTCGGCAATCCGCCGATCGTGCCGGACTGCTGGATCTACGTGCAGGACCCGGGCTACAAGGTCGGCCGTCTGCAGATCTTCAACAACTGGAGCCCGTACCTGGTCAAGGACGTCGACAACACCGTGTGGATCGGTCTCGAGTACTTCTGCGAGGAGGGCGACTCGTTCTGGAACATGAGCGAGGAGGATGTCACCAAGTTCGCGATTTCCGAGCTCACCCGCATGCGTGTGATCAACGGCCCGGACGAGGTCATCGACTCCCATCGTGAGCGCGTCAGGAAGGCGTACCCCGCCTACTTCGACACCTATGAGCACATGGACGAGCTCATCGAGTACCTCGACGGCTTCGGCAACCTGTACTGCGTGGGCCGTAACGGCCAGCACCGCTACAACAACATGGACCACTCCATGGCCACCGCCATGGAGGCCGTCGGCAACATCAAGACCGGCAAGACGTCCAAGAAGAACGTGTGGTCCGTCAACACCGAAAAGTCCTACCACGAAGAAAAGTGAATAAACCTTGTTGAGCTCCCTCGTCACAGAGGGAGCTTTTTTGGTTTTCGGCGGGCCGTTTTGCGTTGGTCGAGTTGGCGTTGTACAGTGAACGAAGTTCGCAGAGACTCAGAGACGCAGCGAACATTCATGAGCGGTGCAACCGCAATAATCACTCTTAACGCCTGGATAGGCATGGGTCTGTTCGGTATGGAAAGGGCAACCAGTGGCAAATAGCCAGAATCTTGAGGATATGAAGCTGCCTGAGCTCAAAGAGCTCGCTAAACAGATGGGCCTGCGCGGCACGTCGACCATGCGCAAGCCCGAGCTGCTCGCCACCCTGCAGGCGGCGCGCAATGGTGGAGAGCCGCCGGCCGGTGTGACCGTGCGCGCCCCCAAGGCCGCCAAAACCGCCAAGGTCGTCAAGGCTCCGCAGTCCGATGCCGCTGAGGCCAACACCACAGACAATGCTGACGTGGCCACCCAGTCGCCGGCTCCGGCTCCGGCTGCCACGGAACCGCAGCTCGATTTGCCGCTTCCCGTGGCCGACGATGCCAAGAAGGACGAGACCGAACCGCGACGCACCCGTCGTAAGGCCGCCGATGATGCCGCATCCGAACCGCGTGCGGCCCGCCGTCGTCGCGATGACGACCAGCCCGATTTCGCTCGCCGCAAGCCGCGCAAGAAGGCCGATGAGGCCGGCGATCTGCTGGCCACGCTCGATTTGGGAGATGCAGCGCCTACCGAGCGTCGCCGCGAGCGTCACGAGGACGTGGAAGTTCCGCTGATTCGCCGAGTCCGTGATGATGAGGACGAGCAGCCTCGCCGCCGTCGTCGCACTGCGGAAAACAGCGAAGAAACCGTGCGTGACCTCGACGATATCCTGGCCACGCTGCCCACGCAGAAGCACGAGGAAACGTCCGAAGACGGCGAGCAGAACGACGATCACGAGTTCGTGCGTCGTAACCGCCGCGACCGTAGCGATCGCAACGATCGCGATACCCGTAATGATCGCAGCGATCGCCGTAACCGTCGCATGCGTGGCCGTGATCGCGACAACGCCGATGATGATCGTCGCTATGATGATCGCGATAATCGTAGCGATCGCAATGACCGTGATAGCCGCCGCGAAGAGCCGCAGGAGGATCTGGTGCCGGTGGCCGGCATCGTCGACGTGCTCGACTCCTACGCTTTTGTGCGCACTTCCGGCTACCTGCCCGGCCCGAACGACGTGTACGTTTCCATGGGCCAGGTCAAGAAGTACGGCCTGCGCAAGGGCGATGCCGTGCATGGTTCGATTCGCGCCCCGCGTGAAGGCGACCGCCGCAACCAGCGCCAGAAGTTCGTGCCGCTGCAGGCCATCGATTCCATCAACGGCCAAAGCGTTGAAGAAGCGCTCAACCGTCCGCAGTTCTCCAAGCTCACGCCGCTGTACCCGCAGGAGCGTTTGAAGCAGGAGACCGCCCCGAACAAGCTCACCGGCCGTATCATGGACATCGTTTCCCCAATCGGCAAGGGCCAGCGTGGCCTGATTGTCTCCCCGCCGAAGGCCGGTAAGACCATCACCCTGCAGAACATCGCCAACTCCATCGCCGCCAACAACCCCGAGGTCCACCTTATGGTGGTGCTCGTGGACGAGCGACCCGAAGAGGTCACCGATATGGAGCGCACGGTCCAGGGCGAGGTCATTTCCTCCACCTTCGACCGTCCGGCCTCCGATCACACTACGGTTGCCGAACTGGCCGTCGAACGCGCCAAGCGTCTTGTGGAGCTCGGCCAGGACGTGGTCGTACTGCTCGATTCCATGACCCGACTGGCTCGCGCTTACAACATCGCAGCCCCTGCCTCCGGCCGCATCCTGTCCGGTGGTGTGGACGCGCAGGCCCTCTACCCGCCGAAGAAGTTCTTCGGTGCGGCCCGCAACATCGAAAACGGCGGCTCCCTGACCATCATCTCATCTGCGCTGGTGGAAACCGGCTCCAAGATGGACGAGGTGATTTTCGAGGAGTTCAAGGGCACCGGCAACATGGAACTGCGCCTGTCCCGCGAGCTGGCGGACAAGCGACTGTTCCCGGCCATCGACATCAACGCTTCCGGCACCCGCCGCGAGGAGCTCATCACCAACCCGCAGGAACTGCCGATTATCTACCGTCTGCGTCGACTGCTGGGCGGCATGGAGCCCGAGCAGGCCTACCAGACGCTGGTGCCGCGCCTCAAGAAGACCGCCACCAACCGCGACTTCCTCGCCGCCATCGTGCAGCAGGCCAACACCGGCAACGCGGTCAACGGCAACTGATCAGACCGCTGAACAATAGTGTAAGGGCTGCACCCTGATTGATACGGGGTGCAGCCCTTGTCGTATCTGATGCAAATACATCAACTATCACATTGCAGTTGTAGTATTGCCGTCAACGTTCACATGCACGCTGACGATATATGAGATGAAAGAGGCATCACTGGGTTCGATTGTTTTGGGAGTGGGCAGTGGTGCGGCCATGTTCGGCGATGCGGATGCCAGCCATATCCTCACCGGCGACTATGACATCTGAGATATCTGACTTTGCGCATCGTGCAAAGCCGTAATCGGGAGTATCCTCGAATCTATGAGCGAAACGAGCAGCGACTGGCAAAGGACCACCATCGACTCCGCCCAGGCGGCGGCCCACCCGGAAACCGCACAAGCGGTGGCGCGCATCAAAGCGCTGCGCCAAACCATCGATAACATCGATTCGGCGGTCATCGCATTACTGGCCGAGCGGTTCAAGGCCACCTCGCAGGTCGGCGTGCTCAAAGCCAACGCCGGATTCGCGCCCGAAGACACCAAGCGTGAGGACTATCAGATCGAACGCCTCCACCGCATCGCCATCGATGCCGGGCTTGATCCGGAAATTGCCGAAATGTACCGTGAATTCGTGGTTACCGAAGCCAAGAAGCGCCACCAGCGCATAGCCGATGCCGGTGGTGACCCGGGCGTACTCGACGTATTCGCCTGATTCGCCCGCAGCGAATGGGCACCTTTCGGATATTCGTCTATAGGGCAAGTTGCCTGCAGCGACTACATTAATACGGGAATGGAATGCCCGTAGTGGTCGACTGTATGAATGGGATACGTAGATGAGATGTGGTGCCGCACTGGTCAGTTGCGCATTGTGCGTGGCTTCGATTCTCGGCGGTGCTTGGATGTCTCGTCCGACTCCGGTTGATTACGGTCCGGTGCTCGCTACGGCAAGTGATATGTACGCCGTCACCGATGCCGAAGGGGAGCCGGTCCGTTGGTATGTGGTAGGGAAGGGCGGCGCCGGCAATGGCGCCAGTGCCGATTCCGGCAATAGCGGTTCCACTGATACCGATTCCGCCAATAGTAATTCCGGCACGTCCAAGGTTTCTCGTATCCCCGCTTCCGCCGCCACCCTGCCATGGAAAGTCAGCGTCACCTACTCGCTTGACGGTCCGAACGTCGAGGCAAACGAGGTTGCCGGCGCGTCTGGACTGATCGGCGTGTATATCGATATTAAGCCGCAAACCAAGGAAGCCAACCGTACGATCCCGGTTGTCGCCTTTACCGTGCCTACGCAGGTAGCCGATGATGTTTCCGCTGACAACTCCATTACGGTGACCACGCAAGGTTCCAATACCGTAGTCGCCGCAGCTGGAAAAGCCGCAACCGGCTTGGAATTCAGCTGCTATATGAACGCCAAAGACTTCTCCATGAGTTCCGTGGCGCTCGCCGTATTGCCTTCCAATTCCAGCAGTCCGGCAGTTGGTGCTAATCCCGATGCCGCGAATGCTGCGAATGCTGCCGCACAGCCTGCTGCCGATACGGATGTCGCCCAACTCACCGCCTCTGCCGCCACACTGGTCGATTCACTGACCGACGCCGGTTCTGGTGAACAGCAACAGCTCATCGAGCAGCTTCAAACCCTGCGCGATAACGAACGTGCGCTGAACAAGTCTGTAGTGGCCGAACGCGAAACCGCCCATAAGCGGACGTTTGAAGACTATATGGCCGCGTATGTGGGCTCATATACCACGCACCTGTCTGGATCGATTGGCACCTCCACCCAGTTGCCGGCGTTGATGGGCACGGCCGGCGAACTGTCCGGGGACACGCCTTTGGCTCAAGCCGTACTCGACTTGGCCAACGCGGTGAACAACGTCAGTGCCGCACATCAGCATGCCGGTGCAGTCGATGCGTTGGACGAGGTGATTCGCCGCATCCAGCAGCAAGGCACCACCGGACTGGTGGATGATCTGATCGCCGAGGCTTCGGAGGAAGCCACTCAAGGCTCCAAGCAATACGCCGATGGCCAGAGCCAGCTCTCCGCCGCAATGATTCCGTATTCGATGAAATACACGGACGTTTACACGGCCAATTTGAGCGCCCTGACCGGCGGCACGTCCTCGGGCGCCACCGCTTACGAGAGCCAAGCCATCGCCGAAACCAACGGTAGCGATGAACTCGCCGACGCTCAATCCAAGGTCGATGCCGCGATGAGCACGCCTTGCCACCGCCTCCGAGCATACGGGCAAAGCCACGGCCTTGCGCCAGATTGTATTGCGATCTCCGATCAGTTCGAAGGCGGCGCGTCCTCGGCTTCCGGCCAGTGATGGTGATGGTTCGTCCGGTGATGTCTCTTCCGATCCGGTGACCGAGGCTCAGGCACTGACTGGCTGGTCGATCGCAATCGCAATCGTCTACGGCAAGACCCGGGCCGCCCAAGCCAAGCGTAAGGCCGATGCCGCCCGTAAGCATGGCCAAAGCCGCGCAACAGCAGCAGTCGCAGCATTCCAAGGCCTCACTGGTCGATGACACCATGTCCATGTCTGCTGGCGATGTGATGAACTATGCGGGTGGTCTTACTTCGGCCATCGGTGGTGGTGATAAGTCCGACTCGTCTAAGAGCGCTGGTTCGGGAACGAACGACTCAGCCAAGTCGAGCGACACTGGCGATTCCGGCAACGGCAAGGCCTCCAACGCCAGCGATTCCGGCAACAATCTTGACACCGCTCCAGTACTGTTCGGCTTTGGCACTGGCGGCACGCTGCTCAAGCACGATATGAACGCGCTGATTAATGAGACCGTGAAAATCAGTGATGCTGGCACGCTCTTGGCGCAGGCCGTCGCGCAGCTCGACAGCCCCAATACGCAACAAAAAACCGCCGAAACCCGATATCTCATCGTGATTCCGACGGTGTGATGGTGTATGCGGGATATTTGCGTGCCGTCCCACAGTCGTGTCATCCGAACGTCAAAAAACAAAAGAGGGGAACCTCAATAGGTTCCCCTCTTTTGTTGTTGCGCGTAACGTTCAGTGCTTTGGCTTCTTAGCTGGCCGAGCCGTTAAGCGGGAAGCCCGGTGGCTTCCCGTAGGCTCGGAACGAGCGGCATTGCCGTGAGACCTACTGTTGTTGTGCGTAACGTTCAGTGCTTTGGCTTCTTGGCTGGTGGCTCACCGAGCTCGCTGGCTTCGACGGCGACCTCGGTTTCGGGCGTGCCTTCGGCGGCGGATTCCTCGGCGTGCTTGGCCACCAAGTCGAACTTGCCGACCACGCGACCGGCCTGCGCGATATCGCCCAAGGCGGCGTGAATCGCGTTCACACCTTCCGAAGCAGCGGACAGTGCCACAGACAGGATTGGGGTCTTCATGGAGACCTTGGCCTCGGACTTGATCTTACGCAGCTGCTCCACGGCCTTGCCGGCCCAAGTCAGCAGCTCGGGGGAAGCACCGGTGGCGGCCTCGACATACGGGTCCACGACCGGCCAGGCGGCGCGATGCACGGAACCGGAACCGGCGTGCATCCAGCTCCACACTTCCTCGGTGGCGTACGGCAGGTACGGGGCCAGCAGACGTGCGAAGGCGTCCAAGCCCAGACCCAGAGCGGTGCGGGCGGACTTCACAGCCTTCTCGGACGGCACATTGCCGTGCTCGTCCGGAGTGCCATAGGCGCGGTTCTTGACCAGCTCGATGTAGTCGTCGCAGAACTGCCAGAAGTAGGATTCGATGGTCTCCAGCGCCTTGGAATGCTCGTAGGCCTCCAAAGCCTCGGTGGCCTGACGCACCACCACGGCCAGCTTGGCCATGGCCGCGCGGTCCAGCGGTTCGGTCACATCGGCCGGGTTCCACGAGGTCTCGGCGGCAGCGCCCACGTGATGGTTCTCGTCCTCACGGCCGATGGCCAGCGCGAACTTGGTGGCGTTCAGCAGCTTGATGGCCAGTCGACGGCCAATCTTCATCTGGCCGATGTCGTACGTGGCATCGAGGCCCAGGCGAGCGGCGGCGGCCCAGTAACGCACGGCGTCCGCGCCGAACTTCTCGATCGGCTCGTTCGGCACCACGACGTTGCCCTTGGACTTCGACATCTTCTTGTGGTCAGGGTCCAGAATCCAGCCGGACAGCGTGGCATGGGCCCACGGCAGGCACTTGTTCTCCAAGTGCGCGCGGTCCACAGTCGAGAACAGCCAGGTGCGGATGATGTCCTGACCCTGCGGGCGCAGGTCCATCGGGAAGGTGGAAGCGAACAGGGCCTTGGAGGCCTCGTCCGGCTCGGCCCAGTGGGTCACGATCTGTGGGGTCAGCGAAGAGGTGGCCCAAGTGTCCATGATGTCCTTTTCGGCGGTGAAACCACCGGGCACATCACGCTGGGACTCGTCGTAGCCCTCCGGCACGTCGATGGTCGGGTCGATCGGCAGACGATCCTCGGACGGAGTGATTGGGTGATCGTAATCCGGCTCGCCGGAAGCGTTCACCGGGTACCACAGCGGGAACGGAACGCCGAAGAAGCGCTGGCGGGAGATCAGCCAGTCGCCGTTGAGGCCGTGCACCCAGTTCTCATAACGCACGCGCATGAAGTCGGGGTGGAACTCGAGTTCCTTGCCACGCTCGATAAGCTCGGCGTTCAGCTTGGCGTCGGTACCGCCGTTCTTCAAATACCACTGGCGGGAGGTGACGATTTCGAGCGGCTTGTCGCCCTTCTCGTAGAAGTTCGTCATACGCTTGGTCGGGGTCGGCTCGCCGTCCAGATCGCCGGACTCGCGCAGCTTGTCGACGATGATCTTGCGGGCGGAGAACGTGGTCTTGCCAGCGGTTTCGGCAAAGACCTCGCGTCCGGCCGGGTCCTCGATCCAGTCCGGGGTATCCATCACGATACGGCCGTTGCGCTGGATGATCGGGCGGGTGGGCAGCTTCAGTCGCGCCACCACTCGACGTCGGTCACATCACCGAACGTACAGCACATGGCGATACCGGCACCCTTGTCCATTTCGGCGGCCGGGTGCGCCAGAATCGGCACCTTGACCTTGAACAGAGGGAGTAGACGTACTGGCCGAAGTACTGCTTGTAGCGCTCGTCGTTCGGGTTGGCGATCAGCGAGGTGCAGGCCGCCAGCAGTTCGGGGCGGGTGGTCTCGATGTAGATCGGGGTGCCGTCCTCAAAGCGGAAGGCCACCTTGTGGTAGAAGCCGGGGTATTCGCGCGATTCGAGCTCGGCCTGGGCCACGGCGGTCTGGAAGGTCACGTCCCACAGGCCGGGGGCGTCCTGCTGGTAGGCCTCGCCACGGGCGAGGTTGCGCAGGAAGGCCTTCTGGGCCACACGCTGCGGGTGCTGACCGATGGTGTGGTAGGTCTGCGACCAGTCGATGGACAGACCCAGCTTGCGCCACAGGGCCTCAAACAGCTTCTCATCCTGAGCAGTCAGACGCTCGCACAGCTCGATGAAGTTCTTGCGGGAAATCGGCACCTGATCCTTGGCGTCAATCTTCTTGCCATCAGTGCCTTCAAACGGCGGCTTGAAGTCCGGGTCGTAAGGCAGAGACACGTCCACGCGCACGCCATAGTAGTTCTGCACGCGGCGCTCGGTAGGCAGGCCGTTGTCATCCCAACCCATCGGGTAGAACACGTCGTAGCCGCGCATGCGCTTGTAGCGCGCAATCACATCGGTGTGCGTGTAAGAGAACACGTGACCCACGTGCAGCGAACCGGAGACGGTGGGCGGCGGGGTGTCGATGGAGTAGACGGCCTTGCGGTCGCGGGTGTTGCGGAATTTGTAGGTGCCGTCTTCATCCCAGACGGCGCGCCACTTGTCCTCAAGTCCGTCCACACCGACCTTGTCGGGCAGCGGGGTGAGGTTGGCGTTGATGATGGATTTGCCTTCAGTCATAAGGCCAAAGTTTATGCACGTTGCATGACAAGCCGAACTGTACAGTAAACAGCCCAGTAGGCTGTTCGCAGGCGAGGTACGAACGATCGAACGATAGTGAGCCAAGGACTATCGGGCGTAGCCCGTCCGTGACTGAAGGTTGCCTACTTCACCGTCAACCCGGCCAGCGGCAT
>ENA-OQDC01001111-OQDC01001111.1-human-gut-metagenome-genome-assembly--contig:-NODE-1111-length-15050-cov-3.635529_pt1 | contig 15050 bp, 36 predicted proteins | sample MGYA00242770_ERZ504601 | MGnify/ENA primary metagenome ERZ504601 (study PRJEB26092, sample SAMD00036305) | human gut metagenome | host: Homo sapiens | study: EMG produced TPA metagenomics assembly of...
CGCCTTTTTCGCCTTTCGGTCCTACTGCTCCTGCTGGTCCTGCTGGTCCAACCTGCTCATTCTTCACGCCCTGCTCTAACTTATTCAGTTTCTCTGCTGTAATAACGTCATCATTATTCCATGTCGTTGGTGTATATGCCATAACTCATACCTCCTATTTTGCTTTACCTACTTTTGCCTTGCCTACTTTCCCTCTGCCAACTAAGGCTACATCGTCAGAGGGAATTATTCCCCCGGTGTGTATGTAATGTAGAATCCAGCGTCTGTATCCGTTTTCTTCACATCGTATCTTACAACTCCGGCAAGCAGTTTGCCGTAAATCTGGTTATCTACCCATTCAACGCTTGTCTGTTTGCGGTCGAAGAATGTGCAGAATGATTTCGGATCACCGACAAAACCTTTCAGTTCTCCATCTCCTGCGATCATATCATCGTCCAGAACGACTACCTCTCTGCCAAACAGCATTTTTCCGCTTGAGGAAGTGATGGAATCCTGCAACAGATATCTTCCATTCTTGTCTTTCAGCTTGTCCAGCTCGGCATACAAGGAAGCTGAAATGATGAATTTCACAGGATACACTTTCTTGATTTCTTTGTTCACCAAGTCTTTCAGTCCATCCAGACCTGTAACACTTTTCGCTGTTGCACTCTTTAATACAGTTGCGATATCTGTATTTCTTGTATTTCTGGACTGGTCATTGATTTCATCCCGGATCAGACCTGTTACATCATAGTCAGCATCATCAATAGCCTCCTGAGAAATCGGAATATATCCTCTTCTTGTTGCGATGCTATAGTCGATATTTGAGATTTTTGGTTTGGAAAGCTCTGGGTTCTGTTCCAGTTCTTCAACAGTAGACATTTTACTTCCAGATTTCGCAATTACTGGATATTTTCCAGATGAACTGTTTACGCTTACATTCTTCACGTAATTTCCCAGATCCACTACATCTTCCGGCTTTTTCTGAACAGCCAGCATTTCTACCGGGATCAGGATTCCTGCATCTACTTCTTTAAAGCCCCCTTCTCTCACCTGCCCTTTTGATTTTACAAATGAGTTAATCGCACTTCTCATTTCTTCAATTTCTTCTTCATTTCTTCTACCCATGTCTTTTTTTCTTCTCCCTTCTTTCCGGTGTTTTTTCATACTCCTTCATCTGCTCGCGAAGTTCAGATAATTTCATCTCTAATTCACTTTTTCTTTCGTTGTGAGCATCTCTCTCCTGCTCGAACTTCTCGATCTCTCCATCAACAACACCTCTTTCCTCTTCGGTGTTCGCTTCACTGATCGATGTTTCCAGTTCCTTTTCTCTTGTTTCAAAATCTGCGTCTTTTCCACGCATTTCTTCCAGTTCCTTTTCTTTGTCTGCGATCTGTTTCGCAAGCATCAACTGTCTTAAAGCCATTACTTTTCTCCTTTCAGTCTTTTAATAGCGTTGTTTCTCCACTGCTCTACTTGTTTCTCTCTGTGCTGCTGCACCTGTGCATGTCTCGCCTGTACGCCCGTATCTTCATAAGCCGGGAATGTGCATACAGACACTTCGTGCAGATCAACTTCTCGTATTGTCCATTTCACAGTGCCATCATCTCTCCAGTCCGTTTCCTCACGCACGATGTTAAAACCGAACGAGCACTGATCCACATCTCCACGTTTTACCCTCTCATATAGGTTCATGGCGTCTGTGTCGTTTTCGTTAATATCGATCTCGCCCCATAGACCTCTTGTATCGGTTCTCAGATGTAAAGTTCCGACTTTTGTTCGTCCAAGTACAAGTGTGTCATCATGGTTTGTCAGAGCACGGATGTCGTTGCTCATGGTGTTCGCAAATGCTTCTGGTGCAATCTCTTCATAAGCTCCCGGCCACAACTCTGTTTCGGAATTAAAAACAGCGAAGTATCCGGAAATTGTTTTCTTTCCGTCCTCCGCTTCTCGTGTTTCAAACTCCGCTTTCCACGATCTGGTTAAGTTTTCTTTTTTTCGTTCTTCCACTATTCATCACCTCCTCTTAGCTTTTTCTGTTCCCCGATCATCCCCTGTGGAATGAAGTTTTCAAGGATGATTAGATCATTCAATCCATCTTTCGGAGAGTCACCAATCAAGTTCAATACATCATTTCCTGTATAAATTCCTCGGATATATAGGTTCATGCCGATTTCTGCAAGCTCTTTGGTGTCATAAGCCATCAAACTCTTTGAGTTGCATTTAAAGTACCAATGCGGGCTCTGAATCAAACCTTTCGTAAGTGTCTGTTGGAATACGTCCGCAATCGACTTCACTCGCGTACGGACAAAGTTGTTGTATTCATCCTTGTTAAAACTTCCGACCCCAAGAAAAAAAGGCGGCACATCCAACAGGGATGCTACCGTCCTCTTATCAATCTCGACCGATTCATTGATTGCGATATCCTTAAGGGATAGTGGTTTTACCTCTGATACTTCTAAAAACTCTGCTGGTATGATCCACGGCTCACCCGGTTTCGATTCTTTCAAATATTTTTCTTTAATTTGCTTTCTTCCGGCTTCATTTGCGAAATCTTCCGACATTGCATCTACCTTAACAATGACGTTTGGCATGTATTGACCGCTCATAAAAGATTTCTTAGTCGCATTCGCTTGTTTCAAGTTCGATGCAATATCTTTCAGAGCCAACCTGTACCCGGTTCCCTTCCACGGATATTCTGGGTTCGGGTTGATTGCAAAGTGCAGCACTTCGCTGGGATCATATTCTTCGCTTCCGTAAATCACCTTATATCCCGTCTGTGTCTCTTCAAAACTTGTCATAGACGGCTTTAATGGGATCAACTCGTCAATGTATCCATCTCTCATCACCGGTAGGACAACTGCGTTCCCGTCACCCGGCAACAACATGGAATATACAATGTTGTATACCCATGCTTTTCTTGTCATTAGCGAATATGGATTGATATCTATCTTTCGTGATAACTCATTCTTAATTCGGATATCTCCATGTGGACCATTTTCCATTAGGTGGATTGTCATACCGGAAACAAGATCGGCAATCTTCTGACACGCTGCCCGAATTTCTGGATTCTGCGCCAGCGTTGTGTACCCTGACGGCAATAAAAATCAGAGAACGTAGCTCCCTGATACACAAATACTTTATTCTGTGGTTCTGATCTAATGCTTTTCTGCTTCTTTTTCTTCGCCATTTCAATCTCCTATTCTCTCTTTAACCATTTATTTGCTGCATTTCCAAGTTGCCATGTCAGCCAACATCTGACAGCACGAAAAGACCCCTTGCATCGAATAAGTCAATTCGTCTTACTCCACCGTCTCCATCTACTTTCTCGTATTGGATCATGTCATCCACTTTTTTCGATTGCCCTTACATTTTGTACGCAATACTCAAAAGCATCCGAATGTAGATAGTAAAATTTCTTATTCTTCACTTTCACTTCGATATGCCGGAATCCCTCAGACTTCACGTAAAATACTGTGGCTGATCTTGAATCTTAAATCCAGATTTTTTCATTTTTAAGAAAAACTCTCGTCCGAATTTCTTGTCGAATCCAACAATTTTTATTTTGAATCCCATCTTTTCATAGAGATAAACCAATTCACAATATCATCTGGGAGCACTGTAGCTGTATTACTCATCGTCAGCCATCCATCCTCTTCCCATCCAAACAGCGGGATGCCATCTTCATCCGCTTTTTTAATTGCGGCCGCCCTCGGGAAGAACGCATGTGTGATACAGATATCAACATCTTTGTACGTTCCGTAAATTGCGCCTGCGGTCAGATCGTGAAGTTTCGACAAGTCGGCTCCGCCATACCATGTAATCGGCAGTTTTGCCAATTCTTCCAGTGTCCAGTTGTATTCATCATCGGATGATCTGAACTCGTTAATGTCAAAGTATGCATTCAGAGCATTTGTAAAGATATTCAGAGTTTTATTCAAATATTCTGCTCTTAGCTGTGGTTCATTCATTGCCTGCGCTGCATCATCCATCAGCTCATCTACTGTAACAGTAACTCCAATTGACGGCGTACACATCTGTAGCACTTCCGGATCATCCAGTGTCGTGATTTCTCCTTTGCTATTCAGGACATTTCCCTCTTTATCCTGATCTGCTTTACAGATAAAATAAAATATGAATCATATGCCTTATCTGTAATTGTTCCGTTCAATACATCGTGCAGTGTTTTGATTCTGTTTGCGAGAAACCCATCCGGAATATCACCTGCAGTAGAAATACCAATCAGAAGTTTGTTTCTGTATGCTTTCATTGCATTCTTCATCAGGATGTATTTCTTGGCACCAGCTCTCTTCCACGAATGCAACTCATCCAGAATCAGACAGTTACAGTTCAGAGAGTCCAACTTATCTTCTTGGTTGGCAATCGCATACATTTCTGCGGTACCATCTCCGAAATCAATACTAATGGAATGCTCTTGGTTATTGTCTCGGATTCTCAGCTTATCAACATCTCCTCGTAAAGTCTCAACGTTATCTACCAAAAATCCAAAACTTTCCATTGTCTGCTTTACAGAGTTTGCAACAATGTATGTCTTTGCGCCGGAACATCTATCCAAAATACTCTTTGCATCAGCAAGCGCAGCACTAAAGGATGTTTTCCCCTGTTTTCATCGGTAAAAAAATTAAGCGCTTCGTTGAAACGCCTGATGTCTGTTCCTTTTCGAAAGAATCCAAACAGATTCACACATACAAATTTTTGCCAGTCGGTCAGCAACATGGGAGTGCCCTTGAAGCTGACTCCATTCTTGTCCTCGCCCTGTACATGGTGGATAGTCTCCTCAATCAAATCGATCACAAAATCGAATTGATCGCTACGGAAATCCAGATCATCTCTTTCAAGGTCTGTTAGAAATCTCCTGCACGCAAGAACTCGATCCTCATTCGCCAGTATTTTTTTATTCGCGATATCCTCCGCATAGCGAACAGCCGTATCGAAATGCGGACTGTTAATATGGGATAAGTCCATTTACTTCCCCTGTTGTTTTTCCAGTAATAATGCAAATGCAGATTTCTCTTTTTTCGGCTGTTCAATCTCCGCATTGTACGTTTTTGCATTTAGCATCAGTCTGTCAGAATACGTCCCAATATCTTTTCGGAGGTTTTCAAGACTCACGAGAATAGGGCTTTTTTTACCCCCACTTTTCTCCGTGTCCAGAATCACTTCATATTCAGACTCTTCAAACTTCTTGCTCAGCACATTGTACTGGTAAATCATATCTGCATAGATCTCAATGACCTGTTTGTACTGCACTTTGTAGGTTCCGAGCTCTTTCATGTATTTAACTGTTCTGTCAATGATTGTTTGCCTTTGCGGTATGTATCTTGCCACCTATTCTCACCTCCTTATCTGTCGGAAAATTTATTTTCAGAATCCCGCGCTATTGGAAAGAGTCCTCTCTCCCGATTCTCCTGAGACATTTTTAATTCTCAAAAGGGAGGGGGGATACCTCAATCTCTTCCATTTTCATTTCCATTCCAACTTTATCTTTGAACCATTCGACCATGCTCTTTGCTGTTTCTTTATTCATCGTGATTATTTTCATTTCTATTTCTTCGGTTTGGAATGCTTTATCTACATCTATGCTGTAGCTTGCAAATATGTCATCATCATGTACGTCTACGCACGCTTGCCCTATCTTATCTAACGTATTCATAACTTCGTATTCACAATCGCTTGCTTTCCCTCTCCACTTCACTGTATACATCTTGATTTTTTCCATGCTTCAAACTCCCTTCTTCTTTTTCTCTGCCAGTACAATCCAGCAGCTGTGACCTTACCTGTCTTCCTGTCGTGCATCCGATCATGTTGCGCAGTGGACATGCTGATGAGATTCCAGTCCGTCAGTGCAAGCTCTGGATACTCTTCCAATGGATAGATATGGTGTACTGCCGTAGCTTCTGCGTATTTACCGTATCTCTTTGACTCTTGGCATTGATAGCTGTCACGCCTTAGTATGTGTTCTCTTTTCTTTTTCCATTTTCGACTCTCATAAAATTTCATCTTTTCCTCACTAGAAAAGCACCCGGCTTTCGCCAGATGCTCTCTACTATTTTCCATTATTTACTTCTTCTACAAACTGCTTCATCAGCTTTGTAAGCTGTGTTCCCATCGCAACACCCGATTCCTTGCAGGCTTCCTTAAACTCTTCTGCTACCTTCTTGTTGATCTTATATGTTTTTGGAACTAACCCTGCTTTCTCATCCCACTTATCTTGTGGTCTCTGTTTCTTTTCTTCATTACCGAGCACGCTCATCCCTCACTTTCTTTACGAGGCAATAAACCAGCTTTGCTATTCCTACAGCAATGAAGAATATTCCTAACTTCCACAACATCCTTTACACAAATGAGCTTTCATGTTATATTTATTTTGAAGAAGGGCTTTCGCCCCTCTTAGCTAATTAAATAGCTTGTCGAGAATCATTAAAAGGATTCCAACGAATAAGTCCAGAATCGCACTGACCGCTAATGTCTTTATATCGATTTTGGACTTTTTCTTTTGTTTCTTCTTGCTCATTTGTATCTCACCTCCTTACAAGTATATAATATCATATACGTATACGTATGTCAATACTTTTTCCAGAGGTTTTTAAAATTTTATAGGACTACCGCAAAATTGAAATATGTAACTTGGCAACTTTACTAGATTATATAACACAAGGAATAACCTTGCAGTAGTCCACAACGGGTATAGCAGGATTCGAACCTGCGACACATCGGTTAACAGCCGATCGCTCTACCAACTGAGCTATACACCCGTAGGATGCCTTTTATTGACATCTTTTACCCTATCCGCACTCGGGTACTGACACTAAATATAGATTACCGAATCTATTTTTTATTTGTTGTCTTTTGCAGATCTGCGGATATCTGCGTTTTGTGATATCACATGTGACTCTTTACTGCTCCCGGTATGCAGTAATATGTCACAATAGCCGTGTGCAGGGATCGAACCCGCTTGTCCCAACTGACCACGGCATAAAAACACCGCCAGACAAGAAAGGGGAGAAGTCCGGCGGTGTTCCGAATGTTTGGAAAGATTGTTTTAGAACAATATATAATCGTTCTAGAATAATTATATCATAAGTAAAATGTTAATTGTGTTAATCTTTCAGATATTCGCTAATTATTTGTGAAATTCTTCCTCTGCTATATCCAATGATGTCTGCAACCTCTTGCTGCTTCTTACCTTCCACAAATGCCAACTCAAATATCTCTTTAATCTCCGGATCATCAATCCCATTTATGTAGTCTTCAACTTCTTTCTGCTCCTTCAGAATCAGTAGCCTATCCGCTTCTTTTCTTCTGATCTGCCGTCTTACATTCTCTTCTTCGTAAGGGTCATACATTTGTACAGACGTTCTCACTTCGGTGTACGGAAAATCTGCGCTGGATCCCGTTACCTTCCCCATGACAACAGTCGATTCCCGTTCACTGAGTTCTTGTATCTGGTTCTCAATCCGGATAAGTCTATCTTTGTTCGGTCTATACTTTTTCAGTGTTTTCTTGTCCAACTCTATCACCTCCCGGAACAGGATCTTTTATGTTGTATTTCTCTGCTATGTACTCCACAGCGTCCTTATTCGTCCTCTCACGGCTTTTAAAATCACAGGCAAAGGCTTTATGCTCCTGTTGCTTTAAAGCGGTCTCACAGGGCTTTCTCGTTGCCATAGTGTATGCTTCTATTTTCTTCATGATGTCCGCTGTCTCCTTTCTGCATCTAGCTTATTATCACCATTCACTCACCCTCACAGGAAATATGATGCCTATTATTTCTCCGTAGCGTGTAAACACGGCATCGTAGTATTCAGAGTTTCCTTGGTATTTAATAAGATTTGGCGTGCATCCGTCAAACATTTTCAAATATTTATTATCAAACCAAGCGTATTCCCCTGTTGTCTCGTCTCTTATTGCTCTCAGAATGCTTTTGCCAGTTGTAAGCATTCTGTTTGACAACTTGGCCGCCCTCATTTGGCTCTGAATATTTTCTGTGGAAAAATGTTTCACCCCATCTTCTGGCAATTTCTTCTGCTTATCTATGTCGAGCAAGAAATCTTCTTTCTTCACAAATACAATATATCTACCTTGCGTAATCATCACTTTTCCATCTATCTCACCCATCATATACGATCTTGTTTTCACTGCTTCTATCTGTACTTTACTTCAATTAGCATTTTTTCTTCTCCCTTCTGCGTTTCATAGTCTCTCTGGTCATGCCGTCACCTCAATTTCCTCTCCTGTCAGTTCTTCCAGCTTCTGTTTCATTTCTTCCACAGTCATTTTCTTCGATTCGGTGCGTTCCCAGATGAGTTCAAGGTTGCTTTTAATAAACACATCTTCTATGCATCCGAGTGATTCCGGAGTAATTCTATAGACTTTAACGATGTCTCCTCCTGTATAACCTGTACGACCTTCCCATTTCAAGTCATCAGTGTAACCGTCTATACGATTGCATCTGCCTTTTCTTACTGCCTTCCCAGCCAATACAAGATACATGTTACCATCTCTTTGCTCAACTACCATCCCATCTTCCAAATCTGCCTTGGTAAATTCTTTGTCCATGTAATCGCTCCATTCTAAAATTTCATATCTATACTTCTTAAAGTGATCATAACTCTGATATACACCTTGTCCGTCGTAGCACGTTTTATCCTTGTATTTCTCATAGTGTGTGCAACTCAAATAACTATTCCCACTCCCCCATACCATACCGTGTTTATACATCTGTCGGCAAAAATCTTTCGCTTCTTCCTCGGTCTTACAGTGCACCGCAAATTTTACTTCTTTAAATTCATCCCAGTTAAATTTTCTCATATTTTCTACCTCACTATCTTTCTTACCACCCAATCCACAAATACAACAAATAGTACAAACGGAAAGAGCAAAGCCATTAAATAATCCTCAAATTTCAGTTCTGCATCCTCATATACCCCACTTATTAGCGCTACCATAGTTCCAAGCCCCAATATGTAGTACAGGGCTAGGGATGCGATTGTGATTAAAATGTCCATGTTATTCCTCCTTGTATGGTTCTGGTAACGACTGATACGCCAAAATTCTTCCGTCATATATCCCGTAAGTCCAGTACCATAAATCCTCTTTAAATCTCATTCTCTTTACCGGATATTCTTCATCGTCACACGTTACAAGATATACATCTTCTTTCTTAGGCATATTTTGTACTGAGTAAGGAATCCAGTCATTGTCTTTCTTGCTGTCTTCATATCCTTTCTGATACCATTTTCTTCGGCTGCATTCTCCGCACTTCTGGACTTCGTCCATGTGGGAACGAATGATTTCTTTTATCCATCTAATACTCACATAATCATCACACATTCCGAATGATTCAAACTCTATCGCATGATCTTCAATCTCTTCCAAGATCTTCTCTAGTACGTTCATTTATTTCGTCTCCTATTTTTCTTATCCATAACACAATAACCTTTTTCGCAATAACATTCTGTTGATTTATAGTAGTTTTTATAATATTTGCATTTAATGCACTCTTTTTTCATTACTACGCCTCCAACAACTCTAGTTCCTCGATTTTATCCATTAAATCCATCTCAGGATAATTCTTTTTTGGATATCGTTGATATTTTCCACATGGTTACTCCTCATCACTTTCAATTCTCTCTAACCTTTCGTATCCATTCCATCCATGTTCTGCTCCACATTGTTTGATACAATAATAATCTTCGCCGCAACAATGATCGCATCTATTGCAATCTGGTTCTTCGTCATCTACTGTGTAAATTATTGTTTTCATCACTCTACCTCCAACAATCCCGCTTCTATAAATACACCTTCCAATAACTCGCTCATTTTATTAGTATCAATGGTAATCGGCTCACATGGAAACTCTTCCTGATTTCCACAGCACGCATACAATTTTGCAATTAAAATATCATATTTTTCATCACTCCACCTCCAAATCACCATTATCTATTCTCTTTGCTTTAAAAAGGATTTCTCTATTCATCTTTTACCTCCACTTCATTATCGTATTTCATGCACTTTCCATCCTTGTACGCTATGCATTTCTCTTTAATGCACGGATGTAACACTGGTCTGACAAAATCTCCATTCCCAATAAACATTGCTTTTACCTCTTCTTTTCCCGTTAAATCAGGGCAAAATAAAATCATCACTCCACCTCCAACAGCTCTGGATTGTCAAAAATGTTTCCGATAACTTCCGTTCTATTTGGATTCCGATTATATTTAAAAACATCGTTATTGGTGCATTTTTTATTTCCTCGTCCACATACTGCCCATGATCCCCTCCATTCGCTCCAAAACACAGCACCTACACGATATTTTATCTCTTCGCCATCTTTTAAAAACGGACTTCCATCATAGTCATAACTATATCTGAGAATATCATTCTCCCAGATCTTCTTATCGTTTTTGTCGGTAAGTCCGGTGTACTGGCATAAAGTACTTGGAGCAATCTCGCATTTTAGTAATATATCTGGTAATTCTTTGCTAATTTTGTGTATTTCCACTTTTCCAGAAGGATATGCAACAACATACCCTTCCACCCATTCTCCATTATCTTTTCTCTTTGCTTTAAAAAGTATTTCTCTGTTCATAATTACTCTTTCTCCCATGACCAATTAACCTGTTCCATAACCATATCTCTCATAGCTTCTTCGATTTCCTCATCAGTTACATCATCACCAAACTCTTCTTCAAATGTCATATTTGTTCCAGCAAAACCATAATTTGCCTCCGCTTTTACTTTAATCATTCTTCCACCCTCCTGTTCCATTTCCCTATAGCAGTTGTTTCTAAAGCACATCTTCGCGTTGCGACTCCGCATTCTTCGCAGTACACGAAAGCTGATATAACTTTTTCGTCAAATCCATAATGGATTTTCATTGTCGCTTCTCCACCACAAAACGGACATTTCTTTAATTCTCCCATGTTACTCACTCCAATCTAATCTCTGTAAACATGATTACCGCAATCACATTCACATTCCCATTTTGCATATCTGTTTTTAGAAATACCAACTTGTTTTATCGCTTTAAGCATATCGAACTTCATGCCTGTTAGATCTTTTACTTTTCCCATCGTTATTCCTTTCTCATAGGTTCTGGTAGTGGCTGCCATGCTACAACCTTTTCATACCCCAATTCATCATTTGTTTTAAACACCGTATCAACGAATCCTAAACTTGTCGAATCGTAAATATCATGCCAAAATCCAAATCCATATTCACTATCATACTGGCAGAACATCGGCAAATCCTCTTCGTGATTTTCGACAATACACATATAGAATCTCATATCATCATCTTCTGGCAATCTATCTTCTACTGAAATCCAGTCTTTATCTTTCTTCCCATCTTCATATCCAATCTGATACCATTTTCTCCGGTTACATTCTCCACAGTTTGGAATCTTCATCCATGTGGGAACGAATGTTTTCTTCGATTTCGGTTACCATTCCAGTAGCCCCTAATGCAAATAACACTTTATGTCCGGCTACAAACTTTTTCTCTACTTCTTTTATCTCTTCCAAAATCTTCTCTAGTACGTTCATGTTATTAACCCTCCTATCTCAGTTTAATATGCTTCATATTCAGTCGTTCCACTACCATCTTCTATAAATGTCACATTATCTGCCCCGAATGCATCTATAAATTTGCTTAGAGCCACATCTGTTCCATCATCACATCCAGCGTACATCTCTTCATGAATTTCTTCAGCTACTTCTTCAAACAATTCTTCATCTTCTGTATCTACTTCAATACAGTGTAAATAAGTTACTTTTTCCTCATAATCAAATTTCATATTCGCACCTCCAATCAAAACGCATATGCTATCCAAAAATATTGCGTACTCCCTTCAATCGGATAGTAATATATTCCATCGCCGGAATCTTCGCCGCGCATCCACTGGTCGCAATATTCTCCATTGAACTGCTCTTCGCCATTAGGTTCTTGAGACACACCAAATCCATTTATCCAAAAATCCTCAAAGCCATTTGCATTAGCAAATTCTTCCAATTCTTCATAAAGTGTATCTATTTCTTTTTTTAACTCCTCATATCTTTCTGCTTTACTTGCTATTTCTTTAGGTGCTTTCATTTTCTATTACCTTTCCGCTCCCCACGATCACTCGCAGGGAACTTGAATATTATTCCGACCAATCAAGTAACTGACTGCAATCTACATTTGGACATCTTTTTAAAAATGTTGGATGCATATAATATCCATCTCCCAAAGACTCAGATAATTCAGTTCCACAAGAAGGACATCTGGCAGGACTCCACTCTTTAACTTCCACTTTTTCGGGGTAGCTGCTTTTCTAGTGCTTCGATTGCTGTGCAATAAACTTCAATATCACTTTCCAAATAACTGTTATCTTGTTTCTGGAAAAATGCTTTATTGTGCCTTATCATTTCTCTTTTCGCATTAATCCCAACTTGAAGCCTTCCTATTGCTTCTCTAACTTTCTTCTCATCCATCTAATTTTCCTCCCGTTATTTCCAACCATAAACCACTCTCTCCATCCTTTTTTCGTAGAGTAAAATCTGTCTCTATCCCGCAGACCGCCAATTCGGTCATTGTCCTCACGCAATCCTCTGCATCAGCGCATTTGATCGTGTCGCCTTTTCGCAAGCGCGTTTCTTCTGTTTTTGGCATTAGTCATTCCTCCGTATCGTCATCTCGATTCCGATCTCATCTTTTATCATCCTCGTATATTCATCCCACGTTGCCATATCGTCCACCAGGCACTCTGCTTTCAGGTTCATTCGGTCGATAAACCTCTTGCACCGTTTCCCGGCAAAACCGAACTCATCATGCAGCGTTGCGACTGCGATCACCATCATTGTGTCCAGTGTCATGCTCTTAATCTTCTCACAGGCAATATTCAACTCTTTTCTAGTCAATGCTGTGTTGATTCCCGTGATATTTCTGAACTGGATTTCTTTTTCCAGTCCTTCAATGCCGTCTTTCTTTACAATCTCTCTTGCCAGAATCAATCCCTGTGATCTACCAGCTGTATAATCATCAACTTTTCCCATTTTTCTCCTTAACTGCTTGCAAAGACCTTCCCACTCAACCTCTTTGTTCCGCGTCCATCTTTTCGCTGCTCTTCTTTTCCGGATCCCGTTTTTCATCCATGTACCGGATAAGAGTTTCTGTCGGGAATTCCGCTTTCTGGATATCATGTAAGACTTTATGGATATGCTCATCCGAGCATCCGAGTTTCGCCATCTCTTCAATCTGGAATCGGTACTTATCCAAAAAATGTGCTGCTCTACTCATTTTCCTCTCACCCTCTTCTTTCTCTTGCGCTTGGTGCTGCCGTACATAAACGCTGCCATATTGCCCGGTTTGAATCCTGCAGACTGTTTTCTATGGCTGCTAAAGCTGTATTTTCCTCTGTCCATGCTTACTCCCTTTCTAAACCCCACCATGCTTTTGTGTTCTTTCCGTACCCTGTAGTCTGGATTCTTACTCCAAGTTCTGCTTTCGCTTTCATAACATCTGACCGTTTGATTCCCGCTGCATCTGACTCCATGAGCAGTTTCGCTCCGTCATATCGTCCGCCTGCCATTTTATCTTTTAACCATTCCACCGCCTTATCATAATCGGTCTTTGACATCGTATTGACCTTGTCCTTGATTCTTTCCAGTTGGACGGTGTTGGTGTTCATCTTGTTCCAGATCTTTTCAAAATTCTCCTGCATGATTCTTCGGTTTTCTAAAATCTCATCCCGGATGACTGTAAGTGCCTGCGCTGCGGTCATACCTTTCTTTTCCGGCTCTTTTACCAGACTTCCCGGTTCAAGTCCGAGAAGTAAACACATGGTTCTTTCAAAATCTTCTGTCTGTTCCGGGTTCTTCGTCATATTGCAGACAAAAGACTTGCTTCTCCCGAGTTCTGCCGAGAATTTCTCTTTCGTCTTGCCCTGCTTTTCTAGTTCCTTACAGAGCAGAGCGTAATTTATTGTTACTTTCTTTGGTTCCATAATTCCTCCTAACTAAAGCTTGCTTCCGGCTCTTCCTCTGGACATATTTCTCCATCTGCTTCCATTTCGTTTATGATGATTTTCGTCCCCGATCTTTGTAATCTCAGCAACAGCATGTCAAATTCCCCAAGGTATCTCAACGACTTAATGTCTACACATCCCAAACTGTCAAGTGTATACTCTTTCTCAAAATCCCATTTCGATATCGGAATTTCCATATTCAACTCTTCATCGTGTTCGTTTTCGAAAATGATTACCGCCCTATGCAGGGAGCTCCAAGTAGATCTTTCACACTCTTCTATTAGCATCTCGCAACTGACCGATTCGTAGTGTGGTCCATCGTCAAACTCCACTTCCAGACCAGTTGTACTGATCTTCTTTTCGCACATTGCAATCCATGCATCAAACAGATCCGTGACTTCCATTTCTTTTTCTTCCTGCTTGATTGATAATTCCTTAAAATTTTCTAGAATCTTTTTATTCTCAATGCAAGCATCGGAATTTACGATTTCTGTAAGCACCGTATCCAACTTTGGAAGGTATTCCGAAAAATCATACTTCTCTATGTACGGCACCATGACATCGTTTATCTTTTTCTTCAGTGCCTTTTCCGCATCTCCCCATCTAAACGCTGATCCTATTGCCGATTCTATCGATTCCTTAAATTTCTTTTTGAGTATTTCCTTTACTTCTTCCTCGGAGAGACACTCCTGTGCCATTTTTAATAATTCTTCTTTCATTTTGCTCCTCCTTAATTCGAATTCAACAGCTGTTCTTCCAGAGAGTCCATGTCGTATCCTCTGCGTTCGAAGTTGTTTAAGTTTCTGCTTACCGGCGGTTTTGATTGCTTCTCTGCTCTTCCCGGCTCATTATCAAAATTTCCTCCTAAAATCTTTTTTAAATTCTCTTCTTTGATAATCCAGTTAAAATTCGCCTTGAATTTATAATCCCCTTTACTTTCTTCGCCTTTCAGGAATTTACTGTTCTCTGCTTTTGCAAATGCGGTTCTGATCTGTTCAAAACCAAATTTCTTGCAGGCTGTAGCAATATCTTCCTTCCTACTATC
>ENA-OQDC01001113-OQDC01001113.1-human-gut-metagenome-genome-assembly--contig:-NODE-1113-length-15034-cov-3.533843_pt1 | contig 15034 bp, 12 predicted proteins | sample MGYA00242770_ERZ504601 | MGnify/ENA primary metagenome ERZ504601 (study PRJEB26092, sample SAMD00036305) | human gut metagenome | host: Homo sapiens | study: EMG produced TPA metagenomics assembly of...
AATGCGCTCCTTGTTCTGGGCCGTGGAGAGAAACTCCGTGTTGATGGTGTAGTCTGCCCGTTCCCGGAAGGGCTGCAGGATCTGTCGTTCCTTTGCCAGCGCTTCCCGGGTGGAAATGCCCTCGGCAATGCTGATGGGATGGCGGCGGCGGGTCTCGCTGTAACGGCGCATCAGCACATCATCCGGGGCATCAATGAATAAGATCTCGTACTCGATGCCCTGCTCATCCAGCTGGTGCAGCGCCTGTTCGATCTGCTCGCTGGTGTGGCAGCCGCGCACATCCATGGAGAGCGCTACCCGCTTGAGCTGGTTATCGCCCGCCTTGGAGAACGCCGTGATGCTGGGCAGAAGTTCTGCCGGAACATTGTCGATACAAAAAAAGGCCGATATCCTCCAGTGCGTTCATCGCAACCGATTTTCCCGCACCGGAAAGCCCGCTGACGATCAGAAGATCCATACCATTTTCCCTCTTATGCCTTGACCACTCGAATTTCCTTTTCCAGGTCGTACCCGGTCTTTTCCTTTACGATCGCCCGCACCTCATCGCACAAGGCCAGCACATCGGCGCAGGTCGCGCCGCCCAGATTCACCACAAAGCCGCAGTGCTTCTCGCTGACCGCAGCCCCGCCGTGACGATAGCCCCGCAGGCCGCACTGGTCGATGAGGGCAGCCGCAAACGCTCCCACCGGCCGCTTGAAGGTGCTGCCGGCGCTGGGCTTATCCAGCGGCTGCTTATCGACGCGCTTCTGCATCAGCTCATCCATCCGGGCCTTGATGGATGCCGAATCTCCACGCTTCAGGTGGAACTTTGCGCTCAGGATGCAGCCGCCGTTTTCCTCAAAGATGCTGTGCCGGTAGGAGAGGTCGAGGTTTGCGGCATCTTCTGTCACGATCTCGCCTTCTCTGGTCAGATACGTCACAGAGACCAGCACATCCTTCATCTCTCCGCCGTAGGCACCGGCATTCATATAAACTGCACCGCCCACTGTGCCGGGGATGCCATAAGCAAATTCCAGGCCGGTCAGGCTGCTGTCCAGCGCCGCCTTACACAGAGCAGAAAGCTTCAAGCCTGCGCCAGCGATGACTGCATCGTAGACCGCCCCCGGCTCTGCACCCGGATGGCTGACGTTCTCTAAAAAACCGATTCCCATTTTCAGAGCCGTGGTATCCACGACCACGCCCCGGTAGCCTGCATCCTCAAACAGGATGTTGCTGCCGTTGCCCAGCAGGTAATGTTTCACACCGCACGCTTTGCACAGTGCGATCACGCGGCAGAGCTGCTCTTCTGTCTCCGGCCGGGCAAAAACATCCGCCGGGCCGCCAATTTTAAAGGTGCAGTGGGCAGCAAGGGATTCGTTCTCGGCAAAGCGGATCTCCTCCGCCTGCAGCAGTTGTTTCAATCGTTCCATAAAAACAGGGTTCCTTTATCTGTAATCTTCATTCAACGGTGCCGTCCAGACCCAGACGGATCAGTAGCTCCTTGGCGGCATTATAGCCCATCCGCTTCTGGCGGTTGTTGATGGCGGCGGTTTCCAGCACAACGGCCAGGTTGCGTCCCGGGGAGACCGGGATGCTGGTGCTGGGGATGTTCACGCCCAAAATCTCGTAATATTCGCTCTCCAGTCCGGTGCGCTGATAGTTCTTGGTGGGGTCCCATGCTTCCAGCTGGACCACAAGGTCCAGGCTCTCGCTCTCCTTGACCGCACCCACGCCGAACACACGGGCCACATTGACGATGCCGATGCCGCGCAGCTCGATAAAATGGCGGATGTTCTCCGGGGCCGTGCCCATGATCTGGCGGTTGGAGACCTTGCGCAGCTCCACCGCGTCGTCCGCCACCAGACGGTGGCCGCGCTTGACCAGCTCAATGGCCAGCTCACTCTTGCCGATGCCGCTGTCGCCCAGGATCAGGATTCCTTCACCATACACCTCCACCAGCACGCCGTGGCGTGTGATGCGGGGTGCCAGCTCCAGATTCAGCACGCTGATCAGACTGCCCATCAGGGTGCAGGTCATCTCGTTGGAGCGGAGCAGGGCCACCCCGTGCTTCTGAGCCAGTTCCAGCATCTCGGGAAATGGTTCCAGTTCCTCACTGCGGCAGACGATGACAGCCGGAGGCTGCTGGCTGAACAGCTGGTCCAGCCGCTCGTACCGCTTCTCGGCAGAAAGACCGGAAAGAAAGTTCATCTCGGCCAGACCCAGGATCTGCAGCCGGAGCTTATCAAAGTAATCATAGTATCCGGCAAGGAACAGGCCCGGGCGGTTGACCTCCGCAATCTCGACATTGATCTCTTCCAGCCCTTTCGGGGTGTAGACCACATCCAGACTGACCTTTTCCGTCAGCTTCTTCAGCGAAACATTGAAATTCGCCATCGTTCTTCCTCCTGCACAAATGTTTCCTCTCCCTGCCCGGCAGCACACCGGCTGCGGGGCACGCTTTTTCTTTCCCTTATTATAAACGAGATGGTTTCGGATTACAATGATTCTGCCGGAAAATCTTCATTCCGGAGCCTGCATCCCGTTGCATCCTCCCTCATATCCATTTATAATAGAGATGGTGCATCCCTGCACTGGAAAACAGTCATTCACTTTACACGCTTTTTACATTCTCTGGATTTCCGATTTTACATTCAAGCTCTATACTCATAAATAGGAGAACATTCCGTCAAATAAACGTGTCAAACAAAGCGAGGAACTTCAAATGACTGTTTTTAATGTATTTTCCCTGCTGGGCGGCCTGGCCTTGTTCCTGTTCGGTATGGACATCATGGGCAAGGCGCTGGAAAAGCAGGCCGGCGGCCAGCTGCAAAAGATCCTGAGCAAACTGACTGACAACCCGCTCAAGGGCTTTTTCCTGGGTCTGTGCGTCACTGCCGTGATCCAGAGCTCCAGCGCCACCACCGTTATGGTGGTCGGCTTTGTCAACAGCGGCATCATGGAGCTGCATCAGGCCATCGGCGTGATCATGGGCAGCAATGTGGGCACCACTGTCACCAGCTGGATCCTGAGCCTTTCCGGCCTGCAGGGCGACAGCTTCCTGATCAATATGCTCAAGCCCACCTCTTTCAGCCCGGTGCTGGCCTTTATCGGCATTCTTCTGTACATGGGCAAAAGCGAAAAGCGCAGGGGTGTCGGCACCATTCTGATCGGCTTTGCCGTGCTGATGACCGGTATGACCGCCATGTCCAATGCTGTGCTGCCCCTGCAGAATGAGGCATGGTTCACCAACCTGTTCATCCGCTTCTCCAATCCTCTGCTGGGCGTTCTGGTGGGTGCCGTTGTCACCGGTGTCATCCAGAGCTCCAGCGCCAGCGTTGGTATCCTGCAGGCACTGAGCGCCACCGGTGTTATCACCTATGGCAGTGCCATCCCCATCATCATGGGCCAGAACATCGGCACCTGCGTCACCGCGCTGATCTCCTCCGTGGGTGCCAACAAGAATGCGCGCCGCGCCGCCATGGTGCACCTGTACTTCAACATCATCGGTGTCACCCTGTTTCTGACTGTTTTCTATGGTGCAAACCTGCTGCTTGACTTTGCCTTTGTCAATGAGACGGTCACTGCCTGGGGCATTGCCGTGGTCCACTCCATCTTCAATCTGACTGCCACCGCTGTTCTGCTGCCCTTTGCAAATGGGCTGGAAAAGCTGGCCATCCTCACCATTCCGGACGATGCCGAAAAAGAGAGCTTTGCTCTGCTGGATGAGCGCCTGCTGAACACTCCCGCCGTGGCTGTGGAACGTGCCCGTGCCGCCACTGCAGACATGGCCGAGCTGGCCCGTGTGGGCGTGGTGCAGGCCATGAGCCTGACCCACAAGTGGGACGATTCCCTTGCCCAGAAGGTGCGGGAGGAAGAGGAAAAGGTGGACAAATATGAGGATGCACTGGGCACCTATCTCGTCAAGCTGTCCAGCCGTGAAATGAGCCATGCCGACAGCCAGAGTGTGAACACTCTGCTCCACACCATCAGCGATTTTGAGCGCATCAGCGATCACTCTGTAAATGTTCTGAGCTCCGCCGAAGAGATCCACGCTAAGAGCATTGAGTTTTCCAAGGATGCACAGGAGGAGCTGCAGGTGCTGGAGGGGGCCGTGCAGGATGTGCTGAGCCGCACCACCGACGCATTCCGCAAAGGCGATCTGCACATGGCCGGCAAGGTCGAGCCGCTGGAGACCGTTGTGGATGAACTGGTTCGTGCCATCAAGGCCCGCCACGTGGCACGCCTGCAGACCGGCAGCTGTTCCATTGAGTATGGTTTTGTTCTGGAAGATCTTCTGACCAACTACGAGCGTGTCTGCGACCACTGCAGCAATGTGGCTGTTGCCCAGATCGAGGTGGCACAGGACAGCTTTGATACCCACGCTTATCTGAACGACCTGCGCTACGGCAACGAGACCAAGGAAAGCGAACAGTTCCAGCGCCGTCTGGATCGTTACCGTGAGCGCTATCTCTTCCCTGACAGCGACACTGCACCCGCAGACGCAAAGGAGGAACCCAACAAATGATCTACATTGTAGAAGACGATGCCGCCATCCGCGAGCTGGAGCAATATGCACTGCAATCCAGCGGATACGAGGTACAGAGCTTTGAAACCTCTGAGCCTTTCTGGCAGGCCATGCGCGCCGCAGAGCCTGAGCTGGTCATTCTGGATGTGATGCTGCCCGGTGAGGACGGTTTCTCCATCCTGAAAAAGCTCCGCAATACCCCTGCCCTGCGCCGCCTGCCCATCATCATGGTCACAGCAAAATCCAGCGAGCTGGATACCGTGCGCGGGCTGGACTGCGGTGCAGATGATTACATCACCAAGCCCTTTGGCATCATGGAATTTCTGAGCCGGGTGCGGGCCGCCCTGCGCCGCTCTGCCCCCGAGGAAAAGCAGAATGTTTATGCCTTCCATGAGATCCTGCTGGACAACGCCCGCCACAGCGTGACTGTGAACGGCACCCATATTGATCTGACTTACAAGGAATACAGTCTGCTGCGCCTGCTGCTGGAGAACACGAACCTTGTCGTGACCCGCGAGACCATTCTGCAGGTGGTATGGGGCACCGATATTTCTGTTGAAAGCCGCACCGTGGATATGCACATCCGCACCCTGCGCAAAAAGCTGGGGGACGCGGGCAGATATATCTGCACCGTGCGCAAGGTCGGCTACAAGCTGGCCGACAATGAGGAGGGCGAGGAAGAATGAAACCGCAGAGCATGGAAGAAAAAATCAGTTACCGGCTGTTTTTCATGGGCTTCGTCGGTCTGGTCTGCACCGCCGTGCTCTGTCTCTTCGTCTTTCACAAAGCGTTCCGGGAACAGGCGTGGACCTCGCTGGAGCATCAGGCCGATCTGGTTTCCGCCGGATACGAACAGCTTTCCTCTCCGGATCAGCTCTCCGTGTTCGTCAACGGAGACCTGCGCATTACCTTGATCGCAGCAGATGGCAGTGTGGTGTTTGAATCCGCCACTGACCAGCAGATGGAAAATCACCTGTCCCGCCCGGAGATCCAGCAGGCCATGCGGGAGGGTGTAGGCCGTAACTGCCGCGATTCCCAGACCATGGGGTACGAGACCTACTATTACGCCATGCTGCTGCCCGGCGGCGATATCCTGCGTGTGGCCCAGGATTCCGAGACCATCTGGTCGATCTACGACGCGGCCCTGCCCGCCATCATCCTGAGCTGCATTCTGATGATGGGTGCAGCAGCGCTGATTGCCGGGCTGCTGACCCGCAGTCTGGTTCAGCCCATTCTGAAAATGACGGATGACCTTGAGCACATTCAGGAAAACGTTCCCTACCGGGAACTCATCCCCTTTGCTGAGAGCATCCACTCTGACCGGCTGCTCCGGGAAAACAACGAGAAGATGCGGCAGGATTTCACGGCAAACGTCAGCCACGAGCTGAAAACGCCGCTGACCAGTATTTCCGGCTATGCGGAGCTCATTGAGACCGGCATTGCCAAACCCGCCGATGTGCCCGAGTTTGGCCGGAAAATCCATGTAGAAGCCAGCCGGATGATCCAGCTGGTGAACGACATCCTGCAGCTGTCGCATCTGGATAGCGTCAGCGAGATCCATGCCCAACCCGACATGGAAACGGTCGATCTGCTGGACGTGGCCAAGGATTGTGTGGAACGTCAGAAACTGAACGCGCAGCGCTCCTTCATCTCCCTGACCTATCTGGGCGAGAGCGCTAGAGTGCTTGGCAACCGGGATCAGTTGGATGAGCTGTGCCAGAATCTGTGCGACAACGCCATCCGCTACAATCGCCCCGGCGGCAAGGTCCAGCTCATCACCTCCTGCACCCGGGACGGCCATTGTACCCTGACCGTCAAGGATAACGGCATCGGTATTCCGAAAGACGCGCAGTCCAGCGTGTTCGAACGCTTCTACCGAGTGGATAAGAGCCGGAGCAAGGCCACCGGCGGCACCGGTCTGGGGCTGGCTATTGTCAAGCACATTGCCCGCATCCACAACGCCCGCATCAAGTTGGAAAGCGAAGTGAACGTTGGCACCACCATCACCGTCGTTTTTGAGACCGCCCACTAAAACTGCAAAAAGCTCACGTCTGCCTGCACCTGCGGGCAGGCGTTTTTTGTTGTAAGCATTTCTCGCTCTGTTCCCTGCTTCAACGCCCGGACTGCACCCAGAGAGAGCAGATCATACCCGTTTTCCCAGCAGCGCTGAACGGTCTGCACGCAGAGTTGCTCCAGCGCCGCACACTGTGCTGCTGTGGGCAGAGCTGTGCCCGACCTGCGCTGGCCGGTCAGGGTCACGGCAAAGCCATCTTCTACAGCTTCCACCGATACCACACAACGCCGGAAAGTCACCTGCCCACTCCCCAGCGGAAAAGTGTGTTCTCCGCTCTGACCCAGCAGCAATTGTGCCATCTGGCTCTCTGCCGGGGTGAGCCGGGTGTTCCCTGTTTCGGTGAGCAGAAGCATTTCCTCCGCATTCTCAATGGCACCATCCGTCAGGATGAGTACCGGGGCCAAAAGAGCGTTCCGGCTCTCGTATAGGTGCGGAGCCTGCGGTGCGGCTTCCTTCACGACCTGCAAAAGCTGTTCCGGGAACAGTTCGTTTTCTCCGTCTGCTGCGGCCAGTTCTTCCCCGGAAAGATCCATGCAGAGGACCCGGGCAGATAAGCCCTGCACCGGCTCCTCTTTCAACACGGTCTCCGCCTGTCGAATGGTTTTTAAAGTTGTTTCGGCATTCAAAAGCAGATACTCGCACAGCCGGTAGCTTGCTTTACGGGGCAGGCCACGCTCGGCTTCCGTCAGAGCCGTTTGCAGGGTGCTTCCCTGCCCCGTGCAGAGCTGTACCTTTGCGGCGGCATCAGAAGCATCGGCGGCGGCTTCCGGAAACTGGTAGAGCAGACCCACTGTCCAACTCTGTGCCACCACTGTGGGAGGAGTCAGGAGCAGGGCACGCACCATGCTTTTTTCGGTGTTCTCTGCCCGCAAAAACACCCCACACCAGAGCACCAGCACCCCTGCCGCCAGCCACCGGAGGGCACGCTGTTGGCCCGTCATGCGTTTTCCTCCGCAGGCGCAGCCCTGCCCCACAGCCGCCCGGCCAATTGACGCACCACCTGCACCAGCACGCAGAACCGGAACATTGCCGCTGCCAACCAGACCAGCAGCACAAGGGCATCAAACTGGGAGATGCTGCCCAGCCTGCCCGCCCACAAAAGCTCGATGCCGGGCAGGGTATTCCCCGCCCCAAACACCAGTTCCATGCAGAGCGCAAAGCTGCCAGCCAGTATAAAAGCTTTCACCGGAAGCCAGACAGCGCACCGCACCTGCTTTGCCGGGCAGAACAGCGGTAGGGCGAAGTATTCCGGATACAGGGGCAGGATAATCGTTTGAGCATCAGCTTGCATCATCAGACTTTCCCAGTGGAACTGGCCATTCAGCCCCAGCAGGCAGAGCAAACCCGCCAGCGCCGCCGCCCAGCACAAGATCGGCGCACAGCGGACCAGTACGGCAGGTTCCAACTTCCATCCTGCCCAGAGCAGCAGCGGGAGAAGCCCCAGCATGGCCATGGAAGAAAAATTCTCCCAGCAAAGCTCCTGCGCCTGACGGAAGGTCTCCACAGCCTCCCAGACAAACCAGAGTCCCAGCCCGCCGCAGACTACCCGGGAACGCAAGTCTGTACCCAAAAAAATCTGCCTGCACGCTGCTCTGCCCCGGCTGTCAGGGCGGTGATCAGAACCAGCGCCAGTGTCATGGGCAGGCCGCGCAGCAGAAAACTGCGGGCTGTTACAGGCGCACCCGTCTGTAACACGCACAGAGCGAACTCTGCTGTGAGCACACTCAGGGTCAGTGTTTTTTCAGAGAAACAGGATCGTTCCAACTTCAACCACCTCGTTTTTGCCAAATGGTAAAGGGCCGCCAGGAAAGTTTTGGGTAGCTGCGCCGGGTCACACCGTCCGGCGAGAGCGGCACCTCGGGGAAGATGGCATCCCGCAGGTAGGGCACACCCAGCGCCGAGACCCGGGTCAGCCCAAATAACACGCCCAGTGCGCAGGCGGCAAGTCCCACCGGGCCAGCCACCCCTGCTGCCAGCAGCACCACCAGCCGCAGAACGGTTGCCACCTCATACAGCGAGGGCGTGACGAACACCGCAATGGACGCGGCAGCGGCGGTCAGGATGACCGGTGTGCTCATCAATCCGGCGGCAATGGCGGCATCCCCGATGATGAGGGCCGCGATCAGGCTGACAGAGTGCCCCAGGGTCTGGGGCATCCGCAGGCCAGCCTCCCGGATGATCTCCAACATCAGGATCACCAGCAGCATTTCTCCGAACAATGGCAGCGGCGTAGCCTGCTCGGCGGCCTCGATTTTGAACAACAGCTGGGGCGGCAGGAGTTCTGGCAGGTAGACTGCCCAGCAGACGAACACGCCCGGCAGGAAAATGCTCAGGTAGAACGAGATATATTTCAGCACCCGCAGAAAGGATGCAAAATAGGCCGTTCCTGCATAGTCATCCAGACATTCAAAGTTTTCGCAAAACAGGGTGGGCAGGATCAGCGCTGAGGGGCTGCCGTTGACCAGAATGACGAATTTCCCCTCCCGCAGCTTTGCCGCTGCCACAATAGGCCGTTCGGTATAGCGCACAGGAGTAAAGGTTCGGATCTTACAGGGAAAGAGCCATGGCACAAAGTAGCTGGAATCCAAAAGCAGCAGCGGCCTGGCCCGCTGTAAAGTCTGCCGCACCTTTTGCACCGCTTTTGGGTCTGCCGTATCCCGGCAGTAACAAAGAGCATACTCCGTTTTCATCTCACAATCGGCTTGATCGATCTCAATGACCAGAGCATCATTGCGGAAGCACCGCCGCAGCAGGCTGGTATTCACCCGGAGCAGATCCGCAAAGCCTTCCCGGGAGCCGCGGAGATTTCCCTCCCCTGCCGGTTCATCCACCGAGCGGGCGTTCAGGCTTTGCACCGAAAAGGCGATACCTTTTGCGCATCCGTCCAGCAAAAGCACTGCCATGCCCGCCGTCAGCCGTCGGATCAGGGCATCCCAGTTCTCCACAGGGGCAGGCTCTGCGGGCAGTGCGGAGTGCTCAAACAACAGTGCAAACACCTGTTCCCCGGTCAGCTGTTCTGCCGGGCCGGGCGGTGTGCGGCGGCTGGCGGCATCCAGCAGCAGCTGCCACAGCCCTTTCAGGCTGGCCATTCCATCAAACAGAACGATGGCTCCTTTGCAGTGGTAAAGCTCAAGCTCCTTCGCATAAAATCTGCCGATCGGCCAAACCTAGCGTTGAGCTCCGCAAGGTTTGCCGCCAGATGGCTGGAAAGCTGTTCCATTATGCCGCCCCCCTTTCTGGTAGCTTGTCCGCCGGGGCGGTGGTTATACGCTGGGAGGTGTTCCGGTTTGAAACTCTTGATCTTCCGTACCATCCTGATCTATCTCTGCGTCCTGTTTGCCATGCGGCTGATGGGCAAACGTCAGCTGGGGGAACTGCAGCCTGAGGAACTGGTGTCCACCATCCTCATCTCCAATCTGGCTTCCATCTCCATTGAATCTGAAGAAGTACCGGTCACAGCCAGCCTGATCCCCCTCTTTCTCATTGCGGCGCTGGAGCTTCTTGGGTCGATCCTCAGCTTCAGGAGCCAGCGCTTTTTCAACCTGATGTCCGGGCGGCCCAAAACGGTCATCCTGAATGGTAAGATCGATCAGAACGCCCTGCGCACCCTGCGGCTGACTGCCGCCGATCTGATGGAGGCGCTGCGCGGCAAAGATGTGTTCGACCCCCGGGATGTCTCCTATGCGGTCGTGGAGACCAACGGCAGTCTCTCGGTGGCTCTGCGTCCGGAAAAGGAACCGGCCACCCTCGCCGACCTTGGGGCAAGGGTACAGCGGGCACAGGCCACCATCCCCTTTGTGCTGGATGGTCAGGTGCTTGCCGAAAACCTGACCACCTGCGGCAAGGATGCTGCCTGGCTGGAACGCACCGCACAGGCCAACAGCCTGCTTCTGGAAGAGATCCTGATCCTGGCGGGCAACGATACCGAGGATTATTTTGCTGCTGAAAAAGGAGCCTCGTCAAACGGCGGGCTCCGGCAAGGGGTGCGGCATGAAACGTATTTATGGTCTGCATTGGCATCGTAGTCCTGCTGCTGGCGGCAGCCTTTTACAGCAGCTTCCGGGTACAGCAATTCGCCGAGGATATCTCCGAAGACATCGACACCGCCATGGAGAATATCCGGAACAGCGATCTGACCGGTGCGCGGCAGGCACTGGCCGAAGGAGCCGAGCTCTGCGACACCATGCGGGAGGGCATGAACCACCTGCTCCGCACGCAGGACTTCACGGAGCTGGAAGCCGCCCTGCGCGCCGCCGATGGCCACCTGGAACTGAATGCACCCGAGGAAGCCTTCGGGAACTGCGCCGGCGCAGGTTCAGGTAGAGACCCTGGCCTGGCTCTCCCATCGTATTCTTTGAAAATGATTGCTTTGAGCTGAACGGATGAGGCTGTGCACAACAAAAAGCCAGGCTTTCTCGTGAAGTTCACGAAAAAGTCTGGCTTTTAACGCTGGAACATTAGTTTTTCTCTTTGCGGTCGCCCATCAGTTTTTTAAGCTCCGTGAAAAAGCTCTCGACATCGGCAAACTGCTGGTAGACCGAAGCAAAGCGGACATAGGCCACTTCATCGATCTTTTTCAGCTCCTGCATGGTCAGTTCACCAATGCGCACACTGGACACCTCGCGGTCATAGGAGCTCATCAGGCTTTGCTCAATGCTGCTGACAGCCCTTTCCAGTGCATCGTAGCTCACCGGGCGCTTGGCGCAGGCCCGCAGCATTGCGTTGAGCAGCTTCTGACGATCAAAAGGCTCACGGGAGTTATCCTTTTTGATGACGATCAGCGGGACGGTCTCCACCACTTCATAGGTCGTAAACCGCATGCGGCAGCGCAGACACTCACGGCGGCGGCGGATCCGCTCACCGTCTTCGGTCGGGCGGGAATCGATGACCTTGGATTCCTCATCGCCGCAATAGGGACATTTCATAAATCGTTCCTCCTGATGTTGGTTCTTGGCCTGTCGGGCAAAACACGGTCAGGCTTTTTTGGTTTCAGCCTTTTTGCTCTTGCGGTCGTTCCACAGCACCCAGGCGGAGGTGGAAACACAGAGCGAGGTATACACGCCGCTCAGCATACCCATCATCAGCGGGAAGGCAAAGGTAAAGATGCTGTCCAGACCGTACAGCTTGGAGACCACGCACATCACACCCAGTGCCATTACAGTGGTCACCGTAGTGATGATGGTGCGGCGGGCAGACTGGTTGACCGAGTGGTTGACCAGCTCCTCGAACGGGGTCTTTTTCCCCATCAGGGCACGGTTCTCGCGGATGCGGTCATAGACCACAACCGTATCGTTGATCGAGTAGCCCAGAATGGTCAGCATGGCGGCAATAAAGTTGCCATCCAGCGGGGTGCGCAGCAGCACAAAGGTGCCAAACACCACCATCAGGTCGTTCAACAGGGCCAGCACAGCCATCAGGCCACCGGTCAGGCCGCCGATCTTCTTGAAACGGAAGCCGATATACAGCAGGATGAGCAGCAGGGAGAACACCACAGCCACCAGACTCTTCTGCAGGAACTTGGTGCCCATGGCAGCGCTGACATTGCTCAGGGACAGCTGGGCAAAGGCATTGTCCGGGTACTGTTCGTTCAGGGAGGTCAGCAGATTCTCCACCTGATCGGTGGTCACGGTCTCGTTGCCGGGCATGGAAATCTTCAGGGTCTGCTCCCCGGTGGCGACATTCTCGCCGGTCTGCAGGGTCAGGCCGTTGTTTTCCAGTGCAGTGGAAGCGGTCTTCTGAACTTCGGAGGTGCTGATCTCACCCTGATAGCTCAGGGTGATCATGGCACCGCCCGTAAACTCCGTATCCAGCCGAACACCGAACACTGCAGCACACAGGATGATGGCCGCCATCAGGCAGGTGGAGATGGTCAGGAAGCGCTTGCGCAGGCCCACAAAGTCGATGGGCTTCTTTTCCTTGACTTCCTTGCCGGGCTTGACAGCACCATAGAGCCAGGGATTCCGCAGGGCCTTGATGGAGGCTGCACCGCGGATCATCACACGGGTGGCAAACACGCCGAACACAAAGTTCAGCAGAACGCCGGTCAGCAGCGTGTAGCCAAAGGCGTAGATGGTGCCTGCGGTGGAGGGCCCAAAGGCGAAGAATACGAAGTGCAGGGCCTTGGCGAACAGGCCATCCGAGGGGCCGAAGGCACCCATCAGCACAATCGCCACAATGACAATAGTCACGTTGCCATCAATGATGGGGGTCAGGCCGCGGGCAAAGCCGCTCTTAAGCGCGCCATCCAGAGATTTGCCGTTGTTCAGCTCCTCCTTGATGCGCTCGGCGGTGATGACATTGGCATCCACGCCCATACCAATGGCCAGGATGATACCCGCGATGCCGGGCAAAGTCAGGGTAAAGCTCTCAAACACCGGGAAATAGCCGGAGACGAAGGCCAGCGTTGCCGCCACCTGACCGGCCAGTGCAATGCAGGCCAGGAAGCCGGGCAGACGATACAGCAGAGTCATCAGCACCACGATGAGGGCATAGGCAATGAGACCGGCCAGCACCATGGCGCTCAGGCTGTTCTCGCCCAGACTGGGGCTGACGGTGGAATAGCTGTCCACAGTCAGGGCAAAAGGCAGTGCACCGGAATTGATCTGGCGGGCCATCTTGACCACGTCCTCCTGCGTGAAGGGATTGGACGCGGAACTGGTGATGATGGCGGCACCATCGGTGATGGCCGCATTGACCGTTGCCGTGCTCACGTTCTGATCATCCAGCCAGATGCTGATGGTTCCACTGCTCTGGTAGAGCTCCGTGGTGGCATCCCCGAAGGCTTTGGCACCCTCATCGTTGAACTTGAGGGCCACATAATATTCGGATGTACTGCCGCTCACCGGGCCGTACTGAGCAGCGGCGCTCTCGACCATGGAGCCGTCCAGGATCAGTTCGCCGTCTGCACTGCTCCCCTTGCGGAAGGTCAGGTAGGCGGTGCTGCCGATCTCTTCAATGGCGGCTTCGGGGTCAAAATCGGTCTCACCGGACTGCCACGGAAACTCCAGGATCAGGCGGTCGGAGTCATAATCCACATACAGCTCGTAGTCGGTCACGTTCAGGCCGACCAGACGATTCTCAATGACCAGCTGGGCAGCGTCCAGCTGATCATCGGTGGCATCGTAGTTGTCCGAGGGGGCAAACGTTACGTTGACACCGCCCTTGATATCCACGCCAAAGCGGATATCCTGCGCTCCCTTGATGTAGGTTTTGGTCACATCACCGTACTTGACTGCCACACCAAAGAATGCCGTGTAGACAAACGCGGCGATCAGGAGCACTGTGACAACAAGCTGCCATGCTTTGCCTTTCGTCTTCATAAAAACAGGAAACCTCCAAAATATAATAAACCTCCGCCGCACAGAAAAACCCTCTGCACGGAGGAGATTTTTTACAGAATAAAACCCTTACTCTGCCTTTTCGGCCAGCAGCTTTTCGATGACTGCCAGCTTTACGCAGACGCAGAGCAGATCAGATGCGGTCTCCACCTCGTCCAAGCTGGGATAGGTGGGCGCGATACGCAGGTGGGAATCCTGCGGGTCCTTGTGGTAGGGATAGGCAGAACCGGCACCGGTCAGGGTCAGACCGCACTCCTTGCACAGCTGGGCCACACGCTTGGCGCAGCCGGGCATAACGTACAGGCTGATGAAGTAACCGCCCTTGGGGTTCGTCCAGTGGGCGATGTCGCCGCAGGGGGTCAGCTCCTCGGAAAAGGCCGTCTTGACGGCATCAAAGCAGGGGATCAGGCGGCGGCGGTGCTTTGCCATGTGGGCCAGCACACCCTCTTTGTTCTTCAGGAAGCGGACGTGGCGCAGCTGGTTCATCTTATCATAGCTGATGATCATCACGGAGAAGCGCTTGCAGATATACTTCATGGAGTCCACGCTGCATGCAATGGCGGAAACACCTGCACCAGGGAAGGTGATCTTGCTGGTGGAAGTGAACATGAACACACGGTTCTCCGTGCCGTACTTCTTGCTCTCGTTCAACAGAACAGGGGTCTCGATGATCTCCTCGGTCAGGTGGTGGACGATATAAGCCTCATCCCAGAAGATCTTGAAATCAGGCGCAGCGGTCTTCATCTTGGCCATCCGGTCAATGGTCTCATCGCTGTAAGTATAACCATCCGGGTTGGAATACTGGGGCACGCACCAGATGCCCTTGATGGTGTCATCCTCGGCCACCAGCTTCTCCACAATGTCCATATCGGGGCCATTGGGGGTCATGGGCACGCTGATCAGCTCAAAGCCGTACTCCTCAGTGATGGCAAAGTGGCGGTCATAGCCGGGCACCGGGCAGAGGAACTTGCGCTTTTCCACCTGAGACCAGGGGCAGGGAGACTCAGGGAAGCCGAACACATAGCCAATGTTGATGAGGTTGTACATCAGCTGCAGGCTGGAGTTGCCGCCCACGAACACTTCCTCGGGCTTGACACCGAACACATCCGCAAACAGGAC
>ENA-OQDC01001114-OQDC01001114.1-human-gut-metagenome-genome-assembly--contig:-NODE-1114-length-14980-cov-5.759241_pt1 | contig 14980 bp, 14 predicted proteins | sample MGYA00242770_ERZ504601 | MGnify/ENA primary metagenome ERZ504601 (study PRJEB26092, sample SAMD00036305) | human gut metagenome | host: Homo sapiens | study: EMG produced TPA metagenomics assembly of...
TATTGAATATTATAATAATAAAAGAATCAAAGCCCGGTTAAATGGAAAGAGTCCGGTACAATACCGAACTCTTTCTATTACGGGATAATGTTTAACTTGTCCAACTTTTTGGGGTCACTTCAGTTTGGCATTGTCCCAAGGTTTTACGATGAAGTCGGTCGCTCCATCTTTCAGTCCTGTTACCGCTAAGTTGATGTCGGCGTAGGCAGTGAACAATACCACTTGAATCTGCGGTCGCAGCCGTTTGATTTCGCGCAACCAGTAAAGTCCCTCATTTCCGCTGTTGATACCGGAAGAAAAGTTCATGTCCAGCAACACCACATCAATCGCTTCCCGCTGTAGCAGGGAAGGAATGGTTACGGGAGAATTCAGGGTGATTACTTGCTGGAAATATTCTTCCAGAAGATATTGCAGTGAAGTAAGTATGTTGCGGTTGTCATCTACAACGAGTAAAGTTCCTTGTTTTGCCATCTGTGATTGAGATTTTGCGACAAAAATAGGAATTTTCAAGGCATAGCCCTCAAAAATGTCTAAAAAATATGTACAGTGACAAAAAATTAGACACTCATTGTCAAAAAATTAGACACTTGAGATTCTATGTAATATTCTATCTTGTTGAAAATGAATTAAATAAAACTTTGGCACGGTATTTGAATGCTCTTTTGCGGATAAAATAAAACAATATGAATAAAAAGAATCTATTACGCATGACGATTTGCTTCTTTTCCGGTTGGATAGGGCTGGAAGCTGCGGCACAGGAGATATGGGACGTAGACCGCTGTATGAACTACGCCGTACAGCACAACCGTACCGTCCGGCAGCGGGAACTGGAAGCAGACAATGCAAGATTGGATCACATGAAGGCTATCGGTAGTTTCTTGCCTGGGGTAACTGCTAGTACCAGCGTACAATATAATTTCGGTCGTTCGGTCGATCCGGAAACCAATACCTACAACACCTTGTCTACTTTCAACAACGGTTATTCCATGGAAGCTTCCATGCCGATTTTCCGTGGTGGGGGACTGGTGAATGAGGTGCGTCGGGCAAAAGCTGCCTGGCTGATGGGAAAAGCTGCCTGGCAGGAAGCTAAAGACAATACAGCGTTAGAGACTTTTCAGGCTTATATCGATGCCCTGTATTGCTACGGCACTTTGCGACTGGCCCGCAAGAAATTGCAGGAAAGTGATTCGCTGTTGTACAAGACACGCCGTCAGGAGGAATTAGGGTTGAAAGGCTTGTCGGATGTAGCCCAGATGGAAGCCCAGCAGGCTACGGACAGTTACAACCTCACCCACCAGAAGAACTTGTATGAAACAGCCTTGCTGACATTGAAACAGAAAATGAACTTTCCGGCAGAAGATTCTTTACAGTTGGATACTGCCGTACTCGATACACAAACACTTCAATATATTAAGTTGACTCAGGAGCGTGCGGACGATGTGTTCCGTATCGCACTGAATGTCAATCCTACCCTGCAGCAAGCTGCACTGAATGCGAAAGTAGCCGATATGCGCTGTAAAATTTCATGGGCCAATGTGGTACCGTCCATCACGTTGTTCGGTGGAATCTCCAGTTCTTATTATAAGGAACTTCATTCTACGGCTTATCCTGATTTTCGTACCCAGTTCAACAATAACTTCGGTTCCTACGTGGGCATCAGCATGAGTATTCCTATTTTCAACCGGCTTTCGGGAGTGACCAGCATGCGGCAGGCAAAAAACAATTACCGCATTGCTTGTGAACAATATGAATCGCAGAAAGAGGAATTGCAGAAATTGGTGCTTCAGGCCGTACAGGACCGGGAAGGCTACCTGAAGGAGAGTATACAGATGGAAAAGAAAGTCTGTTCTGACTCGCTGGCCTATCATGTCACCCGGCGCAAGTACGAAGAAGGCCTGATGACCTCACTCGATGTACAGAACAATGCAGCCACCTTGCTCGAAAGCGAGACTTTGCTGTTGCAAAGCAAACTGACCTACCTGATGAAATGCCGTCTGGTAGACTATTACAAGGGAGAAGAAATTATTCGCGGGTTTGAAGCCGCAGATAAATAAGTAGAAATTGAAAAAGACGATATTATGGATATACAGTTAGAAAAGAAAAAAGGAATCCAGAAGAAACATCTTCCTTATATTGGGGGAGGAGTCGTTATTCTTCTGCTGTTGGGCTGGATTATTTTCGGCAATCATGCTTCTACATTGAAGGTCGACGGTAAATCGCTGAACATTGCCGACGTAACTTATGGAAAGTTCAATGACTATATCCGTGTAAACGGGCAGGTGCAGCCTATTTCCGTGGTACAACTCAGTCCCGAAGAGGGAGGTATCGTGCAGGAAAAGGTGGTGGAAGAAGGAGCTCACGTGAAGAAAGGCGACGTGATTCTCCGTCTCAGTAACTCCAACCTGGATTTGCAGATTCTGAATGCGGAGTCTGAACTGGCCGAAAAGCAGAACTTGCTCCGTAATACGCAGGTCACCATGCAGCAGGACAAGTTGAACAACGAAACCGAGAAAGTACAGCTCGACATTGATACGCGCCGCAAGCAGCGTACGTTCCAGCAATATCAGCGTCTGTACAAGGAACGTCTCATCAGCCGCGAAGAATATCTTCAGGCCAAGGAAGATTACGAAGTGGCCCAGAAGAAGCATAAACTGATTACGGAGCGTCTGGTGCAGGACTCCATCTACCGTAACATTCAGATGGATCAGATGGAAGATAACTTGCAGAACATGCGCAAGAATGTCTTGTTGATTCGCGAACGGAAGGATAAACTGGAAGTGCGGGCTACCATTGACGGAGAATTAGGGTTGCTGGATGCGGAGTTAGGACAGAATATCAACGCCGGACAGATGGTGGGACAGATTAATGACTTGTCGGACTTCAAAATCGAGGCCATGATTGACGAACACTACATCGACCGTGTGACCAACGGACTGCCCGCTACTTTTGAACGTCAGGGTTCTTCGTTTAATTTAAAGGTGCGCAAGGTATATCCGGAAGTACGTGAAGGACGTTTTCGTACGGATTTCATCTTCCAGGGCAACCGTCCGGAAAATATCCGTAGCGGACAGACCTACTACATTGACTTACAGTTGGGTGAGCCTACCGAAAGCGTATTGATTCCGAAGGGTACCTTCTTCCAGGTGACCGGAGGTAATTGGATTTCGTGGTCGATAAGGAAGGAAAGAAAAGCCTATCGCCGTAAAATCCGTATCGGACGTCAGAATCCGCAGTATTATGAGGTGCTGGAAGGATTGGAAAAAGGCGAACGCGTCATCGTTTCCGGTTATGAGAGTTACAAAGATAATGAAGTATTGGTGTTAAACTAAAAAATAAAATGTGATGAAAAAGATAGTACGTATATTGGCAGGTTTGGTAATGGGTTTGATGTGTGTAAACTGTGCCAGTGCAAGAAGTGGTAACGAAGAAAAAGTAAGTGAAACCCGCAGTGTGAATCCTTTCCATTCCATTGAAGTGGAGAGTGTAGCCAGTGTGTATTTCACTCAGTCGGATGCCTATTCTCTTCGTGTAGAGGGAGAAAAGAAATGGGTAGACCAGACAAAGTGTACGGTGAAAGACGGAGTATTGCTGATTGCGTGGGCTGAGAAAGGAAAGAAAACTACCCGGAACGTGAACGGACTTTCTATTTACATCAGTGCGCCCGATTTACAGAAAGTGGCTTTTGAAGGTGTCGGTTCATTCAATTGCAAGTCCCGTCTGAACCTGAAGGATGTGAAGTTTGATGTGGAAGGCGTGGGCAGTCTGTACGTGGCCGACTTGCATGCCCGGAATGTACAAGTCGGTCTGGAAGGTGTAGGAAGCGGTGAACTGGCCGTAGATTGCGAACATCTGGATGCCAGCATAGAAGGTGTAGGCAGTCTTACTTTAAGTGGAAAGGCTAAATCGGCTCAAATTTCCAAAGACGGAATCGGCAGCGTCTCCACCCGGCGGTTGAAAGTCGGCGAATAAATTTCGTAATTGCAGTATAAAAACACTTACCACTCATGAACACACTTCTTAGAAATTTCTCGCATACTTTCCGGCGTTTCTTTACGGCCAGCGTATTGAATCTGTTAGGATTGAGTATTGCCTTTGCCGCCTGCTTCGTCATCCTGACGCAGGTGGACTACGACTATAACTACAACAAAGCCTATCCGGCACACGACCGTATTTATCGGGTAGAAATGAATGTCGGCGAAGCGTTCGGTGGCTGGCAGACCTGGGTACCCCGTCCGCTTTGTGAGATGGTGGAAGCTTGTTCTCCCCATGTGCAGGCTATTTCGGTTTCTTCATCGTCCAATAGTATCAGTGATTTTGAAGTAGACGAGCATATTTATTCTGAGCGTTGGTTTACCGGATTTGGCGACTATCTGGAAGTGTTCCAGCCTGCCATGGTATGCGGTACGACCGCTTCACTGAATGAGCCCAATCATGCCCTGATTTCCGCATCCATGGCTCTCCGTTTTTTCGGCACGACGGATGCTATTGGAAAAACCATTTATGTAGGCCGTAAGTCTCGTAACCAGCCTCTGGTGATAGGAGGAGTTTATCAGGACATGCCGTTAAACTCCCAGTTGGGCAACTGCGTGTTCTCGTGTCTTCGTCCGGATTTGAACAAAGACTCGTGGAGTAACTGGAATTATGTATTTTATTTTCGTTTGGACACTCCCGCTTCGTTGCCCGATGTCCGTCAGTCTGTAATAGAAGCTGGCAAGCGGATGCTTCCGAAAGAAATGTTTGGCAGTGGGGATGAGCTTGAGGACTTTGATAACTTTATGCGTTTTACCCCACTGGATGAGGTGCATTATTCTATGGTAGGTAATAAGGCAGCCACCAGCAAGGCAGCCGTGTACCTGCTGCTTTGTGTATCGGTACTGATTCTGCTTACAGCAGCAGTCAACTACATGAACTTCTCTCTGGCAGAAACTCCCATGCGGTTGCGTTCCATCAATACTCAGAAGGTGTTGGGCGCTTCTACTTTCTCTTTACGGGTGTATCTGTTGTTGGAATCCGTGTTGGTTTGTGTGTGCGGGTTTCTGCTTTCATTACTTTGGCTCTATCTGTTGCAAGACACCTCCCTGAATACCTTGGTAGCATCCGACCTCTCTTTGGTGAATCATCCGGTTTTGCTGGCTTCTTTAGGTGGAATAGCTGTTCTCATGGGGTTGCTGGCCGGAGCCTATCCCTCTTACTATGTTACTTCTTTCCCCCCGGCACTGGTGTTGAAAGGTTCGTTCGGCCTTTCTCCCAAAGGGAAGATGCTGCGTACGTCTCTGGTTTGTTTCCAGTTTTTCGTTTCTTTCATGCTGATTATTGCCGTGGGCATCATGTTTCTGCAAAGCCGTTACATTCGGCACAGTGACTACGGTTACGACAAGAGTATGGTACTGGTGGGAAACCTTCCTTATGAGTTGCTGGACCGAAGGGAAACTTTTGTCAGCGAATTGTCCGGGCTGTCTGGTGTAGAAGGGGTTTCGATTTCTCAGTTCATATTGAATTCGTCCGACAGTTACATGAATTGGGGAAGAGGAAAAGGAGATAACAACATTTATTTTGCCTGTTTCCCAGTGGACTATCGTTATTTATCTGTGCTTGGAATTAAGATTACCGAAGGGCGTGACTTCAAGGCTGGCGACGGGGATGTGTATATCTTCAACGAGGCAGCTCGGAAAAAATATCCTTGGATGAAGGTGGACGAACCCGCTACTCCCGGTGATTATCCGGTAGTGGGATTCTGTGAGAACATCCGTTTTAGCAGTTTCCGCAACAACGATGCCGTAGAACCGATGGCTTTCTTTATTTACGGGAAGAATCATGCGGACTGGGATGCCAATAACATCCTGAATATCCGGGTGGCTCCGGGAGTGGATAAGGTGGACATGCTGCATCGTTTGGCAGAAGTGACCGAAAAGATGGCGCCAGGCAGTGACCTTAGGTTCCGTTTTATGGATGAGGTGATTGACCAGAACTATCATCAGGAACTGCGTTTCACCCGTCAGATTCTGTTGTTCTCCTTGATTGCTATCGTGCTCAGCATGATAGGCGTGTTCGGACTGACCTTATTTGAAAGCGAATACCGCCGGAAGGAGATTGGTATCCGGAAAATCATGGGAAGTTCCACTGGTGAGATTCTCTATATGTTTACCAAGCGTTATTTCGTTATGCTGGTGATCTGCTTCGTACTGGCAGCTCCCTTTGGTTGGTGGATAGGGCACGACTGGCTGGAAAGCTTCTCCGACAAGACGCCTATCCGTGCCTGGGTATTTGTGGCCTCCTTCCTGCTGGTCAGTCTCATTACGGTACTGACAGTGACATTCCAGTGCTGGAAGAATGCCAACGAAAACCCTGTACGGAGTATCAAGACCGAATGATTTTTCAGTGTGTGTAAAAACAGATAAAATAATCGGGACCTCCGCTTATTTGCCGAGGCCCCGATTTATATTTTAGAGACGGGCAGCTACTTTCTGCCAGTCCACCAGTGTCCAGAATGCTTCGATGAAAGCCGCCCGGCGGTTGCGGTAGTCAATGTAATACGCATGTTCCCATACGTCGATAACCAGTAACGGTTTCAGTCCCTTCTTGAGCGGATTTCCGGCGTTCGATTCGCTGACGATGGACAAATGTCCGTCTTTGTCACTCACCAGCCAGGTCCATCCCGAGCCGAACAGCGTGGTGGCTGCCTGTGTAAACTTCTCCTTGAAGGTTTCCACCGAACCGAAATCACGGGCCAACGCATTTGCTAAGGGCTGAGGCATTTCCGGCTGCTGAGGAGTCAGTGTATCAAAGAAGAACGTATGGTTCCAGGTCTGGGCTGCATTGTTGAACATCGGCCCTTCCGCTTCCAGCAAGATTTGCTCCAGCGTTTTTTCTTCGTAAGGCGTGCCGGCAATCAGTTTGTTCAGGTTGTCTATGTACGTTTGCAAATGTTTTCCGTAATGATATTCCAGTGTTTCTTTGCTCATTTTCGGAGCCAGCGCTTCCAGTTGATAAGGAAGTTCAGGAAGTAAATGTTTCATATTTTCTCGATTTAAAGTTGATAATTTTTAGTTCTGTTCTTATATAAACAAACAAATCGTTTGTAAAGTTGTAATTACGGTACTAAGTTAATATAAAAATCGGTGTTTTCATAGAAAATCTCTCCCTAAATTCCCTCTATACTGTGAGAAATCGTAATTTCGCTGACAGATTAGGTAGATTTCTATAATATTTTAAGGTTAAAAGTAACATGTGTGGAATTGTAGGATATATCGGAAAGCGAAAGGCTTGGCCGATATTGGTAGAAGGCCTGAAGCGCCTGGAGTATCGCGGATATGACAGTGCCGGAGCGGCCTTGATGAGCGACACTCATCAGTTGAATGTGTATAAATCCGTGGGAAAAGTAGCTGATTTGGAACGGACAGCCGAAGGGCAGGATGTGTCCGGTTGCGTGGGAATTGCTCATACGCGTTGGGCCACCCATGGAGAGCCCAGTACGGTAAATGCTCATCCGCATTGCAGCCAGAATGGTGATTTGGCACTGGTACACAACGGGATTATTGAGAATTATGCCGTGTTGAAAGAAAAGCTGCAAGCTAAGGGTTGCACCTTCAAGAGCAGCACCGATACAGAAGTGCTCGTACAGTTGATAGGCTACATCCAGCAACAGGGTAACCTGGACTTGCTGACCGCCGTTCAGTTAGCTTTACGGGAAGTCATCGGTGCTTATGCCATTGCAGTAGTCGACCGTAAGCATCCCGACGAGATTATTGCTGCCCGCAAGAGTAGTCCGTTAGTCGTCGGAGTAGGCGAGGGAGAATTCTTCTTAGCTTCCGATGCCACTCCCATGGTGACTTACACCAATCAGGTGGTGTATCTCTCCGACGAAGAAATAGCCGTACTACGGGCAGGTGCTCCCTTGAAGATTGTTGATTTGAATAATGTAGAGTGTCCGCATGAAGCACAGACCATAGCTCTGAACATCGGTCAGTTGGGAAAAAGGAGGTTTCCCCCACTTCATGCTGAAAGAAATCTTCGACCAGCCCGACTGCATCAGCGACTGTATGCGTGGGCGCGTGAATCCGGACACTTGTACGGTTACTCTTTCCGCCGTATCCAACTACAAGGAACAACTGTTGCGTGCCGGTCGCTTCATTATCGTGGCCTGCGGTACTTCCTGGCATGCCGGACTCATCGGCAAGCAACTGATTGAAAGCTTCTGCCGCATTCCGGTGGAAGTGGAATACGCCTCCGAATTCCGTTACCGCAATCCGGTGATTCATCCTGATGATGTAGTCATTGCTATCTCCCAGAGCGGAGAAACTGCCGACACATTAGCTGCCATTGAACTGGCCAAGTCGCAGGGAGCCTTTATCTATGGCATCTGCAACGTTATCGGTTCTTCCATTGCCCGTGCTACGGATACCGGTTCCTATATCCATGTGGGTCCCGAAATCGGAGTGGCTTCTACGAAAGCCTTTACCGGACAGGTTACCGTGCTCACCCTGCTGGCTTTGGCGTTGGGACGAGAAAAAGGTACACTTTCGGAAGAAGAGTATCATCGGATAGTGAAAGAACTGGTTGCCGTCCCTGAAAAGATGCGGACCGTCTTGAAGCAGCATTCGTTCATCTCCGATTTCTCAAAGATGTTTACATACGCCCGCAACTTCATTTATTTAGGTCGGGGATACGCCTTTCCGGTTGCCTTGGAAGGAGCCTTGAAGCTGAAAGAAATTTCGTACATCCATGCCGAAGGTTATCCGGCCGCCGAGATGAAACACGGCCCTATTGCTCTGATTGATGCCGAAATGCCGGTGGTCATCGTAGCCACACAGTCGCCTTTGTACGAAAAAGTGCTGAGCAACATTCAGGAAATCAAGGCCCGCAAGGGAAGAGTGGTAGCCGTAGTGACCGAAGGAGACACGGTTATCCGTAACTTGGCCGATTACAGCATCGAACTTCCCGCTACGCTGGAATGTCTGGATCCGTTAGTCGCCTCCATTCCGTTGCAGTTATTGGCTTATTACATTGCAGTTTGCCGTGGAATGGATGTCGACCAGCCACGCAATCTGGCTAAGTCTGTAACGGTGGAATGACGGTACTAATTTTTCCCGATTCTCTTACATAAAAAGGAAAATTTTAAGGCAAATTCTCTGTTTCACAGTGTGAAATACAAAAACCACAGTGTGGGATACATATTTCACACTGTGGGATACAAATCCCGCACTGTGAAACAGAGAATTTGTAAGGGAGTTTAGAAGAATATATAAAGGTAAAAGGAGGAATAAGTAGGATTGACTAGTTGAATTTTCACCTGCATTATTTTTATGAAAGATTTCCTCTTTTCATGTAAAGATGTAAATTTGCACATCTTATTTCTTTGAAAAATACATAAGCGAGGAACAAAATGCAGGAAGAAGAATTGATATTGGCTGTAAAAACCGGTTCGGAGCGTGCTTATAAGCAGCTTTATGAACTGTGGGTATCCAGACTATATCGGTTTGTATTTCAGTACCTCAAATCGGAAGAAGCGACTGATGATGTGGTGCAGGAAACTTTTCTCCGTATCTGGACTAACCGGGAACACCTGAATCCCGATCAGTCTTTCAAATCCTATCTCTTTACCATAGCCTATCATTTTCTGCTGAAAGAACTGAGAAGACAGATTCACAATCCGTCAATGGAAGAATATGTGGAATACCGGGACAAACTGGCTTCTTCTGCCAATGAGATTCCCGATGGGTTGGACTATGACCGTTTTGTAAAGGCTTTGGAGAAAGCCAAACAACATCTTTCACCCCGTCAGCGAGAAATTTTTGAACTCAACAAAGAATACGGCATGTCGGTCGCCGAGATTTCCGGAAAACTATCGGTTACAGAGCAGGTAGTACGCAATCAGTTGTCTGCTGCCCTGAAGATACTTCGTACGGAATTACGTCAATACTATCCTTTATTGCTCCTGTTTTTAGCGTAAAAATCATTCTATGCTTTAAAACATACATTTTGATATGTTATAAATCTGCCCTTATTGGATATTACCCATAAACAAACGAAAAAAGTTTATGAGTGCACAAATAAACAATAAGGTATCAGGATTGTTACACAAGTTCCGTTCCGGTGACATCACGCCAGCGGAATTTCAGGATTTGCGAACCCACATGGATACTATATCCGATGTGGAATTGAAACATCTTCTGGAAGCAGAGTGGGAAGAGTTTGAAGACCATTCTCCTTTGTCGGAAGAAAAAATGAAAACGCTCTATGAAGGGTTGCACATTCGTTCGGAAGAAGGGAAACCTCGTTTCACACTGAAACGTTACTGGATGCAGATTGCCGCTTCGCTGTTATTGCTCATTGCCGGAAGCTTGACGGTATTGACCTTTATGCAGCAGAATGAAATCAATGCACTGGCAGAACAGAATGTGGTGATACGTTCAGGCGATTACGGTAAGTCGCTCGTCACCCTTCCCGATGGAACCATAGTGCATCTGAATGCCAAATCTTCTTTGACCTATAGTCAGGATTTTGGGCGGAATGACCGTAAGGTTGCATTGAGTGGAGAAGGATTTTTTTGAGGTAAAGAAAGATACGGAAAAGAAGTTTACAGTAGGTACAGGCTATCTGGACATTACCGTACTGGGTACAAAATTCAATGTGTATGCATACGAGACAAAAGACATTGTAGAGATGTCGCTTGTAGAAGGTAGTGTGGATGTAACCACTTCACGTCCGCCTTATCAGAGCATACGCGTGAAGCCCAATGAAAAAGTGGTGTATAACAAGCATACAGGAAATTTGCTGCATGAGCGGACAAGTAACAAGATGGAAACTGCTTGGATGAACAAAGAATTGGTGTTCCGCAGTGAACGGCTGGAAAATGTGTTCCGTTGTTTGTCCCGAAAGTTTGCTGTTACTTTCTCCGTGGATGATGAGGCTTTGTTGAACGATGTGTATACTGGTACGTTTGATGATGAAAATGTGGAAAGTATTATGCGTGTCTTGAAATATCATTATAATTTCAAGTACACAAATGAAGACGGAGTGATTTCTATTCAAACTCGAAAATAGTTATTAACCTTTAAAACCGAAGCGTATGAAAACATGAGAAGAAAACAAAAGCCCCGGATAATCGGCAAATTATCCAGGGCATGAAGAAAGGCTTAGTCCTGCAATTAAACTATGGTGGCACATAGTAAAATAAACTAAAACCTTAATTTGTTATGAATTTATGAAAACCGCAAAACAATCAATTGATTTAGAGTACAAAGGTACTAAAAAACGCTTGAATCTGCGCACTGCTTTGATTTCTTTGTGTATGTTTGCATTTGTTGGCACTTCTGCTCAGACGGGTACGGTGACCGTGAAACTGCGGAATGCTTCTGTCAAGGAATTGTTCAGTGCAATTGAAAAACAAACTTCCTATCGCTTTTCTTATCGGGATGCAGAAATCAAAGGGAAAGGAAATGTGACTATTTCTGCAACCAATCGTGAATTAAAGCAACTTTTAGAAGGTGAACTTTCTAAGTTGGGTTTAAAATATGCTGTATCGGGGAATAAGATTATCGTGACTCCGGTTGCGGCAGCTGCTTCTGCACAGCCTAAAAAAGTGACCGGAAAGGTAGTGGATGCCAACGGAGAGCCGGTGATTGGGGCTACTATTAAAGAACAAGGTACAGCTAATGGTACAATTACAGATTTTGACGGAAACTTTACCCTGGATGTAGCTGATAATGCGATGCTTGAGGTTTCTTATATCGGATATAAAAGTCAGGAATTGCAAGCAGTGGCTGGGAAAATGCTTTCTGTGACTTTGAGAGAAGATACAGAGGTGTTGGATGAAGTGGTTGTGGTAGGGTATGGTACGACTAGTAACCGTAAATTGGTTGCTTCTGTATCTACAATGAAAACAGATAAAGTATCAGACTTGCCTTTTACTAACAATGGTTCTTCTTTGCAAGGACGGGTGGCAGGAGTGATTGTGCAGAATAGTGGAGGTGAACCAGGAAGTACACCTAATATTTATATTCGTGGTGGAGGTACGCCATTGTATGTGATAGATGGAATTATTCGTGATGCCACAGATTTTAATACTTTAACTTCTTCTGATATAGAAAATATTTCAGTGTTAAAAGATGCCAGTGCAACAGCTGTTTATGGAGCTCAAGCCGGTAATGGTATCGTATTGGTAACAACTAAAAAAGGAGGTTCCGAAACTCCGTCAATAGAATATACAGGAGGTTTTGACTGGAGCAAACCTACCACATTGCCCGAAGCGGCGACCACTAAAGAAATCACAGATTTTTATAATACCGTTTACCGGTATGATGGATATACTTCTGATTTCTATACAGCGGAAGAAGTCGCAAAAATGAGCAATACCGACTGGAGGAAGCTGGCTCTTAAAAACTGGGGACCGACTATGCGTCATAATTTAAGTATGTCCGGGAAAACCGCTAAAGGAATAAATTACTATACTTCAATTGGCTATCTGGATCAAGGAACAATCTTCAAAAGTGATTATAATACTTACCAACGATACAATATCCGTTCCAGTGTATCCAATACATTCGACAAAATCGGTCTGGAAGTAGGGCTGACCGTTGACGGTGCATTGGAAAAAAGGAATCCCAATCCTGAGGGACAAGGGCAGATTTGGAGAAACTTAATCGGCTATATGAAACCTTATCAGGAACCGTTTAATGCTGACGGGACATATACAGATTTAGATGTGCATCCGTTAGCTTGGCTGGACGAACAAGACGGATATGACCATCAGCGCAACATCGCCATCAATGCTCAATTGTATGCAAACTGGAATATTCCTTGGATAAAGGGGTTGAAAGCAGGAGTCATTGGTAATTATCATTACAATACTTTTGATCAAAAATATTTCCGTGCAATCACACCTTTATATAGTGCAACAGGGGCTTTAAAAGATCCTAATATGGCAGATAATCGTGAAATGAGTACCAGCCATTGGTGGGAAGATGTGAAAGACCTGCAAGTTAATTTAGAATATGAAAAAGCGATAGGAGACCATTTTTTTAATGTACAAGGAGTTTATACTTATACCAGTTCTTATAAAGAGCAGATTACAGGGAATCGCAAAGGCTTCGCTTCTCCTACAATGGATCAAATGGATTTCGGTGCTTCAGCCGACCAAAAGGCGGGGGGGATGGCGTATGAATCTGCGCGTCTGGGATATGTAGGACGCTTGCGTTACAGTTATGCGGACAAATACTTTATTGAAGGTAATTTCCGTTATGACGGTTCAGACAATTTTGCTCCGAACCATCGGTGGGGATTCTTCCCTTCAGCAGCTTTAGCCTGGGTTCCTTCTGAAGAAAAAATTCATGCAGCCGTTAAAAGACCGTCACATCATTGACTTCTTGAAAATCAGACTGTCATACGGACAAGTAGGACTGGAAGAAGGAGTAAACCGTTTCGGTTACAAGACTGTATATTATTATAATGAGTTCGCTTCAGTATTGGGCGGAAGCTTTAAACCGAACATCTATGAAGGTGCTTTGGTTGATGCAGCAAACCTGTCTTGGTATAAACAAAATGTATTTGATATAGGTTTCGACTTATATACGTTGAATAATCATTTAAACTTGACATTTGATTATTTTTATTATCAAACTAAAAATTACCTGATGGCTCCCAAAAACCGTTACAGTACGACATTGGGAAAAGATTTGCCTCAAGTGAAATCGAATAGCGAATTAAGGCGTGGGGGTGTTGAATTCACTTTGCGATATAAAAACAAGTGGGAAGATTTAAATTACGATTTGGGATTCAACGCGACTTATTATAACGAGATGTGGGCGCTTGATGAAAGTGAAGATTTGGCTGTTCTTATGAATCCGAAGCAGCGCGTATCACAGGAAAAATTGAACTGGGGGCGTCTTTATCATTCAACAGGCATTTACCAAAATATGGAAGATATATTGGATAGCCCACGGCGCATCAGTTCGAATGAACTGCGTCCGGGAGATTTAGGATACCAGGATATTAACGGTGATGGTAAAATAGATGATGAAGACTGCACTCGTTATGGTAAACCGTCCAAGCCGAGTTTTGATTATGGCTTTGATTTTAATTTGGATTATAAAGGGATTTTCTTGTACGGATTGTTTCAGGGTACAGGATCTCGTTACATGATGTTAGGAGGATTGCTGAAAGATGACCGTGCCAGTTATATGACCTATAAATATCAAATGGATTCTTGGACTCCTCAAAATACAGATGCCGAATATCCGAGAGTTTGTACAGAAGGAAGTCCGAACGATGGAAACAACATGATTAATTCTGACTTTTGGATTGTCAATGCCAGTTACTTCCGCTTGAAGACTCTGCAAGTGGGATACGATTTTAAATATTCTCTACTGAAGAATGTAAAAGGAATCAGTAAATTCAGAGTATCATTGGCAGGAACTAACTTGTTTACATTGTCGGATGCTATGAACTATTTTGATCCGGAAACAGCGAGTGAAGGAGGAGAAGCTTATCCGGTTCAAAAAACAATCTCATTAGTTCTCAATATAGGATTTTAACATATTTGCGTTATGAAGATTACTTCTATTATATTATCAGCTATGATTGGGCTGTCATTGGCTTCTTGCCATGATGACCTGAACACGAAACCCTATGATACTTTTGATGCGGACGAAGTTTTTTCATCGAAAGAAAATGCAGAAATGTTCGTCAATGGGTTATATTATATATTGAAAGACAAGCTGTCGCCTTGATGACGAAGCTAATCATGGAGACGGTAATACAGTAATACAAGAAGGTAGTGGGACGACTTTCGTACAAGAGACTTTTACCTCTGATAACGATTTCGGGTGGAATATTTTCGGTGATTTACGCAGTTGTAATCAAGCTATCACCTAATATAGAGACTTTCTGCCAAATATCAGTCAGCGGATAAACGATAATTTGATAGGACAGGCTAAATTTCTTAAGAGCCGCCTTATATTATTCCAATGCCAGGAAATTCGGT
>ENA-OQDC01001115-OQDC01001115.1-human-gut-metagenome-genome-assembly--contig:-NODE-1115-length-14979-cov-4.048546_pt1 | contig 14979 bp, 20 predicted proteins | sample MGYA00242770_ERZ504601 | MGnify/ENA primary metagenome ERZ504601 (study PRJEB26092, sample SAMD00036305) | human gut metagenome | host: Homo sapiens | study: EMG produced TPA metagenomics assembly of...
TGGTGCATACAGCAAGCCGATAGGTATCGCCAACGATAGCCTGAGGTATTACGCATTGGTCTTTGCCGGAGCCTCCATACAGCCATCCACCTTGCCAGCCCATCTCATCTGCCGGCACGCCCTCAGCCATAACCATTCTTTCGGCTTGCTCATTGTTGGTCTTATACCAAACGTCACCCTGCAGATAATTTGCAAAATCCGGTGGCGTCCAGTCTACCACTATGTCATAGCGGATTACGCCGTCCTGCAGCTCTCTGTAGCGATTATGAGCAGTTAAGGAGAGCACGGCAGGGATATAATAGGGCAGGATAGTGTATTCATATGGCTCAACGTCTGCTAGGGATTGTTCACGCGCTCCGAATATGTTGTAGCTAGTGAATTTAATCCATAATTTTTTCCCTACGTCATCCTTTTTTAGAGGGCTTTTCAGTAACGTTCATCGCAACGCACAAATTTTGCGCCTGCTGCGTGAATGCTGGCCGTTGTGTTGTATTGCCCTCTGATAAGGCCGGAAAGCTTATAGTTGCCGTTCTGCAGCATGGTTGCCGTTGTGTAGCTTAGGCATTCGCCATCAAGCCAGCAGAGTGTGTTAGCTCGTTGAGCGTCCTGCTCTGTGCCGCTTAGCAGCGTGCCGTTGACGGCTACTTCAATTTCATCTGCAGATAAATTGACTGTTGCCGCCAGAGATCCAAGACGGGCGCTATTGGTTATTTTCCCGACCTCACTATAATGCTGATTGTCGTCGCTCACCCAAACATTGCAGCCGCCCCAGTTCTTGCTTTTTCCTTTCGCACCTATCCACAACTCATTACCATTGCTGGTCAATTCCGTCGGCGGCTGGAAGATTGCCGGTATATCAACGTCTCCGGGTTCCGGCGAAAATCAACAAAAGGGCGCTCTGTGTCATGCACGTCATATATAGCAGCATCATAATCGCCTCCAGCTCTGGAAATGGCAGTAAAGGTTAAAAGGCCTTGTGCGTCTTCGGTGACGCTGTCGATAAGAGCTACCTGTTTGTTTAAGCCTATGGACGGATCTGTTAAGGTTACGAGGTCGCCAACTTCTAAGCGGCAGAATGCCCAATCCAATTTGAAGGTGTATTGGTTACGCTCGTATTTGTTTTTTCTCGCAAGCTCTTCGGCCAGAAATACAGCTCTTTTTTTGGTGTAGATGTATAAAGCTTTGGTTGTGGACGCTTGACGCAGGCCATATTCTTTCAGGTCGTCGCTGTCCACATAGCTGACACTTTCTTTCTCATAACCGTTTGCGCGATTGACGAATTCGACGGTAAAGCGGTTATAAATTTCGCTGCTGTCTTTCCTTGCATAGGTTACACAAGCGCCGTTGCTTTGCGGCAGGAAGTCATCTGGAGTCAGGTCGTATATGATTGTTCTGTTTGGCTCCCAGCTTCCTATAGGCCTGTCAGCCAGCGGAACGATTTTAAATTGATCGTTGGACCAGAACATGAAGGCGTTGGTGATTGTCGCAATCTCATTGACGATTTCGCGGGCAGTTTTGGATTTGCTTTCATCCATCGGTGTGCTGATCAGCAGGTCAGCAGCTGCACAATAGCGTCTGTAATTTTCAATGCCAGAAAATTTTTACATCGCCCATACCGATTTTATTGAGGATATACAGAATATAATCAGCAGGGTTTACATCTACACCGTCACCGCCTTCAGTAAGCTTGCCTTTAACTTCAAAATTGAAATTTGGTAAGCTGGCATTGCTTCCAAGGTCTATAACGCCAGCCATATATGCAAGGCCTTTATAAGGCAGAGCCTTTTCAGGGTGCTTACCGACAACATACGGCCAAGGCTGTTGCTCATTTGTGCCATAATATAACGTCATGCCGATTTCATCACTAGGATAATTATAAATATCCTTGTTTTTCCACACTTTCCCCAGGCCTTTAATCGCGCCTTCGCAAAGTGCAAAGATGATGGCCACGGTATAGGTATAGGTGATGCTTATGGTTTTAGAGCCGCCGCCCTTACCGCTTCTTTGAGTCTCCTTGTGCTCGTGGGCGGTAAAGTCATCGTAATAAATAATGTTGCCGCTGGTGCGTGTTGTACCGATTATCTCCGGTACAGCAGAGCCGTATTCCGCTGTTGCTATTGTGAAGTCAGCTATTTTTTCGGCTCTGTTGACAACGGTTTTTCCCTTGAAAATGCTCATTATGCAGGTCCTCCATGAAAGCGATAGATGCCGCGCAGTCTGCTCTTGCCTTTGGCATCGTAAAAAACAACATCGTCGAAGCTCGACAGGATGACACCTTGATCAAGCTGCGCATGGATTACGCAGCCATCGCCGATATATATGCCGGCATGACTACAGCAGCGGCCGTATTGGTAAAGCAGAAAATCACCTTTTTGCGGTTCGCCTTCGATGCGCTTGCAGTATTTTTCGATGTATTCTTTCATCCATTCGCGCCTATTGTGCAAGTGGAATTCCGGAGAGTAGGGCGCTATTTCGATGGCGTCTTTTTTTATTACGCCAGCGTCTTCCAGGGTACCAATAAGCAACATACCACAGTCAACACCTTTACCTTTGACACGAGCGCCGTTTACATGTGGCGTTCCTAGCCACTCTCGCGCCGCCAGAGCGATTTTTTCACCTTGTTGGGTATAACTCATAGCAGCACCTCTTTCCGTGGCACGTATGGGCAAATGAGGCTTCCAGCGTCGCCCTCTTCGTCACTGGTAATCGTGCCGCCTGTGTTTGTATATGTTCCTTGCGGGTAAAATCGCCTTATAGGAAACTCTTGTGAAAGGCCTTGTGCTTTGGATTTTACAGTAAGCTCCAGCTTTAGCCCTCCGGCTTTTTTGATTTCCACGTTGCCGGCAAAAAGGTCAATAACGCCTAAAATTACAGCGTCCTTGAAAAAACAGCGCCGCAAAAGCAGCTTTGCTTTGTCTAATATGCCATCATGTGCAGCTGCCATGATAGTTTTTCCGGCGACCTTGTCGGTTGAATTTGTGCTGAAGGTGATGGTCATACTGTCAACAGTGACGCGGTCATTAAGCTTTACCTTCTGGCGCGTTATGAGAGGGCCGGGCTTGTATGTTTTGCCGTCATAGGTGACGTTGTAATCGGCTCCGGAAAAGTAATAGACGCTACCGGAAAACAAACGCAGCTCAAAGAGGTCGCAGGCCTTAAAATTTTTCACACTGTTAAGATGCTCTATAAGGTTTTGCGGTACGTTTTTCATCTTACCACCTCCAGCGTCAGACTTGCTTTGTTGGCATTCTGGAATATCTTTTCAATCTCCAAACCGTCATCAGCAAAGTGTACGCGCCAATAGTACGTGTAGTCAGCTGTAACGGTTCCTGCTGGCGTTGTTTTAAACTTAACTACGCCAGCATCAATAGAGTAGGATGAAGGGTTTTGCCTTATACCATCAATGTAAACAGCCACGTTCTCAATGTATTCTACCGGCTCGACGTGTTCGCCTAGCTTCATAGTAGCCTGATAGCGTGTTCCATCCAGCGCAGCCAACGGCCGGCCTTTTTCCTGGTAGTCTTCCGGATCTAACCACAAAAAAGGCTCAAAGCCGCCTTTTACACTAGCAGCAAAGCCGTGCAGCTGACGCGCTTCTGCATCAGTCAAGCAGTTATAGCTTGCTGTTATTGTCCAGTTTGGGTAAAGCTGGTTGGTCAAGGTACGCATACGCCCGGACGCTGAGCGCTGGCTTGTAGTTTCCCATTTTTGGCTTTTGGTGCTTTCCCATGCGAAGCGTCTTAGGTCAGGGAATTTTTTTAAACGCCATATTACCACGCTCCTTTATTGGTCAAGAAATTTCTTTCCGCGTCATAGGCGACCTGTTGAATTGCCTCTCTGCCGCCATTTCGCTCTAAAAATTCCTGGAAGCTTTGAGCGTCCATTGTGGATATGTTCATAATTATGTTGATAGCTTTTTCTGCCAGGCTTTGACTGTCGCTGCTTTTAGCTGTGCTAACCCCAGCGCCGACATAAAGATTCGGACGTACAAGGCCGCCTTCGGCGTAGCCAGGGAAGTCGCCTGCGTTGAGCTTATCCAGGAAGGGGAGGCCTAAGCGGTTTACGGCCACGGCCGTCAGAACATATTCTCCGTTAGACAACATTGCCGGAATACTGTCCGATGTGCCAGTTCCGGCTCCAACGATAGAGCCGCCGCCTGCAGCTTTTACTACGCCACCTTTAGCAAAAATCCAAAGCCGAAGCCGCCGGAGGCGCTCATGGCGCTAAGTGCAATGCTGGCCGATGTGGCAGCTGTTGCCAGCGCCGTCAATGCTGCTGTGACTGCTGTTGTTGCTGCGCCCTCAGCCGGTTTAGTTGTTCCGGTAATAAGGCTTTGAATGCCATTGTAGGCACCCATAAGACTTGTACCTGTTCCTATTGCGCCATTAGCAGCGCCAACACCAGCGCCTAAGCCATTGACTGAGCCTGTTGCTGCATCCAACGCAGTTCCAAAGTTCGCTAACTGGTCGCCGCCAGCATCGTCGCCGGAACCTCCGTTATTGCCGTTGCCAGGCATCAAGAACCCGAGGAACCCTTGTGTGATGGATGCTGCCCAGCCTGCTGTTATCTGGTTGACGATGTTGTCAAAAAGATTATTAAGCAGCTCTCCCATACCATCGACGAAAGATGTCTGCATGGTCAGAACGTCACTGAAAAAGTTTTGGAAAGAATTTTGGCTCTCAGTTATTGCGTTGGTCATGCGCTCCTTGAAGCTCATGTGTGCTTCTGTAGTAGCGTCATAATAGGCCTGCATGGTTGTCTTGGCTTCGTTGTATGCTGATATTCTGGCAAGGTTTTCCTTGCTAAGTGCGCTTTTCAGGGTAGAGTAGGAGGCTGTAGCATAGGCCTTATCTATGTCAGCCTGAATGTCCTTACATTGTGTGTAGTATTCAAGTCTTTCGTCTTGATACTTTTTAAATGCGGCCAGCTTTTCCTTTTCGGCTTCTTGTGTGAAGCTGATTTCCTGCTGCGCATTCAGCTCGTAAGCTACGCCGTATTCCTTTAGAGCTGCCAGATAAGTATTTTTCTGCGCTTCGGTCATACCTGTGAAGTTCCTTTGCTGCTCTGCCCAACGATCAGAGATGGAATTCAGTGTCTTCGTATAATCTAAGCGCATTTGCTCCAGCTGTTTGGTACCTTCGGAGCTATAGAGCTATATCAGCTGTCTTGCTGTTTATACCAAGTTCGCGGGCTTTGTTTATAAGGTCGTCGCGTTCCTTGGCTTCTTCACGGAGTGCATCAAGCCGCTTTTGCGCGTAAAGCTCTGTGAGACGTTGCTTGTCCACCTCATAATTGCTGTTAAGAGCGCGGCTTTTTTCCAGGCTGTCGCTCTCTTCCTTGTACCAGCGGTCAACCATAGCGCTTTTGGTCGAAAATGTTCTGTACCATTCATCAGCTATCTGCTTACTGGTATTTGCTGCTTCATTCAGCAGGCTATTGTCCGATTTAGCACTAGCGCCTGCAATTTTAGGAACATTGGTTGCTCCTACAGGGGCTGCGTTTTTGAATTGCTCGTATTTTGGTATTTCCAGCTTTTTAGGAGCTTTAGGGGCCTTCTTTTCCTTGCCTGCAGCTTCGGAAAGTGCGTCGTCCGTCTCGAAAATTTTGGAGATAAGATTGTTAAGCCAGCCAATCGCTGTACTTACAAAGCCAGAAATAGTCTTTAAAGCGCTTTCTGCCCAAGCTGGAAGCATATCGTTTGCGTTTTCCATGAGCCTATCGCCGATATAGGAAAGAAAGCTACCTATACCATTAGCGAAATACTCTATTACTTGCATTATCCAATCTACGACAGTCATAAATACGCCGCCGAGTATCATGATGCCTTCAGCAACTTTGCCGAGTATAGCAATGATAATGCTAAAAGCAGCGTAAGCAATAACGCCTAATGTGGTTTAAAATTGGTTGCGCCAATGTAAACATTGCCTGTATTGTTTCGCCAAGTTGTGCGAAAAGAGATTTAGCAGTATCAACGAAAAAATTTACAACTTCTATATGCATTCCGAAGAAGTCAATTATTTCTGCTGCTGTGGTACCGCGTTCCCAAAGTGCGTATAGCGCCGCTGCTATAGCTGCTGCCGCCGCTATAAACGGTGCAGCAGCGCTTATGGCTGCTCCAAGAGGAGCCAAGAAGCCAAGCAGAGCCGTTGCTCCTAAAGCTATAGCTGGTATCGCTACGCCAACCAGCGCTGTTCCGATTCCAATTATCGCTATTTGAAATTCCGTTGGGATGGCAGTCCGAAAGGCTTCCGCTATGCCGCTGGTTTGTACAGCTTGAGCAAAATCATTCATCGTATTGCCTAGGCTCTCGAAGATGCCTGTCACATTGAAATTTTCTGCAAGTCTCAAGCCAACTTGAGCTGCTGTCTGGTCTATGCCATCCATGAGAGTGGACCATGTGCCTTGTATGGTGTGGCTTTGCTGTTCCATCATGCCGCCGAATTTTTGATTCATGCCTTCTACAAGGGCATTGATACCGGTTGCAGCATCAACAGCGCCTTTACTTACCATGTCCATAACCTCAGGCACGCTTTTTCCGATTTTATCGGCGAGCATCTGCCATGCCGGAATGCCTGCCTCGGTCAGCTGCAGCATTTCGTCCGATTGGATACGGCTTTTAGCGGCCATCTGGCCAAGAGCTAAAGTTACGCGGTCAATACCATCAGCGCCAAGGCCAACGCCTGCAGCAGCATCGCCTACAGCTGTTAGCGTTGGGATTACCTGTTCGGCAGTAAAGCCGAACGCTAAGAATTTTTGCGCAGCGCTGGTAACCTGGTTGAATTCGAAAGGTGTTGCCGCTGCGAAGCCCTGCAGCTCTTTTGTGAAGGCTGCTGCCTTCTGCGCACTGCCTAACATATTAGTGAAGGCTGTTTGCACGTTCTGCAGCTTGCCGGCCGCTTCAACGGCCTTTACGCCTGCAGCAGCTATCGCAGCGCCAATACCGGCGATAGCAAGAGCCGCTCGGTTGGATACTCTTAGGAAATCGCTGCCAAACGTCGAGTGTATTTGCCTCTTTGTAGAATTGAGCTGTTTTTTTAGCTCTGATGTATCAGCGCCGATTTTTATCAAAAGCTGTGCTACTGTCGCCATCTGCTTTTACCTCCTTTCGTTGATTATAGAAATTCTTGAAAAACTCGTTGCGCTCGTTGACAATTTCAGCGCTTGTTTTGGGTGGCCTGAATGGTTCTAAGAGGTCTGCCGGTTTTATGGGCTTGCTAGCAAAGCAATTCATTATGCGGCTCACCCAGTAAGCCGTTTCCTCGCGCCGATGTGCGTCGGCTTCTTTTAGTGCGTCAACCATAGCGCTGAATTCCATAAGATCTAACTCCATAAATTGCTTTGGGGGTTAGGTGAAGCCTGCCGTAGGCTATAGGTTCAGCCCATGCAAGCCATTCAAAAATGCTAGGGCGCTTTTGCTTTCGCCCTGGCTTAGTTTTTTTGCGTTTTTCCTCTTTTTTCCAGAGCTTCAGCTTTTCGCTTCGGTAAGCTCTTCAGGAAAAAGCTGATAATAAACTTTTTTTGCCAAGCGCACCGCTTGCTACAAGAGCTTTTTGCTACAGGCATTTGAATTTCTTCAATTTCCACGCCTTCGTCAAGCAGCGTTTGCAGCTTCTTAGCAACTTTTTCCGGATTTTGCAGGCCATAATGACGCAGGCCAATGGAGAGCAGGACGCAAAGCGTGCCCATATTCAAACTTTGTTCCATGACGATTTCACCGACGCCCTTTTTCAAAACATTTTCTACCTGCATGATGCGGCTGACATCAAAGTAGATTTGTTGGCCAGGCGCAAAGAATTCAAAGTCAATTTTTTTCATGGTTTCCTCCTAAATTTTAGTTAAGGCCAGCGCCAAAGCGCCAGCCTTTGAAATTGATTAAGCGGCCGGCTGTTGTACGTCGCTGAGAGCGCCGTCACCTTTAATTGTGCCGCTAATGGTAGCTACATCGTCATGAGGTGTTTTCAGGCTGCATTCTGTTACAGCGCCCCAACCGGTAATATAGCTTTTATCAGGGTATTCAAATTTAATATGCACTCTCTTGCCGGCCAGAAATGCCGCTTCAAGGAATTTTGCACCTGCATCACCAGCCAGGTAAACGCTTTCGAGGTCAATGGACCAGGAACGCAGGCCGGGGAGAGTTGTTTTCCAGCCGCCGCTAGTCTTGTGGCTGGCGTCAATTTCGTCAGCCTGGCGGGAGAGGTCGCCGGAGCGTTGGCCACCGAGCAGCGTCCAGGTCGGATTAGCTTCGGTTGCACCGGTGTTGAGATAAATAAGGTAATCCTTACCAGCTGTAGCATTTGTAGATGCGTTGGTAGGGGTAGCGAAGGTTACTTCAGACATTATTATGCTCCTTTCTAAATATCGTCAGCGTTTGCTTTGGTGTTTTTTAAATGTACCTCATAGGTAATTGCTCCGTTATAGCCGTCGCCGTCCTCCGGGTAGGCCTCGTAGGTGTCAATTTTAGCGCGGTACATGGCAAAGCCGTCTGCAGATAGATCCATATAGCCGTCAGGGCTGCAAAGCAGGGATATAACCTGCTGCGCTATATGGTTAATTTCGTATCTGCCTTCGTATTCGCTCCAAATGTTGATTTGCATGTCAACTTTGTAATTGTCTTCTGTTTTAGTGCTCTGATCAGTTACAACAATGCTGCCAAGAGTTATATAAGGCGGCGTAGCTTCGATTGGCACGAAGTCATAAACAGCTACGCCTTGCATCTTTTCTTTAAGTAATTTAATAAGAGCCTTTTGCAGAGCGTTATTTGGGAGTCTAAGCATTTTCAATCTCCTTTTTTACATCAGCGATGATTCTGGGAGCTTCGTCTTCGAAGGCCGGCGCAAGGAACGGACGTGCCTTTCTTGCTGGAACACGAGCGCTTTTGGAGTACACGGCCTTGCCGCCGATGTTCATTTTTAGCGCACGGATGCCAGCCTTTTTAGGCTTTGTGAAGAAGCCTTGCGCTCCATATTCAACAAGATGCGCGTAAGGCTGTTTAGCTCTTATGACACCTTCCAGCTTTGCCCGAGAAAAGCCGGAACGTAAAGAGCGCTTCAGTGTGCCGGAGCGTACAGCTACGCGTCTGGCAGCGCCGGTTCTTACGCGTTTTGTGCCATTCCTCAGAGCCTTTTCAACTCCCAGTCTGGTTTTTCCGTCAAATGCTTTGATTTGTTTAAGGCATTTTGTAAGTTCTTCATCACTTAATGTTGTTATGTAGCTGCGTGGCATGTTATTCTCCCGGATTCAGGCGCTTGGCCGTTATAAGGGTGCGCTCCCTGTATGTGTTGTCCGTGGATGTGACAGCGTATTCGTGGTTTTGCCAGAGTAAGCGCCATCCGCGGCCTACAGCATTGTCAGCAGGCATTATTTCTACCACGATTTCCTCGCGGCTCATGGGAGCGCCTTGCGCCTGCTGTTCGCGGTACGCCGGGGGCTTTACCTGCGCCCAACGTGTTGCGTAATTACTAAAGGCACGCTTTTGACCGCCGTAGCCATCTGCTACGATGTCCGGGCGGCGTAAGGTAATGCGATGCGTGCGGTCGCTTGCTCCGTTTAACATATATAGTCACCTGAGCTTGTGATGTGAGCCAGTATTACCTTAAAGCTGTAGCCGATTTCAGCGGGCGTTTTGCCGCTGCCAAGCCATTCTGTGCCACGATGGTCATACCAATGTGATACAAGCATTTTAATGCCTAGTCTGGCAAGTTCGTCATCGATAATATCTTTTCCGTCAGCTGTTTTGGTTTTTCCGCTGGCAGAAATAAGGTATTGCTTCGCAGCTTTAATCATGCCGGTAAGCAGTGTGTCCTCTATGTCACCGTCAAGGCGTAAGTAGAGCTTTACTTCTGCTAACAGTTCATCCATGATTAGCCTTTAGTTGCCGGAGTTTTAATAACTACCAGGCCATTATTATCAATAACTTTACCATCGGCCAGCATAACAGATTTGAAAATCTGGTCTTCGGTGTCGTTATCTTCGTATTGCTTCAGGCCCATTACGTAATTTGTGTTGATGGCATAATCCTTCATGTCGAAAATCAAAGCCACAGCAGTGTTTACCGCGCTGTTAGCATCGAGATTTGGCAGATAATCACAGCAGATTACCTTGCGGCCTAAAATGTAGCGTTCCGGAGCGTTGGCTGCGCCATAGTTCACCTTGGCGACAGGCTGGCCATTGGTGTCGACCTGGCCAACAAAATTCATGAAGGTCTTTTTAGTCATGACATAGACAGCATTGTTTTCGTAAGCCAGCGGCAGAGCAGCTTCTGCTTTAACTACGTCTTCGTAGGTCAACGCAAAGCCTTCAAGAACAACGGTTTGGCCTTCAGGAACAGTCTCCTTCAGAATGCCTTTGGGCTGGCCGGTTCCGCTACCGTTGATAATCGCTTTTTCCAACGCTTTAACCATTGCATCCGCAATGCCTTTGGCAAGAGACATCTCAAAGGCCGAGAGAGCCATTTGGTCGGTTTCCAGAGTGATGGATACAGCGCAACGCAATTTGTGATAAGCAAAGGTGATGCCTTCGACACTCTTCTTCTTCTTGTCGGAGGTTGCGCCCTCAGCTACCCAGGTAGCAACGGGCTTCACGGTGCTTGTCGGGTAGGTTACGCCACCGCGCAGATTGGTTTGAGTTACCAACGGCAAAATCATGCCAATAGCTTCCATTTCTTCGACAATGCGGTTCATGATGGTTGTAGGGATAACGGCACCGACATCGGTAGTGGTTGTATTTTCATTGCTGCGATATTCACCCGGCAGCTCTTTGGCACCATTGGAGCATACATAGCGCATAAACGCCATTCTGTAGGCCATGGTATCGTACATATCTTCTTCAGAAGGAACATTGCCAGGAGTAGGCACCGGATTTCCTAAGCCGGGATTGTTATTCAGTTTGTTGGCAATTCTGGCGCGCGCCACCAGAACCTCTTCCTGTTTGTTCAGCTCGTCAAGCTCCTTTTCCAGGGCATTGATAGCAGTAAGGTCTTTGGCAGCTTCCAGCTTAGAGCGCAGGACCTTCTTTTTTTCTAAGAGTTCTAAGAGTTCTTTATTCATGGTATCCTCCTTAAAATTTCAGTAAGATTCTTTTCTTGGCTTCTTCAATTTTTCCCTTTGCCGCAGCGTTTTCAGCTTCCTCGAAGCCGTAGGCGCTACGCATTTCGGCGTCAATGCTTGTGTTCTCGTAGGCCGGGAAGGTTACAGCCGACACATCATTCAAACGCTTAAATTTCAGAATCGTGCGCGTGTGCGTCTCGACATTATAGCTAGCTTCTTCAATTTCCGCAAAGAAGCTGCAGGCCTCAATGTCGCCTCGTTTGATAAGCTCAAAGGTATCGCGTCCGTCCTGGGTGTCTGCGACGTCGGCCGAAAAATTAAGGCCGTGCTCCGTTATGACGAGCTGCAGCGTGTTGTTTTTGGTACGTGCCAGTAGCTTATCGGTCTGATGGTTGCGCGTGAGCACGCAGTCAGACATGTCGCAGCCGTCAAGAGCATGTGCGTCGATGATTTCACAATAGTCAATATCACCAATGCTGAACAGAACCGTCTTTTCACCGAAAAGCATTGCCGTTCCCGCAATTCGTCGCTGCTTATTATCGCTGTCGTCAGCGGCCGGAGCGGACCGAATGCAGAATTTAGGATTATACGGTGACGCGTAAAGCTTAGTGTTTTTTGTATCACTCACTCTTTTTCACCTCCTTCCACCTGTTCAGCGCCGATTTTGCCAGCCTGGTACTGGTTAGCAAGCTCTGCGTCAATATAGTTCAAAGATACTAAGCGCTTTTCGCCGCCCTCAACGGGCGCAAGGTTGAAGATTTCCCTTGCTTCGTTAACAGAGAGCATTCCGAACGGCATCAGTTCTTTGGTCAGGGTGATTTTGCTGCTTGTAGATGCATACTGCAGGCGGTTAGCTTCAAAGTGGATTCTGTTGCCTACAGCAATTTCTCTTTGCGTAAATATTTTTCTTGTAAGCTCCAATCCTAAGCGGATCGCGATGGGTTCAATGACGCTTTCGTAGAAAGCACCCCATTGCTCTTCATTGTAGCGGGCCATTAAGATGTCCTCACTGACGTGGAAATAGGCCATTATGTCCTTGCGCACAACTTCCATTTGCTTGTCATCGGCCACGGTCGGCTGATTCTTCAGTTCGATGTATTCTGTTCTGGTGTCCAGCGCCGCAATGCCGCCGTTATTGGATAGATTCATATAGTCTTTCACGAAGGCTTCCTGCTGCTTCTTTAAGTCATCATTATGCAGATTTACATTTGATTTGATGATGCCCTTTAAGCGGTTATTGTTGTTTACCGCCGCCGCGAAGCCTTTGTTGACGATGTTCAGAAGGCCGATTTGCGGCTTTAGGGTTCTTTCGTTGTCCTCGCCGAAAAGGTCACTTGGGCCGAAGAAGCGGCGTAGATGGCACAGCTCTTCATAAGGGACAGTCATGCGAAAGCCGTTCCCGAACGTAAAGCGAACAAAGAGCATTTTGTTCGATTCAAGGAATTCTGCCTGTGCGTAGGCGATAGGGTAGAGGCCTATAGGATTGCCGCGCAGGTCCTTTGCAATATAAATAAAAGCGTTATTGTCTTTTGCCCATAGAGTGACGACTTTGTATATAAATTCAAAGCTGTTCATGTACTCGTTGGGAGAGATTTCAAGCAGCGCCTGCAGCCTGCTGTCGCCGTCCTTGATGCCTCCGTCTATGATGCGCTGTACTTTGGGCTTCAGCTTGGCCGCGTTCTCTGCCAGGCAGTCTATGCAGACGCGCGTAAACAGGTTTTGGTAGCTCTCAGAGCCGCCAGCCTGCGCCAGATTTACGTCCTGATTCAGAGACACAAAGCGTACAAGGTTGACGGGTTCCGCTGCCGGTGTCGGGTTTCGGCCGAAGATTTTACTATACATTGAGCGGAATATATTCATGTTTTCCTCCTAAACTAAAGCGTGAAAGAATTGTAATCTGCCAGGTGTTTTTCCAGGGTGACGTAAGCGTCCAGCAAAGAAGCTGTACCGTCAATACGTCGGAGCTGATTGGCTTTCATAGGCTGTATATTGCCGTTGATGTCTATGTCAATGGCAGTGTTGGAAAGGCACCATTTCAAAATAGGGTTATTGTTGTAAATGATGCGTTTGGCTTTCAAGTCCGCGCCCATGTTGTGCATAGGACTGGAAAGTGTTTTTTGCCTTGAATTACCTGCTCCATTGCTTCCTTGCCGAAATTGCTAATCATGTCGTCAACCCAGTATTTTGCGCTCCAGCTGTCATAGCCACACCAGAGCATCATCATGCCGTATTTGTTCACCAGCTCGCAGAACCATGCTGTCACGTCTTCGTAGCGAATTTTTACTACCGGCACAAACGCGCATGAGGCCTTGCTGCACCCATAGATTATATTGGATTTTATCCTGTTCGCTGCGTTCTTCCAGCAGATCTTCGGGAAGCCAATACATCTGCATGACATATATAGGGCCGTCAGCCTGCTTTTTGAAGATGGCCGTCGCACAGGTTAAGTCCGTCGTGCGTGATAAGTCCGCTCCGCCGATAAAATAACGCGGTTTTAGTTGTTCGATGTCAAAGCGCTCTTCGTTATTGAGTGCCTCGAAGGTCAGCCATGCACTGCCGGAGGTTTCACGCATATTGAAGTCCTTGCAAAGCAGGTTCTTGACAAGTTCCGGATTATGCTGCGCCTTTTTTACCTTGTTTTGCAGCTGCGCAAGGCTTTTTATGGTGCCTAAGCCAGGATTAGCTTTTATGAAGCATTCCGGCTTTTGCCATTCTTCGCGGTCGTCCAGCTCATAGACAAAAAAGAGGACATGTTCGTCTATATAGCTGCCGTTATCGTAACCATTGATAATGTCTTGAGCTTCGCTGTATTTAACATCAAAAATGCCTTCACGCACAGTTCCGGCGGTTGAGATAATCAAACACAACGGCTGCTCCCTGGCGCTCATACCGTCTACGAGTACGTCATAAAGGTTTCTGTCCTTGATGGCGTGCAGCTCGTCAATGATGGCCGCGTGTAGGTTTAGGCCGTCAAGTGTATTGCTGTCGCTGGACAACGGCCTGAATGTACCGTCATTGAGCTTGCATTGTATTTCGCTGACAAGCAGCTTCGCCCGGCGCATTAAGGACGGGCTTTTCTGTACCATGCGTTTAGCTTCCAGCCAAACTATTTTTGCCTGGTCCTTCATCGTAGCAGCGCTGACGATTTCAGGGCCTTTTTCCTTATCGGCAAAAAGCATGTAATTGCCGATGGCGCTTCCTATTGTGGATTTTCCATTCTTGCGTCCGACAATAAGCACGCTTTCGCGGTATTTTCTAAAGCCTGTCTTCTTTTCTACAAAGCCAAACGTGGCTGCAATGAAGGCTTTCTGCCATAGCTCCAGCCGGATGCCTTTACCGCCATTCCTGCCCTTGCTTTGCTTGCAGTATTTTTCGATAAAGGTAATAACCTTTTCCGCCTTTGCGCTGTCATAGATATACGGCCCGTCGGTATCGTCAAGGTCAGCGCAAAGCTTCTCCAGCGTGCGGGTGATTTTATGGCAGGCAATAATATCGCCGCGCTGGATGGCTGCGTAATATTCCCTGATAGGGTTAGCTGTTGCAGAAGTCTTCAAAGCCGTCATCCGGAGGCTTGCTGCTGGTATCGGAACGGGCCAGGAAGTCCGCCAGCTGCTTCATGATTGTCTGGTAATTTTTGTTGATGGAGTTATACAGCCTTGCCTTCGGGCGCTCGCGCTTCATAGGGCGGAGCGTTCTCCGATTGCGTGAACATTTCCGTAAGGCCATTCTGTTCAAGGTCCTTTTCCATGTCCTCCAACTGTACCTTCATCCAGGCTGCCCTTTTGACAAGTCCGGCCAGGTATTCCTTTTCTTCGTGGTTACGTGCAGCGAAAAATCTTATTCAGTACGTGTAACCTCGCGCCGAACACAGGCTGCTTGGATTGTTAAGGCTGCAGCTTTTGCCCTGGTTTTACCGCTTTTCTTTTTCTAGGTG
>ENA-OQDC01001117-OQDC01001117.1-human-gut-metagenome-genome-assembly--contig:-NODE-1117-length-14959-cov-21.592772_pt1 | contig 14959 bp, 14 predicted proteins | sample MGYA00242770_ERZ504601 | MGnify/ENA primary metagenome ERZ504601 (study PRJEB26092, sample SAMD00036305) | human gut metagenome | host: Homo sapiens | study: EMG produced TPA metagenomics assembly of...
ATTCAACCTCAAGTGTTAAATAGGAAATATATTGTTCTAAAGGTGGTATTTCTTCTTGAGGGAGAATATGTATAAAAATTATTAATAACATAATAAGCAAATACACAAGAAGCTTTTTCTTCTATAGGGGTATTTTCTTTCATTATTTTTCCGAAACATCGATAAACGTCTTCTCTGGCATATTGTGCAGCAAAGGCATCTCCTAAAGTTAAATTAGAAAATGTATAGAGCATGTCTGCCGATAAGCGTAATATAACATCTTCATGATTTAAGTATTTTTCTACGATTTCTAAACATTCTTTGGCTTTTGCAGAAAAGAAATAATACTCAGCCCAAGCAATTTGTGCAAGTTCTTGATCTTCTATTTCTTCAATTGTTTCTTTTGCTTTTCCTGGCAAAAAGAAACTTCCCACTAAGAGAAGGACGACTCTTTTTGACGATAACATTTTCGTCACCTCTTAAAATTTATTTTCTTTAGTATATCCTATAAACAAAAAAAGATGAAATCTTTTGAAGATTTCACCCTTACATCTTTTATTCAATCATAATTGTACTTGTGTTTTCAATTTGTTTCATATCAGATTTAGGAACTGATAAACGAAGTACTCCACCTTCATATTTAGCTTTGATATCTTCTTTTGGAATATCTCCTAAATAGAAACTTCGTGTCATATTTCCAACGTATCTTTCTTGTCGGATATAACGTCCATCTTTGTCTTTTTCATCTTTATCCAAGCCTTTACTTGTTGATATTGTCAAATATCCATTTTCATAGTTGACATTGATATCTTCTTTCTTGAAGCCTGGTAAGTCAACATCTACTTCATAAGTCGTATCAGTTTCCCTGACATCTGTCTTCATCATATTTCTTGCATGTTTTCCATATAATGGATTTTTCTTTCCAAAGAAATCTTCATCGAAATCATTAAAGAAATCATCAAATAAGTTTTCTGTAAATAAGCTAGGCATCATCATAAGTCATTTCCCCTTTCAATATAAATGCTTAGTCATTAGCATCGTTACTTCAAGCGGTGTTAACTCTTGAAACTAGGTTCTTTATTAATTCCTTTCCTAATTTCTAAATACATTATAGCTCTTGACTTTAGCACTGTCAAGAGGTGAGTGCTAAAAATTATAAACTTATACTTATACTTAAAATCAACCCAAGGATTCCTACAACCATAAAACATAAAGAGATTCCTGCTGCTTTTTTTCTTTGAATCATTTTTGTTTTTTTGATTAGAATCAATAGAATTTATAGGATAGTTTCTTCTTCCTATCAAATAAAGTAATAAACCACTTGAATTATTTCCATTACTTGCGAGTAATCCCCATAGTTTAGGATGTTTTAAACCACGAATTGTGGCATCAATCACCGTTAATTGATAAATTTGATAAACTGTTTCAATTCCCCCAACAAGTGCAATAGCCGCACATATAATCGCTAAAATACTTTTTACTTCCATGATCCGTTCCTCCTTAAATACGTTTAATCATTTGATAAAGCAACAATGATGAACTCACAATAGCAAGACAAAAGATCATCACTAAATAATAACTTTTACTTGGTAAAAACATTCCTAGTGTAACCAATAAGATTACCACAATAATATTTAAGATAATCGCTCTCAATAGTTTTTGATTACTTTTAACAACGTTTGTGCTTTCTTGTAAGTGTTCCATCATTGCATCGTCCCCTTTCAATAAATCATCAAGACTTATGGAATAAAGGTTGCTTAACTCAATGACACTTATAATATCAGGATAAGATTTTTCATTTTCCCAATTGGATATTGTTTGACGAGAAACATTTAGTTTTTCAGCAATGACTTCTTGAGTCAAATCCCTATTTAAACGTGCCTCCTTTAGTTTTTTACCTATTTCCATATTTTCTTTCTCCTTTCATTTTCATTTTTTCATAATCTATTGATAGAGTCTATCAAATATCTTTTACATAGGACTTTTTTCTATGTCAAAATTATTTGACATAGAAAAAAAAGACGCTTTAAAAGGCGTCAAATACTATAAAATAAGTTCAATCATTACTACAACAAAGCATCCAATACAAGCGACTTGAATGAGACTTAATTCTTTATAAGATGCATAAATAATAATGATTGTCGCAACGATTCCAGAAATCAAATGACCTGTTGAATAAAAAATATCTGGGAAGGTCATCGCTGCAAGGACCGTATAAGGAATATAATCCAAAAAGGATTGAATGGTTGGGTTCGTAATTTTTTTATTAATAAAGACAAGTGGTATCGCACGAATAGCATAAGTAATAAGCGACATGATCGCTAAATAAATATAAAACTGTTTATCCATGTGCTTCCCCCTTATTAAATAACACAGCGCCTATAAAAGCACTTGTAAGAGCTGAAATCGTCATCGCAAAACCACTTGATAATTGATTGATGATGGGTAAGTAGTAAAAACCTGAACGGATAATAATTGCAAGAGCTACTACTTTAATTATATTTTTATCTTTTTTCATTCCTGGAATAATAATTGCGATAAACATTGCGTATAAAGCATTACTAATGATCGTAGGTACAATAGAGCCAAGCATGGCCCCTAAAGTTGTTCCTACCAGCCAACCTGTCGCTGAAATCGAAGCTAAACCTAGAAAATAAGTACGATTCACACTTTCTTCTAACATCGATAAGGCAAAAATCTCATCAGTAATAAAAAAGCTGAGTAACCATTTATAAATTCCTTTAAACTTTTCATCTACTTTTTGAGAAAGTGAAAGTGACATAAACGCATAACGAATATTCACAGTCAATTCCACGATTGCCATTTCTAAATAAGTTCCTTGACCTGCTATAATTCCTAGTGAAGCAAATTGCCCTGCTGAAGTAAGATTCAATAGCGAGATCAAAACTGCTTGTATCACACTAAATCCCATTGATACTGCAATCGCTCCAAAAGAAAAAGACACAGATAAATAGCCTAAAGCAATTGGTATTCCATTTTTCATTCCTCTTTTTCCTGTAAGTTTTTTAAATTATCATGCATTATTATACAAGCATCCAACCTTCCTTTGCAAGTCAAATCACCTACTTTCCCGAATTTCGGCGTTTTGTGTAGTTTTTTTCCAGCCAGCCCAAGATGCCGTACAATCCTGCCGCAACGAGGCAGAGGATCAGGATGGACAGGATTACCCAGTCAAGTCTGAACAGATTTGCCCACCTTTTTGCGGCAGAGACGCTCGTCAGCCGCCCGATTTGCCGCTATCCAGAGCTCTTCAGAGACGATAGCAGGAATTTTCCCCGCATAGACGTACTGCCCGCCCGGCGGTGTAGGGAGCGTTTTTCCGGTGTTAAAATCGTAATGCTTCTTGTTCATGACTACGGTGCCTTTATTCATGGGATTCCGCACCATGCGGATAATGTCTGTTCCAGAGAATGGTTTTCCGGCGCGGCTGCGGACGCCCTCCGCTGCCAGAACCGCCGCAATTTTCCGTCCGCCGAGACCGTCTGCACAGAGTTCGTACATACGGCGCTTCACTGCGGCCTCCTCCGGGATGATCTCAATCGCTCCGTCTGCCGTCCGCCGGTAACCATAACTTTTTGAGGTCAGCACCGGCTTTCCATTATTCTGCTGCCGTTTCTGGTGCGCCAGATTCATCTTCTTGCTCAGCTCCCGGCTGTACTCCTCCGCCAGAATCGCCTTAATGCCGGTCAGAAGCGCGTCTTCCGGCGAATAGAATGTGTTCTCCAGATAAAAATACAGCCGCTTTCCGGCGCAGTTTAAGCGGTCTGCGAACAGATACCAGTCCCGCGTGTTCCGCATCAGGCGGTCCTGCGACTTGATTACGACGACATCAAACCGGTTCTGCTCGAGATCCTCGTACAGGCGGTTATATTCCCATCTGCCCTTCCGGCTCGTACCGGAGCGGCTCTCCACGTAGGCATCCACAAGCCTCCATCCTCTTGCCCGGATTGCCTCTTCCGCCTCCGCCACCTGTCTTACCAGCGCATCCTTCTGGTTTTCCTCCTCGGTGCTGCACCTTGCATAATAAACCGCACGCAGCTTCTCCTCTTCCATCTCCTGTCTCACTTTCCAGATGCTTCTCTTTACTATATAGAAAAAAGGACCGGAAAGTTCCGACCCTCTTTTTGTAATTTCTTTTACGGATTGCACCGTCCGCACGGCTCATAGCCTTCGGCGATCAGGTCCTCGCGCGGTCCCTGATATGTCGCCTTGTTTTCATCCTTAATCGAGCTGACGCTGGAGCATGACGGCAGGTGGAATTTCATGCTGGATGTGTTCATGACATATTCCTGCTGATCCGTCATCGTTCCGCTGCTTTCGCTTAACGTGCTGTCTCCCGTTGCATAATTAATTGAGATGCCCGGCTGATTGTTGTATGCGAAGATATGGAAGGAAATGCCCTCGCCGTCATCTTCCATGGAAAGTGCCTCCATCTCCACACCGTCCGCTACAAGGTTGTCCCCGGTAAAAATTGGTGTAACGCGGTACAGCACATGGTTTCCGGTCTCTTTGACGTAGTCGGCAACCATGTTTTCAAACGGCAGCATGCCCTCGACATTCAGATAACGTGTTCCAGTGATCAGATTCTTCTCGTTTGCATTCTCACCGGTCAGCTGGTATCCGATCAGATGGCAGCGGTTGTACAGATATTTACCTTCCACCTGATCGTATTTTACCGTATGCCAGCCCGTCGGCTTTACCTGGCCGATCGCGCCGCGCTTCTCCGTCGGCATCAGATCCTGGCCAATATTCGCCTCTGCCACGCCGCACCGTCCCAGGCTGTCCAGATCGCTGTAATGCTCGTACGACTCGGTCGTCTTTTCCTCATCGGTAAAATCCGGCTCATTTCCGTTTAAAACGACATACGGTTCACCGGAAAACTCCGGAACATCAAGAACTGAAACGGCCGTCGGTGCCTGATCGGTAATCTGGGATTCCGTCATCGTATAAGCGGCCGTAACCTCCGAACCGGAATCTGCTCTCTCCGTCGAGAGAAGATCCTGCGCCTCACAGCCGGTCAGTGTCAGAGCAAGAAGCGCCGCCAGCAGCAGAAGCTGTTTTCTTAGTTTTTTCATTTCTCATATACCTCTTTCGTTATTTTCTCATGGGAATAGCCTGCAAACTCCTCCTCGGACACTTTATTCCATTTGGAAAGATCCAGGTCGAATTTCCGGTCAGACGGATAATGCCGGTTCCACCAGAAAACGATGATTTTCTCTATCTTCGCTTCCACAGCCTGCAGTCCCGTATTCTCCACAAAGCAGTATTCTCCTTCGCCTGCCTGCTCCAGAAAATCTGCCGCCGCCTGAAGTGTTACCTTCCCACTCTCCTTCTGCTCCGCGAACAGCTTTTCCGAAGCCGGATTCATCCAGAGCGTTTTCCCCTCACACAGTTCGCAGATTTTTTCCGTTACCACGCGGTCCCGCGAAACGCGTCGTCCGCCAAACTGCATTCCTCTTCGTTCTTCCAGACATACGATTCCAATCATCTGTCATCCTCCCTTCTCTTGCGTGTGCATATCTGAACACCTGACTGCCGTAGATAATCAGATAGCCAAGCCCCTCTCTTGCCCCGATAAACTCTCCGATTACAACACCGACGAGGCACAGGCCGATGTTGACCTTCCACACGGCGAGCAGCCCCGGAAACGACCACGGCAGCACGACGCGGAACAGCATATCCTTCTTCGTTCCGCCGAGTGTTGCAATCAGGCGGAGCATATCCGGCTCCACACTCTGAAAGCTGCTGTAAATGCTGATCACCGAGCCGAATATCGCAACGGAAATGCCGGCCGTGATGATCGTTTTCACGTTTGCCCCCATCCACACAATGAGAAGCGGGGCGAGCGCCGATTTCGGCAGGCTGTTCAGGACTACCAGGTACGGCTCCATCACCGCAGAAAAGCGCGGAAAGAGCCACAAAAGCACAGCGAACGCCATGCCAAGTGCCGAGACGAGCAGAAAGCTGATTCCCGTCTCATACACCGTGATCCCGATATGGCGCAGAAGGTTCTGCTCCGTCAGCAGGGTCACGAACGTTTTTCCCACCCGCACAGGGCTGGAAAAGATAAACGGATCGATCCATCTCAGATCCGCCGCCACCTCCCATAATACCAGAAAACTGACGAGAAGCAAAGCCCGAAACACCCGCACCTGCTCCCGTTCTCTTTTTTTCTGCCGGAGATACGCCCTCTGAAAGCTGCTCTCCGGCGTTTTTGCCTGCTCACGCATTTTCATTCAGCTCCTTCCAGATGGCATTGAAATACGTTTTAAATTCCGGCGCACTGCGCGCTTTCATCGGCGTGCGCTCCTCCATCGCCAACCGGATCGGAATCTTTTTTTTCACATATGCCGGCCGTGCCGCCAGAACAATCACACGGTCCGCCATACTGATGGCCTCCGAAATATCGTGTGTCACGAGAATTGCTGTCTTTCCCTCTTTTTTGATGATCTTTCCGATATCATCACAGACGTTCAGCCTCGTCTGGTAGTCGAGAGCGGAGAACGGCTCGTCAAGCAGCAGAAGATCCGGCTCCATCGCCAGTGTACGGATCAGTGCCGCCCTCTGCCGCATACCGCCGGAAAGTTCGGACGGACGGGCATTGGAAAAGGATTTCAGGCCGTATGTCTCCATCATCTCCCCGACTTTTTCTTTCCGCTCGGGTGTCAGCGTGCGCGAAATCTCAAGGCCCAGCAGAACGTTGCTGTAGATGGTCCGCCATTCAAACAGGTGGTCTCTCTGCAGCATGTAGCCGATATGGAGATCCGCCTCCGTGATCGGCCGTCCGCGGCTCAGCAGAGTTCCCGCCTCCGGCTTTAAAAGACCGGAAATCAAGTTCAGGATCGTGCTCTTTCCGCAGCCGCTCGGTCCGACAAGAGCAACAAATTCCCCCGTTTTTACCGAAAAGGTCAGATCGCACAGCGCCGGTGTTTCTCCTTTCATGGTGTGATAGGACAGTGATATATGCTCTAATGACAGGATTTGATCATCCATTTTTTTGCATCCTCCTCTATCTATAAGATATCATATGCAGCTTGCATCCCAGCCGCGCTGAGGCTATAATAGAAAGGATTGAAAGATACCAGGAGGTTTGAAGATACATTATGGCCAATAAAAGAAATTACCAGAAGGAGCTGGATGCGAAGATTGCAGGACTTCACGGTGAAGTTCCGACCTTGCTGCTGCACAGCTGCTGTGCGCCGTGCAGCAGTTACGTGCTGGAATATCTGTCGCAGTATTTTTCCATTACGCTCTTTTACTATAATCCCAACATCTATCCGCCGACGGAGTACGAGCACCGCGTGGAGGAACAGCAGCGTCTGATCCATTCTCTTCCCGCCGTGCATCCGATTTCCTTCTGCCCCGGCCCGTACGATTCTGACCGGTTCTATAAACTGACACGCGGGATGGAAAATGTGCCAGAGGGCGGCGAGCGCTGTTTTGTCTGCTATGAAATGCGGCTCCGCGAAGCGGCCGAAATGGCAAAGCAGCTCAAACTCGACTATTTTACAACAACCCTCTCCATCAGCCCGCTGAAAAACGCGGAAAAGCTGAATGAAATCGGAGAACGGCTTGCCGCCGAATACGGGATCCCATATCTCAATTCAGATTTCAAGAAACGGGGCGGCTACCAGCGTTCCATCGAACTTTCCCATGAATACGGCCTCTACCGCCAGGACTACTGCGGCTGCGTCTTTTCCCGCCGGGAACGCGACGCACGGGTGGCAGCACAGGAAAATGGCAACAGCTGATGTGCTCTTTGAAGTGTCCGGCCAAAAGCTCCGTCAGGATATGCTGTACGAACTGATTTTCCTGAAACTTGTAACAGCAAACGCCCTTTGCAGCAGATCTTTTTCCTGCAAAGGGCGTTCGTATTTCTGTCATATTTCTCATGATACCAGAAAACCCGCAGAACCTTACGTCCTGCGGGTTTCTAAAGAATAAGCCGAAAATCAGATTCGAACTGACGACCCCTTCATTACGAGTGAAGTGCTCTACCGGCTGAGCTATTTCGGCCTGTGAAATTCATTTTCTGAATGACACAATCATTATTATACCGTATTTTTTTGAAATTGCAAGCATTTTTTTGAAATTTATGAATCTTTTTCTAAAATTTGTTCCGCCCCACTGATTTCCTGCCGTTTTCATCCTTGTTGTTTTCACATCCCTGACGCAAATTTTATGCATAAACTTTGTCCTTGCTTTCAAAAATTAAGGAAAACCATCACTTTTCCTTATAAAAATTAATGTATTTTGAAAGAAAAGCATTGACAACCGCCAAAAAAGTAAGTATAGTTTTTAACTAAAGGAAGAAAGGGGCTGTTGTCATGACCATGCAATACGATAATCTGGAAGACAAGCTCAGTCAGCTTGTAGAGTATACGAAAGATTCCGGAAAGATTGATTTATCTTTATACACTGAGTACGATGTAAAACGGGGACTGCGTGATTCCACTGGTAAAGGTGTTCTCACCGGCCTGACCGAAATTTCCGATGTTATCGGCTTCGATATTGATGAGCGCACCGGCGAAAAAGTTCCGACCGATGGCCGTCTCTATTTTCAGGGCTATAACGTCGCTGATCTGATCAAAGGTATGGAAGGACGACGCTTCGGTTTTGAAGAGATTACCTATCTTCTTCTGTTCGGTTCTCTTCCGACAGAACCGCAGTTAAATGATTTCAACGAAATTTTAAGTATCTACCGCGAGCTGCCGGACACTTTTGTCCGCGACGTTGTCATGAAGGCAACCAGCAAAAACATGATGAATACTCTGCAGCGCTGTGTGCTGACCCTGTATTCCTACGACGAAAAGCCGGATGACATTTCCATTCCGAACGTCCTCCGCCAGGCTTTGAGTCTGATCGCCAAAATGCCGCTGATCGCCGTTTACGGCTACCATGCATACCGCCACTACCACGAAAACCAGAACCTGATCATCCGAAATCCGAAACCGGAGCTGTCGATGGCTGAAAACATTCTGCAGATGCTTCACCCGGATGGAGAATACACTGCTCTGGAGGCAAAGGTTCTCGATGTTGCGTTAATTCTTCACGCAGACCACGGCGGCGGAAATAACTCAACATTTACGACACACGTTGTCTCCTCCTCCGGAACCGATACCTACTCTGCTGTTGCCGCTTCTTTAAGTTCCTTAAAAGGACCGCGCCACGGCGGTGCCAACTTGAAGGTTATGGAGATGTTTGAAAATATTGAAGAGAATGTTACAAACTGGGAAGACGAAAACGAACTGCGCACCTACCTGACCAAAATGCTTGATCGTGAAACATTCGATGGAACGGGTCTTATCTATGGTATGGGCCATGCTGTTTATACCCTGTCCGATCCACGTTGTGTGATTCTAAAAGAATATGCAAAGAAGCTTTCCGCTGAGAAGCACCGCGAGAAAGAATTTGCTCTCTATGAGTCTGTAGAACGCATTGCCGGCGAGTGTATCGCCAAAAAGCGCCGTCTGCTCAAACCAGTCTGTGCAAATGTTGATTTCTACAGCGGTTTCGTCTACACAATGCTTGGCCTTCCAAAAGAGCTCTACACCCCGATCTTTGCTATCTCCCGTATCTCCGGCTGGTCCGCACACCGGATCGAAGAGCTTGTCAACGAAGGAAAGATCATCCGTCCGGCTTATAAATATGTCGGTCATCATCGTCCGTACGTTGCCATTGAAAGAAGAACCCCAAGAAAGACTTCCCACAGTTTTTCAAATAACTAAAAAATTATGCGAAAAGGACACCTGCCCCGTACCGTTCTGGTATCGGGCAGGTGTCCTTTTATTGCCAAGTGATCTCTCGAAAAACCCGCGGAGCGTGCTTCTCATGGTTATAAACAAAACTCTGCGTTATACCCGGATCTTTGTTCCCTTGGTATCTCGTTTTGCCAGCTTAATCTTCGCTGTCAGAGAAATCTCTTTGTCGTGATACGTGATCGTGTAATCCATCCGGCTTGCCAGCAGATACGCATGCTCTACCGCGTCGTCCTCTGCCATACGGATACCACGCACACCAACGGCTGCTTTTTTCTTCTCCGGCACTTCACTCGTAAGGAAGCGCAGGAAGACACCGTTTTTCGTCTGCAGAACCACATACTCCTGCTCCTGGCAGACCTCGGCAAGAATCAGACGGTCCTCCTCGGATGAAAGCTTCGTCGCCGCGATCGTTCGTTTTACGACATCAAACTCGGATCCATCGACAAGTTTTACCATACCGGCCGCGCTGACGAACAGCAGCTTATTGTTCTTGATATTTTCCAGTGCATCGACGTAAATCATCTGCTCCTTCTGGCTGCTGTAATTTCCAAGGTTGTCGATCGGCGTTCCCTTGTCACGGAATCTTCCATACGGGATGTCCATTACTTTGATGCTGTGCATCATGCCAAGATCCGTAAAGACGCAGATCTTATCGGTGTTTTTGCACTGGAACACATATTTGTTCTCGTTGTGCACAGCCTCTTTGTTCCGCTCGTAAGCAGACGTATCGATCGTCTTCGCATAACCGAAGCGGTCCATCAGGAAGACAACATCCATCTCCTCGACCTTCGGCTCCTCAAGAACAATCGCCTCAGCATTCTCAATCGCCGTTTTCCGCTTGTGGCCGTACTCTTTTTTTATCTGCGTCAGATCTTCCATAATAACTTCCGACATCGAGTCGTAATGATTTAAGATATCCTCGTACTTCGTAATCTTCGCCACAGTCGCCTCATGATCTTTTAAGAGTGCTTCCACTTCCAGTCCGATCAGTTTCTGCAGACGCATCTCCAGAATCGCCGTTGCCTGGCGTTCCGTAAAGCAGAGCTGTGCTGCCATACGCTCACTTGACTTTGATTTGAAGCGGATACCATCGGTCACTCCCATAATCAGACACTCTTTGACCTGCTTCTGTGTCTTGCTTCCGCGCAGGATCTCAATGATCAGATCGATCACATCGCATGCCTTGATCAGACCTTCCTGCACCTCGCGGCGCTCCATCTCTTTGCGGAGAAGGTTCTGGTATTTGCGGGTTGCCACTTCAAACTGGAAATCAACGTGATGCTCGATCACCTGCTTAAGGCTTAACGTCTCCGGTCTTCCATCTGCCACGGCGAGCATGTTGACACCGAACGTATCTTCCAGACGTGTTTTCTTGTACAGCAGATTCGTGATCCGCTCCACATCCGCGCCTTTTTTCAGTTCGAGCACGATGCGTGTTCCTTCTTTCGAGGACTGGTTGGAAATGTCGACGATTTCCGGCGCTTTCTTGCTCTCCACAAGCCCCGCCACATCGTTCAGGAACTTTCCGATGTTCGCACCGATCATCGGGTACGGAATTTCGGTGATCACAAGATACTGCTTTCCGTTTCTGCCTTTCTCCACTTCCACTTTTCCGCGGATTTTAATCTTTCCGACACCTTTTTCGTAGATCGACAGCAGGTCATCCTGATTGACGACAATACCGCCGGTCGGGAAATCCGGTCCTTTGATGTATTTCATCAGACCTTTGACGGTGATGTCGTTGTTTTTCATGTAGGCCTTGACCGCATCCACAATCTCACACAGGTTGTGCGGCGGAATGCTTGTTGCCATACCGACAGCGATACCGTCTGCGCCATTCAACAGAAGGTTCGGCACGCGCACTGGCAGAACAGACGGCTCTTTTTCCGTCTCGTCGAAGTTCGGTACGAAATCGACAACGTCTTTGTCGAGATCCTTTAAATAGACCTCCTGTGTAATTTTCTGCAGTCTCGCCTCGGTATATCGCATTGCAGCGGCACCGTCACCCTCAATCGACCCGAAGTTTCCGTGACCGTCCACAAGCGGCTGCCCTTTTTTGAAATCCTGTGCCATTACGACAAGAGCATCGTAAATGGAACTGTCGCCGTGCGGATGGTATTTACCCATCGTATCGCCGACGATACGCGCGCACTTTCGGAACGGCCTGTCGTACTGGATGCCGAGCTCATACATGTCATACAGAGTACGGCGCTGTACCGGCTTTAAACCGTCCCGCACGTCCGGAAGCGCTCGGGAAATGATGACGCTCATCGCATAATCAATATAAGATTTCTGCATGACCTCAGAATATTCGGTCCGTATAATCTGATCTTCTGATTTTTCTTTCATCTTCCTTTGTCCTTCCTGTTAAATATCCAGCTCTGCATCGGTTGCATGCTCATAAATAAATGCTTTCCGCGGCGGAACCTCGGTTCCCATCAGTACTTCCGTCACATCGGAGGCCATACGGGCATCCTCGATCTCCACACGCTTCAAAAGTCTCGTCTCCGGATTCAGTGTCGTCTCCCAGAGCTGCTCCGGGTCCATCTCGCCAAGACCTTTGTAGCGCTGCAGCGTAAATTTTTCTTTGTGTGTCTTTCTGTATTTTTCCAGTGCTTTGTCGTCGTACAGATACTCTTCTTTTCCGCGGGACGGCATTGCCTTGTAAAGAGGCGGCATCGCGATATAGACATGTCCCTCGTAGATCAGCTCCGGCATGAAACGGTAGAACAGTGTCAGCAGCAGCGTTGAAATATGCGCACCGTCGACATCGGCATCTGCCATGATGATAATTTTATCGTAACGGAGCTTTGTGATATCGAAGTCGTTGCCGTAACCCTCGGAAAAGCCGCAGCCGAATGCATTGATCATGGATTTGATCTCGGCATTTGCCAGAACTTTATCAATAGAAGCCTTCTCTACGTTCAGAATCTTACCGCGGATCGGCAGAATCGCCTGGAAATTACGGTCACGCGCCGTCTTTGCGGAACCACCCGCAGAATCTCCCTCGACGATAAAGATCTCGCACAGCGACGGATCCTTTTTCTCGCAGTTTGCCAGTTTGCCGTTCGTATCAAACGAATATTTCTGCTTGGTCAGCATATTTGTCTTGGCTTTTTCTTCGCTTCTACGGATTTTGGCAGATCGCTCAGCGCAGGCAAGAACATTTTTCAGCACTTCGAGATTGCGGTCGAAATACAGCGGAATCTCCTCGCCCGTTACTTTTCCGGCGGCCTTTGCCGCATCCGGGTTGTCCAGCTTCGTTTTTGTCTGGCCCTCGAACCGCGGATCCGGGTGCTTGATCGAAATAACAGCGGTCATACCGTTTCGGATATCCGATCCCGTAAAGTTATTGTCTTTTTCTTTTAAGACACCGATCTCTCTGGCATAGCTGTTCATAATCGTCGTAAAGGTCGATTTGAAACCGGAAATATGGGTACCGCCCTCAGCGTTGTAGATATTATTACAGAAGCCGAGCACGTTTTCCTGGAATTCGTTGATATACTGGAACGCACATTCTACGGTAATGCCCTCAGATTCCCCTTTGAAATAAATCGGATCGTGGATTGCCTCTTTGTTCTTATTCAGATCGCGCACAAAACCAACAATGCCATCCGGCTCGTGATACGTCAGGTGCTCCTCTTTTCCATCGCGCAGATCGGAAAAATAAATGGTAAGCGCCGGGTTCAGATATGCAGTCTCATGGAGACGGCTTTTGACCTCTGTTGCGGAAAAACGCGTTTTCTCAAAGATTTCCGGATCCGGCAGGAAGTTGATGCGGGTTCCGCTGTTCTTCGTTTTTCCGATCTTCGGCAGCAGCCCATCCTCATCGAGTTCCTGTACGGCAACACCTCGTTCGTAGCGGTCGTGATAAACCCAGCCGCCGAGGCTGACCTGTACGTCAAGATAGGTGGAAAGCGCATTGACAACCGAAGAACCGACACCGTGCAGACCGCCGCTTGTCTTGTACGCATTGTTGTCGAATTTACCGCCGGCGTGCAGGGTTGTAAAAACGAGACGCTCCGCCGGAACGCCTTTTTCATGCATGCCGACCGGGATTCCGCGGCCGTTGTCGGTCACGGTCGCCGAGCCGTCTGCTTCAAGTGTTACGTGAATGGTGTCGCAGTAGCCCGCAAGATGCTCGTCCACCGCATTGTCTACAATTTCATAAATCAGATGATTCAGGCCTTTCCGCGAGGTACTTCCGATATACATACCAGGGCGCTTACGCACTGCTTCGAGACCTTCCAGCACGGAAATACTGCTGGCATCATACGTTTCTTTTTTTGGCATAACTGTTCTATCCTCACTTATGTGTTACTGTCTTTTTCTCTTAAAAATACTTCTGTCTGTCCCATTTTGGGGGCACAGTATTTTATTATATCATTTTTCTTCCCGGAATAGCAAGATTTTCTTTAGAAGAAAGAATCTCCTCCGTTCATCAGCTCCTTAAAAGAAGTCACGTAGCGGTCTGCTTCCTGCTCCATCTTTGCGCGGTTTCCTTCCCCGCTTCTGTCATACACGCCCACAGCCGCAAATCCGCCCATTTTGGCGCCGCGGATTCCCGTTAGGATATCTTCATATACCACACACGTTTCCGGCGGAAGAGACAGCTTTTCAGCCGCTTTCTCGTAGATATCCGGAAAGCCCTTGCCGCGCTTTACTTCCGAGACGGTGACAAATGCTTTAAAATACTCATAAATCCCATTTCTCTTTAAGGCCGGCTCATACAGCTCCGGGCTCGATGAGGTAGCAACCGCCATGCGGATTCCTTTTTCTTTTAAATAGCGGAGATATTCTGCTGCCCCGTCTTTTAACTCCACTTCATACGTATAGGCGTCGACCGCCATCTGATGCCACTCCTGAATCAGTTCTTCCGGCGTTTCCGGAAAGCCGAACCGTCTGATCGTGTAGCGGGCAGCCTCCAGAAAGCCGAGCGGTGTAATCGCCTCCTGATAATCCGGCGGAACCTCAAGTCCTCTCTTCTTTAAAAATGCAACATCGATGTCATCCCAGACCCACATCGAGTCGAGCAGTGTTCCGTCCAGATCAAAAAATTGGCTCCTTTGTACTGTTTCATTTGTCTTCTCCTCTCTATTCTAATCTTTTTTCTTCTTTTTAGAACGTATTTCTGTTTTTCTTTAGAACTTTGTTTGTTTTATCATACCATAACTGGCAAAAAATTGCAAGTAAAATGC
>ENA-OQDC01001118-OQDC01001118.1-human-gut-metagenome-genome-assembly--contig:-NODE-1118-length-14946-cov-3.367771_pt1 | contig 14946 bp, 18 predicted proteins | sample MGYA00242770_ERZ504601 | MGnify/ENA primary metagenome ERZ504601 (study PRJEB26092, sample SAMD00036305) | human gut metagenome | host: Homo sapiens | study: EMG produced TPA metagenomics assembly of...
TGGTTTCTTTTCTACTGATTTTTTAGAACCTTTTTCTTATCTTTTTTGTTATTCTTCTCGTCGCTTCTTTCGACATCTTTTTTACTATCTTTACTGTCTTTCTTAACGTCTTTTTGAAGGTCTTGTTTTAGCAAATCTTTCTTCTTATATTTAGTTTTTTGGCGGCTTCCACTATGCTTTTCACTTGAATATTTTTTCTTTTTTTCCATATCAATTACAGTTTAAGCTATAATAGTACAAAAAGCAAGGAGATTTTACAACCATATTACAAAAAAACACCCTCAAGACTGAGGATGATTCTAGACTTATTTAGCTTCTGCGTAAAGCTCAGCAACTTTATTCCAATTGATGATTTCAAAGAAGGCTTTGATGTAGTTTGGACGTACGTTACGGTATTTTAGGTAGTAAGCATGTTCCCAAACATCAAGTGCCAAGATTGGTTTTTTACCGTCTGAGATAGGTGTATCTTGGTTGGGAGTTGAAACAACTTCAAGTTTACCTTCTGCGTTAACCACAAGCCATGCCCACCCTGAACCAAAACGAGTTGTCGCTGCCGTAGTGAAAACTTCTTGGAAAGCTTCAAATGAACCGAATGCTTCGTTAATAGCAGCTGCTACTTCTGCAGTTGGTTCTTGTTTTTCTGGTGACAAAAGTTCCCAGAAAAGTGCGTGGTTAAGATGTCCACCACCATTGTTAATAAGTGCTTGACGAATGTCTGCTGGAATTTTTTCTACATCAGCCAAAATGCGCTTCAAGGTCCTCACCAATTTCAGGGTGTTTTTCAAGCGCAGCATTAGCATTCGCCACGTAAGTTGCATGGTGTTTGTCATGATGAAGAGTCATTGTTTCAGCATCAATGTATGGTTCCAAAGCATCGTAAGCGTAAGGAAGATCTGGAAGAATAATAGCCATAGTAAAGGTCCTCTTTTCATTTTTTCCATCTTACCATTAAAGTGATAGAGCTTTCAAAAATTTTGCTTACAAAATCTTGGAAATCTCCATTTTTTTAGCTGTTTGACGCTTATTTTAAAAGTGCTAAATCAAGTATGATAATCTTTATCTAAATGTCCTGTTTTTATCTGGTAGTCTGTCTCAACCAGAGTCTTAATCGTTGTCTTTAAAAATGCAACTGATAAATGACGACTATCTCTTATAGCATAGCGAACCTGAAATGGATTAACTTTCCGACTTAGATAGTCTGAAAGACTTGAAACAATTTGTTGCTCGCTTTTACCTTGAGCAGATAACAATTTGACTTGCAGATAGGTGCGGAATTGTCCCAGCATAACAGCAATCAACTTAATCTCATCTTCTCCTTGCAATCGTAAATCATGAACCAATTCACGAACATCTTGAATCTGTACCTCTCAAAAGAAGTTGAGTCATATCAAAATGTTATCTTGTAAACTTTTAGGAATAGCCTCCGTAATGTCTTGCGATGAGATATTCCCTTCAGTTTTATATCCTTTTAAAAACGCCAGATTCTTTTGAATATCTGAAAAATCAAAACTTGACTTGACTAAGAGTTCCTCAAATACCCCTTTATCAAAAGTGAGTCCCTCTTGATGTGCCTGTTTTTGAAAATAAGTTCTAAGCTCTGTATCCTTTAAAGAGTTAGCTTCAAGTACCAAAGCATCACGTTTTAGGAGTTTAACCAACCGACGCTTCCCATCGAGCTTTCCAGAAGCCATTAATACAAGACGTGTTGTTTCTACAGGTGATTGAAGATAATTTTCAAGACGTTTCAATGCTTTTTCATCTAGATAAGACTTTTTAGCAGTCGTCATATCTGCGAAATGATCAAAAATAACTACCTTTTCATCTGCAAAAAAAAGGCATACTTTCCAAATCGAGTTCAGCATCCTGATAATCAGTCTCGGACATATCAAAATAGGAATAGGTCAAGTCGCTTGAATCAAATCCAATTTGTTTTAAAAATTTTTCTTTAGCTTGACTATACTGACCTAAATCCTCGCCAGCCAAGACAGTTATCTTAGGAAGTTTTTCTCTGCTCAGCTTTTCAATCGTTTCCATAGCAATCATGGTTATATTATACCAGAATTTTCATTATAACAAAAAGCTCACCACCGAAGCGATGAACTTTACTTTATTAACCAGAGTTTCGAAGTCCTGTTGCAATACCATTGATAGTAATATGAATAAGACTAATTTCGTCATCAGTCAGCTTATTATTACGAAGCCGTTTAATCAATTCAATTTGGATGTAGTTCAAGACGTTGAAGTATGGCAATCGGAAACCCAAACTCGCTTTAAGAGATGGGCTTTCTTCAAGGAAGTCATCATGTTTTTCAATCGCAAGAATGACATTCTTAGTCAGCTGCCACTCATCCAAAATGATGTTAAAGACGCTACGAACTTCTTCACTCTCTGCCAACTGTGCATAGTGGAAGGCAATATTCATATCTGATTTTGAAAGCACCATATCCACGTTAGACAAAAGTGAACGGAAGAATGGCCATGTTTCAAACATGTGTTGAAGTTTTTCAAGGTTTCCTTCTTCAGCTTCAATATAGTGATTAAAGGCAGAACCCACACCATACCAACCTGGTAACATGATACGGTTTTGTGACCATGAGAATACCCAAGGAATAGCACGAAGTCCTGAAATATCAGTAATAGTCTTACGAGCAGCTGGACGAGAACCAATATTTAAACTTGATACTTCCTTGATTGGACTTGCTTCAAAGAAGTAATCATAGAAATGTTCATTTCCGAAGACAAGATCTCGATAAATACGATTAGAATCTTGAACAATACTATCCATAATTTCACGGAAATCAACCAATTCATCAGGATCAGTAATTTGGCGTGTTACCATGCGATCAAGCGTAGCTGAAACTAGCATTTCAAGATTGTAGTAAGCTGCATCCTTATTGCCATATTTATTACCGATAACCTCACCTTGCTCCGTCAAACGGATACGGTCTTTAATAGTACCAAATGGTTGAGAAGTAATAGCATCGTAAGATGGGCCACCACCACGACCAACTGTACCACCACGGCCATGGAAGAAGGTAATTTTAATGCCACGCTCTTCACCAATCTTGGTCAATTCGTTCTGAGCCTTGTAAAGCGTCCAACCTGAAGACAAGTAACCACCATCTTTGTTTGAATCTGAGTAACCCAACATGATTTCTTGGTAGTTATTGCTATTCTTAATCCATCGTTTAACAATATCATAACCAAGGTATTGTTTCATGATTTCATTAGAGTTTTCCAAGTCTTCGATGGTTTCAAACAGTGGAACGATTTGGACACGCGCACGCTCAGTATCAACTAAACCAACTTCTTTAAGAAGGATGGCTAACTCAAACATATCTGAGACGCTCTCAGTGTGAGAGATGATATGTTGTTTGATGACTTCTTCACCAAGATAGTCCTTCAAAAGACGAGCAGTACGGAAGATAGCTAATTCTTTTTCAAGCGTTTCAGACTTAGATACATTTGTTGATGATAAGGTACGTGGATCTTCTTGCAATTCTTTGAGAAGAACAGCAACCTTTTCAACCTCTGTCAATTCACTGTAGTTGTCAACAATGTTTGCAGATTTAAGCAACTCTGCCACACAAGCTTCATGAACGCTTGAATCCTGACGCATATCAATTGTTGCAAGGTAGAATCCAAAGACCTCAACAGCTTGAAGAAGCTCTTCGAAATCACCGGAAATCAAGACAGAATCATCATTTTCGAGAAGTGAATTTTTAATTGCCAAAAGATCATCATGGAATGCTTCAGCTGTTTCATAAAATTCGGTAGTTTGTTGTGAGACAGCTTGAAGACTTTGGCTGAGACGGTCATGCACAAAATCAGCTACTACTTCACCTGTTGAGACTGAGCCAAGACGAACATTTTCAGAAAGATGCTTAGCAGCTCTTTCCTTGCTAAAGTTACCTGCTTTGAAGAAAAGAAGCGTCTGAATCAATTTAGATTGAATGTAACTGAAAGCACGACGGTATGGTTCGTTTTCACGGTAGACAGATGTATCTGGAGAAAGTTTCGCCATTTCTGCTACTGTTTCTGAAACTTCAGTCAAACGTGATGAGAGTGAGAATGAGCGGTAAAGATTATCAACTTTTTCAATATAGTAATTGAGGATAACTTCACTTTGTAATGTCGCAGAAAGTTTAAGAGTTTCTGCCGTTACAAATGGGTTCCCGTCACGGTCACCACCAATCCACATTCCCATTGTAATAGGTGTTGGATTATCAAGTTCGATACCTTTTTCAACCGCTAAACGTTTGAATTCATGCGATAGCTTGGTAATCGCCTTAATCAATGAGGAGTTGTAATACTCCATAACGTTAGTGATTTCGTTTTTAACTTTAAGTTTCTTCTCACGAATGATATCCGTTTTCATCATAATCTCTACATAACGACGCAAATCCGCATACCATTTATCCTTATTAATAAGACCATCCTTAACGTCACGATGCTTACGGAGAAGTTCGTGAATGTGGTTAGTCAATTCAAGCATGGTTTTACGTTGAACCTGAGTTGGGTGAGCTGTCAATACCGGCACGACATTAACATTTTCAAGAATGTCACGCGCATTGTCGCTTTCAGCGACAACATCAAAGGTTTCAGACAACTTACCTAAATAAGATTCATCAATATTATTTTTGCGGTTGACTTCATAAGCCAAATCCACGTCCTCAGAGATATTAATCAAGAGAGGTAACAAAGAGAAATAACGTGATGCAACGACCATATCATCATTTGTCATTTCTGAAATGGCTTGTGTAAGGGCCTCATAGTCACCTTCATCATAAAGTTCAACCAAATGTTGGATAGTCGTGAGGCCTTGCTCACCAGCCATGCCTCGTGTTGCATCATCCAACAATTCTTTCAAGATACCAACTTCTTCAGAGATGATTTCCTGGTTGTTACTGCTTTCCAATTTGTTAAAAGCCAAACCGTATTCTCCTTACTTTATGTAGTACCCTTTTATGATATCACTTTTAAAACAAAAGTAAACTGTTTTTCTGTAAATCGTCAGCTATTTTTCAATTTCTGACTTTTATTAAAAAATTATTAGTCCTATTTCCGAACTTTATAAAAAAAGACTCTGAATTAGAGTCTAAAATCTTAATTATACTTTTCTTGGTAGAATTTGATTTCATCACCATCTTGAACTTTAAGTTGATTAGCAGCTTTCTCACCGATTTTTCCATTGACATCAAACATCCAATAAATCCCCTTCTCCTTGTCTTGAGAAATTCCATCAATTTCAGTAATAAAACCATCATTTTCTTGAACAGGATATATTCTTTTAAAACATCAAGGACCGTATCACCTTTTTGAATTCTACGGATTTTCTTACTTTCCTTTTCAGTTTTTAAAACCAAAGTAACCTGACCTTGACCCTTAGACTGATGATTGTTTGTGCTACTAGTAGGTTTAGCAGACTCATTTTTTCCACAAGCACCTAAAGTAACAAGAGAAAAGGCAAGAGCTAAACATATCAATAATTTTTTCATTTCAAAAGTCTCCTAAAAATAGACTGAATAAATGGATAGAATAGAAGCGTCGATACTGCATGATAAGTATCATAAAGAAGGCCAGAAACAACAAAGGTAAGACCGCTCTTAAATAGGAGGCCATAACTATAATCCAAGAGAACTCCGTAGAGAAAGGATAAAATAGTTACTAAAGCAATCTGCCAAACAAGTGATAACCTAGGTGCAATCAAGCTCCAAAGAGCCATCAAAATGCCGAAGGCCAAGATTTGATTAAAAATCCAGGGACCAAACCCAAAGATGAATCCTGAGATTGACATGGTCAAAGCCATAATCAAGAAACCATCTACTAACCCCAAATAAAGGACAGACACAAAAAACATAGCTGTAATAGGCTGAATATTTGGCAATCCTATAAATGCTGACCGCAATCCTACTGCCAGTGCTGACAAAATGGCTATCCGAGCCATTCGTTGAATCGTTAGTTTCATATATCTATTATGCCAGAAATAAGTTGAATTGACTAGGTATGATACTTATTTATTTAATTAAAAAAGAAAATAACCGCTAAAAGAAAGAGGCCAATCACATGATTAGCCTTCCTTGAATTACATTTGTTTCAAGCGTTCCACCCGTTCTGAAATTGGTGGGTGAGTATAAAAGAGCTTCTGCAAACCAGATTCCTTTTTAGGGTCATTGATAAAGAGGGCTGCGCTAGCATCATCCACGTGATGTTGCATTGGCGCACTATTATCAAGTTTGAGCAGAGCGTTAATCATACCTTGTGGGTTACGTGTCAATTCGACGCTAGAAGCATCAGCTAAAAATTCACGCTGGCGTGAAATAGCCAACTGAACCAAGGTAGCTGCCAAAGGCGCCAGGATAATCGCAATCAAAGAAAGAATGAGAAAAACAATTTCCAAACCGCTACTTCCATTACGGTCATCATCGTTTCTACGACGACCTCCACCCCAGAACATCATATTACGAGCCATCCCAGCTAGCATGGTGATAGCCGATGCTAAGGCAACTGCTATGGTAGAGATTCGAATATCGTAATTGCGAATATGACTCACTTCATGTCCGATAACCCCTTCAAGCTCCTCACGATTCATAACCGCAAGAAGACCTGTTGTAGCAGCTACTGCCGCATTCTTGGGGCTTGATCCAGTCGCAAAAGCATTCATAGAAGGATCATCGACAATAAAGACACGTGGCATCGGTATTTGTGCCACCATAGCCATATCCTCAACAACATGATAAAGGTTCGGAGCGGTTTGTTCATCAACCTCTCGTGCACCGTTCATAGCCATAACGACATTAGTTGATTGGAAAATCATGGAAACGGCATAGATAAAACCAATAACTAGAGCAAGAATCAGACCACCGAAGCCTGAACCTAACCAAAGATAGCCAACACCGTAACCAACAAGGCCCAACAAGAGGAAAAAGACAAGGAGCAGAAGCCAAGTCTTTCTCTTATTTCGAGCAATTTGATCAAATAACATATTAGTTACCTAGTCCACTGAAATCAACCTTAGGCACAGCTTTTTCTTCTTCTGGTGTTTCAAGGAATTCAGCAGCCTTAAAGCTAAACATCTTGGCAATAACATTGCTTGGGAATGTTTCCAATTTCACATTGTAGTTACTTGTTACACTGTTATAAAGTTGGCGTGAATAGGCAATTTTGTTTTCAGTGTTCGTCAACTCTTCTTGAAGCTGGCTGAAGTTTGCACTGGCCTTAAGGTCAGGGTAATTTTCAGCAACCGCAAAGATTCCAGAAACCTGGCGTGTCAATTCATCACTAGCACGCATCGCTTCTGCAGGTGAAGTTGCAGCTGCTACTTGATTACGAAGTTCTGTTACCTTTTCAAGCGTTGAACCTTCGTATTTTGCATACCCTTTAACAGTTTCAATCAAGTTAGGAAGAAGGTCATTACGACGTTTCAATTGAACATCAATTTGACTCCACGCTTCCTTGGTTTGCATGCGGCTATTAACCAAGCCGTTATAACTTGCAATAACAAAAATCACGAGAACAACAATAATAGCAATAATAATCCAAATCATATTTTTTATTCCTTTCTTATACCTAAAGAAAGTCCGTACTACTTCTCTTACAAGTATCTTTAATAGTCTCAGTATATCAAATTTTCAGATAAAAGTGGTAGAATATAAGTCATTTTACAAAAAACTGGACAAGATGTCCAGCTTTTTTATTACTCTTTAGTCGTATGCCGTTTACCTTGGGCTATGGCATCTGCTTCTGTCATAGTGACGACATTAGCCTTATTGGTATTGCTAGGCATACTATTGATGTCATACCAATAAACATCTGCTGTTCCATGACGCGCCACATAAACTGTTCTACTTTCTTCCTGTGTAGGTTGCACAGGCTCTGGCTCAGAACTCGGTTGTTCAGCCACTTGGGAACTCTCAGAACTAGGCTCAGATGGTGCTTCAGTAAATTCAGTTAACGTATTTGTTGCTGTCCCATCTGCATAATTGATTTCTGCATTTGGTGATTGGTTATCTAAGACAACATGTGTAACTCCCTGACTATCAAGAGTCTCCTTATCTCCACCAAGTTTAATTTCCAAGAGATTTCCAGAACTATCGATACCAACATACTGAAGTTCTACTTGACGAGGCAACAACTCGTCTCCACTGTAGATAGCTGTTACCTTATAATCTAACCAATAGTTAGGGTGGAGTGCCAGCCAGTTATCCAAGCGATTCTCGTAATAAAGCATGCCTGATTGATTATCTTCATCGGTTCCTTTATAATTTCCAGAGTTCAACCAGGCAGTCATAGGTACTAAATTCTTGCCCTCGTCATTGACACCAGAAAACTGATAGCCAATCAAATGTCCTCGATTCATTAACCAAGATTTTGATTTACCATTACCATAATAAAACTTATAGTTATGCCATCCTACAGGATCATATTTTATTTTACCGGGGCGTTTATTCTTTGGCTCGTCCTTATCTTGTAACTGTATATGAGCACTGTGGGCACGTCCTAACTGGTCCTTTTCCTCCATGACAAACTGTTTTTGACCATTAAAAGCTAATATAGCATTGTTCTCATCCGCTTTAGCGACTTGAGGGGGCACAGCCAATGATTGTTTGCTAGTATCTACTGAAAATCCAAAACCTAAAGTAAATACTAAAACAAGAAGAGCAAATAAACGAATCCTACTATTTCTTTTTTCTTTCATTATCTTAACTCCTTAATTTTTTATCACTTTAATTATATAGGACCAAATCAAAATATACGATTAAAAATAAAGAATAGTGAAATTAGGTATATTAAAAATCGGGGACTCCTCATCCGGCAATAAGGTCTTCTCCAAGATAGCTATGCCATAAACTGGCTCCATCTGCTCGTACATCTTGCGTGTCTGCCCTTATTGGCGTAATTGTTGCACATTTTCCACCATCTGGTTGGCCAAATAATAATGAAAACGATTGAAAAAATAAGGTTACTTACGCACCTGAATCTCAATAATAACCTCAGTTCCATCATTCAACTTAGCTCGAACATCCACCGAGGCTGAAAAGAGCTCATCCTCATCAAAGTCCTTTTTATGAAGCTGTGTCCCCTCCAAAATCTGGGCATCCACAGCATCCAAATCCAAAATATCTCAAATAAATGCCACCGTCACCTCAGGAAGACTGAAAATCTTCTTAGCCATGATATCCAAGGTCGGTGAGACGTGCTTGTGTTTTTTTCCATAGACCTCTCCTTAAGAAAAATAGAGGGATGGCCCCACTACTCCTATCTATTTGGAAAAAGTAAATGAAATATGGAATTACCCTTTAAATGCTTCTACAAAGGCCTTGAGTTCTTCATCTGCTTCTTTGGTCGTTCCATGAAGCTGACCAAGCATATCAAGAAGGGATGCTGTCTGACTTTCGATCGTCGCATTAGTCTCGTTAATCTTAGCCACAATCTCAGTCAAGGGCTCCACTTCCTCTTCCTCAAAGGTATCCACATAGCGAGGAATATTAAGGTTGTAGTCATTTTCCACAATCTCTTCAAAGCTAGCCAGATGGGCAAACTTGTCCATATCCTCACGGCTCTTATAGGCATTGAGAATCTTCTCAATATGAGCATCCGTCATGATGTTCTGATTTTTCCCCTTATCAAACTCCTTAGAGGCATCGATAAAGTAAACATCACGATTGGTGCGGTTCTTTTTGAGAATGATAACCGTCGTTGGAATACTGGTGTTAAAGAAGATATTAGCAGGTAGACCAATAACCGTATCAATAGCTCCTTCTTCCAACAAAGCCTTACGAATAGTCCCTTCGGCATTACCACGGAAGAGTACCCCATGAGGTAGGACGATGGCCATAACACCATTGTCTTGTTTCAAGTGATAGTAACCATGCAAGAGGAAGGCAAAATCTGCCTTAGACTTAGGTGCTAGTTTCCCAAATGGTGAGAAACGAGGATCATCCATGAAACCTGAGCTAGCAGACCACTTGGCTGAATAAGGTGGGTTCATGAGAACCCCATCAAAGTTAGTCGGCTCTTGAGTTGGCCAATCCTCATCCAAGGTATCAGCATTGTGTAAAAACTGATTTTCAATCGGCACACCATGCAGAATCATGTTCATACGTGCCAGGTTATAAGTTGAGGTGTTCAACTCTTGACCAAAGTAAACCACTGTCTGTGGTTGACGTGAATAGCGTTTGGCATTAAGCAAGAGCGAGCCTGACCCCATAGTCGCATCATAAAGGGTAAAGCCTTGCTTGTCCTCACGTCCTAAAAAGGCAATCTGCGTCATGAGCTTGGCAACAGGTTGCGGTGTATAGAACTCACCAGCTTTTTTACCTGAATCCGTCGCAAACTGACCAATCAGGTACTCATAAGCATCACCAAGCATATCACCAGCATGACCTGCCACATCTAGAACCGCCAACTCCTTCATCACAGCCGCAACCGTTTGGTTTTGCTTTTGAGGAGTCGCTCCGAGTTTCTTAGAGTAGAGGTCGATATCTTCAAAGAGGTTTTCATAAAGCTCATCACTCTGCTCAATATCACGGAAGCCCTGAGCCAAGTCCTCTAACTGAAAGCTTCCATCGTTCACTCGCTCCACTAAAGCCGTAAAGGTCAAGTCAGGATGAATGGCATAGCTCATCTCATCAGTGATGACTGCTAAGAGGTCCTCGTGAGTCTCCTCATCCTCGTAGTATTTACGATAGACTGCCAGTGCCTCATCCAAGCTTTCTGTCTCTTCCTCCATGGTCTCTGCCACGAAAAAGAGCATCTTGTCCGACAAATACTTGTAAAAGACCATGCCCAAGAGATATGACTTATAGTCGTTAGCATCCATCTTAGAGCGGAGCACATCCGCTGAGTTCCACAGGGCTTGGTAAAGCGACTGGGAGGTTTGTGTTGTTTCTGACATAATGTTTCTTTCTTTGTATTTTTGAATGTTATCCTATTAGTTCTAATAGCCTATCACGTTTGTTTCCACTTCCTTGATGACCTCATCTGAAATCTCAGAAAGAGGAAGTTGGTAAATAGTATTTTGACGTGGATTGAAAATGCCTAGTTTTTCAATAGTTTGAAACTCTGGATGAATCGAACGCCTACCCATGAGATAGTAACTCAGTAGCTGCAAGGTATGGTTCTTATTAGGCTTGCTGGTGGTGACTTTAAAGTCCCAAAGGGTATCTTTGGTCAGGAAATCCCCATCACCAGTCGTTATGGTAGCTGTATAAGCCCCTTCCATGGTAAAACCATCCGCAGTCACAGGGCCAAAGGCCTTGAAGAAGCTCAAACTACGCTCAACCATGATACGAATATTCGAAATGGTAGCTTGATCTGGGACAATACTCTCCACTGGACGATAAGCCAGAGGACCAGCACGAAAAGCACTATCAAAACCTGCCAACTGACAAGCCTTAGTAATCGACAAATCATCTAGCCCATTAATATCATCCAGAAGACAAAAGGCCTTAGCATCCATCCTCATGGCTAGAGCACCAAGCAAGGAAATCTTAAAAGCCTCCTCAACAGCGGTGCCATCCATGAAACGACTGAGATAGTCAACAGCAGTACCAACCAAACTAGCCGCAATAGACTCCTCAGCATTCAGAACCTTACCATCATCAAGCGTCGTCACTGTAAAAGTATTAACAGGAAGATAACCACCACGAGGCTGCTTAATCTGTTTAATACGTTGTGTTACTGATACCATGTTTGTCTCCTAGGTCGTAATAGTAATTTAACTAATCTTTCTCCAATCATCATCAATTTCATTCTTCGTGATAGTCCATGGATCCTTAACGTCAAATAGCTTACTTTTATGATACCTATTTTTAAAATCATAATAAGAAATCCAAACTTCATCAAATTCACAACCAACCGCATCGTAAGATATTCCAAAATCTAAATCATATCATTTTTAGCTCATAAGAATCTAATAAAAACGAATAAGCACCATTTTCTCCATATTGATAACTTTTTTCATTTTGTTCAAATCCACTATACTGAATCATTTTGGTAACTGGTGTTCCCTTACTATAAAGAACCAAATTCATATTTCTAATAATTTGTCTTTTTGATTTTGTATTATGAATTTCAACCCATAGTGGGACATCAAACGTCAATCCAATTCCTGAATGATGAAATCCCCAAGGCTTATGAGTTACCTTATTAAATACAGATTTAACATAAACATTGACACTCCCCCTACTAGATATGTAGTATTGAACAGCTGTCTGAAGTAAGAAGCCAATAAATGAACCAACTAATGAAAAAAGAGCCGAGTACATCACCAAAGTAACTTGAAAATTTTCAAATAAACTTGTCATCTTTATTCCTTCTAAATAAACATATCTTGTAAGAGTTTCTTTTTGAGTGTTTCTAGCTGAGAAATTTTTTCTTGGTGAGAAGCGATGAGGTTATCGAGGTTAGAGAAGTAGGTGCCGATGGCTTGTTGTTCTTCGAGTGAAGGAGGAAGTGATACCTTGATTTTCTCTATCTGCCATAAAGAAAGCGAGGGTTGTGCTCCAATTGTTGAATCACTTTTGATAAAAGACTTTATTCTTGGACTTTTCAAAAAAATTCAACATAAAAATCGCATCGTCTCTCTTCAATCTAATAATTGCAATTTGCTGATTTGTATTTGCAGGTAAATCTTTTTTATCAACTATCCCAACTACCCCAAGAGTACCGACAATTGAAAATAATACATCATCCTCTTTAAGTATAGAACGTTTTAGGTATCCTAAATGTTCATCTAAACTTGTAGAGGCTGTCCGGACCAAACTACCAGTATCTCTATTTATACTTTCGGTTTTAATATAGTTTACTTCTCCTTGCCAGCTTTTATCTTTCGGTGTGGTTCCCTTAGTTATAGTTTCAGCCCTTGATTTAAGTTCATATAATTTCCACTCACCTTCAAATCCATCCAAACGAATTTCAGGAACGGTCTGTCCAGCTTTGGGAAACATCTTGGAAAGCATGGTCGCCTTGAGAGATTGGTAGTTGGCGAGATTGTCTTTATAGCTAGCCAGAAGGTCGTCGAGGAGGCGGAAGAGGGAGCCAATGGCGGATTGTTCTTCAATTGTAGGAATGAAAGTTTTTATAGAATAAAAATCACCATGGTTTAAGTCAGGTATAGTCGAATTTCCTGCTCTTATTAGTATTTCTTTTTAACATCATATGATAGTAAAAGATAATATAAAAACAATTTGGCGGTATCATTTTTTTCATAAGTAACCTTAAAAAAAATTATTATGAAAAGCACCCGAGACATTTGTAATCACTTTTCCTGTATTCCCAGTCCTAGTCATTAAAATATCATCTACAGTACAAATAACATTTTCAGATGGAGATTCAATATAATATTTTTTTCTAGAATTTGGATTTAAAAAATTCATTTGTTATATAAAAATGCCTTGTTTCTGCATCTTCTGTAAATCTGTCCGATATTGCTATTTGTAACCCTTGAGATAATTTAGTAAAATCTTTAAATTTCTTCTTCTTCCACCTTTTTCTATAAATATTAAATCTAACTTTGGGGGACATCTCTCTTATTTTTGACCTCCATATCTACTCCTTTACAATTATTAACAATCGGTCTAAAACTCCCAATAATTTTTAAAATGATCCTCATAATCATTATCTTTAAAAATTTGAAAGAATAGATTTCTCATTTCATCGGTTGTTTCTGTATACTGCGTTGCCGATAAATCATCTATAGCATGAGAGTTGACATTAAACAACTTTAAATACTGTTCATTGCCTTGATAAAATCTATCCTGCTTCAGTGAATTAAACTTCACAAAAGTTTCTATTATCCTTCTCATTGTATTTAACATTGATAGTTTATGACCACATTCATACAAATCTTTCAATTCTATCCATAGAGCTTCATAACTTGTTTTTAAATCTTCTTTTAGTATTGCTGTTTGTTTCTCCGATTTTGTCCATTTCAGCTGAGCGGGTTGGTCAGACTTGGTTAGAGGCTGGAGCTTTTTTCTCAGAAGGAACTTATTTAGAAGCAGATTTGCAAAAATTAAATGATAAGCAGACTACGCTTGAAGTGTCTGCCCAGAAAAAAGATCCTTGAGCAGCAGATAAGAGATCTTCTAAAAAATGCGTGAGTGTTTTTTAGAAGATCTGTCGCTAGAGACTGATTCTAGTGGAACGAATCATACAGATTGAAGGTGACAGTAAGTGAAATAAAAACGAATGAAAAAGATCATATGCAGATAGGACAAGTGAATTGAAAAAAATATTTGGAAGAGCAGCTTTTCATCCACATGCAAGATCACAGTTATTTTTAAAGACAGATAAAATAAGGAGCAAGGATTATGAAATCCAAATGGCTTTCTGAATTAAAAAAGATTGGTTTTTTGCGGCTTGGTCTTTTAGCAGTTGCAGCAATTATTCTTATCATCTGTTCCCTTCCACAAAATCAATTATCAAACTTTAAATCAGGCAGGTACTTATTCTAATCAGGCGCAAAGCATGGGCAGCAGTTTAGATACAGATGGTGATACATCTTTATTTTCTTATGAGCATGAGCTTGAAAAACGTCTGGAACAAATCCTTGGAGGAATGGAAGGCATCACATCTGTTGATGTGATGATCACTCTTTTCTGCAACGTCAGAAAAAAGTGCTTGAAAAATCAATTCAGCTTGAGGAAAATAAGCAGGAGATAGAAAAAGGAAGTGGAGAATCGTTAGAAAAAAGTGTAACAAGCAGTCTTAGCAAAAAAAATGAGGCTTTGCTGACAGGAAACACCTCAGGCAGTATGCCATATATCATAAAGGAAATGAGCCCATCAATTCAGGGTGTGGTGGTAGCTGCTAGGGGAAATATCACGCAGACAAAAATTCGTGAGATCAGTGAGGCGATGCAGGCATTATTTGGTATAGAGGCGCATAAAATTAAGGTAATTGAAAAGAAATCTCAGGCGGAGGAAGCAAAGTGAAGCGGAT
>ENA-OQDC01001127-OQDC01001127.1-human-gut-metagenome-genome-assembly--contig:-NODE-1127-length-14848-cov-4.662795_pt1 | contig 14848 bp, 12 predicted proteins | sample MGYA00242770_ERZ504601 | MGnify/ENA primary metagenome ERZ504601 (study PRJEB26092, sample SAMD00036305) | human gut metagenome | host: Homo sapiens | study: EMG produced TPA metagenomics assembly of...
GACTGAGCTTGTGCTTGAGCTTCTTGATTATTTTTAAATGTTGCTTTTGCGGATGCAAATTGTTCTGCGGTAACTAACTGGGGCTGTGCCTGACTGGCTGTTGTCGTAGTAGTATTATCAACACTATCAGCATGTGCTTCTTCTTGACTAATGATACCTGTCGCAAGGACAGCTGTCCCAAAGAAACTGATGAGATGATTTTCTTAGAATTCATCCTAAACTCCTCTTGACTTTTAAACATTAAAACTCCCACTAATTATCCCTCCGAAAATTTGTCAAGACTTTTTGGGTATTTTTTGAAAAATTTAATAGATTACTTTTAATATATTTTCATTTTTTCAGGAAAACAATACTCTTCTAATCTAGAATTTTATTACTGAATTTAAAATATAATAAAAAACGCCAAGTATAACCTGACGTATGAAATCACCTCATTTTTTAGCTTTGTATACACGAAGCTTTTTATTGGTCTTTAAACATCACCAAAGCTCCTCATTTTTGATGCCCCCAATATATCAGAAGCGTCTTACTCTAGCAAACTGACCAAAAAAGCCCCTCATGGAGCTTGATGGGTTATTCTCTAATTTGACCTTGACCATTAATATAGAACTTGGTTGAAGTTAGGGCCTCAAGTCCCATTGGTCCACGGGCGTGCATTTTTTGGGTTGAGATTCCGATTTCAGCACCCAGTCCAAAGACGAAACCGTCTGTGAAACGAGTCGAGGCATTGACATAGACAGCTGCAGCGTCAACATCGTCTTGGAATTGCTCAGCACGACAGATGTCCTGAGTCACGATAGCTTCTGAATGTGATGTCGTGTAAGTATTAATCCAATTAATCGCCTCATCAAGGCTGTCTACTACTTTAACAGACATAATGTAGTCAAGAAACTCTGTCGCAAAATCCTCTGGTGAAGCGGGTACAGCTTTTTCCATAAGTTTCAAAGCCCTTTCATCTGCGCGGAACTCAACAGACTGAATTTTTGAAATAGCTTTTTCCAAGTTAGGCAAGAATTCTTCTACAATATCAGCATGAACAACGAGAGATTCTGCAGCATTACACACACTTGGTCGTTGGGTCTTGGCATTGATGACAATCTGTGTCGCCATATCTAAGTTAGCATATTTATCCACATAAATATGACAGTTACCAACACCCGTTTCGATGACTGGAACCTTGGCTTTTTCTTTCACAGTTTGGATGAGACGGGCTCCGCCACGAGGGATGAGCAAGTCAACATATTTGGTCGCCACCATGAGTTCCTCGGCTACCTCATGAGAGGTATCTTCAACAAACTGAACGGCATCTGCTGTAATTCCTGCATTTTTCAAAGCTTTACGAGCTACCGTAACCAAAGCCTTATTGGAATTGATAGCATCACGTCCTCCACGAAGAATAATGGCATTATTAGTCTTAAAGGCAAGGCTAAAAGCATCGATTGAAACATTAGGACGGCTCTCAAAAATCATAGCGATAACACCCATGGGAACACGCTTTTGAACAATTTTAAGACCATCTAGATTTGTATAACCACGAACTACTTGGCCGATGGGATCTTGGAGATCTGCGACTTGACGAACACCTTCAGCAATCCCTGCGATACGGTCTTCCGTTAAGAGCAAGCGGTCTTGCATAATCTTTGAAATACCATTTTCGCTGGCATTGGCCATATCCTTAGCATTTTCAGTGATAATATAGTCACTCTCAGCTACTAGAGCTTTAGCTACCTGATTTAAAAGGTCGTTTTTAGCAGCTGTTGACAATTTAGCAATCTGACGACTCGCCACTTTGGCCTGCTGGCCCAATGTATCAATGTATGTCATATTAGTCCTCCTGTTTAAAAAGTGTACCGATTTTGGCTCCTTCTAGGACACGAAGAATGTCACGTGGATTTTCACCATTCATTAAAACCATTTGGCTTTGATTTTCAAAAACCATCTGAGCTGACTTAATTTTACTCATCATACCACCCGTACCAAATTTACTACCAGCAGCACCAGCTGAGGCTAGAATTTCCTCGGTAATCTCTGGTACATAGCTACGAAGGGTTGCATCCTCATAGACATTTGGGTTCTTATCAAAGAGCCCATCAATATCTGACAACATGATAAGTAAGTCCGCACCAACAACCTTAGCTACGATAGCTGACAAGCGGTCATTGTCCCCAAACTTAGTTGCATGATCCATTTCATCTACACTGACAGCATCATTTTCATTAACAATTGGAACTACTCCAAGCTCAAAGAGGCTTTCGAAGGCATTGATGGCATTGGCCAAACTCTCGGGGTACTCGACCACATCACGGGTCAAAAGAAGCTGAGATACCTTGGTTTGGTAATGTGAAAAGACTTGAGAATAAAGGCTCATCATGGCCACCTGCCCTACACTTGAGACAGCCTGTTGCTTACCTACCTCTGCTGGACGCGTCTCAAGATCTAGAACATTAAGACCAAATCCCATAGCACCAGAGGATACGAGGACAACCTCAATCCCTTTATTGTGTAAGCTAGAAATCACAAAAGCTAGCTGATCGATTTTTTCAAGATTAATTTTCCCTGATGGCAAAACCAAGGAGCTGGTCCCGATTTTGATAACTAGGCGTTTTACTGAGTCAAAATTTCGTTTCATGTTTATGATTATATACTAAATTCTTGTATTTTAACATATATAATGCATAGGTTTACACATCCAGTATTATCCATCAAAAAAGAATCCCTCCAATCAGAGAGACTCTTTAAACAATTTGACCTAGGTAAAAAACATAGTTCTAATGCGTTTCCAACGTCTACGATCAACAAAAAGATAAATGATTAGAGCAATTAAAACTAGAAGTCCAGTTGCTATAACATTAACAACTAGGGCAATCCAGAACTTACTTGCAAAGAAGACAAGGCCACCCAGCAAAGCTGCAATAAAAATGGTAAGGATAAAAATCCCCATATAAAGCCACTGTCCGCCGCCCCGATTGAAGAGCTGGGTGACTTCTTGCCAATTCACTTCTAACAATTTAAGGTCACGTTCAAAGAAATAGCCACCTACAAGATAGGTTGTCACAAGGAGACCAATGATGAAACTCAGTACTAAAACCAGATGGAGATGTGCAAGGAATATTAAACCAAGTCCTCCTAATAAGAGGGAAATACTGACTTGCAAGCCATAGAAAATCCAAAACTTTTGACGAAGATAGTCACCAGTATTGATTGGCAAGCTACGAATAAAGTCAAAGTTTGTTCCCTCTAAGGAAGTTGCTACACCAAGAAAACTTGTTGGTTGGGCTGAAAATAAACCAAAGGCAACTCCGACTAAAAGCATAAGTCCGAAATAGTCTGGACCCAGGTCCTTCAAAAAGACCGCACCTACACCTAACATGATCATATATAACACTGGTACCACATAGGTATTAATAATGAGGGTGGGATTTCTCAAAGTAGATAAATGATGGCGGACCAAGACCTGTCTTTGACTTTGAGTAACAGCTTTGGCCTGAGTCTTTCTAGCCTTTTGGTTATAAATCGCTTCGTGAAAATAACGAGGCATTCTAACCTTATAAAAACCAATAGGACAGAATGAATACTAATCCAATAGGAAGGTATAGATTTAGGAGGGTCTCCATAGACAGCGGAGCAGCTACAACATCATAGTAACCTCTTAGATAAGGCAACAAGGGAAAATTGACATGCCCAGCACCCTTAATATAACCATTAAGGAAACCAACCATCATGATAGGCAACATAATCAATATGGTCGACAGAATCATCAGGATACTCGAATAGAGCTTTTGACGAGAGCTACGAACAATCATGGTCCCAATGCTATTAGCGAGAACTACTGACAGAACGAGATTGATAAAAAATAAAGGATAAAGGCAAATAGCCCTACAGGTATCCCCAAGTGGTCCAATAAATTGCCAGTAAGCTAGAATCAGAAGACTAAGGATAGGTACCATAAAGGTCATACCAACCATAAAACCTGACAAGTTCTTGGCAAGGAAAACTTCTGATGGTTTTAAGGGAAGAGGTAAATAGACCTTGCTATCTTTACTATCATAAAAGGTACTATAGAGAGCTGTAAATGTCTGGAGAAGTCCCATAACTGAAAATGTCAAGAGATATAGGGTTAGAACACCAGGATTAGCCTTATAATCAATACCTACAAAAAGATAGCTATAGATAATCGTAAAAATAATTAAAATCAAGAGTTGCTGCCTTAGCATGGCGTTAACGATGGAGAAATTAGCTTTTTCTTTTCTTCTGACGCTTCTGTAGGCTTGTAACTGCTTGAGGATTCGCATAGAGGAGATTAATTTTAAAAAGCTCCCAAACATGTTTCCAGTTCATGACTACACCTCCTCGGCCTTACGTCCAGCCATTTCTAGATAAATGGTTTCCAAATCCTTGTCAGGGTACTGATGCTTAAGTTCAGCTATAGACCCTTGGAAGATGAGTTTTCCTTTCTTCAAAATACCGATGCGATCACAGATCTGTTCAGCTACACTTAAAACGTGGGTTGAGAAGAGCACACTATTGCCCTCCTTAGCATGGTTACGCATAGCTTCTTTCAAATCATAAGATGCCTGTGGGTCCAGACCAGTCAAAGGCTCATCTAAAATCCAAATCTGTGGATTAACCAGAAAAGCATCGATAACAACAACCTTCTGACGCATACCATGAGAGAAGGATGAAATGAGATTATAGCGATTCTCAGTCAAGTCAAAGGTAGACATGAGATCAGTCAAACGTTCCTCAACCTGACTAGCTTCCAAATCATAGATACGTGTCAAAAAGTACCAGTAATCATTGGCAGTCAAATTTAGAAATAAGTCCGGTGAATCTGGCACATATGCTATTTTCTTCTTAATAGCATCACGATGCTGACTGAGGGCCATATCATCGACGTAAACCTCTCCATAACTAGCTTCAATAATAGACGTCAAAATGGAAATGGTAGTGGTTTTACCAGCTCCATTGTGACTAATCAAACCAAGGATTTCACCGTCTCGAATCTCGAGATTAAGATCTGAGAGAGCATCCTTATTTTCATAACGTTTCGTTACATGTTCAAAACGAATCATCTTTTATCCTTTCTTGAGAACCTCTTTAACGATAGTCTCATTTTATAATGTATATCAGATTGTGAGTTAGAGTTGTTTCCTTATTTTTTATGAACGACACTCTAAAAACACTGGCAATAGATTTAGGTAAGGCTATTTCGTCACCTTCTCATTTATTGTATCCTTTTAAGGTACAATTTTAAAGAAAACGTTTACAAATATGGGGTGATTTTGCTTCAGCCTTTGATAAGGCTAAACTTATAGTATTTAGAACAAATAGGAGGAAAATCACTGGTGCCAAGCGGAATTATCATCAACTCACTTTCAATTATCCTAGGAGGAATCGCTGGAGGACTCTTCGGCGACTATCTCAGAGAAGACTTCAAGGAGAACCTTAATCTCATATTCGGACTATCCTCTATGGTTATGGGAATTAGTGCTATTATGAATATGGTTAATATGCCCGCTGTTATCTTCGCAGTAGTTATCGGTACTATCATCGGCCTCTTGTTGAAGTTTAGAAACCTCATCAACAAGGGAGCTGGACTTATGGAAAAAGGCTTGTCCAAGGTTACGCCAAGCAAGAAAACCAAACTAGCTCACGATGAGTTCTATGCACAACTTCTGACAGTAATCGTCCTCTTTTGTGCGAGCGGGACAGGAATTTACGGGAGTCTTGAGTCTGGAATGACTGGTGATGCTTCTATCTTAATTTCCAAGTCTATCCTAGATTTCTTTACAGCTATGATTTTCTCTTGTAGTCTGGGCTACATAGTTTCCATGATTGCCATTCCACAATTTATTGTTTTTTTCCTTCTCTTCTTGAGCGGTGGAATCATTCTTCCTCTAACGACAAAAGCCATGATTGGAGACTTTAAGGCTTGTGGGGCTTTCTCATGATTGCGACGGGATTTCTCGTATAATGAAACTACGTCAATTCCCAACAGCAGACATGATTCCAGCCATGATTCTGGTTATGCCTATTTCTTGGGCTAGGGTTAATTGGATCTTGCCTTTTCTTGGCTGAAATTACTATCGAAATAACGAAATACCGTTAGTACTTAACTCTTGGCGGTATTTTATCTGTTGGGAAATTGGGGTAAAAAGTCATTTTGAAGAGAATTACTCTACTGATTATTACAGGTTTAGACAATTTAAACCTTATAATCTATGTATTTATAATTTTAATTCTTTCTCACCTTATTTAGACTAAAGTTGGTTTATTATAATAGCCCTTTTAGGCCTAAGCAACTTACAAGATAGGCTTTTTTCATAACTATTTCCACCCTCTAATATTTCAACGAACTTACAATAGTAATGGAAATCTATCAAAAAAGACCGGTGTATTCACACCAGTCTTTTTTGAGGGGTTTGGGATACAAAAACCACTCTCCTACTATGAAAGAATGGTTCTGCGATAACTTATACTTCTACAACTTCTAAGTCCTTTCCACCCAAGAGGATAAGATATTTGTCGACCTTTTCCATTTGATAGGCTTGGCTAAGCGCTTTAGCATAGAGGCTCATTTGCCCTTGGTAACGCGTCTTAAGCTCACTAGGACGAGTGAAGTGGTCGGTCTTGTAGTCAAAGAGGACAATACGGTCTTCAAGAAGAAGATAGCCATCAATGATTCCACGAACAACAAAGTCTTCTTTACTAGCTGGGTCTTCTGCCAACATGGCAAAAGGTGCTTCACGACGCAACTTATCACGGTTGGCCAAAATAAGCTTCCCGAGCTCTGTATCAAAGAAGCCTGAAAGTTTTTCTAACTGAACACGCGCCTTGACTTGATCAGATGCCGATACCCGACTCAGTGCCTGAGTCAAATCTTGGAGAGTCACTGTATCAGAAAGAGTCAAGCGTTGCATGAGTTCATGGGTTGCTGAACCAACTGCAGCTCCAGTGACCTTAGTTTTTTGCCCAAAGTCTGGAAGCTCAAAGGTAGTGGTAGTCTCAAGAGGTTGCACCTCCTCTTTCTTGTCCATAATATCCACCCCTTCGGTATCCATAACAGGTTCGTAGAAGGCTTTGAGCTGGCTCGGCGTACGCACAGATGGTAGGTCAATCGCTGGTGCATAAGCTGGTTAAGTTTTTCAACACTTTCTAAGACAGTTAGGGCACGCTTAATGTCTTCCGTCTGGCGGTTGTTAGATAAGTCATCGGCATCTACTGCCGCCTTGACTTGAACCTGACCAATAGCCTCTGGTGTCAACTCCTCAGCCTCAACAAAGCGAACAGTAAACTTGAGATCCTTTCTCATAAAGGCGGTATCCAAAGCCATAACCCAATCCTGATAAGTAGCGATTTGGTCACGTAGAGCTACTGGTAGGCGATTATTTTCGACATCAGTGCCATACTGCTGGGTTAAGGTTTCCTTACTTCCCTTACCAACTAGGTAGAGTTTCTTCTCTGCACGTGTCATTGCCACATAGAGTAGACGCATCTCTTCTGAAATACTTGCCCTGCGCTCTTCCCTACGATTATCCTGGAAGGTCAAGGTCTCAAGAACAACATTTAACTTAGGCAAATTGGTGTTTATCTGGTCTTTGAGGTCAGCTAGATACTTAATACCAAGCCCTTTTTCACGATTGATAATATACTTACCGCTCAGGCCATCCTTGCTGTGACCAATGAACTTGCGATTCATCTGCAGGACAAAGACATACTTGAACTCTAGCCCCTTGGACTTGTGAATGGTCATGAGGCTAACGGCATTTTTGGGAACCAAATCTGTCACTTCCTCTAGGTCGTTACCGCTAGCAATAATCTTATCAATCATGCCAATAAAACGAGAAAGCCCCTTAAATCCTGTCTTTTCATAAGCATTAGCACGCAAGGCAAGGGCATAAAGATTGGCCTGGCGTTGCTCAGCTCGTGGAAGACCTCCGACGTAATCATAATAGAAACGGTCGTTGTAAATCTTCCAAATGAGGTCATAAATCGAATGACACTTACTGTAGTCACGCCAATCTGCCAGAGTCTCTGTGAAGAGAGTCAACTTGGCATCAAGTCCTTGCATCACAACTTCCGGATGAAGACCTGATTTGGTATGAGCTGCAAGAAGCTTATCATAGAATTGGCCTTTGTCAGCCTGAACTGCGATACGAGTCAGGTCATCCTCGTTGAAGTTAAACATAGGTGAACGAAGGAGAGCAACGAGAGCATAATCGTTAAGAGGATTATTGATAGCACGAAGGGTGTCCAACATAATCATAACTTCTAGTGACTCTAGGTAGCTTGACTTATACTCGTCAGGAACCAAGGGAATACCATGTTCCTCGAAACTTACCATCAAGTCCAGATAGGTGTTACGGTTCGGTGCTAGGAGGGTGATGTCCTCAAAACGTACACCCTGCTCATGAAGTTTGATAATTTCTTTGATAACCAAGGAAATCTCACCGCTGCTGATAGCTTGATCAGGACCTTCTTCATCCTCACTCGTACTAGATTCATCACTATTATAAATCAGAACCTCAGTTTCATTTTCAGGATGGGGCTCTTTTTGCTTCTGACTACCTGCTACCAACATATGAGTCTTGTCATATAGGATGTCCCCGATTTCCTGATCCATGAGGTGGCTAAAAACACCATTTGTCGCATCAAGGACTTCAGATTGACTACGAAAGTTCTCCTTAAGGAGAATCAGCTTACCTGCATCAGGATTTTCAAGGAAAAGCTGAAACTTATCATTAAAAATCTGAGGGTCTGCCTGACGGAAACGATAAATGGACTGCTTGATATCTCCCACCATGAATCGGTTATGGCCGTTAGATAGAAGTTCCAACATTCGTTCTTGAGTATGGCTATTGTCCTGATACTCATCCACCATAACTTCATGGTAACGGTCCCGGTAGCTGACTGCCACCTCTGGATTTTCTTCCAAAATACGGATAGCAAAGTGGGCAATATCCGAGAATTCAAAGGTATTTTCCTGAATCTTTGCCTGTAAATACTGATCCGAAAAATCAAGTACAAAGGACTGAAGTAGCTCCAACATAGGTAGGATATCATCATTATGCTTGGTCAAAACCTCCAGAACGGTGAGCTGAGTATCGACCTCTCGCAACTGAGCCACAAACTCATTTTTGGTCTTGTTGTATGCTTCCTTGTAGGCCTTGAGTTCCTCGTCTTTAGGACGGGTCATATTGGTCAAACCAGTACCTCCTGACAGAGTCAATAGTTGTTTGAGGAGGTCCTCCATATCAGTTTGGTCATTAATCAAGGAGCCCTCAAGAAGGATAATGGCATCTGACACATTATTCAGATACTTGGCCTTGGCAAATTCACGCTGAGCTATACCTAAATGGTCTCTTAAGAAAGCTAGGAAATCAGCCAACAAGCCATCTTTAAGACCGTCTAAAAGCTCATTTTTAGCCTGTTCTGGCTTAGCCTCGATCTGTCCTTTCAAGAGATTTTGACATAGCCATTTTTCAGGATCTGCAGTAGCCTGAGAAAAGCTGTAAATATCGTAAACTAAATCACGAAAAGCCTTGCTAGTTTTGCTATGTCCAGTGAAATTACGGACCAATTTTTTGAAAAAGTTGGGCATCCTTTCCTTGCATGTAATCATTGAAGAGATCAGCATAAACCTCATTTTTCATAAGCGTCTGCTCAGCAAGGTCTGTCATGATACGGAAAGTAGGTGACACACCCAGGAGATAGCCATACTGATTGACCAATTTCTGGGTAAAGGCATCCATGGTTCCAATATCAGCCGTCCCAATCTTGGCAATCTGGTCTGAAAGAAATGCCCGCTCCTCATCCGTCTCTGCCTGTCCTAAATGCTTTGTCAGCCGCTTTTCCAGACGCTCCTTTAACTCACCTGCAGCTTTTACCGTAAAGGTTGAGATAAAGAGTTGATCAATACCAACGCCACGTCCAATCATATCAAGGATACGCTCAACCATGACAAAGGTTTTCCCTGAACCAGCTGAGGCAGATACCAAAATATTAGTACCATTACTGTAAATAGCTTCAATCTGTTCTGGTGTTAACTTGCGATCCTTGTCAGAAGCTGCTTCTTGGGCAATACGTTCCTCAATCTCTGCTGGACTTAAAAAAGCTTTAGTCAACATGGTTATCCTCCTGGTCTTTTTTGTCTACTCTCACAGCATGATCAATGACTGGAAAGGAGATAGTATTTTCAGAAACTTGCATCTGATTCTCTTCCTCAGTTTTTGCCATCAACTCCAAATAGGCTTCCTTCTTGCCCTTTTTGGGTAAACGCAAGAGTTTACGAGCCTGTCCCATGTGGCGGTCGGCCTCGAAGTGAGTAATAGACTTGATTTGATCCCCTTGAACAGACTTGCAATCCTCAGTATAAGGATTGATCGCAAAATTCCCACTTCGAATAACTTCAGCAGCACTCCTAAAGAGCTTAATATTGTAGTCCAACAAGGTTTCTAAATCCTCCTTGTCATAGGTGACAGTCTTTTGCAGATCATAGTTTCCACCAGTCAAATGCTCCGTTTCTGAAGCCACAAAAAGTCCCTTATAAGTCAATTCCTTATGAGCCTGAGCCGCTAGCTTTTCCAAACCAATCTGAGCTAGGTTAAGCTGTGGGACCTGCATGTGAAGATACATAGCCCCAAAAAGTTGATCAGCATCAACCTTATAAGTTTGACGGAGAGCCTCCAGATAGGTCACCAATTGCGGACTGAGGCCATTGTAGAATTTCTGAATATCAAAGACATTTTTACCTGTTTTATAGTCAACAACACCCAGAGCACCATCTGTTAAACGGTCCACTCGGTCAATAATCCCAGTAATCTTGATGCTATTTGCTAAAAGCAAGTCAAACTTGACTTCCTCACGCTCAACCTTAACCGCCGCATTGTCACGTAGAACACTGGCAGTTGAACGCGCAATGTCCTCCAAAATCTGACGAGAGAAACGACTCTCTTGGTCCTCGGTATAGAGAATTTCAAAAGGTTGATCCTGATTGGTCTGAGCAATGGCCTTTTCCAATTTATCATCGAAGCTTTCTGATGACGAATCACCCATCACACGCTCAAAGACTCGGTGTAAATAAGTCCCGTGGTGTCGAGCATCCGGATGGATAGACTCTAGCTCCTCAAGTTCCAAAACATAACGCAAGAAATAAAGATATTGGTTGTTATAGAAGGTCGTCAGAGCTGTAGCTGATAATTTCAGTGGTTCTTCCTCCGGAAAGACCAACTGCATGACCTGATCGTCCACCTTGGTTGTCGTCACATCGTCAATCACCTTTGGAATCAAGACTTGATCCTTATCAAGTCGCTTACGGAGATAGCGTACAGCAACCGACCAGAAAGTCTGGGTTTCTTTGTCCAAGTCAAGATCCAAATGACTACTGTTAAGGGCAATGACAGTCGACAGAAGGTCTCTATAGTTCCCAATCTGGTCCCCCTTTGCTTCGAAACGATTGCGTCCCTTTTCCACCAATGGAATACCAAGGTCAAGAAGCTCCTTCAAATAAACCGACATGTCATCTTGACTTTCATTTATAATTTGTGGCTGACTAAGCACTAATTGTTCACTAGCAGCATTGAAAAGCGACATAGCCACAAAATGACCTCGCTTACTATTGATCTGCGTAACAATATCCAATCTCCTGTGCTCATCCGTCGCCTCATTGATACGACTACGCTCCTCATCAGACAGGAGACTCTTATTTTGTCCTACCTTAGGAAAATGTGACTGGGTCATCCCCAAGGCAAAAACATACGGAGCCGAATGTGGCTGTATTAAGTCGTATTTTTTCACATTGACCACATCAACAGTGGCTGGAACCGTACGGTAATCACAGGCCAACATTCCCGAACGCAAGATAGACAAAAAGTCGTCCACTGAGAGCGATTCGTCTCCAAAGATAGTCTCAACCTGCTCCAAGATATGAGTGAAAGCCTTCCAAACCTGTTCATTCTGTTCTTTTTCAGCTTCACTGGCCTTGGTGGACAATTCAACCATCTGACTTGGCAGTTGCACAGCCTCTAAAAAGACCACCAGTTTCTTGAGTAGACTAGATCCCTTTTGTTTGCGACTATTAAGAAACTTGTCCAAGGGCTCTATCAATTGTGACCGCAAGGCATTGATCTGGTCTAAATTATACTTATCACGACTATTAGCTGTAAAATCAGACAAGAATTTATGACGCCCCTTGATATCCGCAAAATTGACATAATACTCAAAAAGGTCTAAATCCTCTTGAGCAAAACCACCATAGAGACCGGATTTTACAAGGTTAAGTAAATCCTCAGCACGGTAGTTATAGCGCTTGATACGCTCTAGCGAATCCACAAACTCCACCAAAGGATGGCTAGACATGCTTTCTTCCTTACCGAAATAATAAGGAATATCAAATTTTCGGAAAATCTGCCCCACGTGAAGCTTATAACTCTCCTCGTCACCAAGCAAGACCAAAATATCCTTGTAACGCTTGCCATCTGCCAGCAACTGGCGAATACTCTTGGCAACCTGGGCCACTTCTTCTTTCTGGTTGACCACTTCCCAAACCTTCAGGGCATGCTTATCCTGCTCAGTTACCGTCTCATCTACCGTACTAAAGTCATGACGGCTCTCCAAAAGACGACTAATACGCGCAAAAGAAAGATTGCCCTCCTTGTCTGTCGTCACGTAGTCGGGTATCACCTTATAGGTCTGAGCCAAAGTCCTCAAGAAATCCACTGAGGCTTGATAAACATTGCCATAAACAAAATTGGCCTTATAAGCTTTTTGACTAGTATAGGTCCCCACTACAATCTGGTGGCACTTGTCGTTCAAGAGTGCAACCAGAGCCTCCTCCTCAGCCGAGAAACGGGTAAAACCATCAATGACCAAAACTGTGTTACTCAAGGCCTCATCCAGATGCCCTGAGGTAATTTCCTTAAAGAAGGCACTAAGCTTTGATTGATTGTCAAAATCTCCTGCCAACAAGAGGTCCTGAGCTGCACTGAAAATCCTTACCAAATCCTCTTGTTTTTCAACCTGATCCAAATGCTGCAAATCCAATACTGTCATATTGGCCTGCTGCAACTCTTTATAAAGGTCCACTAATTGATTAATAAAGTTGCTATCCTTACGCAAACGGCCATAGACCTTGAGCTCATCATCGCCCATGTGCAACAACACTTTATAAAAAATCATGGCCAAACCTGTATCATCCAACTGAGTCTTTGGGATTACTCGTATTGAGAATAAATACCTAGCCATCTGAGTAAAGCGAGTCACCGTAACTGTCAAAAGATGCTGACTGAGGCAGGTATTCTAAAACCCTTCGCTCCTTTTCAAAGGACAGGGCACTAGGAGCAATATAAAAAACCCTCTTTCCCTTTTGAGCATAGCTAGACGCCTGCTCCGTCAGAATTTCTGTTAAATCCTGAGACATATCCGTATAAAGTAATTTCATAAGACGTCCCTTTCTTGTCTCTACACCAGTCGTTCGGACTAAGTCGGACTAAGCAAGAATTTCCATTCACTTAGCACTAACAACCACTAATCCTTGCTATTATAACACAGAATTAACCAACAATCAGACTCCTCCCTTATCCCTTTCTAGCCCTCTGTCCTATGGGCCGGACATAAGCTTATCTCCTACAGGAAAAGCCCAAAATATCTGGTCCTCTAGCCAAAAAAAGGACCAAATCAAAAGATTTAGTACCACAACTTTATTTAAAAATTAATTCCTGTTCTAGTAGGAAAAAAGAGAGTGATACCGAACAGCTTTTCAAAAACTCATCCCTTGTCCTACTCCCTCGAGTATTAGTTGATTTAAAAGACTTGATGACGTTAGGAATCCCAGAGCTCTTGTCCCTCTTGAAAATAGATTGAGCCTATCTTATCACAGGGATTGAGATAAAACAATAGGTATTATATTAATCAGAGGTTCCCTACACTAACTTAATTAATCACATTTTCACCAACATAAATACTTTCTAAATTACCCAAGGAAACTTCCCCTTTAATGTATAAATCCTTGCTAGTCAAATTGCTTGGATTTTCCTGGTGTTGAATAGCCGAGAGCGAGTTGTCCACATTAATATGTACCCGCCAATCACTGGGCACATAGAGACTCAGACTTCCCAGAGAAACGTCCACATCAAACTGGGCAGACGGGCCCTTCAATACGGCAGTTATCAAAATAAACCGAGGCTTCTCCCAGACTTACATCTGCACTTCCATGAGTAAAGTGTTGGTCATTGAGATATCTGGTCACCGTTGAAAAAGTCACATCAATATCATTACCACCATTGTTAGCGTCTGAGCCAGTAGAACCCAATCCAAAACGATTTTTTGTTTTACTAGAAGAATTGAAGAGGATGTTCAAGCCAATAACTGCAAGAATAGAAGAAAGGATAACGACAGAATTGGATACTGTAAGAAAGTGAAACTGCCCATTGAGTGAAAAGAGAGCCAAAACACCATAGATGAATCCCCAACCAAAGTGGTGTTTCAAAAAACTAGAAAGGGACAAAATAGCCAGTAAGACTACCCAAGCTAACATCCAAAAACTAATTTCCCATTGTATAAAATAGTCTTGTACAATAACCAAAGCTGCCTAAAGGATCAAGAGGATCCCAACTAATTTCTTTCTCATTCTGTTGCCTCATTTCGTTTAGTCGTTCTTTTAAAACTGGATAGTAGCGTCTTGATACATGAACCTGCTTGTGGGTCTGATAGAAATTAACCGTGCTGGTCCCCGAAAAGAGTTCTCTAAAGAATAAATCTGCTTTATGTTGACAATGGTTGATTTGGAAATCCGACAAAGGCAATCGTAAGCAGCTCTTCTGTTTGACCTCATAGGCCTCGTCCTTGGTAT
>ENA-OQDC01001128-OQDC01001128.1-human-gut-metagenome-genome-assembly--contig:-NODE-1128-length-14838-cov-6.385970_pt1 | contig 14838 bp, 10 predicted proteins | sample MGYA00242770_ERZ504601 | MGnify/ENA primary metagenome ERZ504601 (study PRJEB26092, sample SAMD00036305) | human gut metagenome | host: Homo sapiens | study: EMG produced TPA metagenomics assembly of...
CGCCGCGCCCAGCTCGATGACGCCGAGGCCCAGATCGCCGCGGGCCGTGCCGAGTACGAGCGGCAGCTGAAAAACTTTGGCAACACGGTCTCCGACACCGTCATGGCCCAGATGGGCACCGAGGTGGCCGACGCCGTCACCGTCGTGCGCGATCAGGCGCAGGCCCTGCTCAACAGCGTCAACCAGCTCATCGGCGTGGTCAATGAGCCGGAGATCCAGCAGGCCCTCATCGATGTCCGTGACGGCCTGCAGCGGGTCGTGGACCAGTTCAATCAGACCGGTATGCGGGACATCGACTCCCTCATCGAGATCGTGGGCGAGCTGCGCGACATCACCGATAAGCTCACCGCAGCTCTGCAGGAGCTGCAGGGCCGTCTGGGCACCAGCGACGGCAGCGTCTCCGACCTTGCCGACGAGCTGGAGGTGTCCAGCAGCCTGAGCACCATCTACAATACGCTGGATCAGGTCATCAAGGCCATGGACAATGTGCCCGGCCTGATGAACCAGTTCTCGGTCGCGCTGGGTACCTATTCCAGCCAGCAGCTCAGCGCCTATATGCAGTTCACCGAGGCCCGGGAGAAGCTGAAGGACTATGAGAACCAGCTGGAAGATGCAAAGCGGCTCTACGAGGACACCAAGGAAAAGGCCTTGGCCAGCGCCGATGTGGCAAAGCAGCTGGACATCAAGACTCTCGCCCAGCTCATCTACGCCCAGAACTTCTCGATGCCTGCCGGTTACGTCGCCGACAAGAACGGCCAGTCGTGGCTGCTGAAGGTCGGTGAGGAGTACGACAGCGTCTCGGACATCGAGGGCGCTCTTCTGCTCCACGTCGAGGGCTTCGGCGATGTCCGCCTCTCCGACGTGGCCGATGTGGCCGTCATCGATAACGCGAGGCCAGCTACACCCGCCCTGAACCGGCGTAGCAGGGCCGTGGTGGCCTGGAAAATTTTGCCGATCCGAACCAGCCACCTCCAGCGCCAGCAGCGTCTCGGACGGCTGCCTGAACGCCTTCAAGGAGATGCAGGCCCAGTATCCCGACCTGCACGTCGTCGTCCTGTCCAATCAGGGCAACTACATCACCATCATCGTCAACAGCATCCATCAGCAGTATGCTGGTGGGCGCTGCGCTGGCCATCATCGTGCTGGCCATCTTCCTCAAGGACATCAAGCCCACCCTCGTGGTCGGCGTCAGCATCCCGCTGTCCGTCCTGTTCGCCGTCGTGCTGATGTACTTCACCGGTCTCGACATGAACATCATGACGCTGGCGGGCCTGTCGCTGGGCGTCGGTATGCTGGTGGACAACTCGGTGGTCGTCATCGAGAACATCTACCGTCTGCGCAGCCGGGGCGTGCCGGCGGCCCGCGCCGCCGTGCAGGGCGCCCGTCAGGTGAGTATGTCGGTGGTGGCTTCCACCCTTACCTCGGTGTGCGTGTTCCTGCCGGTGGTGTTCTCGGCCAGCATTGTGCGCAGCCTGATGATGCCCATGTCCCTGTGCATCGGTTACTGCCTGATGGCCTCCCTCATCGTGGCGCTCACGGTGGTCCCGGCGGCATCCTCTACTGTGACTGTAAAAAAGCTGAACCCAAGCGCCTTGCCTGGTTTGAAAAGGTAGCAGGAAAAGTATGCCCATAGTCTGGAATGGTGCCTGCAGCACCGTGCCCTGCCCCTGATTGCGGCGGTGGTGCTGCTGGTGTTCAGCGGCTGGCAGGTGCTGAACATGGGTGTGGAGCTGCTGCCCAGCATCACCAGCAACGAGGCGCAGATCACCCTGTCCACCGCCGACGGCCTGACCAAGGAGGAATCCTATGCCATTGCGGGTCAGGTGGCAGAGGCGGCCCTGAATGTAGAAAACGTGGAAGAGGTGGGCATCACCACCGACACCAGCATGGCCGGTCTGGATATCAGCCAGCTGGGCCTGCCCACCGCCATTACCGATATCCTGAACTCCGCCAATGCCTACGGCAGATACAAGATCAATGTTATGATGAGCAAGAGCCTTTCCTCCCGTGAGGTGGAAAAGACCCGGCAGGCCATGGAGGATGCAGTGTCCCAGATCGAGAATTGCACCGCTGAGGTCAAGCTGTACGGCATGACAGATGATCTGACCAGCCAGCTGGCCACCGGCCTGTCGGTCAAGGTCTACGGCAAGGATCCGGAAACGCTGACCACCGTTTCCGAGAAGGTAATGGAGATCGTCAACGATACCGAGGGCTTTGCCAATGCGGACAACGGCCTTGGCAGCGGCGATGCCACCATCATCCTGAAGGTGGACCGCGACAAGGTGCGCGCCTACGGCCTGACCGTTGCGCAGGTGTATCAGCAGATCGCGGCAAAGCTCACCACCACCGCCACGGCCCAGACCCCCGTCACGGTGAACGGCACCACCATGGATGTCCAGATCACGGACAATCTGGACCCTGTCACCAAGGAAAACATGATGGAGCTTACCTTTGAGACCACCGAAATGTCGGCAGACGGCACAGTGACCAATGGTACCTGCACCCTGAACGATATCGCCAGCTGGACCACCGGCACCGCACCGGATGCCATTACCAGCGAGAACCAGACCGAGTTTGTCACCGTTACGGCAGATACGCTGGATGGCTACAACACCATGGTGCAGTCCCGCGTGCTGCAGAAGAAGCTGGATGAGTATGCGGCCAGCGGTGAGATGCCGGAGGGCTGCAGCACCACGCTGGGCGGCGAGACCGAGGGCACCGACTACATGGTGAACGAAATGGTGCAGTGGATGGCTCTGGCCCTGCCCTTTGTATATCTGGTCATGGTGGCACAGTTCCAGAGCCTGCTGTCCCCCTTCATCGTGCTGTTCACGGTGCCGCTGGCCTTTACCGGCGGCCTGCTGGGCCTGCTGATCACCGGCCAGCAGCTCACCATGATCTCCCTGATGGGCTTCATCGTGCTGATGGGCACTGTTGTCAACAACGGCATCGTGTTCGTGGACTATGCAAACCAGCTGCGCATTGGCGGCATGGAGCGCCGCGCTGCGCTGGTGGCTACCGGCAAGACCCGTATGCGCCCCATCCTCATGACCACCCTGACCACCGTGCTGGCCATGCTGCAGCTGGTGTTCAGCGGCGATATGGCAAGCCAGCTGATGAGCGGCATGGCCATCGTCATCATCTGCGGCCTGAGCTACGCCACCCTGATGACCCTGTATATCGTTCCGGTGCTGTACGATATCCTGTTCAAGAAGCCGCCGCTCAACGTGGATGTTGGCAGCGACGATGATCTGGACGACATTCCGGACGATGCAGCCGAGTTCATTGCGGCGCAGAAGTCTGCGGGCACGGCACAGCCGGAAGCCTGACGACAGCATGACGATTTAGAATGCGCGCCGCTTTGCTTTGCGTATCATCAGCGGAAGAATTATTTATAATAGAGCAATGCCGGGCGGTCTGCGGACCGCCCGGCATTGCGTTTTCACGGGAAAGGTCGTAACGGCAAACGGCATGTGCTGATGCTGGCTCCCTGCGGGAGCATTCGCGTCAGCATGAAAACATGCTGCTGCCCTTACGTTTCGTCGCGCAAGCGACTGTAAATCGGCGTAACACAAAAAATTCTTTAGCGGAGCGGCTTGGAATTTTTTGTGCTGCATACCCCGCCAACTGAATAATTTCAACAAAAAATAGCTGGAAAAATTGGATGCAAATTCTAAAATCCGTTCCCCACAAAGATATAAAACTGTGATATAATCATAAATAAGATAGAATACAGTGGAAGTCTGCCTGACTGTATGTCCGAGTAAAATCTGAGGAGGCGAATGCCCAATGGCACAGATCCGCTCCAAGCCCTTCGGTGTGACCAAACAGGGCGCAAATGTTACAGAGTACATCCTTTCCAACCCCGGCGGCCTGACGGTGAGCGTTCTGGACTACGGATGCATCATTAAAAACATCATCGTTCCGGCCAAGAACGGCCCGGTGGATGTCGTGCTGGGCCACGACACCATGGCAGATTATGAGGATGACTTCACGTCCTCCGGCAGCACCTGCTGCGGCGCGTTCGTGGGCCGCTATGCAAACCGCATCGAGAATGCCACCTTCAGCGTGGGCGGCAAGACCTACCAGCTGGAAGCCAACAACGGCCCCAACCACCTGCACGGCTGCTTCTCCCGTAAGCTGTACCGGGTGAAGGCCTTTGGCGACACCCTGCTGATGGAGGCCGAGAGCCCGGACGGCGAGGACGGCTTCCCCGGCAACCTGAAGCTGGCGGTGCGCTATACCCTCACGGAGGACAATACCTTCCGCATGGATTACCGCGTCTCTTCGGATGCGGATACCATCGTGAACCTCACGAACCACAGCTACTTCAACCTGAACGGTGAGGGCGATATTCTGGGCCAGAAGCTGCGCATCTATGCCTCCAACTATCTGGAAGGCAACAATCAGACCTGCCCCACCGGTGCCATTCTGCCGGTGGCAAACACCCCCATGGATTTTACCGAGGGAAAGCTTATTGGCCGGGATATCGATACCGGCTTTGCCCAGACCACCATGGTGGGCGGTGGCTACGACCACTGCTTTGTGATCGACCGCGCCCGCGGCTCCAGCCAGAGCATCTGCGCATGGGTCACCAGTGAAAAGACCGGCATCAGCATGAAGCTGTACACCACCCAGCCGGGCATCCAGTTGTACACCGGCAACTTTTTGCAGGACTGCCCCACCCCCGGCAAGGGCGGCGTGCCCATGCAGAAGTACGGCGGCTTTGCGCTGGAGACCCAGCACTACCCCTGCAGCCCTTCCCACCCGGAGTTCCCCACTACGGTGCTGCGGGCAGGCAAGGTGTTCCGCGCCACCACCACCCTGCGCTTTTTCACCGGCAAGCAGTGCGGAAAATTGTAAAAAATGATGTACCACAAAAAACGTCTGCTCCGGCAGACGTTTTTTGCGTGGCAGGAGGAGAACTCCCCCAGTCGCCTACGGCGACAACCCTCTCAGTCTGCTCCCGATGGTCGCAGCCAGCTCCCCCGAAGGTGGAGCTGGCACGGCGTAAGCCGTGACTGAGAGGGTTCTCCCGTCCCCATTTCTATGTTTTGCACAAACCGTGCCTTTTATCCATGACAAAATGCCAAAAAACGTTTTTAAATCAAAATCTCAAAAACAAAGATGCAACAAAAATTCATCTAAATAGAAGACGCATCCCTTGATTCTGAGCCATAAAAGCGGTATTCTTTAGGCAAGGCCGGGGAATGCCGGCATCAACTGTAATGTAAATAAGTGAGAGAGGTACTAGGCTATGGCAATTTTGGTTTCCGGCGGCGCCGGTTATATCGGCAGCCACACCTGCATCGAACTGCTGAACGCTGGCTACGACGTTGTTGTGGCAGATAACTATTATAATGCATCTCCGGTGGTGCTGGACCGCATCAAGCAGATCACCGGCAAGGACTTCCGCTTTTACAAGGCAGATATGACCAAGCACGAGGATGTGGAGCACATCTTCTCTGAGTGCCCGGACATTACTGCTGTGATCCAGTTTGCAGCCTACAAGGCAGTGGGCGAGAGTGTTTCCAAGCCCATTGAATACTATTACAACAACCTCAACTGCACGCTGGTCATTCTGGACGTGATGCGCCATCACAACTGCCACAACTTCGTGTTCAGCTCTTCCGCAACCGTCTATGGCGACCCCGCCAGCGTGCCCATCACCGAGGACTTCCCCACCGGTGCCACCACCAACCCCTACGGCACGACCAAGGTGTTCACCGAGCGCATCCTGCAGGATGTGTGCAAGGCAGACCCCAGCCTGAACGTGGCCCTGCTGCGCTACTTCAACCCCATTGGTGCGCACAAGTCCGGCCTCATCGGCGAGGACCCCAACGGCATCCCCAATAACCTCATGCCCTACATCGCCAAGGTGGCCGTTGGCAAGCTGGAAAAGGTGCATGTCTTTGGCAACGACTATCCCACCCCGGACGGCACCGGCGTGCGCGACTACATCCACGTGGTGGATCTGGCCCGCGGCCATGTGTGCGCCATCAAGAAGCTGGAAACGAACTGCGGCCTGTTCATCTGCAATCTGGGCACTGGCAAGGGCTACAGCGTGCTGGATGTGATCCACGCATTCTCCAAGGCCTGCGGTAAGGAGATCCCCTATGTGATCGACCCGCGCCGCCCCGGCGACATTGCCGAGTGCTATGCAGACCCCACCAAGGCAAAGAACGAGCTTGGCTGGGTGGCAGAATACGGCATTGAGGAAATGTGTGCCGACAGCTGGAACTGGCAGAAGAACAACCCCGATGGCTACCACACCGTGAAGTAAACGCATAAACCTCCAAAGCCGTGCATTCTCTGAAAAAGAGGGTGCACGGCTTTTTTGTGTGCAAACTCCCTCCGTCAAAACCTGACGGTTTTGCCAGCTCTCTCGGGGAGGGAGCCTTTGGTGAAACCGTGCACTTCGCAATTCAACCGGAAACTGTGCCGCCATGCCAAAAGCCGAACCCTCTCAGTCATCGCTGCGCGATGCCAGCTCCCCCGAGGGGGGAGCTTCTTGGCTTCTTCCGGTCAGCACAAATAAAGCTCCCCCTTCGGGGGAGCTGGCGAACAAAGTGAGTCTGAGAGGGTTCGATTTGCAGGCATCTCCCCCATATTATCTATTGACAACCGCGCAAAGTTAGCCTATATTACTATTGTTAACACAAACTAACACACGTTGACAGTGGATAAAATGAGAAGGTCGATCTTATGACATTAAAAGAATTGCAGATCGGAAAAAGCGCTGTTGTGGATACCGTCGGCGGCAGCGGCGCACTGCGCCAGCATTTTCTGGATATGGGCCTGATCCCGGGGGCGGAGGTCACGCTGGTCAAGCTGGCACCCATGGGCGACCCCATGGAGCTGCGCATCCATGGCTATGAGCTGACCCTCCGGCTGGACGATGCCGCGCAGATCGGCATCACCCCCACCGAAAAGGCCCCGGCAATGTCGGCGGCTCCGGCAGATGATAAAATGGTGGATCACCCCGGCCTTGGCGAGGGCGGAAAATACCACATTAAAAAGGGGGAGAATCCCCTGCCCGAGGACAGGACCCTCACCTTTGCGCTGGCGGGCAACCAGAACTGCGGCAAGACCACCCTGTTCAACCAGCTCACCGGTTCCAACCAGCATGTGGGCAATTTCCCGGGCGTGACGGTGGACCGCAAGAGCGGTGCCATCAAGGGCCACCCAGAGACTGAGGTCACCGACCTGCCGGGCATCTACTCCATGTCCCCCTATTCCAGCGAGGAGATCGTCACCCGCCAATTCATCATCGGCGAAAAGCCCACCGGCATCATCAACATCGTGGATGCTACCAACATCGAGCGCAACCTCTACCTGACGATGCAGCTTATGGAGCTGGACACCCCCATGGTGCTGGCACTGAATATGATGGACGAGGTGCGCGGCAACGGCGGCACGGTGCGCATCAACAAGATGGAGGCCATGCTGGGCATTCCGGTCGTTCCCATTTCCGCCGCCAAGAATGAGGGCGTGGATGAGCTGGTAGACCACGCCCTTCATGTGGCAAAGTATCAGGAGCGGCCCGGCCGCATGGATTTCTGCAGTGAGGACGACCACGGCGGCGCGGTGCACCGCTGCATCCACGGCATCATCCATCTGATCGAGGACCACGCTAAGGCGGCGGGCATTCCGGTGCGGTTTGCCGCCACCAAGCTGGTGGAGGGCGACCAGCGCATTGAGGAAGCCCTGAAGCTGGATCAGAACGAAAAAGAGATGATCGAGCATATCATCGTGCAGATGGAGCAGGAGCGCGGGCTGGACCGCGCCGCCGCCATTGCGGATATGCGGTTCTCCTTCATTCAGGAGCTGGTAGCCAAGACGGTGGTCAAGCCCCACGAAAGCAAAGAGCAGCTGCGCTCCAACCGCATCGACAAATTCCTCACCGGCAAGTACACCGCCATCCCGGCCTTTATCGCCATCATGGGTCTGGTGTTCTTCCTCACCTTCAACGTCATCGGCCTGTTCTTTCAGAACCTGATGGAAACGGGCATCGATGCCCTGACCGGCATCGTGGACACGGCGCTTACAAACTGGAATGTCAACGCGGCGGTGCACTCTCTGCTCATCGACGGCATCTTTACCGGTGTGGGCAGCGTGTTGAGCTTTCTGCCCATCATCGTGGTGCTGTTCTTCTTCCTCTCCATGCTGGAGGATACCGGTTACATGGCCCGCGTGGCCTTTGTGATGGATAAGCTGCTGCGCCGCATCGGCCTTTCGGGCCGCAGCATCGTGCCCATGCTCATCGGCTTTGGCTGCACGGTGCCCGGCGTCATGGCAAGCCGCACCCTGCCCTCGGAGCGCGACCGCAAAATGACCATCCTGCTCACCCCGTTCATGAGCTGTTCGGCAAAGCTGCCCATCTACAGCCTGTTTGCGGCGGCGTTCTTCCCGCAGTATGCGGGCCTTGTGATGGTGCTGCTGTACTTTACCGGCATCGTGGTGGGCGTGCTGGCGGCACTGCTGCTCAAGAGCACGGTGTTCAAGGGCGAGGCGGTGCCCTTTGTCATGGAGCTGCCCAACTACCGCCTGCCCGGCCTGAAAAACGTGGCACAGCTGCTGTGGGAAAAGGCCCGGGACTTTTTGCAGAAGGCCTTCACGGTGATCTTTGCGGCCACCATCGTCATCTGGTTTTTGCAGAACTTTGACCTGCAGCTGCGGTTGACCGCCGACCCGCAGGCCAGCATCCTTGCCCGCATTGCGGGCGATATCGCCCCGCTGTTCGGGCCTTTGGGCTTTGCGGACTGGCGCATCTCCACCGCCCTCATCACCGGCTTCATGGCAAAGGAGAGCGTGGTGTCCTCGCTGCTCATCCTCTTTGGCTCCGAAGCTGCGCTGTCGGCGGCCCTCACCCCGGCGCAGGCGGCTCCCCTGCTGGTGTTCTGCCTGCTGTACACCCCCTGCATCGCGGCAGTGGCCTCGGTCAAGCGGGAGCTGGGCAACAAGTGGGCGGTCATCATGGTGGTGAACCAGTGCGCCGTGGCATGGCTGTGCGCTTTGCTGGTGCGTCTGGCGGCTGTGGTGCTGTTCTGAGAAAAACGATTGGAATGCGCTCCGCGCTGCTCTGCGCATATTCAGCGGAAGAACTATTTATAATAGGGCAATGCCGGGCGGTCTGCGGACCGCCCGGCATTGCGTTTTCACGGGTGGGGTCGTGGAGGAAAACAGCATCTGCCGCGCTGATTTCCTGCGGAAACAGCCGCGCGGCGGGAAGAACCCTCTCAGGCTCACTGCGTTCGCCAGCTCCCCCGAAGGGGGGAGCTTTATTTGTGCTGACCGGAAGATGACAAAAAGCTCCCCCTTCGGGGGAGCTGGCGCGGGAGCGCCTGAGAGGGTTTGCTCTCTCCCTCTTTGAGGGAGCTGGCGCGGCGTAAGCCGCGACTGAGGGAGTTCCCCCTTGACATCTCCCCTCATCTGCACTATAATACTTCAAAAATGAATCATTCAAAGATGAAAGGGAAGACCTGCTGTGAACCCGAATATCGAATTTTCCATCAAGACCGCGCAGGCGTACAATGCCGTCTGCAAACCGCTGTGTCAGGAGCTTGGCCTGTCGCAGACGGCGCTGGACATCCTGCTGTTCCTCGCCAACAACCCGGATTACAAAACCGCCCGGGACATCGTGGAGGTGCGGCATATCAAGGCAAACCTCGTCTCCATGAATGTGGATAAACTGGTGCAGGAAGGGTATCTGGAACGGTACGCTGTGGTCGGCGACCGCCGCAAAACGAAGCTTCTCTGCACCGGAAAGGCAGACCCGATCATCCGCAAGGGGCGTGTGGTGCAGAATGCCTTTTTCAAGCGCCTGCTGGATCATGTGGAGCCAGCCAATCAGGAGGTCTTTTTCCGGACCATGGAGCTGATCGGGAAAAATCTGGACGAAATTATAAAGGAGAACGCATAAAATGAACGCGTTGTTTACGGTTCTTGTCACCTTTTTTGCCGGCATGGGGGCCGGCCTTGGCACCGGCTTTGCCGGTATGAGCGCGGCGGCAGTCATCAGCCCTATGCTCATCACCTTCCTGCACATGGACCCCTATATGGCGGTGGGCATTGCCCTGTCGTCGGATGTGCTGGCCAGCGCCGTTTCGGCCTATACCTACCACAAAAACAAGAACCTGGATATCAAAAACGGACTGATCATGATGGCCAGCGTGCTGATGTTCACGGTGGTGGGCAGCTGGGTGGCCAGCAGAGTGCCCTCGGCCACCATGGGCGGCTTCTCGGTGTTCATGACCTTCCTGCTGGGCATCAAGTTCATTGTGCGCCCGGTCATGACGACCAAGGAAGCTATGCAGGGTGTCAGCGCCAAAAAGCGTGCCATCCAGTCCATCGTGTGCGGTGTGCTCATCGGCTTCATCTGCGGCTTCATCGGCGCAGGCGGCGGCATGATGATGCTGCTCATCCTCACCAGTGTGCTGGGCTACGAGCTGAAGACCGCCGTGGGCACCAGCGTGTTCATTATGGCCTTCACCGCTCTGACCGGTGCTGCCTCCCACTTCATGATCGGCGGTGCGCCCAATTGGTTCGTCTGGGCGCTGTGCGTGGTGTTCACCCTGCTGTGGGCGCGCATTGCCGCCGTGTTTGCCAATAAGGCAGACCCCAAGACCCTGAACCGTGCCACCGGTATTGTGCTGGTGGTGCTGGGCGTGGTCATCATGGGCTTTAACCTTCTGAGCTGATATCCCCTGCCCTTCAAATGAAAAAAGAAAGCCCGTGCAGCCGGAAACTGCACGGGCTTTCTCTGTATCAGAACTTACTTTTCTTCAATGGTGGAGTGCTCGATCACCCAGTCGGCAGCCTTGCGGATGCCTTCGTTGCGGCGCATGGCGGGAATATCGGATTTTTCCTTGATCTCTTCCAGCGTCTTTTTGGCGCGCTCTGCACGAGCGGCCAGAGCCTTATCGATATCTTCCTCGGTGGGCACCAGATTTTCCTGCTGCGCGATCTGCAGCAGAGCCATGTGCACACGGGCGGTCTTCTCGGCAGAAGAGCGCACCTTGGCGGTAAAGCTCTCGCGGGTCTCGTGGATCTGGCTCAGGTAGCGATCCAGGCTCAGGCGCTGCATCTGCAGCTGCTGCTGGATCTGCTCCATCTGCTGCTGGTAGGTGGTCTCCACCAGCACGCTGGGCAGTTCGCCCTCAGAAGCATCGGCCAGCTGGGTCAGGATCTGATCCTTGGCACGGTTCAGCGCACCGGCATGCTTTCCGTCGTGCAGCTGCTGCTTGACCTGTGCACGCAGCTCGTCCATGGTGTCCAGATTGGCAACCTTCTTGGCAAAGTCGCTGTTCAGAGCAGGGATCTGGCGCACACATACGTCGATCAGCTTGATCTTGAACACGACGGGTTTACCGGCCAGATCCTTTGCGTGGTAACGGTTCGGGAAGGTGACGAAGATCTCGAATTCCTCGCCTGCCTTGTGGCCCAGAATGCCCTCTTCAAAGCCGGGGATCATGCGGCCGCTGCCCAGCTGGACGGCCTGGTTCTTTGCGGTGCCGCCCTGGAAGGGCTTGCCCTCCAGCAGACCTTCGTAATCGATATGTACGATGTTGCCCTTTACGGCCGGACCCTTGTGCGGCACCAGCTCAGCGGCAGCAGCGCGGCGGCGCTCCAGCACATTGTCGATCTCCTTGTCGGTCACTTCCGGGGTGACGCACTCGGCGGTAAAGCCGGTGGTCTTGGTCAGGTTCAGCTCAGGCTGCAGGGCAACAGTGGCAGTGGCCACAAAGCCCTCGTCCTTTTTCACGCTCACAAGATCGTACACAGGATTGTCAACAGCCACAAAGCCGTGCTCTGCCATGGCGGCATCATACAGCGCGGGCACGTCCTTGTCCATCAGATCGTTGATGGCATCGTACCAGAAGGTGTGCTCGCCGCGGTCAGCCTCGATCTGTGCGCGGTCCGCTTCGCCCTTCTTGAAGCCGCGGATCGTATAGGAGGCGCGGGTGCGTTCGTAAACGGCGTTGGATGCAGCTTCCAGCTCTTCGGGGCTGGCGCTGAAGGTCATTTTGCAGACACTCTTTTCGGGAGTTTCCACGCTTACCAGTTTCATAGGATCTACCCTCCGTGGTGTCTCGCTGCAGAGAAAACCCGGCGGCGCAGCCTCCACGCGGTGCTGCCCGCAAAGCTCCTATACCCCTGCACGGACACAGATTAAAAACATATAGTAAGGCTATTATAGCACAAGAACGACAAAAACGATACAAGAAAAATCATAAAAAATGCTGCTTTTTGAAAAAGATAAAAATATTTGCAAAAAACGGTTGACAAAACCCAGTCCGAGTGATAAAATACATCATGTTCCGAACGGAACGTATGCGTTGGTAGCTCAGCTGGATAGAGTGACTGACTACGAATCAGTAGGCCGGGGGTTCGAGTCCCTTCCATCGCACCAGAAAATGCCGTGAAATCGAAAGATTTCATGGCTTTTTTGTTTTTCTGGCAGAGTCTGCACACTTTTGCACATCTCCTGCACACTTTACAAAAAAGCCATGAACTCTTTGCATCGCTTGCACAGCATGTATTTCGCTGTACAAAAAAGAATCTTTTACGTGAAGAGCACTCGCGTCAGCTCGCGGCGTTCCTCTGCGTCCATCTGCCGGATGGCTTCAAGGATCATTTTACCTGTGATTTTTGTTGCCACCGGCGTTTTGTTTTCCGGGGGTTCCTGCGGCTTCGCACCTGCCACATCCTGCGAGTAGAAGTCGGCTTCGATCTTCTCAGCCAGCTCCAACCGGGGCTTGTCTTGCGTGTGGGCGTAGGTGTCCATCAGGACGGTGGCAGTTGCATGGCCGGTGTTGCCCTGCACCGACTTGAAGTCACCGCCAGATTGCAGCAGCTGGTAGGTGGCACTGGAGTGGCGCAGACCGTGGAATACGATCTTCTCAAACTCCGAGTGCTCTGCCCGCCACATACGGTACCACTTCGTCAGAACGTCCGGTGCAATGGGTAAGCCGTCTGGTAAGCGGAACAGCTGACCGCAGTTGCTGTACTTTTCCGGGGCGCTCTGCTCGTCCTGCTTCATCTTTTCCAGCCATGCCAGAAGCTCCTCTTTCAAGGGCTTGGTCATATACAGGATGCGGTTGGACTTTTTGGTCTTAGTCCGCTTGAGGATCAGCGAGGACTTGCTCCCCTCCCGTCTGTCCGGGAAGGTGTGGTAGATCTGGGTGGGGTCGATCTTGGACAAGGCGACCTTGTCGGCACGCTGCAGGGCTTTGTTCACCGAGATGGTTCCCCGTCCGTCTGCTGCATCAAAGTCGAGATCTCCCGGCTGCAAGCCGAGGATCTCGCCCTCACGGAGCGAGAGGATCATGCTCATGTGCACCGCCAGATGCAGAGCGGGGTTCTCGATGGTCTGCAGCGCCGCCAACATGGTGCGCTCATCCCAGATGGTGCGTTCTTCGGTATTGATCTTGGGGGCTTCACGGGGAGTAGGCGATTTGTGGATCAGATCCCAGTCAACGGCATACGAAAAGGCGGTCTTCAGGAGCGTGTGGACTTCGTGAATGGACGTGCTGGATAACAGCCGTTTCTTCTGATTTTCCGTCAGCTCCTGCTTCACACCGTGCACATACTGCCCGCAGGGGGTCTGGCTCAGGGTGGCGTAGAACTGCTCAATGTCGTAGGTGCGGAGGTCTTGCACCTTCCGCTTTCCGATATACGGCACGATGAGGTTCTGCACCATCGCCACAGATTGGGTGTAGGTCTTGGGAGACCACTTGTGTTTGCTGGACTGAATGGGGATCCACTTGTACAGCATCTCCTCGACCGTCATGGTGTTGGGCACGAGGAAGGTGCCATCCAACAGTTCCTTCTCCACCGTGATCTTGCGCTCCTGCGCTTCGGCCTTGGTCTTGAAGGTTTCCCAGCCCTTGCAGGGCTTGCCAGCATGATCTTTGTAGTTGTATCGGACGGAATACGTGTTGCCACGTTTCATAATAGATGCCATAGATATTCCCTCCCTTAGACCGCTGCAAACCAATCGTCAAAGCTCTGCTTGCTCACCCGGATGCTGGTACCGAGGCGGATCACCTTGAAGTCTTTCGTGGTGTTGCACAGATTGTACGCAGCACGGTTGGAGATCGCCAACAGTTGGGCGATCTCCTCCACCCGGTAAACGAGCGGGGCGTGTCGGACGGTTTTGCTGGTCTGGTCAGAAGGTTCTACGGCAGGGGTTTCGGACAATTTCATTGTAGGGGATTCGGGCGCGATTTTCAAGTCCTCACGGGTCAGTTTAGCGGAATTTTTGCGGACATTCGTCATAGGCATGTCTCCTTTGCACTTCTCCAGACCCGGTGCAGCTCCGGTTGAGCGGCAACCTTATGGGCCGGTAAATATGTAAGGGTCTGCCGCTCCTGACCCGAAGCAGCAGCCTAAAAAAGTGCGAGAACTTGAATTTACGCGCCCCATGCGCCCCAAACTACACAAAAGTACCTTTCTATGTTGGTTTTACAGGGCGCATGACTGGATTGTACGCGCCCTTTTGGGGCGCATCTTAGTTTCTTTCCCGCCCCGAAGGGCGTGTTGCCGCCCCGCATCCGCCCGGAAAGGGTAGATACGCGCCCTAAGAAAACAGCGATAACAAGTCGAAACCACTGATTTGGGGCGCGTGGGGCGGGAGAATTTCACTTTTCGTGTGTTTTATGCCGCAGCAAAGGCGGGGTGGACGCATACGCCCCGGAAGCCGCGGTATTTTCCCTCGATGTGCTTGGAAAAGGTCAGGCCATACTTCCCGGCATTTTTCAGCAGGAACTGGCTGAACTTCTTTTGCGGAACAGGCGATTCCAGATTATCCTCGCACCACTTGGTGTAGGCGCGGTA
>ENA-OQDC01001130-OQDC01001130.1-human-gut-metagenome-genome-assembly--contig:-NODE-1130-length-14808-cov-4.345549_pt1 | contig 14808 bp, 16 predicted proteins | sample MGYA00242770_ERZ504601 | MGnify/ENA primary metagenome ERZ504601 (study PRJEB26092, sample SAMD00036305) | human gut metagenome | host: Homo sapiens | study: EMG produced TPA metagenomics assembly of...
AATTATCTATGATTACTACTTTCATCTTCATTATTTATTATTGATTATTTATTAGTGATTATTTCTCACTAATCATTAATCACTACTCACTAATCACTACCTAAAGCTTCTCTGCAATATGTATCGCCTTGGTCAATGCACCCAACTTGTTATTACACTCTTCCAGTTCATACTGGTCGTTGCTCTTCGCCACTACTCCACTTCCTGCCTGGAACCAGAGTTCGCCATTTCGGCTGATGAAGGTTCGGATAACGATAGCCTGATTCAAATCACCATTCAAGCCGATGAAACCGATACAGCCACCGTAGGCTCCACGGTTATGAGGCTCCAGTTCGGAGATAATCTGCATCGCCCTTACCTTTGGAGCACCGCTCAGGGTACCGGCAGGGAAGGTATCGATAAACTCCTTGATATGGTCGGCATCCTGATCCAGGGTTCCGCTCACACGGCTCACCAGGTGGATGACGTGGCTATAGAACTGCATATCTTTATAGAAATCTACCTTCACGCCATGGCAGTTGCGGCTCAGGTCATTGCGCGCCAAATCTACCAGCATCACGTGCTCGGCATTCTCCTTCGGGTCGTTGCGGAGGAATTCGGCAGCCTTTCTATCCTGCTCCATATCTCCCGTACGCTTGGTGGTTCCGGCAATAGGGTCGATAAACGCCTTGTCGCCAACGATGCGGTTGTGGGTTTCCGGTGAAGAACCGAAGATACGGAATCCTCCGAAATCGAAATAAAGAGATATGGCGATGGGTTGATGCTGCGCAGGGCACGATAGAGCTTGAAGTCATCGCCCTCGTATTTCTGGATGAAGCGACGGCTGACAACAATCTGGAAGACATCACCACGCAGACAGTGCTGGATGCACTTGCGGATGTTCTCCTTATGCTCCTCATCGGTAAGGGTAGAAAATGTTTCGCCCACTGGATGGAAATCATAAGGCTTCACGTTCGCCTTGTTCACGGCCTTGAGCAGGGCATCGAGCTCAGGAAGTGAAGAGTGAGATTCTTCACTCTTCACTCTTCGTTCTTCACTCTCTTGAAGCGCAATCAACTCCATCGTATTGTTGAAGTGGTCGAAAACGATGATATCCTTATACATTATATAATAGATATCCGGAGCATCGTTCTTCTCCATCGTAGTATCCTTTACCGGGATATTCTCGAAATATCTCACAGCATTGAAGGTGGTGAAACCATACAAGCCGCAGAAGTCCTTGCTCTCACCTTCTACATGAAAACTCTTGATGAAATCATTGATTGACTTGGAGATGGCGAGCTTGCACTGCTCGCCCTTTCCTTCGCCGAAAGCAGGGAGCGTTTCCTTTTCTACGCTGCCGTCAGGATAGGTCTTGATCACCTCGCCATGGCTCACGGCGATACTTGCCAACGGATGAACACCGATGAAGGATCTGGAGTTCTCGGAACCATGATAGTCGGAACTCTCCATCAGAGCCGACTGGGGATAAATATCTCTCAATCGCATATAGACTCCCACCGGCGTATAGAGGTCAGCAAGAATCTTGCGGGTTACTGTCTTATAATTAAACTTTGCCATTTTTCTCTTATTGATTGAAATAATGCTTTAGAAATTGCCATATTCTCCTGCCATTTCCTTATGGCTCAAATACGTCTCCACATCCTTGTCGCCACGGCCTGAAACGGTCAGGACAACGACATCGTCCTTCTTGAACTTCATCTTCTTCAAGGCTGCCACTGCATGTGCGCTCTCGATGGCTGGGATGATACCCTCCATGCGGGTCAACTCATAACCGGCATAGATAGCCTCATCGTCCTTGATGGCAAGCACATGACTTCTTCCACGAGTAGCAAGGTCGGCGTGCATAGGTCCGATGCCTGGGTAATCCAAACCGGCACTGATGGTGAAGGCTTCCTCAATCTGACCATCCTCTGTCTGCATCACCAGGGTGCGGGCACCGTGGATGATTCCCTCTGTTCCGCAATGCATGGTGGCAGCGGTATAGTTGGTATCGATGCCATGACCGGCAGCCTCAGCCAGATAAATCTGAACACGATCATCATCGATGTAATGATAGATGGTACCTGCAGCATTGCTTCCGCCACCCACGCAGGCGATGAGGTAATCAGGATAATCGCGACCAATCTTCTCCTCCAACTGCCATTTCAGTTCCTCAGAGATGACGCTCTGCATCTTTGCCACAATATCTGGGTAAGGATGCGGCCCCATGGTGGAACCTACGATGTAGAAGGTATCCTGTGGGTGACAGCACCAGTCGCGGATGGCCTCAGAGCAGGCATCGCTCAGGGTCATATTACCTGTGCGAACAGGGTTTACCTTGGCACCCAGCATCTTCATACGTTCCACGTTGGTATGCTGGCGCTCTACATCGGTGGCACCCATGAAGATTTCGCACTTCATATCCATCAGGGCGCAGACGGTGGCAGTAGCAACGCCATGCTGTCCGGCACCAGTCTCGGCGATGATACGGGTCTTGCCCATCTTCTTTGCCATCAGAATCTGACCAATGGTGTTATTGATTTTGTGTGCACCGGTATGGTTCAGGTCCTCACGCTTCAGATAGAGTTGGCAGCCATACTTCTCGCTCATGCGCTTTGCATAATAGAGAGGGGAAGGACGGCCCACGTAATCCTTGAGCAGGGCATAGTATTCTTTCTTGAACTCCTCGCTCTCGATGATAGGCTTGTAAGCCTGCTGGAGTTCAGTTACACACTTATATAATATTTCAGGAACGTAAGCTCCTCCGAATTTTCCAAAAAATCCTTTATCGTCAACTTGATACATAATACTTTAAACTTTGAATTTTGAACCTTGAACTTGGAACTTGGAACTTTATGATATGCTGTCTTGGTAATCATAAAGTTCAATGTTCAATGTTAATGTTTGAGTGCCTCGAAGAGTTCATCCAGAGCTATGTCTGGATCCATGGTTTCATTGAGCAAAGTCACGAACTTACTGCCGATGATGGCACCAGCTGCGTTATCCTGCGCACTGGTAAGGGTCTGCTTGTTGCTGATACCGAAACCGATCATGCGTGGGTTGCGGAGGTTCATGCTGTTGATATGGTTGAAGTAAGCGAGCTTGGCATCACCGAAGTTGCTCTGGGCACCCGTGATGCTGGCGGAACTAACCATATAGATGAAGCCATCGGTATGCTCATCGATGAAGCGGATGCGCTCCTCGCTGGTTTCCGGAGTAATCATCATGATGACACGGATATCGTACTTGTCTGCTATCGGCTTCACCACCTTCAGATAATCATCAAAAGGAAGATCAGGAATGATGGTTCCACTGACTCCGCTCTCTACGCAACTCTTGAAGAACTCCTCGATGCCATAGTGCATGATAGGGTTGAGATAACCCATCAGTACCAATGGAAGTTGGACTTCATCCTTGATAGCCTTCAACTGGCAGAAGAGCTTCTTCACGGTCATTCCGTTCTTCAAGGCCTTGGTTCCTGCGCTCTGAATCACAGGACCATCAGCCAACGGATCGCTGAAAGGGATTCCTACCTCAATCATGTCGATGCCCTTACGTTCCATCGCCTTAATCACATCGCCGGTGCCTTCCAAGGTTGGGCAGCCAGCACAGAAATACAAGCTCAAAAGCTTGCGGTCTTTATTGTTTGCAAATAATACATTTATCTTGTTCATTTTTAAACTTTTTATCTTTTTACTTTTTATGCTTCGGTTTCTGTTGCATTTTCTGCATCAAATAACGCTTCGAATTCTACACGGTTGATACGCTCCTTTTTCTAACAATAATGCTGCACATTTATGGAGTACATCCATGTGTTCTTCGATCATTGCTTTCGCATCCTGATAGCATTTATTGACGATCTTCTTCACTTCCTGGTCGATCAGTGTCTGTGTGTCTTCACCATATGGGCGCTGCTGTCCAATTTCTTTACCTAAGAAGACTTCATCTCCTTCACCACTGTCATAGTTGATCAGTCCAAGTTCATCTGACATACCAAACTTCGTTACCATTGCTCTGGCATACTGTGTTACCTGTTTGATATCCTGGGATGCACCGGTTGTAATATCATCCAGAATCAGTTCTTCGGCAATTCGTCCTCCAAGACTTACCATAATATCCTGGATCAGCTTTCCTTTTGTCATGAATACATTATCATTCTCTGGAAGCGGCATTGTATATCCTGCTGCCCCTGTTCCTGTTGGAATGATAGATACTGTATATACTGGGCCTACATCTGGTAACAGATGGAAAAGAATCGCATGTCCAGATTCATGATATGCTGTGATCCTTCTCTCACTCTCTGGTACGACACGGCTCTTCTTCTCTGTTCCAATACCGACTTTAATAAATGATTTATCAATATCTTCCTTGATGATATATGCTCTGTCATCTCTTGCTGCCTGAATGGCTGCTTCATTCATAAGATTCTCAAGATCTGCACCAACAAATCCTGCAGTTGTTCTTGCGATCTCATGAAGATCCACATCATCTCCTAATGGTTTTTCGCGGCAATGAATCTTAAGAATCTCTTCACGTCCCTTAACATCTGGTCTTCCAACACCAACCTTACGATCAAATCGTCCTGGTCTTAAGATTGCTGGGTCAAGAATATCTACACGGTTTGTTGCAGCGATCATAATGATTCCTTCATTCACTCCAAAACCATCCATCTCAACTAACATCTGGTTTAATGTCTGTTCACGTTCGTCATGACCACCACCAAGTCCTGATCCTCTTCGTCTTGCAACTGCATCGATCTCATCAATAAATACGATACATGGTGAGTGTTTCTTTGCTTCTGCAAATAAATCACGTACACGGGCTGCACCAACACCGACAAACATCTCTACGAAATCAGATCCTGAAATACTGAAAAATGGAACATTGGCTTCTCCAGCTACTGCTTTAGCAAGTAATGTCTTACCAGTTCCCGGAGGTCCTACAAGTAAAACACCTTTTGGTATTCTTGCTCCAATCTTTATAAAACGCCCTGGATTCTTTAAGAATTCTACAACTTCTTCTAACTCTTCTTTCTCTTCTGTAAGTCCAGCAACATCATTAAATGTTACTTTCTTCGCATTCGGATTTGCAAGCTTTGCACGACTCTTTCCAAAGTCCATCATCTTGCCTCCGCCGCCACCATTTTGACGCATCATAATTACCATAAAAAATATGACAACGCCGATTGGCAGTACAACACCGATCAGATTAGAAATCATATCTCCGCTGTGATCAATGCCTTTGATCTCGATCTTATTACCAAGAGATTTATTGGATGCCTTAATATCTTTGATCGTTTCATTGACATCTGTAACCTCACAACTCTTATAGTTATCTTTGCCCAACTCTGCTGTAACTGTACCTGTTGGTACTTCCTTGTTCTGTTTAATAGTTATTGCAGTGACATGGTTTGCTTTCACATCCCTCATCAACTGCTGATAAGAGTAATCCCCTGATCCCGGCTGGAATACACTGATAAAATAATATGCTGCCATAACCAGTATCAGCAGAATCACAAAAAATCCACTGTTACTTCTCTTCGGGTTCAACGTTTAGTCTCCTCTCTACTCTTCCTCTACTACTCCAATATAAGGAAGGTTACGATATTTCTGTGCATAATCTAGTCCATATCCGACAACAAATTCATCTGGTACCTCGAATCCTATATATTTCACTGGTACTTCAACTTCTCTTCTATCTGGCTTACTCAATAATGTACATAAATGAAGTGAAGCAGGATTTCTGCTCTCAAGCATAGGTTTTAAATGATTTAATGTCTTTCCTGAGTCAATGATATCCTCTACCACTAATACTTCTTTATCTAAAATCGGCTCATCTAAGTCTTTTGCGATCTTAACGATTCCTGAAGATTCTCTGGAATTTCCATAACTTGATACTGACATAAAATCAATCGTCACAGGCACTGTAATTCTCTTTGCTAATTCACATGCAAAAAATACACTACCTTTTAAAATTGCGATCAAATGTACTTCTTTTCCTGCATAATCCCTGCTGATCTGTGCTCCCATCTCAGCGATTCTCTTGTTTACATCTTCCTCTGAAATCATTACTCTGATATTCTCCATTGGAATCATCTCCTTCTCTTTTGAACTCAAGCTTTAAATAACGCTTGGTTGATCTTGTAATTTTATAATATTCGCTGACTCTTCGTCCAACGATCCATACAATATGGCTGCCATCTGCAACTAAAGGTATCTCATTCCGCAACTGCCTTGGAATCTTCTCATCTATAAAATACCTGCTTAGAGATTTTCGCTTATATTCTGCACCAAATGTAAAAAAATCTCCGGGCTTTCGGCAACGTAGTTGTACATCTGTTTCTATTCTATCATAATCAATGATTTTGATACAATCATTTTCCACGATATTTGTTAAATCTCTAACCTCTTCGCAATAAAGTTTTCCTTCTATTTCTTGTTTATCTGACAGCTCATCTTTTTGTACCAGAATATACTGATAGCTTTTCTCAGCTTTCATCTTATAGGGCAATGATATCTTCTTTCCCGTTTCATTATGCAAAAGTCTCATCAGATCTTCTATATGTCTACGTTCAAGATCTTTTTTCTTTCCCGCAGTCTTCTCCAACACTTTCTTAAGAACCTGCTTTTGTATCCATGGATTTTCCTTACCAAGTTCATTACAACAAATCTTAAATCCATTTTCCATTACACTTATACACCTTGAAAATGCCATCTCGATCTGAATACTAAGATAAGAACTTACTTCCTGAATATCCTCACATAACCATCCAATATGCTCTACCGCCTGTTCATTTACACTTTCAAGGCGGGGAATGATCTGGTTACGGATCTGATTTCTTGCAAATGCATCATCCTGATTGCTTGCATCTTCCACCCATGTTTGTCCTATCTGTTGTAAATATTCTACGATTTCTTGTTTTTTTACACACAATAGAGGGCGAATCAACACTCCATCTTTCTCTTTCATTGCACCTGCTCCATAAACTCCAGTACCTCTTGCGCAGCGATATAAAAATTGTTTCCGCCTGATCATTCTGATGATGAGCTACTGCAATCTTATCAGCGTGGTATTTTTTCATTATCTTGTAGAATACATCATATCTCGCTTTTCTTCCTGCTTCTTCCAAAGTTTTCTTCTCACGCTGTGCGATCATTTTTACATCCATCTTAAATGAAATACATGGGATTGAAAGCTTTCCACATAAATCTTCTACAAATTTCTCATCATCCACAGCTTCATCGCGGATCATGTGATTGATGTGGACAGCCGTGATCTTTAAATTCAGTTTATCTTTCATAGAATATAAGATTCTTAATAAACAGACAGAATCAGCTCCTCCTGAAACTCCTACTATTATATGCTCTCCAGAATTTATTAATTTTTTCTCTTTGATAAATTTCTTTACTTTGTCCATAAATTCTACTTTATCATTCTTTGTTTTTTTGTTCAATACCTATCCCATATTCCAAGCACCAAGATTGTGATATCATCTTTCTTTTTATATTCTTCCATATTCGTAATCCTGTCAAACAATCGATCTGCGACTGCCTGTGGCCGCACCACATCCATTTCTTCAAGAAACGATGCTAATGTCTCAATGTTATTTTGTGGCATACAGTCTAATACTCCATCACTAAACATTACAAGAAGATCCTCACTTTCCATTTTTTTGCGGCAAAAAGGAATCCTACTTTGAAACAGATCCATTCCTACAACAGTTCTTTCCCCTACCAAAATCTCCACTTTATCTTTTCTTTTTAACAAACATGGACATGCTCCAATCTTAAAAAAGGATCCTATTCCTGCAAACAGATCAAGCTGAAAAAAATCCAGCGTTGCATATTTTTCTTTTTCTGTCTCAAATGCTATGATTGAATCCAAAAGTTGTATACACACCTCTTCCTCTATTCCTGCACCAAGCATATCTTCCATTACTTCTATCATTTTCTTGCTTTCTTTATTCGCCTCATTTCCAGTCCCCATTCCATCCGAGATCATTGCCACGTATCTTCCTTCTCTGATTTTTCCTATTGAAAAACAATCCCCATTCTTCTCTTCATCCTTATAAGCAGCTGTACGTATGCCACTGATCACGTAAAATTTTTCTTCTGGCGTAAAACCATACATTTCATAACCATTTTTTACAAGCTTTTTCTGTTGTGGAAGCGGCATCATTTTTTTCTTTAATATTCTGCTTAATAATGCTGCTGCCTGCCTCGTGCTGATTTCACTTCCTCTTTTCTTCTTCAGATACAGATAAATTTGTCTTCCTTTTTGCGGATTTTCATAAAAACAAACATCCCATATTTTTTAAAATTATACTTTTTCAAAATTTCTTTTTTTGATCTTACTACATAGCTGATCATCTTTATGTATATAAGACATTTTCCCATCAAAAAAATCACCTAGAACTTGCCCGGCTTTCATATATTGATTTCCAATGATCTTCCGCATCTGTACCATATGATGTCTCATTCCTCTTATAAAAAGTTCTCTTTCATAAATCTGATTAGCCTCTTCAATAAAATCCTGCCCATTCTTGCACGGATGACATTGTTTAAGATCTGCATAACTTAAACCGCCCTGCTTTTCTATAATATTTCCAAGTTTGTCCTTATCTGCAATTGTAAATTTACAATTCTGATACTCCCGGCAGCCAACGCACTCTTTGAGGATCACACTTTCAAGTACATTCCTCCCACATCTTTTTGTTTCCTTTTTTTCTTCTTCCTCCTCACAAAACAATTTTCCTGCTGTAAGTAAACACTGTTGCATCTGTTTTATATGATAAACAACCATTTCCTGAAAATCCTCAAGAAAATCCTGTTCTTCCGGACGTATTTTCTTTAAAATATCCATACTTTTTCCTCCTGTTGCTTATCATATGACAGAAGTTAAAAAATATTTGTCGATATGTGCTTTCTAATACAAAAAAGAAACAGTCTTTCATAAAACTGTCTCTTCCGATCACATGATAATGATATCCGCTTCCAATTCGTTCCCCTTCTATCTCAATTCCTAGTTTCTCCAGATCTTTTAAATCTGCATATATACTCTTACGGTCAGCTGTAATCTCATATTCTTCTAATGCTGACATGATCTCTGGCATTGTAATATAATGATCTTCGTCTGTTTGTTCTGACATAATCTGTGCTAGGCGGTATAGTTTAAACTTTTGATTCTTTCCTTTTGGCATGACAGCTATTCTCCTTGTTATCGTTCATTTTAAGATAATATAATTATAGCACACATCCTATTTCTCTTGTTGCTACCATGCCATTCTTTTATTCCTCAATCTGTCTTAATGCTTCCAGAATCTTTTCTTCTGTTACCATTACAACCTTAGCTTTCGCTTTATCATCAATTCTGTCATAAATCCTTCCTGCACTCATACTGTCTCCGATGATCGTATATGGACTGTTCGCCACATATCCGATCTTCCCCATTCCCTTCATCTTTACCTGGATCGCTTCTTTGTCATATTCGTTATCAGGTTCCTTTTCAAGTGTTATCTTCATCCCTTTCTCTAAAAAATCTGTACCATAATAATGTTTTGTTCCTGTTAATGTGAAGTATGTCTTTGCCATATAAAACTCTCCTTTTTTATACTTTATCTCTTTGATGGTTATAGTTTATAACATATGGTGGGGCATAAAAACACTAGCACTTTTCTTTATACCTTTATGTAGTCATAAACATAGACAGATCAATCAAATTCCCCAGTGTATTTTCAAGTGATGATGGTTTCATAACCTCTTCGATCTTACGAAGTGTCTGATCAAACAGTTCTTCATCTTTAAAAACACGCAAAAGTTTTGCTGTATTTCTTGCATCATCAAGAGCATCATGCTGTCTTCCGTTAAAGTCGATTCCTGCCATATCCAATGCAAGTTTCAATGAAATCTGGCGTTCAAATCCTAGATGGATATCAAATTCATTTTGAAAATCTGTCCATCCATGTTCCATCAGCTTATGTTCTTCTTCTGAAAGCTTATATTGTTTCAACTGAATTTCCTTCATGACCTGACTATGATCGGTATTGCTCCATGCATAGATCATCACATCATCTTTGATGTTCAAACACCAATCTGTAAATTGTTTAAAGGCTACCGAAAATGTTGGAGCGTTTGCTACCATTTCATTTGTGATTCCCGTCAATTTGCTGATCTTTGGCACGATCACATCGTTATATTCTGGCTTCACATAAATCTGGAATTTTCCGATCTCCCAAAGATTCTCATCAAGCATGGATGCACCAATTTCTATAATCTCATTGGTACAGATCTTTCTTGCTTCTGATCTGCGACGAATATTATTCATCTCTAAATCAACAACAATATGTTTCATAGCAATTTCTCCTCTTTCTATGTATTTATCAAATTTATTTCATTTATGTTTTTCTCTTTCTATAGAATAAAGGATGAGGTGTCCTATAAAAATACCTCATCCTTTCAAAACCTCTTATTTTGATTTTAGCGATCCATACCAAACATTGCGACTACTCCAAAGATGATCAGTAATGGAAATGCAAGTTTCACGAGTCCAATAACTAACATTCCAATTAAGATAACTGGGAAAAAATACTAACATTAAAATAAATTTTGAAATCCCCCATGCTGCTCGTATTCCAAAGAAAAAATAATTTTCCAAAAATTTCCAAATAAAAAGATTAAAAATAGTATTGTTAACATTTCTTCTTCCTTCTTTCTTCCAGTTAAGCTTTCGCCTTCGGCTTTCTATTGCCGATTCATTATAGTTACTATTATAATGAATTGTAAATGAGAAATGCACTTCCTTTTAATAGAAGTGACATTCTCTCCCACTATAGAGGTGAAAGCTTCCCATAACCTTGGCAGGTTTTAGTCATAGGACTACAATCACAACACAATAGAAAACTCTCTAACATCCTAAACCTTCCATAAAATCCTTTCTAAAATTTACCCCCAGTAATCCGTCTCATATTCAAGCCCAAATATCCCGAGCCATAAATACCGGATTTCCTCCATCTTTCTTCTGCTTCTCATAATCAGCAAGTGCCTTAAGTGCCGTATTCGACAAGATCAAGATTACCGGAATATTGATCAGTGCCATTACTCCCATCAACACATCCGAAATATTCCAAAGCATAGAAACTTCCATTCCAGCACCAATAAATACAACCAATGATGACACAATACGGAATCCTTTCATAAATCCCTTTGATGGTTGTCCTTTATGAATATAATTTAATAAGTTATCACAATAAAAGCAATTTCCAAGTAGTGTTGTAAATGCAAATAACACCATCGCTACTGTGATAAAGAGCGGTCCGAAGTTTCCTAAGGATTCATGGAGTGCTGCCTGTACCCATGGTGCTCCCTGCAGTTCTTGGGCTGGTGCGATTCCTGATGATAAACACATCATAGCTGTTGCTGTACATAATAGCAGTGTATCAATAAATACAGATAACATCTGTACTAATCCCTGTTTGATCGGATGGCTTACCTGTGCAGATGCGGAGGCGTTTGGTGCTGATCCGATTCCTGCTTCGTTGGAATAAAGTCCTCGTCTGATTCCCTGCATCATTGCGGAACCTGCAAATGCTCCAAAGATTGCCTGAAAGTCAAATGCTTCACTGATGATCTTTGAAAATACAACTGGCAGATATGCGTGGTTGATGATCATAACGATGACTGCGATCAAGATATATGCAACTCCCATGGCTGGAACTAATGTGGATGTTACTTTTACGATTCTTGATCCTCCGCCTAAGAGGCACCATCCTGTAATTAATGCAAGAATTCCTCCGATGATCCATGGAGTCCATTTTGTATCATAGAATGAGAATCCTGAAAATGTAGACTGTAGGTTATAGGATGCAAGCATGTTAAACCCAAATGCATAAGTTGCGATCATGGAGATACAGAATATGATCGCTAATGGTCTGCAGTGAATTGCTGCTTCAATGTAATATGCCGGTCCTCCGTAGCATTCTCCGTCTTTCCCCTTTTTTCTTATAAATCTGTGCTAACGTACTTTCGATCAGTGCGGATGCACTTCCAATGATTGCGATCACCCACATCCAGAATACAGAACCAAATCCTCCAATACAGATAGCGGATGAGACTCCAATAATATTTCCGGTTCCAACTCGAGATGCAGTCGATACCATTAATGCCTGAAATGATGATACTCCATTTTCATCTTCTGGCTTTTCTACAACGGCTTTGCAGGCATCTTTAAATAATCTCATCTGTGGCAGTTTTGTACGGATCGTAAAATAGATTCCCGCTCCGATCAACAGTATTACTAGCAATTTACTGTACATAAAAGTACTGATGCTGTCAATGATGATTCCTAACATAAATTCTCTCCTTGTACGATATTCTCGTATAATAATCTGGATCAATAGTTACAATTTTTATTGCAGCTACTTTAATTCAACAGAAAAATAGACAGTCCCTACCTGAGGGACTGCCCATTCATTTTAAAAGTATGCGATTTTACTGTCTGCGTCGTTTTTGTATCTTATGATATAATCGCGATTTTCAGAATTCTGATAAATGATGAATATCCCGTTTTCCTGCCGTCTGTCGGCAGAAAGGTCCGTTGAACCTTCTTCGTATGGCTTCAGAAGCTTTCGCTGCTGGTTTAAAAACCTATCTGTTATTATAATAACTCATTCGTATTGATTACGCAATTACAATTATCACTTGGCCATGATTTTCTGAGTGCCCCATAGGAGATCAGAAAGTTGGCAAACCAGCCAGCTGGTACAGCAAGCCAGACAAATGCAATGCCAAAACGCGGTGCAAAAATCAAAGCAACTGACAAGCGGATCGCAAGATTTACCATATTAGCAACAAGAAATGGACGCATGATTCCAAGACCGCGAAGGACTCCATCTGTTGCCATCTTGATTCCCATGAAGGTGAAGAAATAACCGAGCCATCTCATATAATTTCCAGACACCTGATATGCTAAAGCAGTTCCATCTTTCCCTAGGAACAGTGAAGAAATCTGGGTATGCACGGATTCGATGATCATGAAAGCAAGGATTGCGAAACATATATCTAACACCAATGCAGCATGGTATCCCTTTTTGATACGTTCAATCTTCTTTGCACCAAGATTCTGAGAAACATACGGCGAAACTGCATTACCAATGGATACAAATATCAATGAAAAAACATTTTCTACTCTCATCGTTGCTGAATATCCTGCAAGTGCCTGTGTACCGAATGGATTCACGACTGCCTGTACGATCATCATGCCAATTGACACTGTGGACTGCTGAAGAACTGACGGTACAGCAATTTGAAGCATAGAATGTAACTCCTGTCTGTCAAACCAGTCAAAGCGACTTTCATATCGACGCATCCGGCACAAGAAGATCAAAAGTGACAACACTGCGGAAATCCCCTGTGCAATGAGAGTTGCGAGGGCTGCACCGAACACACCGAGTCCAAGTCCAGCTACCATCCAAAGATCCATCAATATATTTAACATCGATGAGAATATTAAAAGAGCCAACGGTATTTTCGATTCACCGATCGAAGTAAACATTGTTGAAAGAATATTATACATAAACAAAAATGGAAATCCCACAAAATAAACTCTTAGATACAATACCGCTTCATTCAGTATATCAGCAGGTGTTTGTAATACACTCATCATCAAATGAGAAAAACAAAAACCAAAGACACCCAAAAATATACTTAAGACCAGAAAACTGATCAATGATGTTGACACGATCGTTTTCATTTTGCCATAATCTCTAGCTCCAAAATAGCGGCTCACAAGCACACCCGCACCTACACCCGCACCCAATGCTACACAAATAAATACATTTGTGAGGGCAGCACAGGCACCAACAGCTGCAAGTGCAGAAGAGCCTACAAACTGACCGACTATGATCGAATCAGCCATATTATACACTTGTTGAAAGAAGCTGCCGAGGATCATGGGCATTGCAAAAACAGTCAGCGCTTTAAGGGGCGCATCTGTGATCAAATATTCATCTTTTGACATTATCATATTCCTCCATAAGTTTCTTTTTGTTATCTAAAAACACTAACGATCAACTCAAAATGCTTTCGATTCGTTTTTATAAAACCATCTTTTTGTAATTTTGATATCTCCGTAGACATTGCTGCACGATCAATACAAAGATAATCTGCCAATTGCTGTCGATCAAAAGGAATGTCAAAAGACAACGATGACTGTCTGATAGATTCTGCTGACAAATAAGACAACAGTTTATCTCTGGTCGTTCGCTTACCAACATGTGTGATCTTGTCGTTTAGGATCAATATCTTATTGGCCAAGACACTGACCAGGTTACGGATCAACTTCTGATGATGTTCGCATGCAGTTGGACAGGAAACCAAAAGTCTCTGAACATTTAAAAAAATGATTTCACAATCCTCATCTGCTGCCACGCTGACATTCAAAACAGCTCCCGGACTTGCTGCATATGGCTCGCCAAAAAAATCACCGGCATGGCATTTTGACAGAATATTCCGGTGTCCCCACAGATCTTCCTGCATAACAAGAACGCAACCCGACACCACAAGTCCCATAACTTCGGTAGAGTCTCCAGCTCTGAAAATATAAGAAGCCCGTTTTCTGTAAATTGTCGTTGCATTTACGCAATGTAATATCGATAGTATCTCATTATCCGTAAGGCCTTTAAAAAAGGGACTGTTTTTTAAAATAGACAAATATTTTTTCCAAATGATACCCTCCTGTTGGAAATTCAAACATACATGTTGCAATTATCATACTATATTTTACATAACCCAGATCGTATACTATTGACAGAGGTATGGAAATGATAAAAAG
>ENA-OQDC01001131-OQDC01001131.1-human-gut-metagenome-genome-assembly--contig:-NODE-1131-length-14790-cov-2.512173_pt1 | contig 14790 bp, 19 predicted proteins | sample MGYA00242770_ERZ504601 | MGnify/ENA primary metagenome ERZ504601 (study PRJEB26092, sample SAMD00036305) | human gut metagenome | host: Homo sapiens | study: EMG produced TPA metagenomics assembly of...
CGGTCAATGACGAACTGAAGAACATCGCACAGATTGAACACTCAAGACATCGTTCATTCAGTAACTTTATAGCCAACTCCTTGTCGGCTATCGCGGCATACTGCTTTTTTGAAAAGAAGCCCGCCATGACGTAAAGTTTGTCAATGACGGACAACTTGCTATTTTTGATTTATTTCGAACTCACGTTACGTTACTACCATCCACATACAAATTCTTGTATTTTGAAATCTCTATCAACAAGTAATCAGTACTCACCTCTACACACTTCCGTTGTTGTACCGCCTCAAAGTAATGGTCCTGTATACTTTCCGAAGTAAGAATTCCAATTTTTTTCGTATTGGGCTTTACTAAAAAATCCACGTTCCAACAGTGCATCCACTACTTGCTGTACATAATCGGCCGTACATCCTTCGGACAATCTGCGAGTAAAAAGCAGACACCTATCCTCTCTCCAACAGCAAAGACATCCTTTGTGGTAAATACGTACCAATAAATGCAATACAAGCAATGTAGCCCAACTCTTGTTCCACCAACAATATTTTATCATTCTCGAAGAAATCCACACTCAGGTAGAAAAATTCCAATCCGGTTGTTTGTAATGCCATATCAATATTTTTTTATTTATGGCAAATATAGAAAGAAGCCCGGACGGAATGACGCGATTTGACGCGATTTGGCACAATAATACGCAATAATGCACAATTGATGCTCCACACACATCTTGAATAGCAACCGGAAAGATATAGACGATAAAGACGAAAGATATATTATCTTACATGGGTATCATTATAGATGTTACAATTTTATCAAATATACATAGAAACAGATAGATGTATACAAAAAAAAGAGAAACTGCCTCCAAAAGAAAACAGTATCTCTTTTTTATCTTATAAGATTCTTCCCTATTATTCTTCCGTATAGCGTTCAATAGTCTGACCACGATCAGGACCTACCGAAACAATCTTGATCGGGGTTTCCAGCTGTTCTTCCAAGAAAGTGACATACGCATTGAATTCTTCCGGGAATTCATCCTCACTGGTCATCTTGGTCATATCAGTCTTCCATCCGGGCAGCTCCGCATATACAGGTTCCAGCCCCTCACTAATATCATAAGGGAAGTAATCAATTTCCTCACCATTTTACTTTATAAGCCACACATGCTTTGATGGTTTCGAAATCATCCAACACATCGCTCTTCATCATAATTAACTGAGTCACCCCGTTTACCATGATAGAATACTTCAAAGCTACAAGATCAATCCAGCCACAACGACGTTCACGACCTGTCACCGCACCATATTCATGACCTAAATCGCGGATTTTCTTACCAGCTTTCATCAAACAATTCGGTAGGGAAAGGACCTGCCCCCACACGGGTACAATACGCTTTCATGATACCGTATACATTACCAATTTTATTAGGACCGATACCTAAACCGGTACAAGCACCGGCACAAATGGTATTTGAAGAAGTGACAAAAGGATAAGAACCGAAATCAACATCAAGCATCGTTCCCTGCGCACCTTCACAAAGCACACTCTTACCCGACTTCAGAAGATTGTTTATTTCGTGTTCACTGTCCACCAAATGGAACTGTTTCAGGTATTCGATACCCTCCAACCATTGTTTTTCCAGTTCGGTTATATCATATTCATAATTCAGACTTTTCAAGATCTGTTCGTGACGTGCCTTTGCCTTTCCATACACTTCTTCAAAATTATGAAGGATATCACCTACACGTACACCGTTACGACTCACTTTATCAGTATAAGTAGGACCTATACCTTTTCCGGTAGTTCCCACTTTGGCATCTCCTTTAGCAGCTTCATAAGCAGCATCCAGAATGCGGTGAGTAGGCAAAATCAAATGAGCTTTCTTTGAAATGTGCAAACGTTCTTTCAGGGGGTGTCCGCTAGCCTCCAAAGCTTCAGCCTCAGCCTTGAACAAAGCCGGATCCAGTACCACACCATTACCAATAATGTTTACTTTATTTCCTTGAAATATTCCGGAAGGAATGGAACGGAGCACATATTTCTGGCCTTCGAATTCCAGTGTATGACCTGCATTCGGACCTCCCTGGAAACGAGCTACCACATCATAACGGGGAGTCAGAACATCGACAACCTTTCCTTTGCCTTCATCACCCCATTGCAAACCTAACAAGACATCTACTTTCATGTTTCTTCGTTTTATGTTACTTATCTTTTTTCTTCCTACGCTTGGCCCAAGTACACTTGCTGCATACACCATAGATATATAAGGAATAGTGCGAGGCATGAAATTTCTTCAGTTTCGTATTGGCAATGGCTTGTTTCAGATTCTCATCCTGAAATTCGGTCACTTTGCCACATTCCGTACATATCATGTGATGATGGGTTTCATTGTTGTACGCACGCTCGTACTGGGAAGAATTGCCGAACTGATGTTTAATAACCAATTTTGCATCGATAAAAAGAATGATGGTATTATAAAGAGTAGCCCGGCTTACCCGGAATTTTCCTTCATTTGCCATATAATTATAAAGCGTATCAATGTCAAAATGACCTTTAATGGAATAGATAGTATCGAGTATAGCATATCGTTCAGGTGTCTTCCGATGCCCGTTAACCTGCAGATATTCTGTCAAGATCTGCTTTACCTTATCTTTCACATTCTCTTCCATCACAGATTTCAGTTCCGCCGTCAAAGTTAAGCCTTTTTATGATAACATGAAAGTTTAATGCCAATATTCTGTTTCTAATTTTATTTCTCCAGCCAAAGAAGCTATTTCTACCTTATCTGATTTGGTTAATGGAGCCAACAACCGATTCACCTTTTTGCCATTTTCCTTGCTTTGAACGGCAAACTTCTTCAAAGCAGTAGCAGCTGCTTTGCGGGGCAGCACTCCCTCGCTTTGTAAAGTGACCATTGCCTGATCCAAAAATTCAGCTTCCGAACGCTCAGTCAGCTGATTTCCCTTCATCAACAGCCTTGCCATCAGCATAAAGCCACATAACTGAAAATATTCACGCTCATCGGCCATCCATTCAAAAGCCTTCTCCGAAGCATAAGGTAAATATTGGAACAAACTCATGCAAGTCAGTTCCGCTATTTCAGGATAGCGCATATCTTCTACCCATATATCAGCTATTTCCGGATAAAATGTTTCTACCGGCTGTAACATTCCCGCCAGAATTTTACATTCACGGATATTTTCTTTCCATAAAGCTTGCGCCACTTCATGATTTTTTTCATAACGAGCAGCTATTTCTTTCAAACGCGGAAGTTCGATGCCAAAATTCAGTTTATAGTCTAATCCCTTCTCACGCATACTTTGGGAAACCACCCCATTCATAAACAAACGGAATTGCCCCTTTATGTCCTTTATTGTTTCGTGTACATCCATATTTATTCTTATTCATTTCTATAAGGAAGATTCGCAAATTCTTTGCTATAACGTAACATTTGCTCCGCGTAACCTTCATTATAAGATACTTTTACATCTATAATATTTCCATCCTTATCTGTCACGGCCTCATATACAGGATTTACAAAACCTTTGTAAGGAGCCAGATGAAGTTTTTCATAACGTGCCAATATCTCGGCGTGCAAAACCGGATCTATTTTCACCGCATACTTTTCGACCAATTTACGGGCAGCCTCAAAATCTCCTTCACTTTTAATGCGTTGTATCTCAGCCAGCAACTGTCCGAACAGAGTGCGCAATTTTTGATAATCGTTTATCTTCACATACGTTTTCCCATCCTTCTTAACCAGTTCAACCACCTTATCTGCAGCACCTTTCTCAAATGTCCACCGCGCAATGAGCTGGCGGTTACGCATGTGTGCTTCCTCTACCATATTACCTAACTCGATGCGGACTAACTGGGTCATCAGACCATTCATCATATAAGTATAATATTCTGCTTTAAAGGCATCTCCATCCGGTGTAAGCCCCAATTCTATCATTTTGTCATCCGGCAGATAGTACAAACCGAATAAATCGGCACGTGCCTCTTCTATCGTAGATCCATACGCTTTCAAAGCATCCTGATCTACTCCCGGTAACAACTGACCAGAACCGTGCCCCAAACATTCATGCAAATCAGTATGTAAATCCCCTGTAAGATCTGCATATTTCTTTATCCATTCTTTCTCTTCGGCACCGCAAACAAATTCATCTGTAAATCCATTACCATGAGCCGCTTTATTATAGGCTTCAGTCAGATTTCCGATGGTTACAGACTTAGAACCATGCACACTACGAATCCAGTTGGAATTAGGGAGATTAATCCCAATCGCTGTAGCAGGATACAAATCCCCCCCAAGCATAGCGGCTGTAATCACCTTGGCCGACACACCTTTCACTTCCTTTTTTTTGAAACCGATGATCTACAGGTGAGTGATCTTCAAACCATTGAGCATTTAGCGCTGATGATTTCCGTGCGCTTGGTTGCTTCCAGATCTTTAAAATTCACAATGGACTCCCAACTAGCTTTCAGTCCTAACGGATCTCCATAACTTTCAATAAAGCCGTTAACAAAATCCACGCGTGAATCCAAATCCTTTCACCCACGCAATAGAATATTCATCAAAATCTTTCAAGTCCCCATTCTTATAAAATCGAATTAATTTTTTCGATAACTATTTTTTTGTTGTGCATCTTCTGCCACACCAAGAGCCTTATCCAACCAATAAATGATCTTATCAATGGCTTGCCCATACAATCCTCCAGATCTCCAGACCTTTTCTTGTACTTTTCCGTCCTCCTTTACTAAACGGCTGTTCATACCAAACATTACCGGCATCATATCATCCGGATTCTTCAAATTATGATAAAAATCTTCCGCTTCTTTCTGGGTTACCCCTTCGTAATAATTTGCAGCCGAAGTCAGGACCAAATCCTCCCCGTCTGCCTGATTCACACGTTTAGGCATCATTTCAGAATCAAAAATCACCGGAAAGACTTCTTCACAAAGTTCTTCCACTGTTTCCCCTTTACCCAAAGGTAACTTCAATGCATCCACACTATTCAATGCATCCCTAAAAAATTCCGGAGTGAAACCTGGTACGAACTTATTTGAAGCATAATGATGATGAATTCCGTTAGAAAACCATATGCGTTTCAGATAAGTTTCCAAATTGACGAAATTCACATCTGTACGATCTCCCTGATACTCTGTATATACGGTTTCCAACATTTTACGAATAAGCAAATTGTATTTGCCATTCTGATCAAACAAAATATCACGGCCTTTGCAAAGCAGCTTGTGACAAATAGTAAATCAACTTTTTTTGTTTCAAACTCAGTTCTTCAAATCCATACACTTTATATCGAAGTAACTGTAAGTCGGCAAAATTTGTTCAAACCCGTATAATCAAATTCCTCCATTTCATTCATGCTTTTATCTACTTCATTGCAACCAACCTGTTTCATTTCTACAATTAACGATTTTTTTTATAGATACATAATTCGTGAGCCGAAACAAAAAAGGAAAACAATTGTTTTCCTTTTTCTTAATTATAATGTAGCAAATTATGCTCTTATTTCTTTTCTTGATTTCTCTTACGATAGCCATTAGGAGTCTCACCCACATTCTTATAAAACGCAGCATAAAAAGATTGGCGATTAGCAAAACCTACCATTGCACTGATCTCTTCCACATTCTTATCCATATAGCGTTTATCAACTAAAAGATGCAAAGCATCTTTAATACGATATTCATTCAACAAACAAGAATAATTCATTCCGAAGCGGGAATTCACTACAGCTGACAAATAACGAGTATTTGTCTTTAATTCTTTCGCCAAATCTTTTGCTGAATAATTAGGGTCTTTGTACTTTTTCTGAACAACTACAATGTTCAAAATCTTATCATACAATTCATCGGCAAGTTCTGCTCTAATCAGAGATCTGTAAGCAGCCTTTTTCTCTTTCTTTTCTCTCAGGTTATACGGTTTTTTCTTAGGAGCCGCTTCCTGGGTTTCTGATTTTTTTTCCACGTCGCTCATCAGTTAATTTTTCTTTTAATTTTTCGTTGTTTGGTTAGTTATATAAATGCAAATATCTAATTTTGGACAAATGTGGGAAAAGTTTTTTTCATATGCAACTTTTTTGCTTAATTTATTTCTTAAATAATCACAACACTTTGTTTTTTAAGTGGCAAAAAAGTTTATTTGTCCAATCTACAATAACCAACCTCTCTTTTAAGCAGTAATTTCAAAACAAATGAATTATGAATAAAAGTATATCTTATTTACTATTATTAGGCAGAGATCCCTACCAAATCTAAAGATTTTACTACCTTTGTAACCAATTACATTTTAAAATAACAAATCAAGATATGTTCCAAACTCTAAAAAAACTACTTTGGATACGATAGTTTCCGTCCTTTACAGCAAGATATTATTCAAAATATATTAGCTCAAAAGGATACTTTGGTATTAATGCCTACAGGAGGAGGAAAAATCCATCTGTTATCAAATTACCGGCTTTACTGATGGAAGGTACGGCCATTGTCGTTTCACCCCTTATTTTCTTTAATGAAAGACCAGGTGGAAAGTTTACAAAGCAAACGGAATTGCAGCACGGGCACTGAACAGCAAGCAATAATGAAACAGAAAATATAAACCTACGTCGCGAATGTCTTCAAGGAAAAATCAATTACTTTATATTTCACCTGAACGATTACTTATAGAAACAAATTTCCTGCTGAAAGATATCCAAATTTCTTTATTTGCCATTGATGAAGCTCATTGCATCTCACATGGGACATGATTTCGGCCTGAATATACCCAATTAAAGGTATTACGTAATCAGTTTCCCAAAGTACCGATTGTAGCATTGACTGCTACAGCTGACAAAATAACCCGAAAAGACATTGTACAACAATTGGCCTTGAAAGATCCTAAAATATTCATATCTTCCTTTGATCGTCCCAATCTGAGTTTGGAAGTTAAAAGAGGCTATCAACAAAAGGATAAGATGCGGACTATTCTTGAATTCATTGAAAAACACAAAAATGAATGTGGTATCATTTATTGCATGAGCCGCAGCAAAACAGAAAATGTGGCCGCAATGCTGATGAAACAAGGTATCCGTGCAACCGTTTATCATGCAGGATAAGCAGCGATATGCGTGATAAGGCACAAAATGATTTCATAAATGATCGTGTACAGGTGGTGTGCGCCACTATTGCTTTCGGGATGGGAATTGATAAATCCAATGTACGCTGGGTTATTCATTATAACCTTCCTAAAAGCATAGAAAGTTTCTATCAAGAAATAGGACGTGCCGGGCGTGATGGTATGGAAAGTGATACTTTGCTGTTCTATTCACTGGGAGACTTGGTTATGCTTTCCAAATTCGCTACAGAAAGCAGCCAGCAGGAAATTAACTTAGAGAAATTACACCGGATGCAACAATATGCTGAATCGGATATCTGTCGGAGGCGTATCCTGCTGAACTATTTTGGTGAAACTATGGACCATGATTGTGGCAACTGTGATGTGTGCCGTAATCCCCCCGAACGCTTTGACGGAACAATCATTGTACAAAAAGCTTTGAGTGCAATAGCCCGAACTAACCAACAAATAGGTACTCACATGTTAATAGACATATTGAAAGGGTCAGCAAACCAAGAACTGATTGACAAAGGTTATGACAAACTGAAAACATATGCCGCAGGAAGAGATATTCCCGCACGCGACTGGCAAGATTATCTGCTGCAAATGCTGAATCTAGGATATTTTGAAATAGCCTATAATGAGAACAATCACCTCAAAATAACTGAAAGCGGGCAAAAAGTATTGTTCGGCAAAGAATCCGCCATGCTGGTAGTCATTAAACGGGAAGAATTCGTACCTGCTAAGGAAAAACGCAAAAAGAAAGCCAAGGAAGAGGTACTCTTTCCCACTCCGATTACTTTTGGTAATGAAAACAAGGACTTGTTCGAGGAGTTACGTATACTGCGTAAAAAGCTGGCGGACCAGCAAGCTATACCTGCCTATATTGTTTTATCCGACAAGACTTTGCACCTGATCGCCACCCAACAACCTACAACAATAGAAGCATTCGGCAACATCAATGGTATTGGCGAATATAAGAAAGAAAAATACGGAAAAGAGTTTATAGAGTTGATAAAAAAGGTACTGAAGAAATGAAAAACTATTCTTCCCATATACCAACAACAGGAACAGACAAATTCTGTTCCTGTTGTAAAAGCATGATGATTGTCTGACAATAATCCTGTTCGTATTTTTACTTACTTGCTTTCAGCTTATCCTGTAATTCCGGTCGGGGAACTCCCAACTCTATTGCTTTTTCAAAAGCAACATACGCTTCTCTTTTTTTCTTCTGACTTAAATAAATCTCACCACACATCACATAAATTTCCGCATCGTCCGGTGCCAGTTTGGCGGCCTCCTCCAAATCCAATAAAGCCAAATCAGGCGTATTCATTTCTACAGCCAATGTAGCGCGAGCTTTCAAATAAGAAACATCTTTGGGATTATCGGAAACCAATCTGTTAAAATCTTCTAAAGATTCACGATACTTCAACTCCTTCTGATTTAAAAGTGCCCTGCCCAAACGTGCAGTATTATTCCCCGGTTCCTCCTGTAATAAAGTATTATAATCTATTCTCGCTCCCTTATAATCCCTACGTTGCATATAAATATAAGCCCGAAAAAGTAACGCTTCCTTATTTGTCTTATCTATATCAATCACATTGCAATAATCCACATAAGCCCTGTCAAACAAATTTTTCTCCAAATAGAGTGAAGCACGATTGAGCAATGTAACAACAGAATATGGAGTAATATTCAAGGATAACGTGTACGAATCAATAGCATCATCTATTTTCCCCAATCTCCGCTGGACCGTTCCTAGATTAGTAAACAATAAAGCATTACGCATATTGGCAGGATCCATCTTCAATGCCTGTTTGAACAAAATTTCTGATTTTGTCAAACTGTCGTTTTTTTGCCGCATCCAACGCACAGGTTATCAGCTCATCGTAAGTTTGCGCCTGCAACTGCATACATGCACATAGCAACATAAGATAACATACGATCTGTTTCATCCGATTTTCTATATTAATTAATTCCGGTTGCAAAGGTAGAGGAATCTTTAACGATATTCCTTTAGTTTAATTAAAAAAAGCATAGGTAGGTTTCTCGTTTTAAAGGGTATTCCGTATATTTGGCATACAATTTTAAAAGAATAAAGAACATGAAAGTAGAAAAAGCGATATTCGCCGCCGGATGCTTCTGGGGCGTACAACATCAGTTCGAACGTATTCCGGGTGTACTAAACACTACAGTCGGTTATACAGGTGGTCCGGAAGCCAACCCCACATATACTCAGGTAAAAGCCCACATGACCCACCATGTAGAAGCTATTTTTGTAGATTATGACGCCGACATGGTTTCTTATGTGGATTTGTGCAAACTTTTTTTTGAAATACATGATCCTTCACAAACCGATGGAATAGGTCCCGACCTCGGACCGCAATATCGGAGTATGATTTTCTACATGGATGAAAAACAAAAATCCGAAGCTGAAGAGGTCATCGAACTGCTTCGCTCGAAAGGTCATAGAGTCAATACCAAATTACGCCCTGCCGAGAAATTTTGGGAAGCAGAAGACTATCATCAGCACTATTACGATAAAACGGGAGGAGAACCTTACTGTCATATACGCGTAAAAAAATTCTAAATTAAACAACAGAGGTGTGTTCAAATAATGGCACACCTCTGTTATTCATAATTATCCGGAACCTTTCATCATTTCATCAATGCGTCCAGATACATATAAAATTCGGGATTCTCGCCAACTACCTGTTTAGCAATTTTCCCTTCAGGATCAATCACATATTTAGTGGGATAACCACTTACTCCATACATCACCGCCACATCCGGTTCACCTATATTGCGTACATTAATCCACGGCAATTGATGCTCAGCTACTGCTTTTTTCCATTTATCCTCTGTATCATTGCAGTCAATCCCTACAAATTCTATTTTTCCCTTGTATTTTTCATATGCCTTTTTCATTTCGGGAATTCCTTTTATGCACCATCCACACCAGCTTCCCCAGAAATCAAGCACTACATATTTACCTCTCAGAGAAGATAAGTCAAAATTCTTTCCATCCAAATCCTTCAAAGTAAATTCCGGAGCAGGATTACCTGGTTTCATTGCTTCTTTTGCTTTATCGCGAGCCAGTTCTTTCTCATATCCTTCTCTCATTCTCTGATATAAAGGAGCCATCATTCCTTCCTTTACCCGATCAGTCAAAACATTAAAAGCATCCCCCAACTGATCCCTTGACAACTGTGACATTACATATACTGATACATCTTTATCCGGATTCTGCCTAACATAGTCACTTTTTATTTTTAAAATATTTCCATACCATTCTTTTGCTGGAGCATAAACTTTACGGATAGAATCTCCGGGTATTCCTTTTTTCTCCATATCCATACAGACTACGTTCAATGAATCTATTTTATGACTATATGTTTTACAGTCCTCCACCACTTCATTATAATCGTCATAAAGGAACCTCCCTCCAATTTATATTCATCCAATGAACCTGAAATTTTTATAGGCTGGCCAGGCAACAGCAAAAAACTTACAGCTTTCATCGATATGGCAGGTATACTGCCATCCTCATTGGGTTTCACTGACGTTACCATAAATATAAACCTGTTTCAATACACTATCACCTAAATTAAAAGCAAAACTTCCATTTTGCATGGCAATCGTATCTGTCCTACGACTATCACGATCATTTACAGGAAAAAGATTGTACCAATAATGTATCACTCTCGATACCAGTCAGCATACCGCTGATTTCCGGTTGGTCCGAAGGCTGCAGGCAATCATAAAACCAGCTCCTACCAAAGCATAAACTAAATTCTTCATCTGAATGTCTTTCAATTATTATCTTTGTTTTATTTGCAGCATCAAATATACTTTTTCTTATCCAATAAAAATAAAGAATCAGAAGTAAAATGGCATTCACTTCTGATTCTCCGTAAAAAAACCTATAAAATTCTATGCTTTCTTGATATAATCCACAATCCAGGAACCCACTTCCTTAGTACCATACTTGGCCCCACCTTCAACCTGAATTTCCGGAGTACGCACATTTTCATCCAAAGAAGCATCTACAGCCTTACGAATCAAGGTGCCTTCCTCCTTAAGATCAAAATACTCAAACAGCATGGCCACCGATAGGATTTGAGCCAATGGATTGGCAATATTCAATCCTTTAGCCTGTGGCCATGAACCGTGAATAGGTTCGAATACCGGAGTGCTTTCACCCGTAGAAGCAGAAGGAAGTAATCCCATAGAGCCACTGATAACAGAGCCTTCATCTGTCAGAATATCACCAAATGTATTCTCAGTCACCATCACGTCAAAGAAACAAGGATCCTGAAGCATCTTCATGGCAGCATTATCCACAAACATATAGTCTGTAGTCACTTCCGGATACTGAGGAGCCATCTCTTGTGCAATCTGCCTCCACAGACGTGAAGATGCCAGCACATTTGCCTTATCAACTACAGTAAGATGCTTACGGCGCTTCATGGCATATTCAAAAGCCACTTTTAAAATACGCTCAATCTCCGGACGGGTATACATATTGGTATCATATGCCTTATCATTATCCTGATATTTTTCACCGAAGTACATCCCTCCGGTCAGTTCACGAATACAGATAAAATCGGCATTTTCCACCAATTCGGCGCGCAACGGAGACTTATGAACCAAGCATTTGAAAGTCTGCACAGGACGGATATTGGCAAACAAACCTAATTTTTTACGCATAGCCAGCAAACCTTGCTCCGGACGAACCTTTGCTGTAGGATCATTATCAAATTTAGGGTCGCCTACAGCCGAGAAAAGCACTGCATCGGCATTCTTACAAGCCTGAAAAGTAGCTTCGGGAAACGGATCACCTACTTTATCTATCGCATCTGCACCACAGATCGCGTATTCATAACTTACTTTATGGCCAAACTTCTCACAAACAGCGTTCATCACATCAACGCCTTGCACTGAAATCTCCGGTCCGATACCGTCACCGGCTAAAACTGCAATTTTAAAATCCAATTTTTTTAGTGATTAATGGTTAGCGGTCAGTGATTAATAGTTGGCGGTTAATGAAATCTGACGACACTGTTCATTAACCACTAACCACTAATCACTAACCATTATTATTTTCATATTCATTTTCTATTATATTCAGCATTTTCATGGTAGCCTTGATAGCAGCCTCCGTCTGGTCAGCATCCAGCCCACGAGTACGGAATACTTTTTCTTCAAAACTCCAAGTTATTACTGTTTGCACAAATGCATCTGTACGGCCCCAGGAGGAATACTTACCGCATAATTGGTCAACATAGGGAATTTACGCCCTAACGTCACTTTATAAATTTTACGCAATGCACGCACAAAAGCGTCATACTGACCGTCACCGCTGGAATTCTCCTCAAACTCTTTTCCGTTAATCTCTATTTTTACAGTAGCCATCGGCTTCAATCCATGCGCCAGTGTCACAATATAACTTTTCAGTTTTACACTTTCGCTTACCACTCCATGCTTCAGCACATCGGAAACAATATAAGGCAAATCTTCCTGAGTAACCAATTCCTTCTTGTCACCCAGTTCGATAATACGTTCCGTTACCTTACGCATGGATTCTTCATCTAAATCAAGTCCCAAATCCTCCAGATTTTACGGATATTGGCTTTGCCACTAGTCTTGCCCAACGCATACTCACGTTTACGTCCGAATCGTTCCGGCAACAAATCATTGCAATAAAGATTATTCTTGTTATCACCGTCGGCATGAACGCCGGCCACTTGCGTAAACACATTCTCACCCACAATCGGCTTGTTGGCAGGAATAACAATACCAGAATAGGATTCCACCACTCGGCTCACATCATTCAGACGGCTTTCGTCGATATTGGTCAAAGCATTAAAATGATCCTTCAGAATAGCTTGAACACTGGCAAGCGGTGCATTTCCTGCACGTTCCCCTAATCCATTGATAGTAGTATGAAGTCCTTTAACCCCACTCAGCACAGCAGCAAGTACATTACTCACAGCCAAGTCATAATCATTATGCGCATGGAAATCAAAATGAGTATGAGGATAACGTTTTTTCATCTTCCGCATGAATTCAATCACTTGCAAAGGATTCAAGATACCCAATGTATCCGGTAACATATACCGCTTGATGCTGGTATCCTTCAATCCGTCCATCAACTGGAATACATAGTCAGAAGAATCCTTCATTCCGTTACTCCAATCTTCCAGATATACATTAACTGCAATATCCAGTTCATCGGCATAACGCACCACATTCACAATATCTTCAATATGTTCTTCAGGTGTTTTCTTCAACTGCTGTGTACAATGTTTCAACGAACCTTTACACAATAAGTTAATTACCCTGCATCCTGTACGTTGTATCCAATCTACAGAAGTACGGCCATCCACAAATCCGAGCACCTCCACTTTGTGAAGCAAATTCCGGCGGGCAGCCCAGTCACATATCATTTTAACAGCTTCAAATTCGCCATCCGATACACGGGCCGAGGCAACCTCTACCCTGTCTACCTTTAAATCTTCCAATAGCAATCGGGCAATCATCAATTTTTCATGGGGCACAAAAGATACTCCGCTGGTTTGTTCACCATCGCGGAGTGTTGTATCCATGATTTCTATTTTGACGCTTTTTCCCATGCTTCTATCTTGTCTTTGTTGGTCAGCAAAAAGTCGATATCATCCAATCCGTTCATCAAACAATGTTTCTTGTATGCATTAATTTCAAAATGTTCGCTTTTACCTGTAGCCTTATTGGTTATAGTCTGTTCGGGCAGATTTACTTCCACTTCCATTTTCGGATCTGCATGAATTGAATCAAAAAGTTCCTTCAAAAATTCTTCACTCACCACCACCGGAAGTACAAAATTATTTAATTCATTATTCTTATGAATATCAGCAAAGAAACTGGACACAACTACCCGGAAACCATATCCGGCGATAGCCCATGCTGCATGTTCACGGCTGGAACCAGAGCCGAAATTCTTTCCCGCTACAAGGATTTGTCCACCATAAGTAGGATTATTCAATACAAAATCCTTGTTCAGAGAACCATCCGGATTGTAGCGCCAGTCACGGAACAGATTATCACCAAAGAATTTCTCTTCACGAGTTGTCGCCTTTAAGAAACGAGCCGGAATAATTTGGTCTGTGTCCACATTCTCTAAAGGAAGGGGTACGCAAGTGCTTGTTATGATATTGAATTTCTGTTTCATTGTCTTCGCATTTTTAAATTAGTTCTCTAGGATCTGTTATTACACCGGTCACTGCCGCCGCAGCAGCTACCAGCGGACTGGCAAGCAACGTGCGAGCACCTGGTCCCTGGCGTCCTTCAAAATTACGGTTACTAGTAGATACCGAATATTTTCCGGCCGGAATCTTATCATCATTCATAGCCAGACAAGCAGAACATCCCGGTTGACGGATAGAAAATCCTGCTTCCTCCAGATTTTGTCCAAATCTTCTTCAACGAATCTGTGCATCTACCATCCATGATCCTGGAACCAGCCATGCAATCACATATCTGCTTTCTTTTTTCCCTCTCACTAAAGAGGTAAAGGCACGGAAATCCTCAATTCGTCCAGTTAGTGCAAGCACCCAAAAATACATAATCCAATTTTCTTTACCTAGCAAAGTATTCATCCCGGCTGAAAGCCCATATAGTCCAAAGACTTTTTAAAGAAGCAC
>ENA-OQDC01001133-OQDC01001133.1-human-gut-metagenome-genome-assembly--contig:-NODE-1133-length-14767-cov-3.793784_pt1 | contig 14767 bp, 19 predicted proteins | sample MGYA00242770_ERZ504601 | MGnify/ENA primary metagenome ERZ504601 (study PRJEB26092, sample SAMD00036305) | human gut metagenome | host: Homo sapiens | study: EMG produced TPA metagenomics assembly of...
AAGATAGATTGTGCTCTGTTTTCAAAATTTTCTTTTCTAATTCCTTTATTTCTGCTTCTTTATCACCTGCTCCAACTGCTAATGAAAAAGCATCTAGATTCTCATTTTCACCAATTAAAGATTCAAAGCCATTAAAAACATGAACTTCATATTCTGATTTTTTTGAGTGTAAATTGATTTACTTAATGTTGATTTACCCGAACCATTTTTTGCAAAAATAAAGTTTTTAGAAGATAATTCTAATTCATCTCCTTTAAAAAGTGGAGAAACAGAATCATCAAATTTAATTTGCTTCAAATTTATAACAGTACCAACCATAAATATCCTCTTTTCTCGTGACATATTTTTCAAGCGAAACTATACTAATTTAATTCTCCTACCTCCCAACTCTCAATGGTTCAATAACCTCTTCAATGAGTTTGGTGTAGGCTTCTTTGATATGTTTTTTGTAGCTGAGTGGGTTGAGGGCATCAGCTGTTTCTGCTTTGTAGTCTTTGTAGCGTTGGCTCTTGGTGAGCTGGCTTTCGCCAGATTGCTTTTTAGCACCCTTTCGATAGTGTTGAACATAGTAACGAAGTTCATCGAGTCCGACATACCATTTTCTGGCAAAGCGTTTGAGATGGTCGTCGATAATGGCTTCAATCATAGTGTCCAAGACACCAGTGATAGATTGTCCTTGGTAATCTTTAGGATTAGCTTGGACTTCTTTCCACAGGTTTCGGATGATTTCGGCTAGTTTAGGATTGGTGCGTTCCAGACTCTGGATATAGTTATCAACCGTTTCGATATCCTTGTCACTAAGGGCCTGTGGACTATCTTCTTCCTGCTGAATCATACTTTGAATCAGTGTCAGGATGTAAGCATAGTTAATCTCGTCGACTTGGACGGATTCCAGTTCGTAGTGGATATCAAAGAGATTATCATCACCATCGTCTTCTGCTCGGCTTTTGAGCTCTGCTAGGATATTTTGATAGATTCCTAGATAGGTTTCGAGATTTTCATCTGATAGTCCTGTCTCCGCATAGATAGCCGCTTCATCGTATTCACTATAGACACGGATAGATGCCAGATACTTGTCAAAGGTTTGGTAAGCCTTGGCAATGCGACGGAGTTGTGGGCTAGAGGCCTGCTCAATCGTAATGACATAGTTTTCCACATCTTCCACTTTTACTTGAAAGTCTATCCAGGCTTGGATGAAGTTAGTTTTTTCTTCTGCCCAGTCTGGGGCAGTGACATCATTTTCACCACCGTTTGAGTAGAGTTTAAGGGCGTTATCCACAGCCTCTTTAAAGGCCTCTGGCCTTTGGAAGGTGATGATATGGCCATAACGCTTTTTACTGTCAAAGATGCGGTTGGTACGACTAAAGGCTTGAATCAAATCCTGTGGACGCATGGGCTTACGGTCGATGAAGAGAGTGGATAGACAGGGGGCATCAAAACCGGTCAAAAGACGGTCAACGACGATAACCAAATCCAACTGCTCATTGCGAGGAATGTATTTGTCTAACTTTCTGGCTAAACGATTATTGATATCCGTATTAAAGCCACGCAAATCAGCCATAGTAAAATGAGTACCGAACTCCTGATTGTAGTCGTCCATGACCTGTTTCATGTGGTCTTGGTAATCGATAGACCCTTCTTCATTTTCCGATACTGAGTAAGTGACCGTCATCTTTGGAAAGTCGGGTAGCACGCGCTTAGCTCGCTCTGACACCTTGACACGTTCCTGTCCTGCCTTGATACTCTTGAGCAGATTGTAATAAGCCTGAGCTTGTGGAATGGACTTAACCGTTAAGATAGCCTCGTAGGTCTTTCCCACACCATTTGGAAAGCCCAACTGTTGATAACTCTTGTTTAGGATAGCATCCAAGACTTCTAGCATGTGTTCTTTATCTTCATAAACAGAGTCAGGAAGATCTTTTTCAGGAATCGGCGAAATAATAGTATTTCGATAGTCTACCTTGAATCCCAGGACTGCCCCGTCATGGATGGCTTCTTTGACCGTATACTCGTGTAGGCGTTCGCCATATTGTTGGTGGGTAGTTTGTGCCAAATCACCTAATTGCTTGCGTTTATTTTCCTTGAAAATCGGTGTACCAGTAAAGCCATACCAGAGCGAATTGTGGAAAAAGCCTTTGATGTCTTTTTGGGTCTGAGGCGTAACCGCGCGGTGACACTCATCCACAACGAAAGCCACACGAAGGTCTTTGATTTTTTCCGAATCCTTTTGGTATTTACCCTCTCCAAACTTGCGCATCATGGTTGTGATTTTCTGGATAGTCGTCACAATCACACGCTTGTCATTTCCTGCCAAACGTTTAACCAAGTCATGGGTATTGTCCGTTTCGTCGATGTCAATGATATCATTGGCCGCATAAGAGAGAAAGGACGAGGTCGTCTGCTGGTCAAGGTCCCTACGGTCGACGACAAAAATTGTCTTTTGAATGGCTGGAATCTGCAAGAGGTTGCGAGCCACCTTGTAGGAGGTCAGGGTCTTACCAGAACCCGTGGTATGCCAGATATAGCCAGATTCTTGACGGCGAGAGGCATCTTGAACAGACTCGATGGCATGAATTTGATAAGGACGTAATAGGATAAGGGCTTTTTTACTATCATCAATAACGGAGTACTGCATCACCATCTGATGGGCACGTGGAATAGACAGAACCTCGTGGGCAAAGTCCATGAGACTGGTCATGGGTTTATTATCTTTGTCCACCCAAGATGTTAAGAATTGTTTATTAAGCTTATCCTCTCGTGCAGCTGCAATATAACGTGTATCAACCTTATTAGTCACAACAAACATCTGAAGGGCAGAATAGATGCCACGTAACTTTCCTTCACGGTCATACTTTTTGATTTGATGAAAGGCATCCAAAAAGGCGACACGAGGACTCTTGAGCTCGATATGGATAAGAGGAAGTCCGTTAATCATCAGCGTCGTATCTAAACGACGGTCCTGATCTTGTGAATAAGCCTTGTCACGTTCAACTTGATTGACCACTTCGTAACTGGATTTTCCAGCAGCGATATTGTCACGCCAGATGACAGAAAGTCGGATAGTCCCAAGACTAGCATCTTCACGCTGTACCTCGACTTTGGCAATACCATTTTCACCAGCCAACCACTTAGCAGCTTCATAATAGTTAATGAAGTTAAGCTGGTTCTTGATTTGGCGCTTCTCCTGCTCAGTCAAGGGATGGTCAGCAAGGAGGGCAACGTTATTTTGCGCTAACTTCTCAAAAAAGTTATCCCATAATTGACCTTCATTTTTTAAGTCTGGGCGATAGGTCCACTGGCTCTCACCAGAGGTTAATTGCTCGATTAATTGACGTTCTATCTCAAGTTCTGGAGTAACTGCTGGCATGACTTATCCTTTCAACATTGTCGTAATCCCTTACATTATAGCATTTTCACGGTTTCTTTCATAGTTTTGGGAAAGTTCAAACAAAAAAAACACAGCTTGGTTCCGTGTTTTTATCTTCTATTTACTCCCCCCTATGAATCGTAAACCCTGTGGCTTGTTGGTTAGCCATGATAGTCATGTCTGAAATCTGAACGCGTCGTGGTTGCTTGGTGACATATAGGACCGCCTCCGCAATATCTTGGGCTTGGAGGGCTTCCAAACCTTGATAGACCTTGGCTGCCTTGTCCTTGTCACCGTGAAAGCGAACTTGTGAAAAGTCGGTCTCAACGATACCTGGCTGAATGGTTGTCACCTTGATATCTGTGGCAATGGTATCAATACGCAATCCGTCACTAAAAGTTTTCACTGCAGATTTGGTTGCTGAATAAACAGCGGCGCCTGCATAAGCATAGATGCCTGCTGTAGAGCCCATATTGATGATATGGCCCTCATTGGTAGCTACCATACTCGGCAAAATCTGACGTGTCACCATCATCAAGCCCTTGACATTGGTGTTGAGCATGGTCAGCAGGTCCCACTCTTCGTAGTCTTGGTAAGCTGTTAGGCCTAGTGCCAGGCCTGCATTATTGACTAAGACATGGACTTGACCCACACTTTTGAGAATGGCTTGGCAAACGTCCTTGACCATCTCCATATCAGTAACATCCAATGTAAAGGTCCAAACTTTTTGGGCCTGGATAGGTGTCTTGGAGCTCTTCTTTCAAGGCTTCTAAGCGCTCCACACGGCGACCTGTTAGGATGACATTTTCCCCCTCTTTGGCAAAGGCATACGCCGTTGCTTCACCAATTCCTGATGTTGCTCCTGTAATAAGTACGTTTTTTGGCATGATATCCTCCATTTCTATAGTTCAGATGGCCCTAATCGCTGTTAGTTAATTCACTCAATTTTTTGATATAATCAGGAAGTTCTAGCTTGGGGTGACTATATTTCTTGTTTCCTGACTTCCAAAATATCGAGAGTAATTGGTTGAAACCATCTTGAAGAACCTTTTTTTGTTGGTCAGTTTTTTGTTGGTCAGTAAGGTTGCCAAATTCTTGTAACAACTGACCTAGCTTAGGGAGAGTTTTGATACTAATATCGTCTATACTTTCAATTCCAGAATCAAGAATAGTATCAAAGAATAAATCTCAGACTTGCTTGAGTTCTTGATTTGGAAAGGTCTCAATCCATTCTTGGAAAGTTCCTTCCATGCGTTGACTCATCTCTGTGGGCTGATCCACATAGATAAATTCTCTGTTCTCCGGGTCAACCTGCCAAAGTAAGGCATTATGTTGAGAGATCCCTATACCTTCCGCTGCTACTAGCTGAGCAGCCTGTTCCCAGTAGAGCATGACTCTACAACAGAATCTCGAGGTCTGATAACTGTCATCTTGACTTTCAACTCTTGGTAAGCAAGATTTTCTAAGAGTGGTTTCATCAACCTTGGAAAATCTAGGAGCAAGAGCTCTGCTATTTGCTCACGTAGAACAAGTCGAGCTTTGAATAGCCGAATAGAGGGCAAGATTACCACCCTTTGAATGGCCAAAAACAAGTGATATAGCCACTGAGATTAGGCAAGTGATCAGACAGAAAGGTAATAGCTGAGCGATGAGCTGGAATTTCTCGACTATAGGTCAGCTGAAAATCCTCCTTCCATTCAATGACACTATATCTGTCCCACGAAAGACAAGCTGATGATAGTCTAATTCAGGTAAACTGAAAATTATGGCTGCAAATTGCTTTTCAACTTCCTTGTCCAAGACACTACGGTAGCTACTTAGATTAAGTCCCGCAAAACGCCTCGACCTGACCATAGATTCAGCTAGTTCAACCCGTTTCTTAGTCACCATGAAGCTGTAGTCTAGATTCAGGTCTTTCTCCTCGCATAATCATGTAAATTGAGGGGCTTCTGTAAATCACTTGCTGTGAACCATTTGTCATAGGTCAGGTAACCAATTTCGTTGATACAAACCTTATCCAAGATATTGAGAGGTTCTTGATCAAAGGTAAGCTCCTTCACCTGTTCAAGATAATCGATTAAATTGGGCATGGTAAACTCCTTGAAAGTCTTTCTTACTTTTATTTTACTAGAATTTTCACAAAATTGTTAGTGAAAATGTGATATGATAAGAGAGATTATTTATTAAGAAAAGGAAACTTATGACTATTTCACGATTTTACCGTATCTTACTAGCTCTTTGTGGACTTGTGGGAGTCTCTATCCAAATTCATGACGATGGTTGGGGTATGCTGCTCTACTACACCGTTTTGTCCAATATTCTGGTCTTCTCTAGTTTGATTTTCTTTATCATCCATGACTTCAAAAAAAGGGGATGCTACAACTAACATCAAACTCCTGCGTTACAAGGGTGGCGTAACCATGGCCATCCTCATCACAGGAGTTATTTACCATATCCTGCTAGCACCTATTACAGAACCTGAAAAATACTGGACCCTCCGCAATTTCTTAGTTCACTATATTGTCCCTTGGGGATTGGTGCTTGATACCCTCATTTTCGACGCTAAGAAAGCCTTTCGTCTGCGCGAACCACTTTACTGGTCCCTATTCCCCACTGTCTTACTTCGCCTTTGCCCTTCTAAACGGACTGGTTCTAAAACTGTCAATTCCAGGTGCCAAAGATAGTCCTTTCGCCTACTTCTTTATCAATGTCAATAAATTTGGTTGGAATAAGGTCATGATAAACGTCCTGGTCATCAGTGCTGGCTACATTGCTAGTTGGCTATCTCTTATTCCATCTTGAAAAAAATTTATCGGTCGTAAACCGGCATAAAATACAAACTGAGCTCCAAAAGGAACTCAGTTTTTCTATTTCAATAATCCTAATCTATCAAAAGCCTTATAGAGGCCATCAACATCAAAAAAATAAGTTTTGACATGATATTACCTCAAATATTTTGTCCTTATTATAGCCTTATATTGATTTCAGGGCTACTATTATCCTTAGACAAACTGATACTATCCTACGATTGTATTCTTCTCAATCCAATGTATTGCTATTTCGCATGAAAGAAGTTATCATGAAAATATGAACGATTTAAAAACATTACTGAACCATTTGCCCTATAAACTAGCAGCCTATGATGCTACAGGAACCCTTCTCTATGACAATGGTGGGGCTGACGGTAGCTTCTTTCCCCGTGAGTCTGAAAATTTGCCCGATTGGATTCTATCTGAGATTTTGGCTTCTCCTAACAAAGAAATGAGTTATCAAATTCCCACAGACAGTTTTGATCAAATCCTAATCCAGACCTATCAGGCTGCTCTCGATAAAGAAGGAAATGTCCTTGGATTTTGGGAAACCATTTATGATTTAAAACAACCTCTCAAGACCTATCTGGATAGTTCTGCTCAAGCTCTAGTAGCTTGGTCTGATGCCACTAGTGGTGCTAGTTTTAAGGAAAAATCTGATAAATAAGGCTAAAAATCCTTCTTAAATAAATGAAATATTCACTTAATTCACAACTAATCCCCTAATAATACCCTCATTAAATCAGTTTGAGCTAGTATCACTAAACTTTAAAAAAATAAGTCACTGTAATATATCTCACATAATTTATATGCCGAGTGTTTTGCATTTTTACGCTATTTAATGTAGAATGGGAAGGGATGAGAAGAAGAATTAAACCGATCGTTGTTTACGTGGTTCTAGCTCTTTTAGGATTAGCATTAGTTATTGCAAACATTCACAATACGTCTAAACAGCAGGCGCATCTCGAGAAAGTGAAATCAGCTATTCCTTCTGCTACTACACCAAAAACAACAACCAGTAGTACATCTGACAGTTCCGATGAGGAGCTGATACTCAATCCCATTATCGACCTTTCGGGTTGGCAACTTCCTCAGGATATCGACTACGATGTCTTGTCAAATTATATTTCTGGTGCTATCATCCGCGTCTTCGGTGGTTCACAGATTAGTAAGGATAGTAATGCCGCCAGCTCAAATGGAGTTGACAAATCTTTTAAAACACATATCAAAGAACTCAAAAAACGTGACGTTCCAGTTGCCGTCTATTCCTACGCCCAAGGTACTTCTGTCAAAGAGATGAAGGAAGAAGCTCGTATTTTCTACAATAATGCTTCTCCATACAAACCTACCTATTACTGGATTGACGTTGAAGAGGAAACCATGTCTAACATGGAGGAAGGTGTCCAAGCCTTTCGTGCTGAACTCAAACGTCTAGGAGCTGAGAAGATTGGCCTCTATATTGGTGCCTATTTCATGCTTGAGCAAGAAGTTTCAACCAAAATCTTCGATGCCGTTTGGATTCCAGCCTATGGTACCGACTCGGGCTACTATGAGGCTTTGCCAAATACTGAAATCGACTATGACCTTCACCAGTATACGTCACAAGGAAGCCTTCCTGGTTTCGACAATAACCCTAGAATCTTAATCAAATCAACCCTGAGGAAAAAACAAGCGTAAAACCTTTGAAAAACTCATTTGGAAAGATTAAGAAGAAATCAACTAAAATAAGAAAACTACTTCGACAAGTTCAACTAGCTCAGCAACTGTAACCAGCTCATCTCGTTCCTCAAAGTCGTCTACTAGTGAGTAAAAACCAGTGTTTCAGACACTGGTTTTCTTCTTGCCCAAATTGACTTAGGCGTGTTTGGACAAATGTGTTATAATGGAAAGTAGAAATGTACAACTTTGAAAAGGAGATAACGTAATGGCTAAAAAAAGCAAAGTCAAGAAAACTTTGGTCGACCAAATTCTTGATAAGGCTAAAATAGACCATGATAGCTTATCCTTCAACGGTTTAGAAGGAGAGCTTCCAGAGGATGTGGCGCGTGAGAGCATCTATAAAACCCTGGCCCTTAAAGGGGATAAGACAGGACCTGTCATTGGTATTATCCCTATCACTGAGCATCTATCCGAAAAGAAATTAGCTAAAATTTCAGGCAACAAGAAAGTTCAAATGATTCCACAAAAGGATCTCCAAAAAACAACTGGCTATGTACACGGGGCTAACAATCCTGTGGGAATTCGTCAAAAACACAATTTTCCCATTTATATCGATCAGTCTGCCCAGGAAGCAGGTTTTCTTATTGTCTCAGCTGGAGAGATTGGGCGTTCTATCCGCATCAACAGTCAAGAACTTGCTGATTTCGTTAATGCCGAGTTTGCTGATATTAAGGAGTAATCATGAGACTATATTTTGTACGCCACGGTAAAACTCAATGGAATTTGGAAGGACGCCTCCAAGGTTCCAAGGGAGACTCCCCCCTTCTTAAAGAATCTATTGAGCAAGTCAGTGAGCTTGGCCATTACCTCAGTGATACTCATTTCGACTTGGTCTTATCAAGTGACTTACCACGCGCTAAAAAAACAACTGAACTCATCATGGAGTCTCAAAAAACTAAAGCTAAAATTACCTATACCAAGGATCTGCGTGAGTGGCAATTGGGGAAACTAGAGGGACAAAAACTTTCTATCATTCAAGCGATTTATCCCAAAGAAATGGATGCCTTTCGTCATAACCTGGCCAACTTCCGTGCCAACAACTTTCAAGCGGAGTCCGTCTATCACACAACCAAACGTGTAGCTGACTTAGTCCGAACACTGAAAGATAGTAGTATGAAGAACGTCCTCCTCGTCGGACATGGAGCTAATCTAACAGCTTCTATTCGTAGTCTACTTGGCTTTGAACCTGGTCTTCTTCGTAAAACCGGTGGTCTTGACAATGCATCTGTCACAATTCTCGAGACAGATGATTGTGAGCACTTCACTCTCAAATCTTGGAATGACACATCCTATAGGACTCAAGTCAACAAAATTAGCTAAGTCATCATCTTATATCGTGAAATAAGCGGTCCTTAACAGGATCGCTTTTTTTGCATGAAAAAACCCATAAAACTATTACTTTTTAGGGCTACTTGGCAATTGTTTCCGACTCGGTTCATCTTTGACAATTCTATGAACATGTTCCCAATAGTTATCAGAAAACCCTCTTTGCTTTTCTTCAGCATTAAGATGGTCCGCCAAGGCATAATAGGAATCTCAGGCAACACACTTCATCTGCTCCGCATCTCTAACACCCACAAAGAGATCACTACATTTATCGTTGAGCTCTTCTACCTATTTTCTAAAAGCATCACGCTCAGTACTTAGTGCTTCAATATCATATTTTAAGTTATCTGTTCCCACCATTTCACTTCCCCCCTTTATCACATTCTAGACAATAAAACGGCCTCGTTAGGCCGTTTTTTTATTTTCCATACTTCATACGAAGAATTTTTTCCTGGTTAGCATCCAAACGAAGGAGAATAACCACCTTATCAATACTCATATTGCTCTCAAGAAGACGTTCAGCTGCCATCATAAGACCATTGTTAATACCCAGTTGAAGAACTGGATTTTCTTTATCGTTAATATCAAAGATAAATTTGTTATTTGGAAGGTCGAAAAGGACTTTCACAGCTCCAAAGAGTTGCTCGAAACTATCGATTTCCAAGTCAAAGACTGGTTTCGTACCTGGTTTAAGACTACGTCCACGGTGGTTAAACCACATAGAATGCCAGCCACTGTTAAAGGCACCCATAACGTCATTGTCGTATGAATCTCCGACGTAGAGAGTCGTCGATGGATTCATATCAAATTGTTCAGCAGCAAGATTGAAGATTTCCTTTTCAGGCTTTTGGAATCCTGTTGCCTGACTGACGATGACACATTTGGGATCCACGTAATCGTATAATCCTAACTTCTTGACTTTCTTAAGCTGATGCTCTGTTGGTCCATTAGTAATAATTCCCATACGAACATTTTTTTCTTTGAGGAAATCAAGGGTCATGCGCATTTCATCAAGCATAGTAATGTTTTCCAACTCATGCTCGTAAACCTCTTGGAAATGGTTCCCCATTTCTTCATCGATTTCATGGTAACCAAACTCCAAAAGTGTCTCTTTACAGCGCCAAAAACGGAAATATTCGGTTGTCCACTCACCGGTCATTACACGTGGAAAACCGATGTCAGAATAGTGGCGGAAACGAATATAAGCCTGATTCATATGGGTCATATCAAAGTCAGGGAAACATTTTTCCATAGCAATACGATAAGGTGCCTGTTGGTCGTAAATAGTATCGTCAACGTCAAAAACAATAGAAGTAATCATTTGTCCGTTCTCTCTTATGTCGTTCTCTTGCCATAGACTTAGCAAACTAGAATGTCCGATAACTAAACTGATGAAGCAGTCAGCCCCTAAGCCTAAGTCTTGCAAAAGTAAGCTTTTAGTCAACTGTCTATAAGCAGTCATGCATATCTGTTTTTTTGATTAGCATGAAATTGCTCAAGCATTTTTATTATACCGTTTTTGCCCTCTTATTTCAATTTTTGACCAAAATTGGGAAAATATTATTCGTGACTTCCAGTATTTCAGATAGAAAAAAGGTTTGAAACATGACATTCCAAACCTTAGGAATCTTTTTATCATCAGATGATTATTTAATTTCTTTAAAAGTCATTTTCTGTTTCACTTCACCCTGACCACCTTTGGCAATCTGGTAATAGAAATCTTTTGATGTGAAATGGTCGCCATAAGCAAAGACCTTATTGTACTGCCATTGTGACAATTGATCATCCTCTTTTTTACCGAGAGTCAAAGTTGTTTTTGTCACATTATATTCCCATTTAGCTGTTTGGTCACTATAGGCTTTGTCAAAATCAGTCTGGCTCTTAGCGGCATTAACCACTGTCGTACGGTCCTGACTCACTAGTGCCTTGTTACCACCCTCTTGGAAGGCTACATACATGACACGATTGTTGACCTCACCATTTAAAGAACTTGAATATTGGTAAACCTTACCAGGTACAACACTATCCAAATGGTGTGACCCCAGTAATAGAAGACACTTGAAACCAGCTCCCGTAACCAAGAGGCAAGCAAGTACAACACTAATAATGATATTTCTCTTTGACATGATTGGCCTCTCTCTATTCGTCACCAGTTAGGTCAGAGGAATTTGCCTCTGAGTCTGTTTCAGTATGACTTTGAAGAACTTTGATGATGAACTTGAACTCATGCGTGTTTCTTGTTTGAGAATCATCACTTGATTGAAGCTTTTGATTCAGATGATGTTTCAGTGCTTGATGATGAACTTTCTTTTTTCTTTATAAACATCAACATTGAAGGCCCACTTATCACCCTTGTAAGTTACCTTAATTTGGGCATATTTTGCCTTGATAAGCTCTGACATTTTGCCGCCATTGTTAAGGGTGTCGTAAATATTCTCAGCGAGTGCTTTGGCATTGGCTTCAGTTCTGGCACCATCTTTAGGACCATTAGCAATGTCTTCATCTTTAGCAGTTTCACCTTGACGGTAAAGCGCTGTTCTTTCATTGTCCTTCTTAGCGTCAGCATTCAGACTATTCTTATCATCTACATGTGAGAAGAATTTCCATTCAGGTCTACCTGAGCGTTTTTGTTGATAAATATTTGAAACTTCTTCTTGAACCTTGCCTTGGAAAGCATCCTCAGTCAATTCATTTTCTTTAGAAGTATCTGTACTTGCTTTACTTTCACTGCTGCTTGCTGTTGAGCTTGATGCAGAAGATGAAGAAGAACTTGTTGAACTTGATGAAGCGTCTTTAGATTCTGATGATGAAGAAGATGACTCCTTACTTTCTTTAGAATCTTTATCCTTATCGTTATTATTGTTGTTGTTATTGGAGAATGAAATGCTGTGATCAGAATTATCTGGAGCCGTAAATCGTTGTATTCTTAGAGTGGTCATCAGATACAAAAGTAGTATTATTGATAATCACTCGGTTATTATCGCCATAATAGTTGTGGATAACAATCTTAGAATGTACACAACGGTGACCATTACCAGTAACATGATAACCTGCTGGTACATCACCATCACGTTTTAAAATAAGGACATCATCAGCAAAGATAAGATCAATATTCTGAATATTGTTATCGTAGGCTAATTTTTCAATAGAGATTCCCGTCGCTTGAGAGATTCCCCACAAGGTATCTCCCCATTTAATCACATATTGTTGACCATCTAACTGTTGTGCATTGATGTTCTGAGTTGTCAAATTATTTGAAATTTGTTGTGGTGTGCTGGTAATCTAGTTTGTAATATCTGTAGCGTGAGCACTTGTTTGATTTTGATAAAAGCCATCTGCTAACACAGATATCGTAGGTAGCCCAATAGTCGCTAGTAAAGCGCCAAGCATCTCGGCTTTACCAACATAATTTTTCTTTTTCATTGTGTATTCTCCTTAATTTCATACTAATCTTAACTAGCCCCTTTATTTATCTGACATTTAGTCATTTGTCCTATCTTTAGAGGATGAATTATGATACAATATTAACGACTATTTTATGGAGGACTAACATGCCAAATCAACACATGGAAGAATTAAACGATCAACAGATTGTCCGTCGTGAAAAAAATGGCGGCCTTGGCTGAAAAAGGAATCGATCCTTTTGGTAAGCGATTCGAACGCACAGCTACATCTGGTCAATTAAAAGAAAAATACGCTGATAAAACAAAAGAAGAATTGCACGAAATCAATGAAACTGCTACTATCGCAGGCCGTTTGATGACTAAGCGTGGTAAAGGTAAAGTTGGCTTTGCTCACATCCAAGATCGCGATGGTCAAATCCAAATCTACGTGCGTAAAGATGCTGTCGGTGAAGAAAACTACGAAATCTTCAAGAAAGCTGACCTTGGTGACTTCCTCGGTGTCGAAGGTGAAATTATGCGTACAGATATGGGAGAACTTTCTATCAAGGCTACTCATATCACGCACTTGTCTAAAGCCCTTCGTCCATTGCCTGAGAAATTCCACGGACTTTCAGACATTGAAACGATTTACCGTAAACGTTACCTTGATTTGATTTCTAATCGTGAAAGCTTTGACCGCTTTGTCACACGTTCAAAAATCATCTCTGAAATCCGTCGCTATCTCGATGCTCAAGGTTTCCTTGAAGTAGAAACTCCTGTTCTTCACAACGAAGCTGGTGGTGCTGCTGCTAAACCTTTCATCACTCACCACAACGCTCAGAATATTGATATGGTACTTCGTATCGCAACTGAGCTTCACCTCAAACGCCTCATCGTTGGTGGTATGGAACGTGTCTACGAAATCGGACGTGTCTTCCGTAACGAAGGCATGGATGCCACTCACAACCCTGAATTCACAACTATCGAAGTTTACCAAGCTTATGCTGACTTCCATGATATCATGAACTTGACTGAAGGTATCATCCAACACGCTGCTAAAGCGGTTAAAGGTGATGGACCTATCAACTACCAAGGAACTGAAATCAAGATCAACGAACCATTTAAACGCATCCACATGGTTGACGCCATCAAGGAAATCACCGGTGTTGACTTCTGGCAAGACATGACTTTGGATGAAGCCAAAGCTATCGCTGCTGAAAAAGAATGTTCCAGTTGAAAAAACACTACACTGAGGTTGGTCACATCATCAACGCCTTCTTCGAAGAATTTGTTGAAGAAACTTTGATTCAACCAACATTCGTTTACGGTCATCCAGTTGCTGTGTCACCACTAGCTAAGAAAAACCCAGAAGACCCACGCTTCACTGACCGTTTCGAACTCTTCATCATGACTAAAGAGTACGGAAATGCCTTCACCGAATTGAACGATCCAATTGATCAATTGTCACGTTTCGAAGCACAAGCTGCTGCTAAAGAACTCGGTGACGACGAAGCAACAGGCATCGACTACGACTACGTTGAAGCCCTCGAATATGGTATGCCTCCAACAGGTGGACTCGGAATCGGTATCGACCGTCTCTGCATGCTTCTTACTGACACAACAACCATCCGTGATGTCTTGTTGTTCCCAACGATGAAATAATTGACGTGTTTTCTGAATAAGAAACGAACTAACTTACCAAAAAATTTTACAAGTCTTATTTATAGGGTTCTAGAATCGTATAGTAACTTACTGCTTCTCTTGGTCTTTTCCAAGGGAAGTTTTTTAGTTTCCAGAAAGCAAAATGACAGTAGAAAAATCTGCTGTCATTTTATATTTCGAAAAAGTCGTCTGTTTCGGAAAAACAATATAAATGCTTCTTTCTTATATTAGCTTGTTGGTGTTCTTCCTATAAAACAAAATATAACAATTCTCTAAATTCAATTTGCTCTCGAGTAGCCGATAAATATGTCTCGAGATTTTCTTCATAAAAATACTTTACTGCTTCTTCAAATGTGTCATAAATTCCTCCTGATACAGATTTCACCTTGGGATTTCGTAATACTGAACTAAGTAATCCAAATACATTTTGAAATTTTCTTAAAGGTAATGGCAACTAGTCCTCATCAAAATCATCAATATATTCCATAATCTCGTTTTTC
>ENA-OQDC01001134-OQDC01001134.1-human-gut-metagenome-genome-assembly--contig:-NODE-1134-length-14758-cov-3.635158_pt1 | contig 14758 bp, 20 predicted proteins | sample MGYA00242770_ERZ504601 | MGnify/ENA primary metagenome ERZ504601 (study PRJEB26092, sample SAMD00036305) | human gut metagenome | host: Homo sapiens | study: EMG produced TPA metagenomics assembly of...
AGCTGAACTTGAAGAGATTAGCAAGAAGTATCGCAGTAACATTCAGTACTTTATCTATAAGAGTATCATTCTCCGCAACCTGCTATGGCGTAGATATCATGGAAGAGGCTGTAGAGATTGCCAAGCTGCGTCTGTTCCTGAAGATGGTAGCGGTAGTGGAAGTAAATCCAAGACTCGATAATCTCGGTCTGGATCCGTTGCCGGATATCGACTTCAACATTCGTTGCGGCAATACTTTGGTGGGATATGCTACGGAAAAGGAATTGGATAATGACTTGAATTATGGCGACATGTTTGCCAAACAGGAGTTCAAGGACAAGGTAGAATTGGAGATGGAGGTTGTGGCTCGTGCCTACGAGCAGTTCAAGGACCTTCAGCTTACTTCGCAGGAGGAGGCAAGCGAGTTTAAGGAGTCCAAGATGCTGCTCAAGGCAAAGCTTTCAGGGCTTAACGACTTGCTGAATCATAAGTTGTATTCTTCAATGGTATCGGATGCCAGCATCTCTTACGAAGAATGGCTCTCCAGCCACCAGCCTTTCCATTGGCTGGCGGAATATTATCATATCATGCATAGCAATGGTGGCTTTGATGTTATCATTGGCAATCCGCCGTATGTGGAAGTTAACGAGAACTTACCTTATTCACTTGATAAATTAATTACTAGTAAATGCGGCAATTTGTATGGAAACTGCATAGAACGGGGATTTACCTTAAAAACAAAAGGCTATTTTGGATTTATTATACCAGTTGCTATAACATGTTCTAAACGTATGCAAAAAGTTATCGATTTCTTCAATAAGAAATCTTCTATAACATATTTTGCAAATTTCGATGATCGTCCAGGAAAGTTATTTGAAATGATACAACATCTAAGAGCAACCATATTTATTGCAAAGACAACTCCAAGGACTAACTCTAATGAAAAATTCTTTAGTACCAAATATAATCGTTGGTATTCTGAATGTCGTGCTTCATTGTTCAATAATATTGTCTATCAAGATGTTTATAATATAGTCAAGGAGTACATCGTCCCCAAAATATCTTATGATGTAGAGGCATCAATATATGACAAAATAAATAAAAGTAAAGGTCGATTAGGACTAACATTTGCTAATAGTTATACGCCTGACAGTGCATATTATCGAGCTGCAGGTGGAGGTTACTTTAATTTGATCAAAATTAAGGAAAGTGAAACCATAATTAATGGTATAAAAGAAAAAGTAAAGGCTGAAAAAGAATATGTATCAAAGAGGAATATTCAAATGTTTCTATTGGTTCGATTATGTCTTCTACTCTCTTCTATTGGCTGTATATTGCTTCGACTGATTGCCGAAATTTGCAGAAAAAATTCATAGATAATTTTCCGTGTAATATTGACGAACTTAAAAAAGACAACGATCTTGTGTCTGAAGGAAATAAGTTATTTAAGTCATATGAGAAAAACAAGTACAGAAAAAATACTTTTTACAAAAGTACAGGTAACAGCGTCATATATGATGAGTATTACCCAAAGCTTTCCAAGCCCATCATCGACGAAATCGATAAGCTTCTGGCGAAGCATTACGGCTTTACAGAAGAAGAGCTCGACTTCATCATCAACTACGACATTAAGTATCGTATGGGCGATGAGCTGAACAAGGATGAGGAGTAAAAAGAAGAATCCCTGTTGCTGATGCTACTTGGCAAGTATCGGCAACAGGGAATTTTCATTCAATTGTTTTATCCTTCAGAATTATAGAAATCTAGCAAGGGCGTGCAGAAACCACCTTTGCAACATGTCCCTTTGGGATACCAGGTACAACTATGGAATAGCTGACAGGATATTTCTCTTCAAACTCCTCAATAGGAAGAGCGAATACTTTTAATTTCTTTTCCTTCATAATTTACTCCTTTCTTAAATAGCATATCAAACTAAGCCATTCTTTTTCAACAAATCTGTCAATTCTTTCCCCTTTAAAGTACTCCGCTCCGATTTATCATAAATATAAAGCAAGCCGAGACCATCCTCTATATCAGCTAACACAACTGTTATAATACGGGCACCGCCACTTTTACCAGTTCCTTTCGATTTGATAGCCATACGAACCTTACGCAAGCCACCACCTAAATCTGCACCTAAAGAGGGGGAAGAACTTAACTCATTCATCAAATCCTTCAAATCAGATTTAAACGACTTATAGCGCTTATTCAATCGTTTAGCTTCCCTTTCAAAAGAAGGGAACGTATATATCTTACAATTCATTCAACACGTCCTCCAATGGTTTAAGCTCTAGCTTTCCTTCACGATAGGATTTCAGCTCATGGAGGGCATTGTCGAAACCCGAGAGTATTTCTTCTTTAGTCATACAAGGCTCTTCTTGAACCATACACGCCTCATTTGCCTCTTTATTTGCAAAGAGTTTTCTTATCCTATCCAAAAGATGGATATCTTGTGTATTAAGCACCTGACGAATAATATCATTCTGTGCTGCTTGTATATTTAATGCTGTCATACAACTCCTTTTTTTAAATTTGCTTTCAAAATACCGAATATCACATATTTACTGCAAAAATACACAGAAGTTTTCAAAATACCAAATATTTCCAGACAAATCTGCAAAAAGGTTATTGTTTTCTTTGATTTTCAGAGAATTATTCGTATTTTTGCATCGTTATAGATATAAAATCTTTATATGCCAGAGATACTATCCCATATAGGAAACCTAGACTTGCTGAAACGTCCAAAGACTGCGTTTCTCTGTTCCAGCAAGACTACAAGCCGAGACATCCTTAAAAGTTTCGACTGGGCAACAAGTGTGCCTAAAGATTCCTGCATCATCAGCGGATTCCAGACAAAACTGGAAAAGGATGTTCTGCAACTTCTCCTGAAGCGCCACATCCCCGTCATCATCGTGCTGGCTAGAAGAATGTATAAAGAACTGCCTGTCGAAATTCTATCTGCCATCGATGGCAATGAAGCCCTCATTCTCTCCCTCTCCCATCTACCCCGCAACTCCAAGCAAAGCGCTTTGACCAGGAACAAATACATTATCAGCATCGCCGACAACGTAGTATTTGGAGCTTTAGATCCTTCCAGTTCGCTCGCCAGCCTAGCAACAGAATAGCTTCTTAAAACAATTCCTCTAAGGTATGTTATTGAGAGATTTATGAATGTCTATCAGGCAGTTTTCCCACTTTTTATTTGGTCGTTTCAGGAAAAAAGCGTAATTTTGCAGTGAAACTAAATGAATATCGTATGAAACAGGTAGAAGAACAATACATCAGCTTGCTGACCGATTTCGGCTTCAAGCGCATTTTTGGAACGGCAATGAACAAGGATTTGCTCATCTGCTTCCTCAACAGCTTGTTTAATGGCAGACAGGTTGTGAAGGACGTGTCGTATCTGAACCCGGAGCACGTCGGTGATGTTTATACCGACCGCAAAGCAATCTTCGACGTGTATTGCGAAGGAGAAAACGGCGAGAAGTTCATCGTAGAAATGCAGAATGCCTACCAGACGTATTTCAAGGATAAACGGGTCTTTGCCTTTCCGGCGGTTTCCTCAAAGGTGCGCTCTTTTACAAGTTTCTTCTGCTTCGGGAGAGCTGCCTTTGCTGCGTCCAGTTTGTCGGCTGCTTTTTCCGATTTTTTGATGTAGGGTTGCAGTTTTGGCGTTTCCCGTTCCTCGTCGGTAAACTGCAAGCGTGAGGTGGAAGTACGCAAAACAGCCGCTTCCTGTGCTTTCTTGACTGCCTTTTTGCTTGCCTTTCGGGTATGGGCTGCGTCAAGGTGTTCCATGACACGCTCTGCGGTAGCGGTGTCCGGCTGTGAAAAGTCGCTGTCTGCTTCCCGGCTGCTGATACGCTCGGCAGTCTGCTGTGTTTCATTGATTTCCACCGCACCGTCGCGGGTCATTTTCTGCGTGATTTTATCGCGTGGTTTTAACTGTTTCATAGGCTGCTCACTTCCTCCGGCTTCGTCGTCATAATGCGGTAAAGCTCGGTATCTTTCGGGAAATGGTCTACAAAGGGAAGCACCACATTCCCATAAAAGATAAGTCCCTCGCCTGCTTCGGTGTGGGTTACATACTTCATCTGCTGTGGGCTGATATTTAACTGCTTTGCAAGGATAGCCCGGTCGCCCTGTGCCTGATTGAGCATGAGGACAAAATCAGAGTTTTCAAAGATATTTTCCACCTCGCGGGAAGCAAGCAAGTCCTTAATGTTCTGCGTGATAGCTGTGGGTATGCCTCCCCATTTTCTAAAACGCTTCCAAATCTCCACACTGTAAGCGGCGGTCTGTTCCTCTTTTAAGAGCAAGTGAAATTCGTCCATATAGTAGCGGGTAGATTTCTTTTCTGCCCGGTTAATGGTAACGCGGTTCCATATCTGGTCTTGCACAATGAGCATACCTAACTTTTTGAGCTGCTTCCCAAGCTGCTTAATGTCAAAGCAGACAAGGCGGTTAGAAAGCTCCACATTCGTTCTGTGGTTGAATACGTTAAGACTGCCGGAAACATACAGCTCCAATGCCGCTGCAATGCGGGCAGCTTCCGGCTCCGGCTGTTTTAACAGCTCGTCGTAAAGGTCGCCCAAGATAGGCATTTTTGCCGGGTCGGGGTCAGCAAGGTAGTCCCGGTACACATTCCTTACGGCGCGGTCAATGACGGTCTTATCAACGGGCTGCAAGCCCTCCTTGCCGCCAATGACAAGCTCGCAGAGGGACAGGATAAAATTCACTTTTCAGTGCAAGGGGGCTGTCGTCCTCGCTGTAATTGAGGTTAATATCCATAGGGTTCACATACTGGGGCTTGCCGTCCATGCCTTTCCCGGTCGGGGATAAGCGTATCACTTGCCCGCCAAGCCGCTTGACAAGGGCAAAATACTCGGCTTCCGGGTCGCAGATAAAAATATCATCGTCAGTAATGAGAAAGGCGTTTGTGATTTCCCGCTTTGCCGCAAAGGATTTTCCGCTGCCCGGTGTTCCCAAGATAAGCCCATTCGGGTTTTTAAGCTGCTTGCGGTCGCAGAGTATCATGTTGTTGCTTAAAGCGTTCAGCCCATAATACAGGGCAGACCCGGTCTGAAATAGCTCCTGCGTGATGAACGGGATAAAAATAGCGGTGCTTGATGTGGTAAGTCCCCGTTGTATCGGGATAAGGTTCTCCCCCAAAGGGATAGAGGACATCAGCCCCGCTTCCTGCTGATAGTCAAGACGGGTCAGGGCGCAGTTGTATTTCTGTGCAATGCCCGCCGCCGCGAAAATGTCATTTTCCAGTTTCCGCTTCGTGTCTGTCATGTTTACCACAAGGAACGTGAGAAGAAACATTCGCTCGTTGCGGCTCTGTAAATCCTGCAACAGGTTCTTTGCTTCATTTCCAAAGGTGGCAAGGTCGGACAGGATTATATCCATATCGTAACCTGCTTCTAACCGCTTTTTTCTGTTCCTCAATCTTCATCTTGTCAAGGTCAGTGATTTTTGCGCTTAATGGTCTTGATTGCTTCCGACTGGTCGATACTTTTAATGTGGAGATTGACAATAACGCCTGTTTCCAAGTCCAACATATCCGCTAAGATACGGTCGTTTAATTCCGGGGCAAGGATTTCAAGGAACGATACCGCCCCCGTCTTTTTCCCCATAGCAAAGTAGCGTCCCTCCCCGAACTTGAAAGAGGACGGGGCGATAAAGTCCTTTGTGGTAAGCCCCGTCGGGGTCAGCCAGTCATAAGAGAATGAGAACGGCTCGCCTGCCGGGTGGAATACCCCATGCAGCACCTTTAGGCGTTCATAGCCGGATAAGGGGTGCGCCGATACCCCAAGCACCTTAAAATTATTGAGTACGTCTGTTTCAATACGGGAAAGCCGCGCCCTTGCTGCCGCCGGATTGTCCGCTTCAATGGAAAATGTGATGTACTTATGCTTGACAAGCCCGTTGTTCCCTTTGGCAAGCTGCGATTTCAGCATATCGGAATACTCAGTGCGGATAGAGTTAAAATCGTCATTTTGCAGCGGGATATGGATTGCCAGCGCTGCCTGTTCCTGCTGTGAGCCTTGATTGATGAAAGAAAGCTGCACGTTCACGCTTGCGTCAAAGTAGTTGAGAAAATCGCACCAGTTTTCAAAAATGGCGGTCTTATCGTCTGCCTGTGCAAGCTGATAGTTGATGTCCTCAAAGGCAATGCTCTTTGAATATTTCCGCTGTGCCACTTTGCAGATACCGTCCGGGTACATGGCAAGGTAGGGAATGGTCTGCTGTGCGGTGTGGGCTTTGCCGTCCCCCTTTGCCTGCCGGATAACCGCCGCTATCTGTTTCTTTTCCGCGCGGGTCAGCTTACGCCTGTTTCCTGCGGCTTCCCGCGTCTTTTTTGTCTGTCCTTTTGACAATCGCTGATACCTCCTTTTCTAATGCCCGCTGTTTCTCCAAGAGTGCATACAGGTTTTCCGTCTGATACGGTCGCACTTTGGGGCGGGTCAAATTTTGTCTGAATGATGTTCTTTACAACCACTTCAAGGGGCTGCCCATGCTTTTCATACATGGCAACCAAAAAGCAGGGAAGCATGACGACAATCATTGCCATTGCCGCAAGGCTCGTCCCTGCGACTGTCTTTGAACAAAAAGAAAAGTGGCAGTCCCATAAGAAGTGCCACTGAAAAACAAAGGTTTGCCGCTTTGTCAGATTGAAAGCGACTTTTGTTTTGACTTTGGATAGGTCTTTGGGTACAGGTACATACGCCAAGAAAAAACCTCCTTTCTGCCCTTAGTGGGCGTTGAATATAGATTTTGCCAGTGCGCCGGATTTGAACAGGGAGAAACAGAGGATAACGGTATAGGCTGCAAGGGAAAAAATCGCGCTGTGCAGGTTGTCCGCTAAGACCATTTCGCCTACCAAAACCGCATAAATGCCGACGCATATCATAATGAGGAAGCCTTGAAAACCAAGTGCAAACAGCCCCTTTAGGTAGTTGTTCCCAATCTGTCCCCATTCCCGGTTTGTCATGGTGGCAAAAGGGATAGGGGAAACGGAACAGTAGGCGTATATCTCAATCATTCTGCCGTAGAGGATAACGGTTATCAGTACGGACATGATTTTCATACAAAGGCTTACAAGGCTCGTTTCCATGACAAGTAACAGTAGTTCGGGGATTTCCATATCTTTTAGTCCCTCCTGCATGGCGGCAAGGGCTTCGGTTACGTCGATATTCGTATCGCCGCCGATTACCCCCGCCGCGCCGGACACAATATGCTGCGCCATATCAAACACCGCCATAGTAATATCAAAGGTGTGCGTTACCAAGAAAACGGCAACAAAGGCTTTGAAAAACCACTTAAAGAACATGAACGTGTCAACGTCGTGCATATTGTTCTTTTCCGTTACCATGCTGATAAGCTCATAACAGAGGACATAGGTAATGACAAGCCCCGCAATGGGTACAATCACATTTTCCGACAGATTTTGTATCATGTTGAAAATGTTCGCGTTCCACCCCTGTGGGGTCTTGCCTACCTCCGCTGCAATGGTGCCTACTTTTTCGTTTACGTCCCCGAACATAGTTGACAGATTACCGTTTATCGCGCCGATAAGGATTTCTTTTATCCATTCGTTAATCGCGTCAAGTATGCTCTCCATAGGCTACCCTCCGTAAACTTATCCGAACAGACCGGAAAGAAGCGGTACAAGGATAGTGCCGATAAGGGCAACACCGCCGCCCGCCATAAGCTGCTTATGCCCTGTGATTTTGCACCCGGATTGTCGTTTCCATATCCCTCTAAGAGGTTGATAACGCCCCAAATGCCTAAGCCTGCGCCCAGTGCGATAACAAGGGTCTGTAATACGTCGATAGCAGAGTTAAAAAATTCCATAAAGCTCCTTTCTGCCGCAAATGCGGCTTGCCCCATAAAAGGGCATAAAAAACGGCGGTCAGTTTTGTAACTGCCGCGGTCATAAGTCCCCGCGCTGCCTATGTGTCTGCCGCGCGGCGGTATTCAGTTTTTAAGTATGGGCGTTATGGATTTTCCAGTAGGGGCGCGTATTCTGTAAGTTGTCTGTTTCTTTGTTACTGCGTCAATTCCTCCTTTCGCTGCTGCTCATACAGGGCTTCACACCGTTTTACAAACTGCCGGATAGCTGTCTGTCGCTGTTGCTCCCGTCGCTCGGCAATGAAAATAAGCCCGTTTATGGCTTCTGTGATTTTCTTATCCTTTTTCTTTCGGATACGTCTATTCATGGTCGGTGTCCTCCTGCAAATCTGCTTCACTGATTTCGTAATAGTCAAAGGGTTCGTCCGGCTTCACAAGGGCGGGTCTGCGCCTTAAATGCTTTTCCATATCAAAGGTATTTTTCTTGTCATAGTCGGACAGGTATTTATAGTTGGGATGCTTTGTAATATCATACTTATCAGAGAAGAACGGGCGCACCCCTCGTAGCTGCAAGATACATTTCCCGCCGTCCATGACTGCAATTTCATCTTCCGTCATAAGCTGCTTGCCTAACTTCTGATAGTTCAGCCCATGCGATACCTCGCGCCCCCGGTTCTCGGAAGTGTTGAAGCTGTCAATGGTTTCTTTCCCCAAGATTTCCGACATTTCTTTGAGGGTGGTTTTCTCCTTGCCGCCCAAGAAAAGGGTGGTGTCGCAGTTGCCGACTATGGTATCGGCGTTGTCCTTATAGATTGCCTTTAACTGGCTTTGCGACTGTAAGATAATCGACGCGGAGATTTCCCGGCTTCGTATGGTGGCTATGAGCTTTTCAAACTTCGGTATCTGCCCGATATTTGCAAATTCGTCTAACAGACAGCGCACATGGACGGGCAGCCTGCCGCCGTATTCATCATCTGCCTTGTCGCAAAGCAGATTGAAAAGCTGTGTGTAAAGGATTGATACCACAAAGTTAAAAGTATCGTCGGTGTCGCTGATAATGACAAACAGAGCGGTCTTACGGTCGCCTATGGTATCAAGCTCCATTTCATCAGTTTCCATAAGGTCGCGCAGTTCCTTAATGTCAAAAGGGGAAAGCCGCGCACCGCAGGAAATGAGGATAGAGCTTCGTGTCTTTCCCGCAGATAACAGGAATTTCTTATACTGCCGGACGGCAAAGTGTTCCGGGTCTTTTTCCTCCAACCGTTCAAACATAAGGTCAACGGGGGACTGAAATTCCGGGTCGTCCTCGCGGGCTTCCGACGCATTTATCATTTCAAGCAGCGTCGTGAAGTTCTTTTCTTCCTCCGGGGCTTCGTACCAAATGTAGCCGATAAGGGCGCAGTAAAAGAGCCGTTCCGATTTTACCCAAAAATCCTCCCCGGCTTTTTCCCCGTCCCCTTTGGTGTTGGCAATCAAGGTATTTACCAGTTTCAAAATGTCTTTTTCGCTGCGGAGATAGGCAAAGGGATTGTATTTCATGGATTTCTTGAAGTTAATCGTATTCAGCACTTTTATCCGATAGCCGCCCCGCTGTAAGAGCTTCCCGCACTCGACTAAAACCGTTCCTTTCGGGTCGGTTACAACGTAGCTTGAGTGCATTTGCATTAAGTTGGGCTTCACGAAAAATCTCGTTTTGCCGCTGCCGCTTCCCCCGATAACAAGGATATTTTTATTCCTTGCATACTTCGGCTGCTTCGGGCGGCTGTTCATGGTAAGCCGTTCCGTCTGTGTTAGCAGCACGTTATTTTGAAATACCGGGTCGGTGTAGGGCTTTATATCTTCGGTGTTGCCCCAACGGGCAGAACCGTATTCGATACCTTTTCGATATTTCTTCGCGTTCTTGCCTTTGAAGTACACCATAAGCCGGATAAGGACAGCCCCAGCAATACCGATAAGCAAATCCATAGGGGCAAAACTCGGAAGCGGGTTTGCAAAAGCAGCGGAAAAGCCGTCTGCAAGAGAAAGCACCTTGCCGGAAAGGTCAGTTCCCGGAGAGAGCCGCACCGCCTGTCCGATTTTGTCAAAGAGATAGACAAAGAGCAGATAGGGGGCATTTAGGATAAGCAACTTTTTAAGTTCCGGCTTCATAGCGATACCTCCCTGTCCTTTTTCTTCACTTTGTCCCTCTGTGCGTTCAGAGCTGCCGCCTTGTCTTTCAGAGTGGAAAGCAGCTTGCGGATAGAGGGTTTTTTATCCCTGCCTAATTTCTTTGCGGTAAATTCCCGGAACGCTTCGGTCATAACGTCAATATCCTTGCCCCGAAAAGACACAAGGTAGGTCGGCGGCTTGCCGTTCTCAATCTTCTTGATGTTGTAATCAAGCCCGTTTTTCCTTGCGATAGGGTCAAAGGCTTTAATATTTTGGTCGGTAATCTCAATGTTGGAAACCTTTTCTCCCGGTTTCATAAGCTGCCGCATAGTGATTTTCCCATGCGGGACTTTGGTTAGCTGCCCTTTGCCTTTGGCAAGCAGGGCTTTCATAGCCTTTTGCAGCACTTCGGCGGTCAGCTTAGATGTTTTGATTGCTAAAGATACGACCTTTTCGTTGACTTCATCTTGCATGAAATCCCTCCTTTCGTGGTTTTGTTAGGGTGGTATGCCGCTTCGGGGCATAAAAATAAGGCGTACATTTTTCATGCCGCCTTTAGATACGCACCCGCAGCCCATTCAAATCCGAAGTCCTCACACCCACAAGATACCAGTTGTCCCCGTACTCCATGCGGGTCGGCTTCCATTTGCCGCGTACAAATACTTCAAAGCAATCCCCACAATGCAATCCTCCGTAGTAGTCGTTAAGGTCAAAGCGAATGTCATAACGGTCTGCCGTTTCATCAAAAATCAAAGCTCCTGTTTTCTGTGCCATATTAAAATCCTCCTGTTTTTTAATAGCCGCCGTACATATCGTGGTTGACAAGGGCGGTGTAATAGCTATCAATGGTGTTGGGTGCGTTGAAAAGTACCGCTTTCAGATATTGCTTGATGTTGCGGATTTTCGTTGTGTTCTCTTTCATGCAGTCAAAGACAAATTCAATGTGGCTGCTGTTGAGCTTCATAAACTTTGCTTTGACAAGCTCTGCCGGATAATCGTCCCCGGCGATACGGATTGTCTTTCGTTTGGTGCAGACTGTTTCAAGGATAAGGGACACAATCTCGTCCAAGCGTTCCCTGTCGATGTCGGTATGCTTGATAAAATGCTCATACTCGATATTGTCCTTGATGATTTCCTCATACACGCTGTATGCGTCTGCCGCTTCCGTTCCTTTCCGTTCCGGCTCTGCTGTTTCTTCCCTCAAAGGAGAGGGGTTAGGGGAAAGGATAGGAATGGAATGGTTATTTGATAAATCCGTATTTGATTTTTCTTTTTTTGGCAAGTCAGTCTTTTGTATATCTTTATTTAATTGCATTGGATTTTCCAACGTAGGTTTTTCCTGCGTAGGATTTTCCAATGTAGGATTTCCCAATGTTGGATTTTCCAATGTAGGTAAATCCAAGTTAGGCGGCTGCTCATAGATGATGTAATCAGTTCCCCGCAAGCGTCCTTTCTCGTCGCGCTCCCTTGAACGCTGAATATATCCGGCTCTTTCAAGCTCCCGGACAGCTTCGCGGATAGCGTCGATTTTTTCCCGGTTGATATAGGACAGTCCCGCAAGGGTATAGTCCCAATCCTCCGGCAAGGACAGCATTTGCGACAACAGCCCTTTTGCCTTTAGGGAAAGTTCTTTGTTGCGTAAATGGTGGTTGCTCATAACCGTATATCCTGTGTTTCTCTCCACGCGAAAAACTGCCATAGCTTCATCAACTCCTTTGCTGCATATTTGTTACGCAGTAGAACAGCGATTTTGAGGGTTTAGGTATCAATCCCTTACCCGGTGAAAACCGCACCCGCAAAGCCTTGTGTAGTAAGGCTCTTTTTGCCCCTACTGCGTAACATGAGGGTAAAAAAATAGCGGCGTTCCTTGTTTCCCGGTTGGGATAAGGTAACGCCGCCTGTGCGGTACGTTATTCTGTTTGGAGGGGGCTTGTCCTATCTGTTTTGGCTGCAAGTTGTCCTTATAAGAACGCAGCCGGAAAAAACTTGTCCTACAAAAAATGTAGTGTTTATAGGGGTTTCCGGCTTTGTTGTTCTTATGCAGTCGTACCATCCGGCAAAGCCTGTGCGCTTTGTCTGCATTGAGCCGTGGCACTCCCTGCCCGGTGCCCAGACCGATACCCAGGAGTGGAGCCAGCGCGCCGCTGCCGCCTGCCTTGCCCCCGGCCAGACCTGGGAGACCACCCTCAGCACAACGTTTGAGCGCTGAAGCAAAGTTTGGCAAAGAAATGCAGGAACCCCTTGACAGAGGGGACTGCATTCTGATTTAATTAGAATCGATAAAAGGGAGTAAAGGGCATTCCGCAGAGCCTGCGGGGTGCTGCATGGCAGCGTCATCACGGCAGAAATGCCCGATGTCATGTGTTCGCTTGAGACTTTTGTCACAGACAGAGTGCTGTGGCAAGGGTCTCTTTTTTCTTGCCCGGCACCGGAACACAAGGAGGAAAAACAAATATGGATCTTCTGAACACATTCGCCAGTCTCTTTTCCAATTTTGGGAATCTGACCTGGCAGATGGTGGTGATGTGGGGCATCGGTGCGCTGCTCATCTACCTTGCCATCGCCAAAAAGATGGAGCCGAGCCTGCTGCTGCCCATGGGCTTTGGTGCCATTCTGGTCAACCTGCCCCTCTCGGGTGCCATCACGCAGGGGGATACGGTCGGCCCCATCTCTGCATTGTTTGAAGCGGGCATGTCCAACGAGCTGTTCCCGCTGCTGCTCTTCATCGGCATCGGTGCCATGATCGATTTTGGCCCGCTGCTGGAAAAGCCCTGGCTGATGCTCTTTGGCGCGGCGGCCCAGTTCGGCATCTTTTTCACCCTGTTTCTGGCGGGCTTCTTCTTTGATCTGAAGGATGCTGCCTCCATCGCTGTCATCGGTGCGGCAGACGGCCCCACCGCCATTTTCGTGGCCAACACGCTCAACTCCCAGTACCTCGGTGCCATTATGGTGGCAGCCTACAGCTACATGGCGCTGGTGCCCATCGTGCAGCCGCCCGTGATCCGGCTGCTGACCACGCAGAAGGAGCGCCGCATTCGGATGTCCTATGAAAAGGGCAGTGTTTCCCAGCTGACCAAGATCCTGTTCCCCATCGTGGTCACGATCATTGCAGGCATGGTGGCTCCGGCCAGTGTGGCGCTGGTGGGCTTTTTGATGTTCGGCAACCTGCTGCGGGAGTGCGGGGTGCTGAATGCGCTGAGCGAAACCGCCCAGAATGTGCTGGCAAACCTCATCACCATCGTGCTGGGCCTGACCGTTGCCGGGCAGATGACCGCCGACAAGTTCGTGCGGCCCGACACCCTGCTCATCCTTGCACTGGGCCTGGTGGCCTTCGTCTTTGATACGGCAGGCGGCGTACTGTTTGCAAAGCTGCTGAACCTTTTCCGGCCGGAGGGCAAAAAGCTGAATCCCATGATCGGCGCGGCCGGCATCTCGGCCTTCCCCATGAGCGGCCGTGTGGTCAACAAGATGGGCCTGGAAGAGGACAACCAGAATTTCCTGCTGATGTATTCCATCAGCGTCAACGTTTCGGGACAGATCGCGTCCGTCATTGCAGGCGGCCTGATCCTGACCCTGATGGCTTAACGGAGGTGATCGTATGCTTCATCTTTCTTCGTGGATGACCACGCTGCCGATGATGCTGATCGGGATGGTCGGCATCATCCTTGTCATCGGTATCATTGTTCTGGCAGTGATGCTGCTCAACCGGCTGACGAGCCGGAAATAAAAGAAAAAGGCGACGCAGCTGTTCGAAACTGCATCGCCTTTTTGCTTGTGTAAGTTTACAGAGTCTGGATGGCGGCCTTGATGCGCTGGGCGGCGACCTTGGTCTTTTCGGCATCGCCGAAGGCGGTCAGGCGGAAGTAGCCCTCGCCGCACTCGCCGAAGCCGACACCCGGGGTGCCGACCACGCCGCAGTTCTCCAGCAGCCAGTCGAAGAACTCCCAGCTCTTCATGCCGCCGGGGCAGCGCAGCCAGATGTAGGGGCTGTTCTTGCCGCCGCAGTACCACACGCCGCACTCGTCCAGTGCGTCGGCAATGACCTTGGCGTTCTGGCGGTAGTAATCGAGGTTGGCCTGGATCTCAGCCATGCCGCTCTCGGTGAACACGGCGGCAGCAGCGCGCTGAACAACGTAGGGCACGCCGTTGAACTTGGTGGTCTGGCGGCGCAGCCACAGCTTGTTCAGGTTCATGCCCTCGCGCTCCAGCTCGTGGGGCACGATGGTGTAGCCGCAGCGGGTGCCGGTGAAGCCTGCGATCTTGGAGAAGGAGCAGATCTCAATGGCGCACTCGCGGGCACCCTCCACCTCAAAGATGCTGCGTGCCAGAGCGGGATCGGTGATGAAGCACTCGTAGGCGGCATCGTACAGGATAACGGCGTTGTTCTTTTTGGCGTAGTCCACCCAGGCCTTGAGCTGCTCGCGGGTGTAGGCGGCACCGGTGGGGTTGTTGGGGCTGCAGATGTAGATGATGTCAGCCTTCACGCTGTCATCGGGCATCCCCAGGAAGCCGTTCTCCTGGCTGGTGCGGCCGTAAATGATCTTGCGGCCGTCGGTCACGTTGTCATCCACATAGGTGGGGTAAACGGGGTCCGGAACCAGAACGGTGTTGTCTACATCGAACAGGCCCAGCACATTGGCCAGGTCGCTCTTGGCACCGTCGGAGATAAAGATCTCGTCCTCAGCCAGCTGGGTGCCGCGGCCTGCATAGTAGCCCTGAATGGCCTGCTTGAGGAAGGGATAGCCCTGCTCCGGGCCATAGCCGTGGAAGCCCT
>ENA-OQDC01001135-OQDC01001135.1-human-gut-metagenome-genome-assembly--contig:-NODE-1135-length-14731-cov-2.934812_pt1 | contig 14731 bp, 16 predicted proteins | sample MGYA00242770_ERZ504601 | MGnify/ENA primary metagenome ERZ504601 (study PRJEB26092, sample SAMD00036305) | human gut metagenome | host: Homo sapiens | study: EMG produced TPA metagenomics assembly of...
AGAGCTTGGCATTGAGGCAGACAGCATTCTTGATTATGAGCTGTTTTTATGTAACGGTGAGGAGCCATCAATTACAGGCTTTGATGATGAGTTTTTATCAGCGCCAAGACTTGATAATTTGACCTCCTGCCAGTCATGCTTAAATGCAATCATGGATACAGAGGCACTTTCTGATATCTGTAATCTTGTTGTATTGTTTGATAACGAAGAGTGTGGTTCAAGCTCAAAGCAGGGTGCAGGCTCAGTAATCTTGTCTTCCATTTTAGAGAAGATTTATCTGAATACACCAGATACAGACAAGAGCCGCACAGCATTCATCGACGTAATGCTTCACAGCCTGACAGCATCACTGGATGTAGCTCATGCTATGCATCCGAATCATCCAGAGAAGAACGATCCGACCAATCCGATTCCAATGGAGGGTGGTGTTGTTATCAAGATGAACTACAACCAGAGATATGCAACAGATACTAATGCAGTATCAATTGTAGAGGGAATCTGCCGTGCAGAGAAGATCGCTCATACAAAGTTTGTTAATCATGGAGATGCTGTTGGCGGCGGAACACTTGGAAGTATCTTAAGTACTTCAATTCCGGCAATGACAGTAGATCTTGGCGTACCGATTCTGGCAATGCATTCCAGCCGTGAGCTTATGGCTCGTTCTAGTCAGCTTGCAATGGATCAGTTTGCTGAGGCATTCTTTAAATAATAGCGATTGTAAGCAGATTCAGCCCATGTAAGAAGTGCATACAGCACAATAGCTGCCGTACATAAAATTACTATGGATGTAACTACATAGTCCATTTTAAAGGTCTGGCTGCCATAAATTATCAAGTAGCCAAGACCTGCGCGGGCTGCTAAAAATTCACCTATTATCACACCGACAAGACAAAGGCCAATGTTGACCTTCATGTTGTTGATAAAGACTAGCACGGTGCTGGGAAGCAAGACCTTTGTGATGATGTGCATTTTTGTGCCGTTTAGCGTTTGTATTAGCTTTATCTTTTCTGGGTCAACAGATTCAAATGCGTGGTAAAGCGTTAATATTGCGCCAAATACGGCAAGAGAAACTGCGACAACAATGATGGTGCGCGGCTTATTGCCAAGCCACACAATTAAAAGTGGTGCAAGTGCTGATTTTGGCAGGCTGTTTAACAGAATCAGATATGGCTCAAACAGCTTGTAGATCCAGCGAAAGCGCCAGAATAAAAGAGCGGTAAAAAGGCTTATGACCATAGTCATAAAAAAGCTGAGTGCTGTTTCTTTTAGTGTAACAGAAACATGAAGCCACAGTGTATTATTGGCTGCAAAGATTTGTATTGTGCGTATGACGCGTGACGGACTGCTGAAAATAAAATCATTTATAATGCCAAATCGGGCGCAAAGCTCCCAGATGGCAAAAAACAAAATCCCAATCAGAAACCGTCCGGCAGTTAAAAGCTTGCGGTTTCTTTTTTGTCGTCTGGCAAGCAGACGCATCAATTCTTCATTTTTCATGGGCAAATGCCTCCCAAAGCTTTTGAAAATATGGATTGAATAATGGATGGTTCCTGCGGGCGAGTGGTGAGAGTGCAGTAAAATCAGGATCAAATACGAGCTCCATTTTAATTGTTGAAGGTCGCTTCCCTAAAACAAGCACTCTGTTTCCTGTACTGACAGCCTCTGCCAGATCGTGTGTGACTAAAATGGCAGTTTTCTTGTTCGTGCGGATAATCTCACAAATGTCATTGCAGACAGTGAGCCTTGTCTGGTAATCAAGTGCTGAAAATGGCTCATCCAGAAGTAAAAGCTTTGGCATTTTTAAGAGACGCCATCAAAAGAGTGATCGCCTGTCGCTGTCCACCAGAAAGAAGTCCGACTTTACTGCTCAGACGGTCTTCCAGTCCAAGATCAAGTTCTTTCAGGGCTTCTTTATAGCGCTCCCGCTCTTTTTTCGTAATGCCCCATCCCAGACCTCTGCGCTCGCCACGTCTGGCTGCGATCGCCATATTTTCTTCAATCGACATGGTTGCCGCAGTTCCAGTCATCGGATCCTGGAAAACTCTTCCCAGATAAAGTGCTCTTTTATGCTCTGAAAGCTTTGTAATATCCACTCCATCAATGATGATCTTTCCTTCGTCTACAGACCACACTCCTGCGATCGCATTCAGTGTGGTGGATTTTCCTGCACCATTTCCACCGATGATAGTCACGAAATCACCCGGATTGAGGTTCAGATTCACTCCGTTAAGTGCGACCTTTTCGTTGATCGTTCCCGGATTAAAGGTTTTATGAATATTCTGGATTTCCAACATATATCCCATTATGCAGTCCTCCGTTTCTTTGTAAAATATTTACCCTTCATGTACGGAACTGCAAGGAAGCATGCAACCACTACCGCTGAGAACAGTTTCATATAATCAGAAGGCATCTTCAGCCACAATACCAGTGCGATTACAATATAGTAAATAATCGCTCCGATAAAGATTGCTCCCAGTGTAAATGCAAAGGCTGCTTTTCTGCCTGCACAGAATTTTGCAAAAATAACTTCGCTGATGATAACGGCTGCAAGTCCGATTACAATGGCACCTCGTCCCATATTAACATCGGCTGCTCCCTGGTACTGTGCGTAAATTCCGCCGGAAAGTCCCACAAGTCCGTTGGAGATCATAAGCGCCAGAACCTTTGTAAAGCCTGTATTAATTCCCTGTGCACTTGCCATCTGCGGGTTACATCCGGTTGCACGGATCGATGCACCAAGCTCAGTTCCAAAGAACCAGTAAATAATTGCGATCAGGATAAGTGCTGCCACGATCAGCTTTACAAAAAACAGTTCACTTCCTTCGCCGGTCACATAACGAAGCGATGCAACCAATTTATACTGCATAACATTGACTGCCTGATTGGATTTTCCCATGATTCCGAGATTCACCGAGTAAAGTCCGATCTGCGTCAAAATACTGGCCAGAATGCCCGGAATTCCAAAAAACGTATGTAAAATACCTGTCACAAATCCGGCTGCCATACCTGCCAGAAATGCGAAAAGAAGTGCCAGTGCCGGATTCATACCGCCGCGGATCAGCATAACTGCAACTGCTCCACCTGTAGCCAACGATCCGTCAACCGTCAAATCCGCAAAATCCAGAATGCGGAAGGTGATATAAACGCCAAGCGCCATAATTCCCCAGATGATCCCCTGCGCTACATTTCCCGGAAGTGCACGCACAAGAGACATCGGATCTAAAGCTGCTAAATACATTGTTCTTGCCTCTTTCTATACTGATTATTCCTCAATTGCTTCGTAATCGTCCGGAACAGTGATTCCGAGTTCGTCACAGATTGTCTTGTTATACATCTTTGTAACTTTTGGTGCACTTTCGATTTCCATGGTTGAAATGTCTTTTCCGTCTACGAGGATTTCGTAAGCCATTTCACCTGCTCTGTATCCGATATCGTAGTAGCTGATAGAAAGAGTAGCGATACCACAGCCTGAGCAGATTCCCTGTTCTCCTGCGATTACCGGAACCTTTGCCGGAAGGCAGATATTGTTGATAATCTCTGTGTTAGATGCCATTGTATTATCGGTTGGGATGTAAAGTGCGTCGCACTCATCTACTGCGCTTGTTACTACAGACTGGATTTCATTAGAGTCTGCTGCTGTGTATTCTTTATATTTGATTCCATCTTTGTCGAGTGCTTCTTCGAACTTCTTAGCCTGATATGCTGAGTTCGGTTCTGCTGAACAGTAAAGGATACCTACTGTTTTTGCATCCGGAAGGAGCTCTTTAAGCATTGCTTCCTGTTCATCGATTGGTGCAAGGTCACAGGTTCCTGAAATGTTCATACCTGTTGATCCTGTCCAGTCAGAAATATCAAGAGCAGTTGCATAATCTGTAACAGATGTTCCAAGAATCGGGATCGTGCTTGTTGCAGCTGCTGCACACTGAAGAGCAGTTGTTGCATTTGCAAGGATCAAGTCATCATTGTCTGCCACAAAATTGTTTACGATGGTTGCGCAGTTTGCCTGTTCGCCCTGTCCGTTCTGAAGATCGAACTTCACTTTGTCTTTTCCGAATTTTTCTTCACAGGCTTCTTCAAATCCTTTGGTTGCCTCGTCAAGAGCTGCATGCTCAAGCTGCTGGCAGATACCGATCTTATATACCTTGTCTGATGAATCCTTTGAAGAAGATTCTTTGTCTGATGAACTTCCGCCACAGGCAGCAAGTGCCAGTGTCATTGCTGCAGTAAGTGATACTGCTAAAATTTTTCTTGCTTTCATAATAACATACCTCCATCTATGTTCTTTTCGAACAAACTTTTTCCGTTTTGGCTTTACGGCTTTAAACTTTAGCGGTTTAAACTTCAATGGTTTAAAGCTTTGCCGTGATATTGATTATAGCGTTTTTTTGTACTTTAGTCAAGGTATGTTACAAAAGCTACAAAAATTTCTAGCTTTTTCCGGTCCATTATCCTACAAACAAAATCGCCGCCCCGGTACTGACCGCCGTTGCCGCAATCCCAGGTCCAACAACGGCTGTCGGATTCACGCTTCCGTACTGGCTCCGGTAGGCGATCACCGACACCGGGAATCAGCTGCAGTGAAGAAATATTTACGATCAGGAAGGTACACATCTCATTGCTTGCAACGCCTCTTTTTCTTACCGGTCCTGCTGCTTTTCCAAGGCGGCGGTCTTCTTCCAGCTTCTGAAGCTCTTCCATTGCTTCAAGACCTGCCGGAGTTGCCGCCCAGCCAAGTCCGAGTACATTTGCAATGATGTTTGCTGCAATTGGTTTTTCTGCCGGATGATCTTTTGGCAGTTCTGGAAAGAGGAAATGGATCAGAGGGGAAAGGCGGACGGTTGCCGTTTTCAGGATGCCGGATTTTTCTGCGATTCCCATGAGTCCGGTCCAGAAGGACATGACGCCCATCATCGTGATGCAAAGGGTGACGGCTTCTTTGGAGGAATCTAAGGCGGCGGTGGTGATGTCCGGCATTTTGCCGGAGAAAGCGGCAAAAAGGATGCCAATAAGAATCATTCCCGACCACAGGTAATTGAGCATTTTTTCTCCTTTCTTGGATGGGGAAGAGTGTTGGAGAGGGGACGCCGGGTGGAAAATAAATTGTGTTCAAATTCAAGTTGTGCAAACCATTCCGACGAACCTCCTAGGGCGGGAATCGTGTTCAGCAAAGGCTTCCACGATTCCTGAGTTTCGTCTCCATTGCACAAAAAATTGAATTTGAACACAATTTATTTTCCGCCCGGCTGACATTCTACAAGTCATACTTTTCCGCCAAACTATAAATGGGGAGTAGAAAAGCCTGCTCTTTGAGATTGCATCTCAAAGTTGCAGGCTTTTGCTGCGATTTTCGATACATTTATATGTAGAAAACCATTTCTTTATTCAATTATCTTTCTCAGGATGTTCTTTTTTTGTATAACTCTTTCATTCGATTAATTTCTTCTACAGTATATTCTTCTACCTCTGTTTTTGTCACTCTCTTAATATGTTGTCTTTTCAGGCGTAAGTATACATATTCCCGGAAGAGGGTGTAGAGTACGGATACCAGCGGGATGAATATGAGCATTCCTATGATTCCCAGAAGGTTGCCGCCGATGGTGACTGCGGCGAGGACCCAAATGGAGGGAAGCCCTACGGAGCTGCCGACTACGTGTGGGTAGATCAGGTTACCTTCGATCTGCTGGAGGATCAGAAATACAAGGATGAAAAGGATTGCCTGTTTCGGGCTCACCATGAAGATCAGGAGGCCGCCAAGTACGCAGCCGATGAAGGCTCCAAAGATTGGGATCAGGGCTGTGAAGGATATGATGATTCCAATCAGCAGTGCATACGGCATTTTCAGTATACTTAATGTAATTACAAACATACTTCCGAGGATGACTGCTTCCAGGCACTGTCCGGTAAGGAAGTTTGCGAAGGTACGGTAGGTCAGGGAACAGACTTCAAGAATCACTTCTGCTTTTCGTTTTGGAATAAACGCGAAAAACACTTTTCTCACCTGCACATGCAGTTTTTCTTTCTGGAAAAGAATATAGCAGGCAAAGGAAAAGGCAATAAAAAATGTAGTAACTCCACTGACGATGGATCCAACTGCTGTCATCGTTGTATTCATAAAATTTCCCGCACCATTTCCGAGAATACTCATCCCCCACTGGATTGCCTTATTCGGATTGAACTCCACCTGGTTCACAAGATCCATGATTTCCCGGTTATTGTGCGTAAAATTCCCGTACCCAGCTCTGCATCTGCGGAATAAAATCTGCAATACTGTTCATCAGACTTCCAATTGTTGCCGTAAGCTGCGGAATCAGACCGAACATAACAAGCACAATCACCCCCCACTACCAGTACGATCGTAAGAAGAAGACTGATCGGTCTTGCAAGCTTTCCTGCCGCCTTACTTCCTTTCTCATTTTGCCTTTCCCAAATAACTTTTTTTCTCCAGAAAGCTCATCGGCACATTGATCACAAACGCAATCGCACCGCCAAGAGCGAAGGGGAAAATAATCCCCCATACCGCCTTGATCACGCCGAGAACCACATCAAATTTCCACAATGCAACTACGATCAGCGCTGTAAATACGATCAGTTCCCGGATTTTTTTATAGATAATTTACTAAAATCCACTATTTTCTCCATTCTACTACAATATATTTATGGTTAATCCCCTTACAACCAGTAAGCATTTTCCCATATTGTTACTCAGATAATTTTCCACGTACCCACTTCAGAAGCTGTATGATTGGAAAACAGGCAAATGCATACAGGTAGACAGTCCCAAGCTGTTCAAAGTTCAATGTTTCTACTTTGAACACCTGATGCAGCCCCGGAATTGTAAGTACAGCCGTGATCAGAATTGCGCCCAGTGCAAATGCGCCCTGCATCCATTTATTATTGAAAAACCGTTTGGTAAAAATCACCGGATGATCTGATTTACAGTTATATCCGTGAAACAGCCGTGCAAGACAGAGCGTTCCAAATGCATAAGTACTTCCAAGAAGTGCACCGTCCTGATGATATCCTGTCAGGAAACTGATCATCGTCATTACACCGATCACCAGTCCTTCCAGACCAATCTTTGTCAGGAAATCTTTTGTCAGGATCGACTCATCTGCCGGTCTTGGCTTCTCATTCATCACATCACTGGTATGCGGTTCTACTCCCAGTGCAATTGCCGGCAGACTGTCTGTCAGCAGATTGATGAACAGCAGATGCACCGGTGCAAATGGAACCGGAAGTCCTGCGATCGATGCATATAAAACAGCGAGAATTGCACCGAAGTTTCCCGATAACAGAAACTGGATCGCATACTTGATATTACGGTATAAGTTTCGTCCGTTTTCCACTGCTTTTACAATTGTGGCAAAATTATCGTCTGTAAGTACCATCGCCGCTGCATCTTTGGCAACTTCTGTTCCGGTTACTCCCATTGCAACACCTATATCTGCCTGCTTAAGAGCCGGTGCATCGTTGACACCGTCGCCGGTCATCGATACAATATTTCCGCGCTCTTGCCATGCACGGACGATCCGGATCTTATGTTCCGGCGAAACCCTTGCATAGACAGAAATCTTCGGGACAAATCCCCGCAACTCCTCGTCACTCATATTTTCAATTTCCGCGCCCTCACAGGCTTCGGATAAATCCTTTAAAATGCCGATCCGTTTTGCGATCGCTGCTGCCGTGATCTTATGGTCTCCCGTGATCATCACCGGACGGATGCCTGCTTTGATACATTCTTCTACTGCAGCTTTTGACTCTTCCCTCGGCGGATCCATCATTGCGATCATTCCGAGAAATACCAGATGGTCCTCATCCTCTGCTGTCAGCAGATGTTCTTCCGGAATCTCCCGGAAGGTAAATGCCAGCACTCGAAGACCTTCCATTGAAAATTCCTGATTCTGACTCTGAATCTTTTCTTTATCTTCTTTTGTAATCTCCCTTATTCCATTTTCTGTCCAGATCTGGTCTGTCAGATCCAGGAGACGGTCAACCGCACCTTTGACGATCATCCGGTTTTCGCCGTCTATCCGGTGAAGCGTCGACATCATTTTCCGGTCACTGTCAAATGGAATCTCATCTTCTCTTGGATAACTTTCTCTTACTTCTGCAGCTTCCACTCCATAGCGGCTTCCCAGATTGATCAGCGCTGTCTCTGTCGGATCTCCGATTTCCACTCCATTTTCATTGCTAGAATCGTTACATAAAATGCTGCAATCAAGCAGAAATCTCTGTGCCGGATCTACCATATCGATCTCATCTGCCCGGATTCTTCTGCCTTCTATATAATAATCTTCAACAGTCATCTTATTCTGCGTGAGAGTTCCGGTTTTATCCGAACAGATCACGGAGACACTTCCAAGACCTTCTACCGCCTGCAGTTTTCGAATGATTGCATGCTCCTTGGCCATCTTCTGCGTTCCGAAAGAAAGGACGATTGTTACAATTGAACTTAATGCCTCCGGGATTGCTGCAACCGCAAGTGCTACTGCAAACATAAACGCGCTTCCGATATTTTCTCCACGAAATACACTGATTCCAAATAAGATTCCGCAAAATACCAGGATCAGAACCGAAAGCTTCTTTCCGAACTCTTCCAGATTCACCTGAAGCGGAGTCTGCTTTTCAGATGTTGCTTTCAAAAGTCCGGCAATCTTTCCGACTTCTGTCTGCATACCTACACTTGTCACAACGCCTCTTCCACGTCCGTAAGTAACAAAGCTTCCCGAAAATAACATATTGTTCCGGTCACCAAGCGGCACTTCCTCTTCGATTTCATCCAGGCTCTTCTCAACTGCAAGACTCTCCCCGGTCAGTGCACTTTCATCGATCTTCAGACTTGCGTTCTCGATCAGTCGTCCGTCTGCCGGAACATAATCCCCGGCTTCCAGAAGGATCACATCTCCAACTACCAGTTCTCTTGCCGGAATCGGTGTCACCGTACCATTCCTGAGAACCTTCGCCTCCGGTCCTGAAAGCTTTTTCAGGCTCTGAAGCGACTGCTCTGCTTTTACCGTCTGCACGGTTCCCAAAATCGCATTCATTGTAATGACGATCACAATAACTGCCGCACTTTCTGCGTCTCCTAAAATTCCTGAAATAATCGCCGATGCAATCAGGATAATCACCAGGAAATCCTTGTACTGCTCCAAAAAAATCTGCAGCACACTTTTTTTCTTTCCCTCCGCGAGCTCATTCCATCCACATTTTTCACGGGACTTTTCCACTTCTTTTTATCGTAAGTCCCTCTTCTCTGCTTCCCATCTGTCCAAGCACTTCTTTTACCGATGACTGATAAATTTCTTTCATCCTTTCCGCCTCCTGTTTCTGAGTATTCACATTCCTGAATTTCTTATGCAACGAAGCTCTCTTTCGATAAAAATGTACAAAAAAAGAAACCCTTATTGCACAACAAATAATGCAATAAAAGTCTCACCATTTTCTTGTGGTACCGGATGCTTCCACCGTACTGACGACACCACAAACGCGGATTCCCTTACGTAGGTTACTCCCCTTTATTAACGTAACTATATACCACGAATAGCCCGATTGTCAAGAAAATTTTAACCGGAGTCTCCAAAATCGGAAACTCCGGCAAATAATTTCACATCTTAGTTTGTAATTGTCTTTTCTGTCTCTTTGTCGAACACATGGATCTTTTCAGCATCGAATGCGAATGTAACTGTATCCCCTGTTCTTGCTGTTGTTCTAGAATCAACACGGGCTGTCATTGTAGCTCCTTCATAATCAAAGTGGAGATAAACTTCAGCACCAAGCATTTCATATACACGGATCTTAGCCTGAATAACTGTATTCGGTGAAGATGTGATAAACATCTGCTCATCATGTACATCTTCCGGACGGATTCCAAGGACAACAGTCTTTCCTTCATATCCTCCATCGATAAGTTTCTTTGCTTTTGCCGGTGGAAGTACAATATCAGCCGGTCCAACTTTGAGGACAACTTTGTCACCCTTCTTCTGGCATACAGCATCAAGGAAGTTCATCTGTGGTGATCCGATGAATCCTGCAACGAAGAGGTTGCATGGGGTATCATAAAGTACCTGTGGTGTATCTACCTGCTGAACAACACCTGCGTTCATAACTACGATTCTGGTTCCCAGTGTCATAGCTTCTGTCTGGTCATGTGTTACGTAGATGATTGTTGTACCAAGTCTCTGATGAAGTTTGGAAATCTCGATACGCATCTGTCCACGAAGTTTAGCATCCAAGTTGGAAAGTGGTTCATCCATAAGGAATACCTTCGGGTTACGAACGATTGCACGTCCCATCGCAACACGCTGTCTCTGTCCACCTGAAAGAGCTTTTGGTTTACGGTCAAGCAGTGGTTCAAGGTCAAGGATCTTAGCTGCTTCACGAACCATCTTATCAATCTCCGGTTTCGGAACTTTTCTTAATTTAAGTCCGAATGCCATGTTATCATATACAGTCATATGTGGGTACAGAGCATAGTTCTGGAATACCATCGCGATATCTCTGTCTTTTGGTTCTACATCATTTACCACTTTGTCACCGATCTTGAGTTCACCGCTTGTGATCTCTTCCAGACCTGCGATCATACGAAGTGTGGTAGATTTACCACATCCAGATGGTCCTACAAAAATGATAAATTCTTTATCTTCAATTTCAAGGTTGAAATCTTTAACTGCTTCAAATCCGTTCGGATATGTTTTGTTAATATGCTTTAATGATAAGCTTGCCATTTATTTTTCCTCCTAAATCTTTGTGCGCTTCTTACACACTGTCGCTGTTCTTGTTTCTGAAATAAAGTATATCTGTTTTTACATCGTTGGTCTATGACCGGGTTGAACAAAGATTTTTTAGAAGGTGTACAAATTGACGAAAGCCTTACAGCAGTTCTTTATAAATGTCCCTCTTTCCGACTCCGCGGTCTTTTGCCACCTTTTTCATGGCTTCTTTCTTATCGATTCCCTGGTTCATATAGTAATCCATATGCTCCTGAACCGTCATTTCTTCCCATTTTGCGCGCTCCTCCTGTAAAATGCTCTCCCGGCTCTTCCCCTCGATCACAAGCACACACTCCCCCTTCGGATCGTTGCTCTCGTAATAGGAAACCGCTTCCGCAAATGTGGTGCGAAATGCAGTCTCATGCTTTTTTGTAAGTTCCCGGCACACAGTCAGATGTCTGTCCCCACCAAGAACTTCTCCAAGCTCTCTCAAGGTTCTCACCAGACGGTGCGGTGCTTCGTAAACGATCATCGTTCTTGTCTCATCTACAAGCTCACCTAGGACTGCCTGTCTTTCCTTTTTGTCCGTTGGAAGAAATGCCTCAAATGCAAATCTTCTGGTGGAAAGCCCGGAAAGTGTCAGTGCCGTAATACAGGCAGCGGCTCCCGGAAGGGAAGTGACCGTAATTCCGGCTTCATAGCACATTTTCACCAGTTCCTCACCCGGATCTGAGATCCCTGGTGTACCGGCATCGGTGATCAGCGCAATATTCATCCCTGTAAGAAGTTTGTCCACCAGAGCGTGTCCCTTTTCTATCTTATTATACTCATGATAACTGGTCATCGGTGTTTTAATCTCAAAATGGTTCAGCAGTTTAATACTGTTCCTGGTATCTTCTGCCGCGATCAGATCAACTTCTTTCAGCGTCCGGATCACCCGGAACGTCATATCTTCCAGATTGCCGATCGGTGTTGCACACAAATATAATGTTCCTGCCATTCGTTACTCCTTTCCAGTTCCTGTCATCCCGTAATACTCCAGGATCTCCCGTGTATAGCTGCCGTCCTTCTCATAAACGATCAGTGGCGGATCTACTGTCATCCGTGATTTGGCACCACGGATTCCTTCTATTAAAACCATGTTCGGTTCCTTATCCACATATGGATACACCAGACGCATTCTTTTTGGCTCCAGCTTCGCCTCACACATTGCTGTCAGAATCTCTGCGAGCCTAAACGGTCTGTGTACCATATAAAATCTTCCTCCAGCTTTTAAAATCCGTGCACTTTCCCGGATAATATCCTCCAGTGTGCACAGTACCTCATGCCTCGCAATTGCCTTAGCACTTTCCGGATTAGCCATTCCATGACCTCCGATCATGTATGGAGGGTTCGTTGTTATCACATCCATGGAACCTTTTCCCAAATATCTGTGACGCTTCTTTGATATCTCCCGTCACAATGTCGATCTGCTCCTCAAGCCGGTTGTGCCGGACACTCCGACACGCCATATCCGCACTTTCTTCCTGGATCTCCAGTCCTGTAAAATGCTTTCCTTTTGTCTTTGCAGCCAAAGAATCGGGAGAATTCCCGTTCCTGTTCCAAGATCAAGAACGCATTCTCCCGCTTTTACTTTGGCAAAGGCACTTAAAAGCACTGCATCCATTCCGAAGCAGAACCGCCCCGGGCTCTGGATGATCTCATAGCCTTTTATCTGTAAATCATCGAGCCGTTCTCCCGGCTTAAGATTATTTGTCATCTAACTTTGACGCTCCTTCACCTTTCTCCAGAGCTGCAAGCTCTTTCATTTCCTGTTTGGAAAGCTTCACATCCTTTTTCCGACGGCGCGGTTTGAACTTCAGGTCAGCTGCCGGATATTCACGGATTTCTTTCTCATCATTGTCCAGAGTTACAATAACCCTGACAAGCTGACGCAGTACGCTTAATGACTGTACTTCACCTTTCAGTCCTTCCGGAGTTGTCACCGCCTCACCTGCAGACGGAAGATTATTGTTGAGTTCCTCGTATGTCTCTTCCTCATTTGTCAGGCAGCACATCAGTCTGCCACATACACCTGAAATCTTAGTCGGGTTCAGAGACAGATTCTGTTCTTTGCCATCTTGATCGAAACCGGTGCAAACTCAGACAGATAGGTGTGGCAGCAAAGCTCTCGTCCGCAGATCCCGATTCCTCCGCGGATCTTCGTCTCATCTCTTACACCGATCTGGCGAAGTTCGATCCTGGTACGGAATACCGCTGCCAGATCCTTTACCAGTTCACGGAAATCAATTCTTCCGTCTGCGGTAAAGTAAAACAGCACTTTATTGTTGTCAAAGGTATATTCTGCATCGATCAGCTTCATCTCCAGTCCATGCTTGTGGATCTTTTCCAGACAAATCTGAAATGCTTCTTTTTCTTTTTTGCGATTCTTTTCTTCTACACGGCGGTCATCCTCTGTCGCCAGGCGGATCACCGTCTTAAGAGGCTGGGTGATCTCTTCATCCTTCACTTCCTTCGTCCCATCACAACGTTACCGAATTCTACCTCCTCTCCGCGGTCTCATACAATTTACCTGAATCGCCACGCTTCACCTCAAAATTTGCCCGGTGAGAAAAAATAGATCTTTCCTGCAGTCCGAAAACGGACTCCAATTACTTTTGTCATTCCCTAGTTCTCCTTTATTGTCAACAGAAGAAGTTCCATGACAAGATTCAAAGTTGACATTGGCGCGCAGTCTCGCCTTTGCTTTTCTCAAGTGCTTCCAGAATTGTCTCAATTCCTTCATAAGAGCTCTTTTTTCGCACGCTACCCTGATACTGTCGATCTCTTCACTGAAAAATCAGTCTGTCGATATTCATTGTTGCTTTATAGATCAGAACATCACGATACCAGATCATAAGGATGTCCAGATAATCTGTGATCTCAATCTTGTAAGCGGAAATCCGTTTCACAGCTTCCACCAGATCACCGAGTTCCATGGTATCGATATTCTTCAGCAGACGAACTGCCTCATCTTTAATTTCATTAAAATGCTCAGAGCCTGCCAGCATAGCAGCTTTTCCAATATTGCCCTGTGCAAATGCAGTACACACGTCTGCCTTGTAATCAGGAACCTGAAGCTGCTCCATCAGATACCTTTTCACAAGCTGATCCTTAATGTTACGGAGCTTCAGCATAACGCATCTTGAGCAGATCGTTGGGAGCAGACTGTTCGCATTCTCTGTAAGAAGCAGAATTACCGCATAAGCAGGTGGCTCTTCGATTGTCTTCAGCAGAGCATTCTGTGCCTGTACAGTCATCATATCTGCATCCGGCACAATGTAGATCTTGTATTTTCCATTATAAGGCTTCACCTGAATATCCCCCATTGATCTGAACCCGGATATCATCTACACTGATGCTGTTCGGCTTTTCATGCGTTACCCAGATAATATCCGGATGATTGCCGCTGACTGCCTGCTTGCACGAATGGCACTCATAGCACGGTTCTGCTCCGCCCTTTTCACACTGCAGAGTCTGTGCAAAAAGACCTGCAAGCATCTTCTTTCCAGATCCCTTCTCGCCGTTCAGAATATAAGCATGTGATACTTTATCTTCTATAACTGCGTTCTGTATATACTGAATGATCTCGCTATGTCCTACGACATCTTTAAATCCTGACATATTATCACCCTCTTCTTTCTTACTATTCCATTAGTATAACATAAATTTATGCAGATACCTAGAGCAAATTCCTGTGGTCTTTCTGAATTATTTCTGAAAATTCTGCGAATTTCGCTTTGTAGGTATGTTGAAATCATATCTTCTGCACACAAACTATCTTCTCAATATAAAAGATGACAACTTTTCCGATATGTTTATAATAAGCATGAATATATAAAGCTTCTGTATCCAATGATGTAATCGGATTGCTCCATTTCCACGCAATTTATTCTTTTGATACTTACATCATACAAGATGTTGGGGTCAAAAGGTATTTTGGTCAGACAAACTTTATATAAGTTTCTTACACAGAAAGGGGG
>ENA-OQDC01001137-OQDC01001137.1-human-gut-metagenome-genome-assembly--contig:-NODE-1137-length-14719-cov-8.536253_pt1 | contig 14719 bp, 14 predicted proteins | sample MGYA00242770_ERZ504601 | MGnify/ENA primary metagenome ERZ504601 (study PRJEB26092, sample SAMD00036305) | human gut metagenome | host: Homo sapiens | study: EMG produced TPA metagenomics assembly of...
AACTTCAGAATCTGAAGACGGGAGAAAAGAAGAAATTGCCTGTATCGGGAGTATTTGTTGCTGTGGGACAGATCCCGAAGAATGATCCGTTTGAAAATGTCGTGAAACTGGATGCAGACGGATTTATTCTTGCAGCAGAAGACTGTATGACATCAGGAGCGGGAATCTTTGCAGCCGGAGACTGCCGGACAAAGGAAGTCCGCCAGCTTACGACGGCAGCGGCAGATGGAGCAGTGGCTGCACTTGCGGCATGCAAATATCTTGCGGAATGACTGAACAGAGCCATCTTGTAGAAGGACAGAGCTGACCTGTGTATATGGCAGGGATTTCAGTATAATTTACAGACTGACAGTGAACGGACATGGCAAATATGACAGCAAAGATGGTGTCAGCATATCTGACAGCAGATGATTTTCAGCATACACTTTTAGGAGAGGATGAAGATGTTATCGAGACTGGAATGGGAGGTCTTGATAATATAGATCATCTCGAACTTTATCTTTTTTTTGATGAGGATGGCAACTTATGTGCATATCAGAACAAAGGAATATGTGAAAATCCCGGAAAATCTGAAATGAAAAAGTTTATCCGGTTATCAATGAGTTGAATCTGAATTTCAGATGGTGTACTTTCGTTATAAATACTGATAATGAACTTATAGTAAAGATGGATGCAATCCTGGATATGGATACCTGTGGTGAGGAATGTAAAGAGCTGATTTACAGAACTGTAGGAATTTGTGATGAGGCATATCCGACGATCATGAAGGCATTGTGGGCATAGTTGAATTTAATTGAAAAGAAAGATCCCCGGGGGAGAGACTTTGTAGGAAAGTTATCTTTCCTGGGGCTTTTATTATTGCAATAAAAAATTGCAAAATGCAGTGTATTACTGTAGCTTTATCAGACGAAGTTTTATAGGTTACGAGGAGAAAAAGATGAGTCATAATGTATATAAGGTTGCAATACAAATGGCACGAACAGTCCCTTCCCTGAAAGAAGAAACGGGAGTGACGGGCTATCATATTTTATACGGATATTCACTTCTTTTTCAGATGGATGAGAAGACTCTGAATCTTTTATTTTCAGAAGAAGAAAGGGCTGATATTGAAAAAGCACGGAAGGTCCTGGAAGAAAATGAGATTTTGTATAGCTATGCAAAAGCAAGAATACCAACTTTATTTCCATTGCTGGGGGAGGATTCGTGGGTAAACGTAGATCAACTTTTTAAAGGGTGGAGAATGTCGGGGATGCCGTTTTCTTCAGGAGAGTTGATGAGAGAGCTGCTGAAAAGTGGAAAAATAGAATTAAACTGGTTTAAAAAAGAAACGGATCAGGAAAAATATTTTAAATGTCTGCATGAATTAAAGCAGGAAAAAGAAAATAGGATGAAAGCTCAGAAAGACAAGGCATCAGAATCAGATAAGACATCAGAATCAGATAAGACATCAGAATCAGACAAGGCATCAGGATCAGAGAAGTCAGTAGAATTAAAAGAGACGTCAGGATCAGAAAAGATAGAGAATGCGGAAAAAGACAATCATCCCGGAGTGAAAAAATCACCAGAGACGGAAAAGATAGATTTCCGACAATTATCAGTGAAATATCAGCAGCTGACAAGCCGTCTGCTGGATACTGTGAAGGGCCAGGACGAAGCAGTAATGGAATTTGTTCAGGGCTGCTTTCGAGGGGAGGTATTTCATATCCTGGAAAAAAGAAAAAGACCTGCGGCAGTGTTTTTATTTGCAGGACCTCCGGGAGTTGGAAAGACTCTTCTTGCAGAGACAGGAGCAGAGTATCTCGGAAAAAAGACGATTGTATTTAATATGAGCGAATATTCAAATCCATCTTCCATTACCGAACTGATGGGAAGTTCTAAAAAATTTTCGGGAGCGGAAGAGGGGCGGCTTGTAAGGTTCGTGAGGAAAAATCCGGATGGAATCTTGATCTTTGATGAGATAGAAAAAGCGGACAGAAAAGTGATTCACTTATTTTTGCAGATTCTTGACCGGGGACTTTTACATAATGATTTTCTGGATCAGGACGAGGATTTTTCAGAAAGTATTATCATTTTTACATCGAATGCAGGAAAAGCTTTGTATGAAGATGGGACGAACGGTGACTATACAAGGATGCCTAAGAGCGTTCTGCTTGATGCCATCAGGAAAGATAAAAATCCATATACCGGGGAGCAGCTTTTCCCTGAGGCAATCTGCTCCAGGATTGCCTCTGGGAATATCATTATGTTCAACCATCTCAAAACCAGACATCTTGTGAAAATGATAGAGACGCAGTTTGCAGAAGTAAGCAGGGCAGTTGAGCAGAGGCTGGGGTATCAGATTACTTATGATAAAGATCTGTCGTTATTGTTTCTATATCATTATGGCGGACTGACAGATGCAAGAATTGCATCTGCACAGGGAAAGAATTTTCTTGAGAGGGAGATCTTTGAATTATCGAGACAGTTAGGAAATCGAAAAGCATTGATGGATCAGGTAGAAAATGTACATTTTAAAATTAATAAAAAAGAAATGCCGGCGGAGATTTTTAAAACTGTTTGTAAATGAAAAAAGAGCGAAAGTCCTTGTGATGTGTACGGATGAGGAATTTTCGTATTTTAATGAAGTGAACAAAATCGCAGAAATGATCAGAGTCAGCGAAAGGAAAGAGGCAGAAAAATTACTGTACACAGATGTGGCAATGGTGCTGATTGATCCATACTACGGAGAAAATAAAGAACATGAGAGTGGCGTAAGTATTGATGATATGTATTCTGAGGGAATGTCATTTTTTACAGAACTGATAGAATCAGAAATAAATCTTCCAATCTATTTTATTGAATTTGAAAAAATTTTTTCGGTGGTTGATAAAAATTCGCTCTATCAACGAGGTATGGCAGGAATTGTTCCTGTTAATCCATTGGCTCCGGAAACTGTGGAGCGACAGATTGATCAGATACTGGAAGAGATTTTTATGGAGGAAAAGAGCAGAGAGTTTGCCAAAAGAGGTTATGTGCTTGATTTCAATACAGCACAGATTCTTTCATCAGATGAAAAGAGATTATTTATTCAGTATCATGATCTGAAAAAGAGGATGGCTGTGGATATGGACAGCCAGAGTGCGATCATGAAGGATGCCCAGCGTCCGACAACAAAATTCTCAGAAGTGATCGGGGCAGAGAATGCGAAGACAGAGCTTGCCTGGTTTACAGAATTTTTAAAGAACCCGAAAAAGTATTCCATGGAAGGACGCAGACTTCCCAAAGGGGTGCTTCTGTATGGACCACCGGGTACCGGAAAGACGATGCTTGCCAGGGCTATGGCAGGGGAGTCAGATGTTGCATTTCTTGAGACCAGTGCCACGCAGTTTATGAATTCATATGTCGGAAAGAGTGAGGAAAATATCCGGCGGTTGTTCAGGACTGCAAGAAAATATGCTCCGGCGATCATATTTATTGATGAGATTGATGCAATCGCAAAGGAACGAACAGGAGATACGACCAGCCAGCACACGGAGTCCATGCTGAATACGTTGTTGACGGAAATGGATGGATTTCGCAAAAATGTGAAAGAACCGGTTTTTGTTCTTGCAGCAACAAATTATGATCTGGATGGAAGTGTATCTGGTAAGAAACGAAGGATAGATCCGGCTTTGCTCCGAAGATTTGATAATCGGATTTATGTGGATCTTCCAAATGAGGAAGAACGTAAGCAGTATTTGGAATTGAAGTTGAATCAAAAAGGAAAGAATAAAATTTCAGAAGATATTATTTCTAATCTGGCGGCAAGAACAACGGGGCAGAGTATTGCAATTCTTCAAAATGTCATAGAACTTGCGATGCGGAATGCTGCAAAGGCAGGAACAGAGTTGTCAGGAGAGAGGCTTCTGGATGCATTAGAAGAATATAATTATGGAGAGAAAAAGACCTGGGAGCAAGGCTATTATGAGTCCGTGGCAATCCATGAGTCAGGTCATGCTTATGCTGCGTGGTGTGCCGGGGAGAAGCCGTCTTATGTGATGATCGTATCACGTGGAAATTTTGGCGGATATATGCAGCATGAAAATTCCGAAAATAAGCCGAATTATTCCAGGGAGGATCTGCTGGGAAAGATCAGAACGTCACTGGCGGGAAGAGCCGCAGAAAAGGTATTTTTTGGAAGAGAGGCATCACTGAATACAGGTGCTTCAAGTGATTTACGTTCAGCAACAGATATGGCTATGCGGGTGATCGCAACCTATGGTATGGATGAAGAGAATCTTGTCTGCCTGTCTCCGGAGCAAATTCTTAATACAACACTGGCAAAAGAATTTATTGAGCGGACAAACCGGCTCTTGAAAGAGCAGATGAAAGAGACGGAAAATCTGATCTGTTCCGGGCGTGAGAAAGTGGAAGCACTTGCGAAGAAACTTCTTGAACAAAATCATCTGACGCAGAATGAGATTCAAGATATATTTGATGAAACCTGAGAACTGAATACAATAAATAAGATGTCGGGGTCAAAAGCCCCCGACTTTGATGCCTACGGATTGCTCCGTGCTACGCACTCCCACAATCCTACCCGATATGAGCATAAAAATAATGTAACTGTTCAGAGCCAACCTCCAAAATGCTACGCATTTCGTCGGTGTGGCGTATCCGCCAAATAAAATTTCAAAAACAGTCTTAAAAATGCAAGCATTTTACACCTGTTTTATGAAATTTTGCTTGGCTCTGAACAGTTACAAAATAATTATAAATTTAGTCAGTGAACATTTTAGATCCCATCCACTGTACCATATGATCTACCATTCTGGTATCAGGATCGATCAGGACACAGGCGTTCTGCTGCTTATAGGAGATCATGATCGCATAAGTCTTTTCTGAGGAGCGACCGGAGGAAAAATCATAAGTCTTTTCCGGCCGGTAAGAATCCATACGGTGTGAATCTTTTGGAGCAATGATCTCGGCAGTCTGGATATCTAAAGTCATCTTTGGCTTTCTTCTTGATTTATTGTAGATTGCATCGATCTGAAGGTCATGATTTAAAATGGTATATTCATATTCTACACTTAACTGCGGAGAAATGAAATAGTAAGCGATCAATGCGATCAATGCACCTGCAATGAAAGAGAAAACTCCAAAGAACATTGTCCCCAAAACTGCAATCAGAACTGCAAGGAGAAAAGCACCACCAAGCAGGATATAATAAAGCGGTTTCGTTCTGCAGGATACAAGCTGTTCGTATAAAGCGTCATTCATATTTATGATTTCCTTTCTGAATGGAGATAATTCATTACCATAGTTGCAATTTTGAACGTCATGGCATCTTCAAAGCACCTTAGATCAAGACCGGTCCGCTTCTGAATCTGCTCCAGACGATAGATCAGGGTATTCCGGTGCATATGAAGCTGACGGGCAGTTTCTGCAATATTCAGATTGTTCTGAAGAAAGCGGTTTACCGCAAGCGTAGTCTCTTCGTCAAAGCCATCGGGAACTTCCTCACCAAAAATCTCCGAAAGAAAGCTTTCGCATAAAGATACCGGAAGTTGATAGATCAGGCGTCCGATTCCAAGCTCATTATACGGAAATACGATCTGTTCAGAGTAAAAAAGCTCACCGACCTTCAACGCTAAAGTACTTTCACGGAAAGCACCGGGCAGTTCGGCAAGATTTTCAATCACGCCACTGTAGGCAATCTGAACGTGGGCGAGAGCCTCGGTATTGAGCGTATCTACGATGATATGGGCGGTTTTTCGGATCTCATCTTCGGAAGAGGCTGACCTGACCGGGTGAAGGATAGAAAGTATATCCTTGCTGACCGGAACAAGATAGGTTTTTGCTCTGCGGGGAAAAAGATTTCTCAGGATCTCAATGATCGTATCAGTGAGTTCTTTTGTCTTCAGCAGATAGATCACCCGCTTTTCTTCAACCGGGATATGAAGACGTCCGGCACGCTCGTAAATATCATAAGCCGGAATACCGTTCTTCATCAGGCTCAGAAGAAAATCATTTTTATTATATTTTTCACGATAAGCAGTACAAAGACAGCGGATCTGCTCCAGGGCAGTAGCAGTCTCTTCAGGGGTATCAGCGGTGATCTGCATTGTCAGTCCGGTGAGACGCTTTAATTCGCTGAGTGCTTTTGTAAGTTCCGGGGTCTGTTCCATGAATTTTCTCCAAAATAAATTAAATGATGTCGGGGGTAAATAGCCCAGTGTAAAAAATCTGTGCTGTGCAGATCTTTTTACAGAATAATAAAAAGGGTTGCACTTAATAAGTACAACCCCCTCATTTTATACTATTAGTTTGTAATAGTCAACTCAGTCTCTTTGTCGAATACGTGGATCTTCTCCATATCAAGAGCGAATACAGCTTTATCACCTGTTCTGAGTGTTGTACGTGGGTTAACACGTGCTGTCATCTGAGTTCCCTCGATATCGAAGTACAGGAATACTTCAGCTCCAAGAAGCTCGTATACTTTGATCGTAGATTCGATCACGCTGTCAGCAGAGTTGTTGATGAATGCCTGAGAATCATGAACATCTTCAGGACGGATTCCAAGAACAACTGTCTTTCCATCATAACCGCCTTCGATCAGTGCTTTCTTTTTGGAAGCAGGAACTTTCAGTACATGCTTTCCAACTGTAAGAGTAACATCCTCTCCATTTACTGCACACTTGGCATCCATGAAGTTCATCTGCGGAGATCCGATGAATCCGGCAACGAACAGGTTGCAAGGTGTATTGTAAAGTGCCTGAGGTGTATCTACCTGCTGAACAACTCCGTCTTTCATAACAACGATTCTTGTTCCGAGTGTCATAGCCTCTGTCTGGTCATGAGTAACGTAGATGATCGTTGCACCAAGATTCTCATGAAGCTTGGAAATCTCGATACGCATCTGAACTCTCAGCTTTGCATCCAGGTTGGAAAGAGGCTCGTCCATAAGGAATACCTTAGGATTACGAACGATAGCACGACCCATGGCAACACGCTGTCTCTGTCCACCGGAAAGAGCCTTCGGCTTACGGTCAAGAAGTTTCTCAAGGTCGAGGATTCTTGCTGCTTCTCTGACCTTTTTGTCGATCTCAGCCTTCGGAACTTTACGAAGTTTCAGTCCGAATGCCATATTATCATATACTGTCATGTGAGGATACAGAGCGTAGTTCTGGAATACCATTGCGATATCACGGTCTTTTGCCTCAACATTGTTCATTACTTTTCCGTCGATCTTGAATGTTCCGTCTGAGATATCTTCCAGTCCGGCGATCATACGAAGAGTTGTAGATTTACCACATCCTGAAGGTCCTACAAAGATGATAAACTCTTTGTCTGCGATCTCAAGGTTGAAATCTTTTACTGCGTGGAATCCGTTAGGATAAATTTTCTGGATACCCTTAAGGGATAAACTTGCCATTTTGAGTGCCTCCTTAAATCAATGAAATACTAAATAACTCATAGAGTCAGTATAAACCTGATTTATTTTCAGGGCAATGTAACGAGTAACTAAAAAAGGAAAGTAAAATTGTACAATTCAACCATACAAGAGTTGAAAAAAAGAAAGAACCGTTATATAATCATACCGATGAAGAAGGGGAGCTGGCTGAAGCCGGCTGAGAGGAGACTGACTGGTTTCGACCCGCAACCTGATTTGGATAATGCCAACGTAGGGAAATAGCGAAAAAGCAGCAGAGATTCCCCTATGGGAGTCTCTTTTTTCTATCTTTTGCCCCCGACATCATTTCATACAAGTAGGAGGAACTGATAAAATGCAGAAGAACAGGACAACGCATAGTACAACGGCAAAACTGGCGGTTGCAGGTCTGCTGACAGCGGCAGCCGTTGCGGGCAGTCTGCTCAGCGTGCCGGTAGCAGGAAGTAAGTGTGCACCGGTACAGCATATGGTAAATGTATTTGCCGCAGTAATACTTGGACCATGGTGGGGAGTGGGGATCGCATTTTGTGCGAGCTTTCTGAGAAATCTCATGGGAATTGGAAGCCTGCTTGCTTTTCCGGGCAGTATGGTAGGGGCATTGTGCTGTGGAATCGTTTATCATTTTACAAAACGGCTGGATGTAACATGTATCGCAGAAGCACTTGGGACAGGAGTACTGGGAGGACTTGCAGCTTATCCGGTGGCAAAGCTTCTAATGGGGCTTGAGCCGGGAGGCTTTACGGTTTATATGATTCCAATTTTTTATTTCCACGCTTGCAGGAAGTATTTTAGCGTATATCGTCCTTCGGGTTCTTGAAAAAAGCCATGTCCTGGAGCAGATGAGGGAGAATTAATAAATGGAAAAGAATGTAAAAGTACACTGCCTTACCAATCCGGTTACGATGCAAAGTGTGGCGAATGTACTTCTGGCTGCAGGCGGAAGTGCAGTCATGGCACAGGATGAACAGGAAGTGGAAGAGATCACGGCGATCTGTCAGGCCACTTTACTGAATACCGGTGTGCCGGACGAAAGAAAGATCAGATCCTGTATTCTTGCCGGAAAATGTGCGAACAGACTGGGGCATCCGGTAGTGCTGGATCCGGTCGGTGCAGGGGCCAGCAAATTCCGGAGAAAGAAGATCGGACAGCTTCTGCAATCGGTCGTTCCTTCTATTATAAGATGCAATCAGGAAGAAGCGTCTGCATTATTGCGTGCAGAGGATGAAAAGGAATTTCTGGTTTTAGGAACTGAAAGGCAGAAAATAGAAGGAACGGCAGAAAGCTGTCAGCAGGATGGTGATGCAGTATTTTCAGGAATTCAGAGTGGTGGAGTAGAAAGCTCACTGGAACTGGAGCTGGAAAAAGCCCGGAGGCTGGCAGTCAGACTGGCAAAAAAATATCGTTGTACGGTTTGTATGACCGGGGAGCAGGATGTGATCTCTGATGGAGAACGAGTGAAAGTTATCTCAGGAGGGGATGGACGAATCTGCAGAATTACCGGAAGCGGCTGTATGCTTTCCGCATTATGTGCATTAAAATGCGGAGACGGAACAGACTCTTTTGAGGCCGCGGCTGAAGCGGCTGAAACATGGCGGCACTGTGCGGAAAGAGCCGGGGAGACTGTGGATGAAAAAGAGGAAGGAATAGGAAGTTTTCAGATAAGGCTGCTGGATGCTTTGTCATTGAAGATGGAAATGGAGCGAGGCAGGAGAATGGAGGTGCAGAGCAGGATGAAACAGAACAAAAAAAGATATATTTCACCGGAGCAGCTCAGGCTTTATGCGGTGACAGACAGAAAATGGCTCGCGGAAGGCGAGACACTGGAGACAGTAGTGGAGACACTGGTGCGTTCAGGCGTGACGTGTGTACAGCTCCGGGAGAAACACGCTTCGGATGAAGAAATTATTTCAGAAGGAAAGAAATTAAATGAGATCTGTAGAAAGCACCATGTGCCATTGATTGTAAATGACCGGCCGGATCTTGCCAAAAAGATCGGTGCAGCCGGAGTTCATGTGGGGCTGTCTGATATGGGAATTGAAAAGGCGAGAGAACTGCTGGGAGAAGATTTTATTATCGGGGGCAGTGCCCATAATGTAAAAGAAGCTCTGCAGGCACAAAAGGCAGGTGCAGACTACATTGGATGCGGTGCAGTCTTTGGAAGTCAGACCAAGTCAGATGTGACGACTCTTGCGAAAGAGGAACTGTGTGCAATCTGCGAGGCAGTGGAGATCCCGGTTGTAGCCATCGGCGGAATCACCGCAGAAAATATAAAAGAACTGACTGGAACAGGCATTGACGGAGTAGCTGTAGTGAGCGGATTATTTGCAGCAAAAGACAAGCCGGAGATGGTGCGACGTTTTTTGAAAGCATTTGAAATGAAAAAGGTGCTTACCATCGCAGGAAGTGACTGCAGTGGAGGAGCAGGAATCCAGGCAGATCTTAAGACAATGGCAGCCAATGGTGTGTATGGAATGAGTGCTGTCATGGCATTGACGGCACAGAATACCACCGGAGTACAGGGAATCATGGAAGTGACACCGGAGTTTGCCGGGCAGCAGATAGACAGTATTTTTACAGATATTCGCCCGGATGCTGTGAAGATCGGAATGCTTTCTTCCGGGGAAATCATTCATGTTGTGGCAGAAAAGCTGAAAGAATATCAGGCAGAGCATATCGTTCTTGATCCGGTGATGGTATCAACCAGTGGTCATCGGCTGATACAGAAAGATGCGGAGCAATCTCTGAAGAAAGAGCTTTTTCCGCTGGCGGAGCTGATCACACCGAATATCCCGGAGGCAGAGGTGCTTAGCGGAAGGAAGATTAAAAATGCACAGGATATGGAGTCAGCAGCGGAAAAGATTGTAGAGGAGTATGGCTGTGCAGTTTTATTGAAAGGTGGTCATCGGATCAACGATGCAAATGATTTCCTCTGTACGGGGGAGAAAAAAGTCTGGATCTGTGGTGAGCGGGTGGAAAATCCCAATACCCACGGAACCGGTTGTACTCTTTCCAGTGCGATCGCCTCGAATCTTGCAAAAGGTGCAGGAATGGAAGAGGCGGTGCAGAAGGCAAAAGAATATCTGACGGAGGCATTAAAAGAACAACTGGATTTAGGAGCAGGTTCGGGACCGATGGATCATACACTGGGAAAAATAATTTTTGAATAAGTAGTTCTAAAGAAAAAATCAGAGACAAATAAGCAGAAAAGGAGAGGAAAAATGGCAGAATATACGACGCAGATGGATGCGGCAAGGAAGGGAATCATCACAGAGCAGATGAAGATCGTGGCAGAAAAGGAATTTATGCCGGTAGAAAAATTAAGAGAACTGGTGGCTGAGGGAAAAGTAGCAATCTGTGCGAACAAATTACATAAGTCATTGGATCCGGAAGGGGTAGGAAGTATGCTCCGTACCAAGATCAATGTCAATCTTGGAGTATCAAGAGACTGTAAAGATTATGATATAGAGATGCAGAAGGTCATGAGTGCGGTCAATCTCGGGGCTGAGGCGATCATGGATCTTTCCAGCCACGGGAATACGCAGCCGTTCCGTCAGAAGCTGACAAGCGAGTGTCCGGCAATGATTGGAACCGTTCCGGTTTATGACAGTGTGATTCATTATCAGAGAGATCTGTCAGAGCTGACGGCAAAAGATTTTGTGGATGTTGTACGTCTGCACGCACAGGACGGAGTAGATTTTGTGACGCTGCACTGCGGAATTACAAGAAAGACGATCGATCAGATCAAGAAGCATAAAAGAAAGATGAATATCGTCAGTCGTGGCGGAAGTCTTGTCTTTGCGTGGATGAGCATGACAGGAGAAGAAAATCCATTTTATGAATATTATGATGAAATCCTTGATATTTGTGAAGAATATGATGTGACAATCTCACTGGGAGATGCGTGCAGACCGGGATGCCTGGCAGATGCGACCGATGTATGTCAGATTGAGGAGCTTGTCCGCCTGGGTGAGCTGACAAAGCGTGCCTGGGATCATAATGTGCAGGTTATGGTAGAAGGACCGGGACATGTGCCGTTGGATCAGGTAGCAGCCAATATGAAAGTTCAGCAGACGATCTGTATGGGAGCACCGTTCTACGTACTTGGACCATTGGTTACGGATATTGCACCGGGGTACGATCACATTACGGCAGCAATCGGTGGTGCTGTGGCAGCAATGAACGGAGCAGCATTCCTTTGTTACGTTACACCGGCAGAGCATCTTGCCCTTCCAAATGTTGAGGATGTAAAGCAGGGAATTATTGCATCAAAGATTGCAGCTCATGCAGCAGATATAGCCAAGGGAATCCCACATGCAAGAGATATTGATGATAAGATGGCCGATGCACGCCGGGTACTGGATTGGGATGCACAGTTTGAATGTGCATTAGATCCGGAAACTGCAAAAGCAATCCGGGATGACCGTCTGCCGGAAGATGACCACAGCGATACATGCAGTATGTGCGGTAAATTCTGTGCAGTCCGCAGTATGAATAAGGCACTGGCAGGAGAACATATTGACATTCTGTAAGAACAAACATAGTGGTATTTTGTAAAAACAATCATATTGATATTCTGTAAGAATGGGCGGGTTGACCTTTATGGGGCAATCCGCTACAATATTTTAGAAGACAGGATTTATAAATATCAGAAGAAAAGAGGAAATTATTATGGCAAATCCAGTAGTTACATTTGAAATGGAAAATGGCGATATTATGAAAGCAGAACTGTATCCGGAGATCGCACCGAATACAGTGAATAATTTTGTATCTCTCGTAAAAAAAGGTTTTATGACGGACTGATCTTTCATCGTGTGATCAGCGGATTTATGATTCAGGGGGGATGCCCGGACGGAACCGGAATGGGCGGTCCGGGATATTCGATCAAAGGTGAGTTTGCACAGAATGGTGTGACGAATGATCTCGCACATGATGCCGGAGTCCTTTCCATGGCACGTGCAATGCATCCGGATTCAGCAGGAAGCCAGTTCTTTATCATGCATAAGAAAGCACCGCATCTGGATGGAGCTTATGCCGCATTTGGTAAGATTACAGAGGGAATGGATGTTGTGAACAAGATTGCTGAGACAGCAACCGATTACAGTGACCGTCCGCTGGAGAAGCAGGTTATGAAAAAAGTGACTGTGGAGACATTTGGAGAAGAGTATCCTGAGCCGGAGACAGTATAATCCCACGATATGCGAATATTGGGCAGGATTGTGGGAGTGCGTAGTGCGAAACAATCCGTTGGCATCATTGTTGGGGGCTTTTGCTCCCAACATCTTATTATTTTTATAAAATTATTAGCACTCTATTTAAAAGAGTGCTAATTTTCTATTGACTTTTAAATTTTGCTGTACTAGAATGTCCATTAGGTAATAAATATGCTATGTAAAAGCATGCAGAAAGAATACAAAAGGATCACAGATTGTGAACAAATAAAAAAGGAGTGCAGTAAAATGGCAGTTAAGAAAGGTACTTTATCAATCGATAGCGAAAATATTTTCCCGATTATTAAGAAATGGGTTTATTCGGATCATGATATTTTTGTCCGTGAGCTGGTGTCCAACGGATGTGATGCGATCACCAAGCTGAAAAAGCTGGATATGATGGGCGAGTATGAACTCCCGGAGGGTTATAAGCCAAAGATTGAAGTCATTGTCAATCCGGAAGAGAAGACGATGAAATTTATTGATAACGGACTTGGAATGACAGCGGAAGAAGTAGAAGAGTATATTACGCAGATTGCATTTTCAGGTGCAACGCAGTTCCTTGAGAAGTATAAAGACAAGACGACAGAGGATGATATGATCGGTCATTTCGGACTTGGATTCTACTCCGCATTTATGGTAGCAGATGAAGTTCAGATTGATACACTTTCCTATAAAGAAGGTGCAAAACCGGTTCACTGGGCAAGTGAAGGTGGTACAGAGTATGAGATGCAGGAAGGCAGCAGAACGACCGTTGGAAGTGAGATCACTCTGTATCTGAATGAAGACAGCCTGGAATTTGCAAATGAATACCGTGCAAGAGAAGTGCTTGAGAGATACTGCTCTTTTATGCCGGTAGAGATCTTCCTTTCCAGAGCAAATGCAGAACCGGAGTATGATACCATTGATGAAGCTGATGTACTCGATACAGATACCGTTGTTGAGCATATCACAGAAGAGCCAAAGGAAGGCGAAGAGGGTGAGCCAAAGCAGAAGGCAAAGATTGTAAGACGCCCGGTTTCCATCAGCGATATCCATCCGCTGTGGACAAAAAATTCCGAGTGAGTGTACGAAGGAAGAATATATTGAGTTCTACCGCAAGGTATTTATGGACTACAAAGAACCATTATTCTGGATCCACTTAAATATGGATTATCCATTTAATTTAAAGGGAATCCTTTATTTCCCGAAGATCAATACAGAGTATGAATCTATTGAAGGAAAGATCAAACTGTATAACAACCAGGTATTTATTGCCGATAATATTAAAGAAGTGATTCCGGAGTTCCTGATGGTACTGAAAGGAGTCATTGATTGCCCGGATCTGCCGCTGAATGTATCAAGAAGTGCATTGCAGAATGATGGATTCGTAAATAAAGTTGCGGATTATATTTCTAAGAAAGTAGCAGATAAACTCAATGGCATGTTTAAGACAGACCGTGAGAATTATGAAAAATACTGGGACGATATCAGTCCGTTTATTAAGTTCGGCTGTCTGAAAGATGAAAAATTCTGCGACAAGATGAACGACTATATCCTCTTTTAAAAACCTGGAGGGCAAATACCTCACTCTTCCGGAACTGTTAAAGAAAGAGGAAGAAAACAAAGAAGACGCCAAAGACCAGGATGCAGATAAAACAGATTCCGAAGAAATGACCAGGAAAAAGAAGATACAAGAAAAACAATTTACTATGTAACAGATCCCAATCAGCAGGGACAGTACATCAAAATGTTCAAAGAACAGAACATGGATGCGGTCATCCTGGATCACAATATTGATACTTCTTTTATCTCACAGCTGGAACACCGCAACCAGAACTACAAGTTCATGCGTATTGACGCGGATGTAACAGAAGCCTTAAAAGAGGATGTTTCAGAAGAAGAACTGAAATCCGCTTTGGACAGCCTTACGGAAACATTCCGAAAAGCTCTGAACAACGACAAGCTGGATGTAAAAGTCGAAAAATTAAAAGATACTTCTATTGCTTCCGTTATTACGGTCAATGAAGAAAGCAGACGTATGCAGGATATGATGAAGATGTACAATATGTACGGTATGGATCCGTCTATGTTCAATGCCGGTGAAACACTTACATTAAAT